>Ga0068856_100000490_pt1 | contig 43752 bp, 19 predicted proteins | sample KBSCornC62_FD_66595 | JGI IMG/M metagenome (GOLD analysis project Ga0068856, IMG submission 66595) | Corn rhizosphere microbial communities from Kellogg Biological Station, Michigan, USA - KBS Corn C6-2 | ecosystem: Host-associated > Plants > Roots > Rhizosphere > Soil ...
AGCGTTCCGTCAAAACCGAAGCCGCTGGAATCTGACGCCATCGCGCCACTGCTCTCATCAAATTTATAATACGGCCCCACGATATTGGCAGTCGTCCCCGCTGCTTCGGAAGAGTTGGCCGTCTCGCCTGACGGAGTCACAGCGGAAATGACATAGTAATTGGTCGTGCCCGCCGCCAGTCCGCCATCAAGGTAATAGGTGCTGTTGGGTCCGACCGAGGCGATGGTCGTGTAAGGTCCGCCGCTGACAGTGGCGCGTTTGACATTGTAGCTCGTCGCATATGCTGATCCCCACCACGTCAAATTCGCCGAATGCGCGATCACGTTCACCACCAACCCGCTTGGCACGGCACCGGCGGAAATTGGATCCAGCAGACACGTCAATGTGGTGAAGCCCACGAAGTCCGGGGAATTCGAATTGTTGTAGAATCCATCGGGCCGCAACAACGCGGCCGCCTGCGCGGTGTAAGGCGCGGCCAAACCCCGCTTGTTCACATAGTGATTGTAAAACAGGTCCCAGAACGGCGGGAATCCTCCCCTGCCAGAAATGACCGGTTCAACTGCAATCAGATCACAATTCGCGTAATACACATAGGGAACATTGTTGCCCAAATTATATTTCGCCACGTATTCCATGCCTCGCAAAAACCGGTTGTTGTCAAAGCCAAAAAGGTCCACGCCCTGATTCCACGCCACCTGGCACGCCACTCCCAACCAGGCGATACCGTCCATGGTGTGCGCCTGATCACGACCGCTCTCCTCCCATTGCGCCGTGCCGTCGTTGTGGATATACCAAGCCGCACGGGTGATGTTCCCGTTGCCGATACCACTTTTGCAGTAAGTCACCGCCTCGTTGAACATGTTCGTATCGTCGCAAAACACCCCGCAGGCCATCAGCGAAGCGATATTGCACGCGTCCCAGTTGCACCGATAATGACTGTCGCAGGTGCCGTTATGATTCACCAAAAAGCTGTCGTTCCCGCCCGCGAATAATTTGAGAAAATTGCAATAGTTGCTAATGCTCGTTTGTGACCAGCCGGGATAACCGCGTAACGCCTCGCCCGCCACGGCAAATTCATAACCGCAAATGCCGGCGCCCAAAGCCCAGTTGCTGTTGCCGCCCACACCATTGGTCATCGTGCTCGACCAGGCATCGCAACCCTGGATGGCCTTTTCCGCGAAGTTCGTGTCGCCCGTAATCCGCCAACGCAAGGCCAGATAATAAATGGCCAGGGCGTCCTTCTGGCTTCGAGCGTAATTGTTGGGAGCGGCCCCCCGGACGATCTGCGTGACCGGAGCCCACGGCCAGCCCGTGTTCGCTTGAGACAACGGGGTCAGTTGGTTGTAGCTGTCGATCCACGGATGCGCGCCCGCCGCCACCTTGGCCGCCATGCGGTCGAAGTCGGCCTGGGTGTGCAGCCCGCCCGGATGAACGAAGGCCTGGCCTAAAGCAGTCTGGCCAGCTATCGCTACCAGCAGGAACGTGAGGGCCAACCATTGCTTTATCTTGGAGGAGTTATTTTTCATTTGCGGTTTGGTTGTGATGTTGCCGACCTCCAGCTGACCTTGGGGATCAAGGCAGGACAAAACGCCATGCGTTTTGCGGATTAGAGGTGGTTACGCCGATGATTAGATCAGAACGCCGCAACTGCTGTCGAATGCTTCAGCGGTTTATCGCTAAAACCAATGCGCGCCGGAAGTGTCGCGCCCTCCCGCCAGACGGAATCCACCAAAATTTCCCGGCACAGTTTGGGAATCCCAGTTTGATTCTGATAAATGAGGCTGACGAGTGTTTCCACCGCCGCCCGGCCAATTTCCTCCGAATTTTGGTAAATACCCGCGTCGGCATTTCCATCTAGCACACTCGTTGTCGCCAACCCGATCTCCTCTGGAACACGGTAACCCAATGCCTTTAACATTCCCGCCATTTCCGCCATCTCCGTCAGGATGGCATCCGGTTCATTGGTTTGAATCCAGCGCATCAGGTCGTCAAGACAGCTGTCCGCGCGAATGTCCATTTCGAACAGCGACAGTCGTCGTTCGGATGGCAATGCCGTTTGGGCCATGAGAAATCCCGCCTTGCTGTGCGTGCTCGAACATTGATGGCAGACATAGCCCACGCGGTCATAGCCTTTCTTGGTCATTTCAGCAAAGGCCAGCATGGTGCCTTGGATTTGGTTGCTGGTCACCAGGTGAGCCGGCAAGTCAGACAAGCTGTAACCAAAGCGGACGACCGAATACCGGCTCCAATCAAGACTCGACGCGAGCGGCCGGGTAACCGCTCCATTGCCGTGCGGCGGAAGCAGAATTCCCTGAATGTTCCGGCTGCGCAAAATTTTTTCCAGCCGCGAATAAGTCAGTTGCGCATCCACAACGAACTCTTCCAGTCGAAAGCCACACTTTTCCGCCGCCTGCGCTGCGCCGCGCCAGTAGAGATCAAATTCATTGTAGCTGCGAAGCCGCCTCGGGTCTTGCCAATGGTTGATCCAAGCCAGTTCTGCGCTGATGGGATGAATCGCGGAATTTTTCCTCTGATACACCAGCGCCGACGCCATCGCATTGGGCCGGTAACCCATGCGTTGAGCGACTTCCTGAATCAACGCCCGGCGATCGGCTGGTATCTTCGGATGATTACGCAAAGCCAGCGACACGGTCATGGCAGAAACGCCGACCGCGCTGGCAACATCCTTCAATGTAAGCTGCGCCGATTCGCCCATGATATATTTGGGCCCCAGCTAAAACGGATAGCACTTCTGAATTTACGGATACACCAGCCGGTAAAAAACACTGCCGTTGGTGCTGACGACTGGAATGGTGACTTGATTCGTCCCATCCGAGCCAGCCAGCGTCACCCAATTCGTGCCAAGACCGGCGGCGAGCGAATTGGTCTGCGCCTCCAGCCGCCAGCCAGTATGGTCGGACGGCCAGGAGAGCGTGAGACTGGTGTTACTAAACGTGAACGAAATGTCCGTCGCGTTGGTGGCGACGGGAGTTCCGATCAACAAACTTCCGGTGCCGGCAATGTATGGCGAACTGTTGGCCGCATTATAAACGCCCGGAGTTTTCGTCACGCCATTCAGCACGATGCCCCCAACCCGGTTCGTTCCCGTAAAGTTCAGGCTCAACACCGCGCCGCTGGTCACAGTCACGATGCCGTTCGTGGGCAGCGAGGCCAGGCCGAAGGCCAGCGTGCCCGCGCCGACCGTGGTGTTGCCGTTGTAGTTGTTCGCGCCGTTCAGATTTTGCGTGCCCGCGCCGGACTTTACCAAATTGATGGCGTTGGCAGATGAGGTGTCCGCAATTTTTCCAGTGAAGGTGTTGGTTGTCGTAGAGTTGATGGTGAGTGTCACAGAAGTGCCGGCACTATTCGTCACCACACCGCCGCTGCCGCCGAGGTCGGATAGTGAGGCGATGGTTTGCGCGGTGCCGCTCAAATCAAGCGTGCCGGCGGAGGCGAGGTTCACTGGCGTGGCAGCAGGCAGTTTGCCGGTGACAACGCCCGTGGCCACCACCGTCTTGTTCGACAGGATGTTTTGCACTTCGCCCTGGCTCAACGCGCGGTTGAACACATAGACCTCATCAATGAGACCGTTGAACGAGGCCACGCCGTCGCCCGTGTCCGGGCTGGCGCCAATCCAGAATTGGTTGGCCGCCGCCGAAGCCGCCGCCGCCCAGCCCGTCGTGCCGGTCTGCGCGTCCACGTTGCCGTCCACATAAATCGTCTTTACACCGCCACTGACAGTGATGGCGATGAAGTGCCAGGCGTTGTTGTTGAGCGTGGCCGTGCCGGTCAGCCAGCCATCGCCATTGCGCACACCGCCGGCCTTGGTGCCGCCTCCGGAATTGTTGTTCAGGTAGAACGTGGTCGAGCCAGAACTCCAACTGCCGTCGCCTTGATAGCCGAAGGTCGCGCCCGACGTTGAAGTCTTGATCCAGAGCGCATAGGTCCAGCCCGCGCCGTCAGTGTCGCAGCCCAGCGGCGTCACCTTGTCGGCGATGGAAATGTAAGACGTGCCATCGAGGCTCAATCCGCTGCCATAACGTCCGCTCACGACGGTCGCACCATCGCCAATGAACTCGCCATTGAACGCCGCGCCTCCGAGACCCAGATTGGTCACGATGCCATCCACCACATCTACACCTTGATCAAAGTTGAACCAAAGCAGCGGTCCGAGAGAGGCGACGTAGTTCGTGTTATCGCTCTGGCCGAATTTCACCGTGCCGTTGCTGATCGTGGTCGCTCCGCTGTAGGCGTTGATGCCGGATAACGTGATGTCGCCGGTGCCGACCTTGGTCACGGAGCCGCTGCCGGCGATGCTGCCGGCGAACGTGGTGCTCATGCCCTTGCCGAAAGTCAGCGCCGTGGGCGTGCTACTCGCGCCAAGTTGAATGGTGCCAGAGTTGCCGCCGGAAAGCGCCCCGATGGTTTGGTTGGAACTGACCAGCACGAGCGACGCGCCGGAGGCCACGGTTAAATCCGTGCTCGCCGGCAACGCCGGACTGGTCACGATCACGCCATTCATCAGGTTCGTCACTTCGGCTTGGCTTAACGCGCGGCCATAAACAAAGACCTCGTCAATCGTTCCATTTAGCGGTGTGTTGCCATCGCCAGTGTCACCTGAGCCGCCAATCCAAAGCTGGCTGCCCGTCGCGTTACCGTTCCATGCGTTCACTGCCCACGCATCCACCGCACCGTCCACGTAGAAAACTTTCGTGCCGTTGTTGCAAGTCATCGCTACGTGATGCCAGTTGCCGTCGTTCAACATCGCCGTGCCGGTCTCCCAGCCTTGCGAGTGACGCACCCCCCCGCCTTTGGTTCCCGTCGCCGCACTGCCGGGGTTGAGATAGAAAGAAGTATTCCAAGTCACCCAGCCGCCGTCGCCCTGATACATGTAGGTGCCGCCGGCCGTCGTGCTCTTGATCCACATGGCCCAGCTCCACGTGCCAGCGTTATTGAAAGGCACTACCGGACTGTTGATCTGAACGTAACTGGTGTTCACCGCATTGGTGCCAACGGCGAGACCTTTACCATAGCGCCCGCCATTCGTAATGCTCACGCCGGAACCGATCAACGTGCCGTTGAGTTGCCAGCCGCCGCTGCCGCCGTTGACGACCGTGCTGCCGTTCGTGTTGTCGAACGATAGATACAACAGCGGGCCGCTCTGTTTCACCGTGCCCTCGGCAATGACCGTCGGCCCGGCGTAAGTGCTCGCGCCGCTCAAGAACGTTGTGCCCGCCCCTTTGAACGTCATGCCGCCGGAGGTGTTGGATGCGGTGCTGATGCTAAAACCGCTGGCCGCGACGGAAGCGCCGCCGCCAGTAAGCGTGACTGTAGTCGGAGCCACGGTGTAAACGCCACGGCTGGTCACCACGATGCCAGTGACTTTGAACGTGCCTTTGCCCGAGCCGTCATCCGCCATGACCGCGTAAGCCGTCGCGCCGCTGCCGGTGCCACCGGTGATGGTGACCAACGGAGCGCCGACGTAGCCGGAACCTTGCGTGGACGGACCCGTGATGGAACTGACGCCGGTGCTGGGCGGCGCGAGCAAGGGACGATCCACGGCGATGGTCTTGCCGCCGTTATCAATCGTGCCGCCGTTGGGATAAACGTAAACAGCATCTACGAACGGATCGGTGAGAAAATTGCCGGATGAAAGATTGGCCTTGAGCGTGCCGCCATCGAAGTTGAGCAACGCGGTGGGATTCCCCTGGTAGGCATGCACCGTGCCCGTGGTCAACACACCGTTGGTCCGCAAGTTCACAATGCCCAATGTGCCCGCCGTCGTGCTGCTGCTGGCCAGGTTCACGCCGAGCGTGGTGCTCGCGGCGGCGGTGAGCGATGCCGGATTATTTCCGCCACCAACGTTGATGACAGAAAGCGCGCCGCTGGTGCCGGACCAATTCATGTCCACGCGCGCCGCCGCCGCCGAACCGCCCGTGATATTCAACAAGCCTGAACTCGTCGCACCGCCGTGCGACACGGCCAGCCAACCGTTGTCGGTGAACGTGCCGCCGGTGATGTCGAAGATGCCGATGGTGTCGTTCAAATTGCCGCCGACACCAACCTCGTTCACAGTCAGCGAGCCCCCGGAAAGTTTGTAGTAACCGCGACCGCCAGCGACCGAGCCGATTCGCAGATCGTCCACGCTCGCGGCCTGCGTCAGCAAGACATCGCCGGCGTTCTGGTAAGCGGCACCAACCTGCCCAGCGCCCGAGCGGTCGCCCAGCCACATCCGGGCGGCGGTGACGCTGGAAGAAATATTCACGACTGCATTGGTGGTGCTGGCCGCGTTGTTATCCACGATATAGATGCCGCTGCTGCCGGTCTTGGCCGATCCAGTCAGGTTGAGAGTCCCCTGGCGGACAGTTGTCGCCCCGGTGTGGGAATCATCGCCACTCAATGTCAGCACGCCCGCGCCGGTTTTGAGAATCGTGCCGCCTTGCGAAAGGATGCCTGACATTGTTTGCGACGCAGAGCTGTTGTAATTGAAGGTGCCGCCGTAGTTGATGAGGTTGCCGGAATAATTGCCGCCGCCGAGCAACCCACCGCCACTGATCGCCACCATCCCGCCACCGTTGATGGTGATGTCGCCGCTGAAAGTGTTCGTCCCGGTCAGAGTCAGCGTGCCCGCGCCTAACTTGGTGAGTGACGTGCCGCCACTGATGCCGGAACCATTGGCGGAACTGACGATGTAACTCAATGTCGAGTTGCTTACCGTCACGCTGTAAGGCGAAACATTCGCGGACAAGTTCACCGTGCTGGTGGTCGCCGTGTCGTCAAAATTCGCCGCCGCGCCATCCGCAAAGTAGGTGCTGGGCAAACCACCGAAAAGCCAGTTAGTCGTGGTAGCGATGTCCCAGTTGGTGTTGACGTTGCCTTTCCAGACCAGCGTCGGCACTGGCACAATGGAATTGGTTTCGTTGCTGTTGGGGCTTTCGCCGTTCACGTTGACGGCAGAGACGACATAATAATACGTCGCGTTCAAAACCAAACCGCTGTTCGTATAACCGGCTGTCGTCACGCCGGTCGCCACGGTCACATACGGCCCGCTCGAAATCATGGAACGCTTGATGTTGTAACTGGTCGCACCACCGCTGGCATTCCACGTTAGAATAATTTGTCCGCCGTAAAGGCCCGTTGCCGTGAGACTGGTCGGAGCCGCCGGTGGCGTGAGCGTGGCGGCGCTGGCTTGCGTAGAGTTCGTGCTGGTGCCGCCGCTGTTCACAGCGGCGATGACGTAATAATACGTGGTGCTCCCGCTCAAGCCGGTGTCGGTGTAATTCGTCGTCGCCACGCCGGAAGCGGTGACCGAGTAAGGACCGCCGCTGGCGAGCGAGCGCTGCACAACGTAATTGGTCACACCAGTAACGGGCGCCCACGAGAGATTGATGACGCTTGAAGACGCAGCGATGGCCGAGACCGATGCGGGCGCGGCAGGAGCCGCCGACGTCAACGCATACAGCGCCGCGATTTGCGACGCGCTTAACGCACCGTTGTAGATGCGGAAGTCGTCCACCTTGCCGTTCAGATATGGGTCGCTGCCAAACGCCGACCGGCCGATGAAATTATTCGTGCAGTTCACCAGACGCCCGATCATGTCGGGCGTGTAGCACATGGCGCTGTTCGTTCCGACCGCCACACCGTCCACATAAAGAATGCCCACGCCGTTGCCGCCGGCGCCTTTGAGCGTGACGGCCACATGATGCCAACTGCCCGCGCTCAAGACCGACGTGCCGTTGATCTGCTGCTCGCCGCCGCCGCTAAACTTGGTGATGGCAAACCGCACGGTGGAACCCGACGAAGGCGTCAGGAACATGTAGCGATCTATATCCGCGCCGAAATCAAAGATGCGGCTCCACGTGGACACGCTGTTCAAGTAAACCCAGGTGGCGATGGTGAAATCGTTCAGGCCAGTGATGGTATTGGTGGGCAGGAGCACGTATTGCGAACTGCCATTCAAGTTCACGGCGTTGCCGAACTTGCCGGCCACATTGGTCGCGCCGTTCATGAAGATGGCCGCCGGACGGCCCAAGCCAGAGGCATCCGCCGCGGTCGCGAAGTTCGTTTCGTTAAATTTATAGTAGGCCACCAGTTGGTTGAGGATGGTGACGGATTTTTCTGGCGAGTTCGCTGATTCGCCGAATTTGTCCAACGCGGAAATGGCGTAGTAATACGTCCCGCCGTTAGTCACGGTTGAATCCACAAAATACCGGTCCGCCGAGGTCGGAACCGCGCCGAGTGTCGTGTAAGGGCCTCCGCTGACGGTGGCGCGCTTGATGAGATAGTTCGTGGCGTAGGCCGAACCCCACCACGTCAGCGCGACGTTCGTGCCACTCACGTTCGCGGCGAGACTGCTTGGCACCACGCCGGCAGCGATCGGATCTAGCAGACACGTCAAGGTGGTGAAGCCGACGAAATCCGGGGAGTTCACATTGTTGTAGAATCCATCCGGCCGAATGGCCGCCGCCGCCGCTGCGGTCCAAGGCGCGGCCAGTCCGCGCTTGTTGACATAATGGTTGTAAAACAAGTCCCACGTCGGCGGCAGAAATCCCCGGGCACCGGCGTTCAACGCAGTGGTGCCCCAGGCAAAGTTTCCGCCTTCGCAGACGAGGTAAGACGCATACGGCACGTCGCTCCACAGATTGTGTTTAGCCACGTATTCCAACCCGCGCAAATACAGATTATCGTCGAAGCCATACAAATCCACACCCTGATTCCACGCGACCTGACACGCCACGCCCATCCAGGCGATGCCGTCCATGGTGTGCGCCTGATCGCGTCCGCTTTCCTGCCATTGCGCGAGTCCGTTGGTGTGGACATACCACGCGGCGCTAGTCATGTTGCCGTTGCCTCTGCCCTGCTTCGCATAGGCCACCGCCCGGTTGAACATGTTCGTATCGTCGCAAAACACCGCGCAGGCCATGAGCGAAGCCACGTTGCACGCGTCCCAGTTGCACCAGTAATGGCTGTCGCAGGTGCCATTATGGTTTTGCAGGAACGAGTCGTTGCCGCCGGCGAAGATTTTCAGAAAATTGCAGTAGTTACTGATGCTCGTCTGCGACCAGTTCGCGTAGCCGCGCAGCGCCTCGCCCGCGACGGCGAATTCATAACCGCAAATGCCGGCGCCCAAAGCCCAGTTGCTGTTGCCGCCGACGCCATTGGTCATCGTGCTCGACCACGCATTGCAGCCGGCGATGGCCTTCTCGGCAAAGTTGGTGTCGCCCGTGATCCGCCAGCGCAACGCCAGATAGTAAATGGCCAATGCATCTTTCTGGCTGCGGGCGTAGTTGTTTGGCGAAGCGCCGCGAACAATTTGGGTCACGGGCGCCCATGGCCAACCGGTGTTGGCCTCCGACACGGCGGTCAGTTGGTTGTAGCTGTCCACCCACGGCGAGGCGTTGGCCGCCACCTTGGCCTTCATCCGGTCGAAATCCGCCTGCGTGTGCAGGCCGCCGGGATGGACAAAGGTTCCGGCAAATTGCCCGTGGACGGCGAGGGGGCTGACCGCGCCGAAGGTCATGACCAATAGCGTCAGGGCGACACGGGAGAGACGGCGGGGGAACGCAAATTTCATTTGGCTAGCAAAGGGGATTCTTGATTTAAGATAAGCGGTTTTGAGCGGTTTACCAATTTACCAAAACCCCTCAAAGTCGAACAATTCCCGGGCCAGCGCCTCCATCAGGAAATAATCGCCCCAACTGGAATAGGCGGGCTTGTCGCCGTAGGCGCTTTTCAATACGCCGGGGCAATCCGCGTTGAAGTCGAGGTAAGCCTCGCAAACCCGATCCAGCAGCTTGTGTTTGACGGTCAAAATATCAAAATCTGCCACATGGTGTTTGGCCAATTCTTGAAATCCGCAGACGGCCACCACCGCCGCCGAGGTGTCGCGGACCGGTTCGGCATCCGGCGGCAGGCGAAAATCCCAGACCGGCACCGCTTCGCGGTCCAGCTGCGCAATAAACTTCCGCGCCAGCCGCAGCGAAGTCTCCAGATATTTTTCATTCCGCGTGCAGGTATAGCTCAAGGCAAAACCGTAAATCGCCCACGCAGCCCCGCGCGCCCAGTAGGAATCCACGCCCCGCCCGCAAAAGTTTTCCGGGCCAATGGGCGCGCCGGTTTGAGGTTGAAAACGATAGGCGTGCCAGAGCGAATCGTCGGGGCGAATAAAATATTTCCGCACCATGTCGGCATGGCGCACGGCGATGGCGTGGTATTTCTGATCGCCGGTCTCGCGGGTCGCCCAATAGAGCAAGGGCAGATTCATCAGGCAATCAATGATCGCCATGTTATCGGTCTGGGTGGAACCATCTCCCAACGGGGTCGTCGTCTCGTCCATGCGCCCCCAGGCGCGGATGAAATCGCCTTTTTCATTGAACCGGGCGGCCAACACCATGGCGGCGCGCAAAGCGGTCTGGCGCTGCGCCTCATCGCCGGTCAGCTTGTAAAGTGCGACCGAGTAAAGCGAGTAGAGGAACCCGAGATCGTGATGGGTGTCGCGGTGTTTCGTGAATACTTTTTCCAAGTAATCCGGGGCCAGACGCTGGACTTGCTTGAGGAAGTATTCGTCTTCGGTTTCCTGCCAGGCGATCAAAGCCATGCCGGTGAAAAAAGAGGAAGTCCAGTTGCCGATGTCGTAAAAGCCCTCTTTGTGGGCGAAATAATTCCCGTCCAAAGCCCACGCGGCGGATTTTGGCTCGTCCGCCAGCCGCTGGATGTTGGCGCGGGTCTTGTGGACACAAAGATCAAACGCTTTTTGAAACTGCGCCGCATTGGGCGCAGACTTCTTTGGGAAAGCATAGGAGCCGGGACTGGTGTTCATGCGTTTGCCTAAACTATCCCCCGTCTCAACCATTAAACAAACCTCAATCCAGTCGAACTGTAAACGCCCTCAGAATGCAGAGCCTTAAACAGACCTGCGGCCGGCCGGGCGCTTTATTTCTTCCCGGGCAGAGTATTGCCATCCACCCAGCGCCCCTCGATGAGCAACTCCCGGCAGACATCCGGAATGCCGCGTTCGTTGTGGTTGATCAGGGAAATCAGCAGTTGGATGGCGGCCTTGCCAATTTCTTTGGAATTTTGGTCAATGCCGGCAGTGGCACCGCCATCCAAAACGCTGGCGACGGCGAGGCCGATGTCCTTGGGCACCTGATAGCCGCAACTCACCAGCACCCGGTGAAGACCCAGACAGTCGGTGAAAATCGCGTCAGGTTTGATTTTGCGCAGCCAAACCGTGAGTTGTTTCTGATCCTCCTTGAGATGCTTTTTATCGCTCATCAGCAGCGGATACAACCGTGCTCTCGCCCCTGCCTTCAACTGCGCGAGCAGAAACCCGGCGGAAAAACGGGTGCCTCTGCTCGTGGTGTCCCGGGTCGTCACGTAGGCAATCCGGCGGTAACCCTTGTGCCAGATGTTCTCGAAGGCGATCATGCCATCGGTGAGCTGGTCGCTGGTGACCAGATGGGCGCGCGGATGTGCCACGGAATGGCCAAACCGGACAATGCAAAAATCGTTCCACCGGAACTCGGGCCAGTTCGCCGGCCACAGCGTGCCGTGAGGCGGGATGAGAATTCCATTGATATTCCGCGCCCGCAAAACCTGTTCCAACCGGGCAAAGGATTCATACTCCTGCAGGCGAAATTCCTCCAGCCGGAATCCCGCGCGCCGGGCCTCCTCGAGGGCCCCCTGCCAATACAGTTCAAATTCCCGGAACGCCCGCAGCTCTTTGGGCTCGGGCCAGCAGTTGATCCACGCCAGTTCCGCACTGACGGGAGCCGTGATTTTGGAACGCCGGTAGTGACACAGCGCCTTCAGGATCGGGTCGGGTTGATACCCCAGTTCCCGGATTTTTTCCTGGATTTTTTGCCGGACCGGCGCAGAAACCCGCGGTGAATTTTTAATGGCCAGCGAAACGGCCGATACGGACACGCCCACCGCCTTGGCGACATCCCGCATGCTGACACGCTGGGTTTGAAGTGGCATGGAGCCAGTTTAAACACGGGATTTCGCAAAGGGAAAGTCTTAGTTGACAGTTCGACTGGAAAACCACTTCCCGTGCCTGAAATGCGAATTACAGTCAGCAGCGAAAACCCGCCCCACCAAAACGACCAACCAACCGCCACGCTGTGAAGACCACCCAAAAAAAATTCCGTTTTACCCTCCTGCTGGTCGTCGCGCTGACCGCAGCGCTTAACCGCTCCGCCGCTGCTGCCACTGCGACCAAGCTGGGAACCGGCACCGACCTGACATTAGGCGCAAGCTGGAGCGGTGGGTCTGGGCCAGACTTTCCAACTTCCACCGACGTCGCTACTTGGAATAGTTCATCGTTGGGCACCGGTCTTACCCTTGGTTCAGCGCAATCTTGGGGCGGCATCAGCGTAGTAAGTGCGCTGACGGATATTTCCGTCACCGGAGCGGGAACGCTCACCCTTGGCGCGAGCGGCGTTGACATGTCGTCCTCAGCCAACAATATGACATGGGCAAACACCATCAACCTGGGGGCAGACCAAGTTTGGAATGTGAATTCGGCCAAAACGCTGAAGGTGGGAAGAATCCTCAACTCGCCTTACAATCTGACCAAGTCTGGCGCAGGCACGGTGACCTTGGGATCCGGCGGAGCCAGCACCTTGGCTGGCACACTGAATGTTTCGGCGGGCACATTTCAAGTTGGCATCAACGATTTCACCGTCAGTGGTTTGACGGGCGGCGGAACGGTTGAAAACGGCAGCGGCACAACGCGCTGGCTTTTCATTGCCAATGCAACGGACAATAATTTCTCGGGCACTTTGCAGAATGGGGGGACAGCCAGACTTGGTGTAAACAAGAGCGGAGCTGGCGTGCTAACTCTATCCGGCGCGGTCACGGCCAGCGATACTTATACGGTTGCGGGCGGAAAGCTGATTCTGACGGGAAGCGGTGTCAATGTAAGCACTCCCAACGTTCCGGTGATTGGCACGGTTGCAAGCGTGAATGCGGTGTTGAGCATTGAGAATGGGTCATCATTTTCCAGCACGGCCAGTTCCGGCGGATCCGAAGTTTATAGACAGAGCCTTAACATTGGCACCGTGGCTGGTGCTTCCGGTGCCTTGCAGATGAGTTCCGGTTCCCTGTCAGTGACGAGACAGCTCGCGCTGGGCATCAATAGCGGAGCAGCTTCTTATGCAGCCTATACCCAAAGCGGAGGCACCGCGACAGTGGGCGGGTTTCTTGCCATGGGCCTCAATGCCAATGTCTCTGTTTTCAATCAAAGTGGCGGAACATTTACGCTGTCCGCTGCTCCGGTGACCTGTGGCGCGGGTAGCACCGGTCTCGGAATCATGTCTTTGAGTGGTGGAGCAGTGTATAACCAAAATGCCAGCGGCGACAACGGCATCTGGCTTGGAGAAAATGGAACGGGAATTCTCAATATTTCAAGCACCGCGATGCTGAACTTTGCCACAGGCAACAACGGGCTGCAGCTAGGCAGGAACTCAACCGCTGTGGGAGTCGCAAACCTGCTCGGCGGCACCGTAAGCACGAAGTCCGTTTACAAAGGAGCCGGGGCAGGCACGTTGAACTTCGGTGGCGGCACCTTGAAAGCCAACCAAGCCAACACCGCATTCCTGACCGGCTTGACCGCTGCCTATGTTTATGGTGCTGGTGCCACGATTGATAATGGTGGTTTTGCTATCACTGTGGGGCAGGCCCTGTTGACACCCAATGGTAATGGGGTGAATTCTATCAGCGTATCTCCAGGCGGGTCGGGCTACATTGATGCACCAGCCGTGAAATTCAGCGGCGGCGGTGGCAGCGGTGCCACCGCAGTTGCCACGGTCTCCGGTGGCGTTGTGACGGCGATCACAGTCACAAGCGCCGGAAATGGATATACCTCGGCCCCCACCGTCACACTGAATGGTGGCGGCGGCACAGGTGCCGCCGCAACGGCTTCTGTAGCTGTGAACACAAGCGGTGGCATAACTTTCGCCGACAGCGGTGCGGCGGCCACGACCATATTGGGCACTTCGCCCACTTACACAGGCGACACCACTATCAGCGGGAACGCGACCCTGAATTTAAGCAGCACCAGCGTAAATCTGAATACCAGCCCTAACATTAATATCAGCACGAGCACGGCGACGCTTGATCTGTCCGCCTACAGTGGTTACACGCTGGCTGCGGGCCAGAATATTTTGGGATTGGGCACCGTCTCCGGTCCAGTGACTGCAAGTTCCACCTCGAAAATCATTCCCGGAACCGACGGAACGGTTGGCACGTTGAGCTTCAACAACAATCTGACCATCAATGCCGGTTCCACGATCAAGTTTGATCTGAGTGCGACTTCTGGTGGCAGCAACGACAAGCTCGTTCTTTCTGGCGCGGGAGCGGTGCTGACCCCCAATGGTGCGCAGATCACCATCAACTCTGCCGGAACTCTGGACACCAGCACCGATTATGTGCTGTTTGATCTCACCGGAGGTGGCGGTGCCACCACTAGCGGCACCGCGTTCAATACAGTTCCCATTTTTGTGGGAACCACTCCGCCCAACCCGCTGAATTACTCGATTGTCACTACCGCCACGCAGGTTTTGCTGCACTACAATTCGTCCGTCCCACTTTCGGGTGTGGGTGCTGCCAGCCCCTCAAGCGTGACGCATGGCCAGTCCACCGTGCTGACGGTTACGGTAACTCCGGGGACGAGTCCTGATAGCACCGGTATTGCAGTCGTTGCGGATTTAACTGCAATTGGTGGTTCGGCTTCCCAAATCTTTTATGACGACGGCACCCACGGCGACGTGACTGCCGGTGACAATGTTTTCTCTTACAGCACAGCAGCCACGAGTGGCACCAGCTTTGGCAGCAAGACGTTGAATGCAACCGTGACTGATGCCCAAAGCCGAAGCGCTTCGCCCACGATTTCTTTGACGGTGGTGGCGACGAGCATGACATGGGACGGTGCCGGGGCAGACGACAACTTCGGCACCGCAGCTAATTGGGGCGGAATTGCGCCTGGCGTTGGTGACTTGTTGTTTTTTGCCGGTTCAGTCAGGCCTACGCCAAACATGGAAGCTAATTACACCGTAGATTCGGTGACTTTTAATAGTGGCGCCAGCAGCTTCACCGTCGGCACCTCCAGCAGCACGTTGACGCTAACCGGTAGTGGCGTGACGAATAATTCCGTCAATCCCCAGACACTAAACGTGCCGATTACAATGCACGCGGCGCAGACGGTCAACGCCGCGTCCGGTGACATTACGGTCGGCGGTGCCATATCAGGTGGCTTTGGTTTGACCAAGGTTGGCAGTGGCACCCTCACGCTTTCCGCGGCGAACAGCTACACCGGTGGCACCACGGTGTCGGCGGGCACACTCGTTTTGTCCGGCGACAACACGTCCGCGACGGGGGGCACGACGGTCAGCGGCACGCTACAATTGCAGAACGCCAATGCGGTTGCCGGTTCGGCGCTGACATTGAACGGCGGCAGCACGTTGAGCCTTCAAGCCGATGCGGACGCGACGTTCAACAACGTCAGCCTCACCATGAACACTGGAGGCAACAACAATTTCCTGGTCAACAGCCTGACTGGGGCGGGCAATGGGCACACGCTTGCCATCACCAACAATGCAGGGCTGGGTAATGGTAATACGACGATCAATATTACCAGCACCACCAGTGACACGTTGGCGTTTGGCAACAGCTTCGGAGTCAGCGCCAACGGCTCGTCTGCCTGGGGTGGTCCTGTAACCACGTTCAGCTTGGACGGCGCGAACGCAATCCTGAACGGGATGAATGCGAATGATGGAGGAATGTCCGTGAGCAGCACAACGGGCAACAGCTTGACGATCAACGGAACTGTATCAACGGGAAACGCACGAACCATTGGCGCCACCATTAATAGTGGCGTGCTCACTCTCAACAACACGGTCAACCTTGGCGGCACAAGCGCTAACTATGGTTTCTTCGTCAACCAAAACGCCGGCACGCTGAACGTGAATAACGGCGGCGCGATTCGCAACAACGCCGCCATTGGCGGCACCGGTAATCGGGCGGGCTTGGCCATTGCCGGCGGCACGTTGGACAACACCAGCGGATCAGCCGTGACATTGCAGTATAATCCCACGATTGGGATCAGCGGTGATTTCATTTTCCAGGGCAGCACCAACCTGAATCTGGGCACCGGCGCGGTGACGCTGCAAAACAGCACCCGCCAAATCACCGTCAGCTCCAACAAGCTCACGATTGGCGGTGCTATCGGAGACAGCAGTTTCGGCTATGGCCTGACAAAAGCCGGCAACGGCACGCTGACGCTTTCGGGCGCGAATACCTATACCGGCAATACCGCCCTCAACGCGGGCACGTTACAACTCGGCAACCACAACGTCCTGCCCAGCGGCACCACCTTGAATCGCACCGGCGGCACGGTGGACATGAACGGAAAAACTAACACCGTCAACGCGTTTCAAGTTAGCGGCACGGTCAAAGCCAAGGGCACATGGGGTTCAACGGCCAGCGGCGCCACCCACCAGAACAACACCTATTTCACCAGCACCAGTGCGGGCGTCCTGACCGTCACCACCGGCGGCGCCACCACCACGACGCTGGCGGCGGGCGGCACCTCCACCTATGGCGATTCGGTTGCCTTCACAGCCACCGTGACGGGCAACGGCGGCGATGGCACCACACCGTCCGGCACGGTCACGTTTTATGACGACGGCACGCCGATCGGCACGGGCAGTTTGAGCGGTTCGGGACTGACAGCCACCGCCACCTTGAATCTTACCGCGCTCGCAGCGGGCACGCACAACAACATCACCGCCGCGTATGCCGGCAGCGATAGTTATGACGTCAGCACCGCCAGCGCCATCACACAGGTGGTGACTCCGCGGGCAGTGCAGTTGACCGGCAGCCGTAATTACGACGGCTCGGCCGCGGCCAGCTATTCGATCTTGAGCATCGCCAACGTGGTGGGTGGCGACACGGTGTCGTTGAGCAGCGGCAGTGCGACGCTGGCCTCGGCGAACGGCGGCCTGCAATCCATCACGGCCAACACGCTGAACCTGGCCGGCGCTTCAGCCGCGAACTACACGACGATCGGCGCGACCGGCGCGGTGCGCATCAACCCCGCGCCCGCCAGCCCGTATGTGTTGCAGACCACCAAGAACACTCCCGCCACCAATGCGACAAGCAAGCTGGTCGCGATGGCGGGCGATGCCGGTGTGACGTTGTCGGTCAGTCTGTCCGGGACGGATCTTGGCAGTCCGGCGCATGGTTCCATCAGTCTGAATGGCGGCGATAAAATCATCTATACCCCGGCCACGGATTACGTCGGCGCGGACACCTTCACCTACACGCTAAGTGATGATGCGGGCGGGAGCAGCACCGGCACCGTGAGCGTCACCGTAAACGAAGCCAATGTTTCCATGACGCTGACAATTCAAGTCGTCGGCGACACGGCGATCGTGACCGGCTCCGGCATTCCCAATCAGGGATACGACGTGCAAATCAGTCCCGATTTGTCCAACTGGAGCGATTACGCCTCCACCAATGCGGCGGCGAACGGTGTGGTCATATTCACCGATCCGGACCCGGTCAGCAATCACGGGACCCGCAGCTACCGCCTCAAACAACAATGATCCTTACTCAAGAAATCAATCTGAAATGACAACGACCATGAATACCAAGATTTGCCTCACCGGATTGCTGCTGGCCCTGGGTCTCTCAGCCGACGCGGCGCTCTATCAATTTGGAACCTTGAACGGCGATTCTGCGATAGGAATCATTCCGGACAACAACACCATCGGCCTGACCGATGCGCACACGTTGAGCGGATTAAGCTGGGATACGACGAGCGTGATTTTGACCCTGTCATTGCAGAGCGGATATTCCGGCGATCTGGCGGGCTACTTGCGGTTGGGCGATCTGACCACTTCTCCCTACTACGACCTGACCAGCGCGGTGCAAGCGCAAACCTTGAGCGGGCCTTCGGCCACCACCTTCACGGTGGACGTGACGTCCGCTTTCAGCAGCCAGAATCCCAACGGCACCTGGACGCTTTTTTTCTCGGACAACTCGGCGGGCGCGCAAACCACCTTGAACGGCTGGAGCCTCGATGTCACGGCTGTGCCGGAACCCGTCAATGTGGCGCTGGCGCTTTTCGCCGCGGGTCTGGTTGGCGTCGGGGCCGTCCGCCGTTATCGGAACTCAAGCAAGTCAACCCGCTGATCCCGGCAGTTGGGTTTAAAATTCCTCCGGTTTGGCGCCATCTTCGGCGCGCGATAGTTCCGATGAACCGGTCATGCCGCGCGCGGGTTGAAGCTCATTGCAGCCGGAGGCGGTAGAACTCTTGCGATGCCGACGCCGGATTGGTGCGCGGCGACGCGGCCCCGCTGACATCGCCCCAAGGACCGGAGACATTGGTCGCCGATTGCAGCGTGCCACTGGGCCAACTCAAAATTATTTTTCCCGGCAAGGACCGGGCACTCACCGCAGCAGGCGGGCCTACGGTCGCGGTCGTCGTGACCGGCGCCGAAGAGCAACCGTCCGCAGTCGCCGTCACGCTGAACACCCCGGAAACATTGGTGGACGCATTCACGATGGAAGGATTCTGGTTGGTGGACACGAAGCCGTTGGGTCCGGTCCAACTATACGCCGCTCCCGGCACGGTGGAAGCCGTGAGGTTCAAGGTCATGCCGGCCGAAATGGGACCGTTGTTACCGGCCACCGGAGACGCGGTCTGGGGCAGCAGGATTTCAATACCACTGCACTTGGGTTGATCGGCGGCACCGACCGTGAAAGCGACGATGATCTGTCCGCTGCCATTGGGCGTGATGGTGAACTCACGGACGATCGCCTTATTCTGTCCGCCCGCTGCGGCAAAAATATCATAGTTTGCCAAGACCGGCGTGCCGTTGATGGCGACATTGAATTTACGGGCATTGGCAGCATTCCAATAATATTCCACCAGATGCACGCGCACCTGATAACTCCTCCCTGGCATCAGGCCGCCAAAGGTATAAGTGAACGTGCCGTAACGCTCGGTTTGATAAACGGATTGCGGTGCCGGATGGAGCACGCCGGTCGTATCAATGACCGCAGCGGTCGGCGCGGCCACCGTTCCTCCGGCGACATACGTATCCGCCAAAAACTGCCCCGTCGCGCTGCCGCCTGAATTCACCGCCAAAGCAAACGCGCCCTGCGCCGCGAGTTGCTCGGTGGAATTGGGGCTTTCACCAATGGAATTAGTCGCGCTGACCACATAATAATACGTCGTGCAATTGGCGGCGGCACTGTCGGTGAAGCTATTGGAAAGGGAAGTGCCTACCGTCGCATACGGTCCGCCGCTGGTAGTGGCGCGCTTGATATTGTAAGCACTCGCGCCGGAGCTGGAATCATCCCAACTCAAATAAACTTTGGCGTTACCCGGGCTGACGCTCAATCCCGTGGGCGCAGCCGGGGCGGACGCGACGTAATTATAAACGCGGACATAATCCACCAGCATTTTTTGGGGAAACACCGTGGTTCCATCCGGATTGCCGGGCCAGTTGCCACCGACGGCCACGTTGAGAAGCAAGAATTGCGCATTGGTGAAGACCCACGTCGCGCCGCCGGGCAGACTGGCCGGGGTGGCAGTGAAATACAGCGTCGAGTCCACATACCATTTGAATTGGTTGGTGGTCCATTCCACCGCGAACACGTGGTAGTCATCCGCAAAGAGCGCCCCGCCCGGCAGGGTATAGTTTCCGCCCACGCCCGCGCCGCCGTTATAGTCGCCGCCGGACTGCGGGCCGTGAATCGTGCCGTAAACCTTGCCCTGTTCGGCGGTCTTACCAATGTTCTCCATGATGTCAATCTCGCCGCAATTGGGCCAGTTGACACCCGCACTGATGTTGGTGCCCAGCATCCAGAACGCTGGCCAGATGCCCTGCCCTTTGGGGATTTTGATGCGCGCCTCGATGCGGCCATACGTCCATGACCATTTTCCTTTGGTCAGCATCCGGGCCGAAGTGTAATTGCGAAAGATGTTGTCGGGACCGGTATAATTTTCCTGCCGGGCTTCGATGACCAGTTGTCCGCCTTCGATGCGCGCGTTGTTGGTGCGGCTGGTGTAGGATTCGAGTTCGTTGTTACCATAACCGCCGCCGCCGATGTCGTAACCCCATTTGGCCGGGTCCGGCGAACTGCCATCGGCTTGCGTAAACTCGTCGCTCCACGCCAACTGCCATCCAGCCCGGCCCGACATCGGGGACAACAGCAGCAGCGCCAGCAGCACACGCTGAACTGCCGGCGACGGACTCAATTTCCATTTATGTTTCAAGCAACTCATCGCAATTCTAAACAACAAGGTGATTAAAATGATCAACCAGCGAAAGCTCTCTCCGCTCGTTGCAATTTCTTATTCATGGGGCATTGCGGTTTTATCATACACGCGAACATAGTCCACCACCATCCGTTGCGGAAACGTGGTTTTGGCATCCGGATTGCCGGGCCAGGCCCCGCCCACCGCGAGATTCAACAACAGAAATTGCGGCTGCGTGTAAACCCATTGCTTGCCGGCGGGAAGTTTGGACGGCGTGATCGCGAAGTAGGGCTGGCCATCCAGGAACCAGCGGATCTGGTTGGTTTCCCACTCGATGGCGAACACATGAAACTCATCCGCCAGCGCCGCCCCATTGGGAAGCACGCACGGGCCGCCAATGCCAGCGCCGCCAGAATAACCCGGACCATGCACCGTGCCATGCACCGTGCCGGGTTCCTTGCCGATGTTTTCCATGATATCAATTTCGCCGCAGGCGGGCCAATTGACGGAAGCGATATTCGTCCCCAGCATCCAAAACGCCGGCCAAATGCCCTGACCGCGTGGAATCTGAATACGTGCCTCCATGCGACCATACGTGAAAGCATGCTTCCCTTTCGTCAGCAACCGGGCCGACGTGTAATTCTTTCCACTGAAATTTTCCTTCACCGCTTCGATCACTAGCTTGCCATCCTCGATGCGGGCGTTGTTCGTGCGATCGGTATAATATTGCAGCTCGTTGTTGCCCCAGCCCCCACCGCCCAGATCATAACCCCACTTCGTGGCATCCGGTGCGCTGCCGTTCGGCTGATTAAATTCATCACTCCAGACGAGATGCCAGCCCGTCGGAGCCGCAGCGGGCGCGGCAACTGCGAGATTTCCCAGGCCGAGACTGGAAACCCAAACCAAGGTTGCTGTCAAAAGATTTAATTTCATATTTGGAAAAAGTTCAAAGTGAAAGCCGCCTCCACGTTCTGCAGCGGCGGTTAACCCTTTATTCAAACCGAATGTCATCGAGGTAAAAAACCACGGGCTCGCCCTGGCCAGCCACCGTCCACACGAATCCCGTTTTGATGCGGGTCAGGTCTTTGCCAGCCAAATCAATCGTGTATTCCCGCCATTCCTTCGTCAGTTTGATGTCGCTGTTCTCACCGGTGGCACTGTCGGAAAATTTCTTGTCCGCGCCCAAAATGCCGAACTTGAAATTGACGATCTCCCCGCCCCTTTCACCCCGCGCCCAAACCTTGAGCGTCTTGGCGCCCGTCAGGTTCCAGCCGCCGTTTTGATCGCCCCAATCGTTGGCCGGGTCCTGCCAGACGATCCCCGACCAATCCGTGGATGCGCTGTATTCAACGCGCAAACAGGTTTTGCCCGCGTGCGGATTGTTGGTGCATGCCTCGTCCATTTTGGTGCCCTTGGCGTTCCCCATCCAGCCGGAGGGAATGTAGTGATTGTTCGCGCCCCCCTTTTCATCGTAAACGGTGAACGGCAATTTAATGGTCTTCGAGACGGGCGCGTCTTCGGCCCGAACGGTCCACACGCGAGCGCCAAGTCCGATGAACACCCCGGCGACGACCAACTTAAGGAGCAACTGCTGTTTTGTTTTCATATTTGTATTTTCTCTCTGGTTCCCCACCGAATTTCATACTGCGCCCGGGTGGAATTCAGGCTGTAAAATCAAGGCGCTGTTCTTTGCGTGGCTTATAACGACTTCAAAAACTTGATGAGCGCAGCGCGATCGGCCGCCGACATGGTGCGGAACAATTCCTTAGACGCCTCGGCTTCGCCGCCGTGCCACAAGATGGCTGCCTCCAGACTGCGTGCGCGACCATCATGCAAATACGCTTCACCACCACTGACTCCCGCCGTGAGACCGATGCTCCAGAGCGCCGGCGTGCGCCATTCGGAACCGCTGGCATTCGCTTCACCCATGTTGTCGGCGAGTCCCGCTCCCATGTCGTGCAACAACAAATCGGTGTAAGGATGAATCGTCTGGTTGCGCAGCTCGGTCATCGGATGATACGGGCTCGTGGTGAGCGTCGGCGTATGACACTTCACGCAGTTGGCAGTGGTAAATAATTGTTCGCCTGAAAGGGCCTGGGCGTTGGTCAGGTCGCGGCGGGCACCCACGCCGAGCAACGTGACGTAGCGATTCAGTTTATCAATGTCGTCGAAATTGACTTCGGGAATGGCATTGGAGGTGCCGTCGTCGAGGACTGGAAATATCGGAGACGTAACGCCCATGTCGGTGTTATAGGCACCGGCGATTTGATGACTGACGCGGGCTTTGCCGCCTTTGTAACCGAAACGTCCGAGCCGTTGCTGGCCGGTTTCCGGGTCAACGACGGTCTGGATGTGACCGGAGATGCCGTCCTGATTGGTGTCATTCGGATCGGCCAGCGCCTGGATGGTGCTTTCGCTCACGGCTTCGAGCAAACCCATGCCGACGAGTTGCGGCGCGATGCGCACGGAGAAATAAGTCGGCGTCGCTCCGGAGAATGCGTAGTTCGGTTTTTGTAACGCGTAGGGCGTGCCGTCGCCGTATTGACCGCCGGTGGTGGTGTAACTGGAAATAGTTGCGCTGCCTTCGGGTGAACCAGTGGTAATCTGCGGTTGCAGCACGGAACCCAGCGTGGGATGCCGGGTGCCATTCGCATCGCTGCCGACTTTGACGACAGACTGGAGCATCGGTGCGCCAATGGCGGGCGGCAGGGCGCGACCGTTGTTGACGTGGCACGCGACGCAACTGCGATTGATGAACTTAGGTCCGAATTTGCCGATCTGCTCGGTGAAAACCGGATTGTCCGGCTCCGAATGCGTGCCATCGCCAAAGTCAGTGTGATGCAGGCGGCGTCCGAGCATGAACGGCAATCCGTTCGCAGGCGAAATATTTCCCGCCATCTCCTTGAAGCGATGTTCCGGCTCGGCGGAGTATTGATACGGCAGCGTGGTAAGCCCACCGAGCCAGGCGTTGGTGGCCAACGGATACGAATCAAGATTCTGGTTGACGCCGCCAACGATGCCTCCGTTGAGTCCCAAGTCCTGCCCTTCCTGCCACGGCACAATCCCCTGCCCGACGACGTAAAGCAGGACGGTGCCGTAGTAGTTGTTGCGGCCGTGCCGGGGAGCCAGCAGAAACTGGCTGATCTCGATCTCCACGCGATCGCCCACCTGCAGCGGCCGGTTCTCCGGCTGTTTCAGGGAGATCGAGGCGGTGTAATGAAAATCCGTTTCGCCGGGTGTGGCCGAGGCGTTCGTGGAAACGAGCGTCGCAATCTGGTTGTTGTTGTATTCAGCCACCGTGGTGATCCCGCGGAACGACGTGCGGAATTCCGCTGGATTCAATTCGGCCTGCGTGAAGTAGTTGAAGGTGATGCTGTTTCCGCCTTTACCCACCCGATCAATGATCTCGATGTTTGCCACGCGCTGCTCCCAATACCAACTCAGGTAGTGATCGTATAAATGGAATTCTGACTCTCGGGCATGGCGGTCGCGCGCGCGGTCGGCGAGATAGGTGATCCGATTCGTGGGCGTGTCCACCGTGGTCGCGGGTTCCAACAACGTAAAAGCATCGAACAGCGGAATGATACCAACGTTCGTATCGGTCTGGGCGACGATGGTCGCGTCCGCCACCAGACTTTGATCGCCGGCGGTGAGCGCGACGACGGCGAGGAAATATGTTTGGCCGGGTTGCAGGCCGGAAATGTTGGCGCTATTCACATTCCCAACCTCCAGAAAGTTCGTCAGGTTGTTACCATCAATCCCATAGTAGATACGATAACCGGTCACGCCGGGCGTCGCGCTGGCCGTCCAAGCCAGACCGATGGCGTTGGAAGATCCAGAGGCGATGGTGTGTAACCCGGTAGGGGCCTGCACCACGATGATATCGGCGGGAACAGACAGACCATAGAACCGCTTCGGCTCGGCCGGATTGATGGGCATGCTGTTGGTGGACCACCCATTGCCACCAAAGACATTGGTCACCACCGGACTCCAAACGGCGTCCGGCCCAAGGTTCGTGGAGGTCAGCAAAACGCTGGTGGTATTCGTTCCGCCCTTCCAAATGAAATTCAAGTTCGGCCCGGACCTCGCCACGCTGGTCGCGATGATGGTAGTCGGCGTCGGTGGAGGTGAAATATAGGTGAACCCATTTACATTGGTGGCCGACAGCGCGTTTGTGTTTACCACCACCACATTGACCGCACCAACTGCACCATCCGGCGTGGTGGCCGTGATGCTGTTGGAACTGGTCACGACAACGCCGGCGCCGGCATTCGCGCCAAACTTTACCATGGCTCCGGACAGGAAGTTGGAGCCGGTGATGGTCACCACCGTGCCGCCATTGGCCGAACCTGTTCCCGGCGCAACGCCCGTGATGATCGGCGGGGCGGGCGTCACCGCAATGCCCTCGCCAGCCACCTCGGCGTAGCTGTCGCCGACCCGAATCTCATCCACCTTGATGGCAAAACCGCCACCTGAATTTTGAAACCCAATCCCAGTGATGGTGCCGACATCGAACATGCTGACAGTATAAGTCGCCGCCACCCCCGGCGTGGCGGAATTGGCCGTCGGATTAAAATAAACCGTGACCGTATCGTTGGCGCCTGCGGTATTGAAATCAATTTTGAGAGCGACCAGATAAGGCGTGGTGCCGTAGGTGCCAAGAAATGAACTCGCCAAGGAAGTCGCCCCCTGAGTTGGGGTTCCAACGGTATTTATGGAACCAAGCCCCAAACCTCCTTGCGTGCCAGAAACCGGTGCCAGGCCATAGCCAAAAAACAGACCGGTGCCGCCATTCGGAAAATAAATGCCGCAATGATTCCCGCCGTTATTGCCGGCTTGATTGAATAGAAAGCTGATCCACTTCGTGCCGCTGGCGAGCGGACTGGCGAACGTTTCGGCTTGCCGGCCGCTGGTTGAACTCAGCGAGCCATTGGCCGTCGGCAGATCCGTGTAAGTCAAGCCGGCGACCATCGAGGGAGTGGTTCCGCACGCCCAGTTACCGGAAAATCCGCTGGCGGTGCTAGGCGTGCCATTCGGAATTGAAGTCGTGTAATTAAACGGTTCGTAGGCATTCAAGGCTGCATAGGCAGTGCTGGAAAACAGGGCCACAACAAACGCCGCGCCGAGAAATCCTGCAATCGTTTTCATTAAACAGACGTTGAAGAATCCATTCTCTGGTCTTGGCGGATTCGCCGTTTCATTGAACGTGGTCGGCTGCCGCTGGGAGCGTAGGCCACCGGCTCGCGTCAGCTCTCCTGCCTTCGTTTCTTCCCTGCCGAAGGAGGAAGGACGCACGGCGATCGCCGAATATTTCAAATGAGTTTGTTTCAATGGCATTGTTAAGATTATCGGCCATTACAATTTCGACGTGCTGCGTTCCTGAAGCCACGGCAAATCGGTGGAATTGGGATCTTTCGGCTGATTCACGCTCGTCGCCTTAAGGATTTTGGCATCCCGCCATTTCTTGATCTCGCAGTGGCCATCGGCAAACGACAACCCGCCCGCGCCATTGTGGTAGGTGGCCGGAATGTCATACCACAGGTTAAGATTGTTGGGGTCGCACACAAACCAGCCGTCGTTGATGCTGTTGGGATTTTCATCAATGAACACCCAGCAATTGGCGGGTGACGGATTCATGATTTCGCCCTGTTTGCGAAAATCCCGTAGTCGCATGGTGCCGCCATAACCAATGATATTGTTCCAACTATTGAGCGGATTCATCCAGGCGCTCATGGACATGCTGCGGACAGTGTTGGCCCCCAGCACCTGCTTCTGATCCGCCGGACATTTATAAACCGCCAGGTTGTTGACGAAGGGAAACAGCAGGCCGTTTTGAATGAAGGTCGTATTAGTCGCCGCGATCCCGGCGGCGGCATTCACTGACCCGAGCACCCACTGGGCTTGCGCGCCACCGGTAAGATAGGGTGCCGTGATGGGAACGGTGGTCGTCGAACCTTCGCCGCCGGGAACGATTTTATCGCCGTTGTCGCCGGAATACATCACCCAGCCCAGTTGGAGTTGTTTGAGGTTACTCATGCAACTGATGCCGAGCGCCTTCGCTTTCGCCTTGGAAAGAGCAGGCAGCAACATGGCGGCGAGAATCGCGATGATGGCAATGACCACCAGCAGTTCAATCAGCGTAAACCCGCTGCGCTTCAGATTTGTTTTCGTTGTCATATATCTTCTTTGGATCAGACGGGCCGGCCGCGAAGCCGACCCGTCTTTCTTCTGTTGCTACTCTTACTCTCACCCTTCCAATACCTCTCAATATTTCAACCGATAAAACACCGCCGGGTTGGCCGGATCAATTGTGAAGGTCATCTGGTTTGTCGTCGTGGAGCCGCTGACCGTGGTCCAGTTGGAGCCAAGGCCTGCGTTCAACGTGTTGGTCTGTGATTGCAACGTCCAACCGGTGTGATCGGCCGGCCAGGCGAGCGTCAGCTGATTGCCGGACACACTCGTGACGATGTTCGTGGGCGTGGTATTCACGCCGCTGCCCACCACCAAGGTGTTCGTGCTGCTGCCGTAAATGCCGTCGCCCGAGTAGATGGCGGTGACCGTGTAGGAGGCCGGCACAGCGGTCGGGGTGCTGTTGGCGGTGCCGCCCGTCACCGACCCGGTGCTCTGCGGCACATTATTGATTGTGAAAGCCACCGAGCCGGTCGCATCGGCCGCCGTGACACCATTGGTCTGCACCGACGAAGTGAAAACCGCGCCGGACTGAACAGTGGACGGAATCACCGTGGGCGTGCCGGTGGCCGTGGTGGTCGTCAAAGAGAGGTCATCAATCAAGACTTCGCCACTCCCGTCCTGCACCGCGCCAGTCGCGCCGAAAATCTGGATGAAGGCGCTGGTGGCATTCGCCGGAGCGACGATGGGACCGGTGCTGATTTGCGCCCAGGTTCCACTACCACCCGTGAAGGGCGTAAAGCCCACACTGCTGATGGGCGTCGCGTTGTCCAACCAGGTGATCTTGTAATTCTGCACATAGCTGACGCCGCTGCTGATCTGCTTGGCCCAGAAGGAAAGCACATAGGTGTTGCCAGCGATAATCGAACCACCCTGATTCACCACGTTTTGCTGAATCTCAGCGCCGTTGGCACCGGCGGTTTCATTGGTCACCGCCAAATCCATGCAGGCGGCGCCCGTGTGGAAATCCGTGGTGATGCGGACCGGTGGCTGGCTCTGAACACTGCTCCAGCTTTGGGCTCCCGCGCCGCCATCATCAATTTCAAAATCTCCATTCACGGCTGCTTCCGTGGTGACCGGGGTGATTTCCAGCACCTGATAGAATGCCGCCCCTGGCGCGGGATCGAAGACCGACGTCACCGCCGCCCCGGTCAAGAGACCGCCCAAGTCGGTCCAGGTGCTGTTGTCGGTGGAACTCTGCGGTTGATAGAAATTCGTGCTCTGCGCGCTCCAACTGATCTGATTGCCTGAACCTACCGAGAGCGTGAGCGTCGTCGGTGTCGCCGAGGCGGCGGCACCCACCACACTACCGTAAGTATTTCCCGTGCGGATCTCGTCAAATTGGTCGGCATTACCGCCGCCTTGGGTGTTGAATCCGATCCCGGAGATGGTGCCCACATCGTAAGTGCTCCACACGAGATTGGCGGCTCCGGGCGGCGCGTTGGTGCCCGCCGGCGGATCCAGCCAGAGACTGACAGTGTCGCTGTCGCCCGAGGTGTTGAAATCAATTTCCAACACGATGAGGTGAGTCTGGCTGTAGTTGAATCCGCCCGTGACCTGCAAGCCGGAGAAAGTGCTGATGCCCGTCGCTCCAGCACCGGCAGTGGTCACGGAGCCCAACCCTAAACTACCAGCCGTGCCGCTGTAGGGAGCCGTAAGACCAACGATAAGGCTGGTGGCACCGCTGCCGGGAAAGAAGATTCCGTTCAAGTTGCCGCCGTTGTTGCCCACTTGATTGAACAGGAAACTGATATACTTCGTGCCGCTAGACAGCGAACTGGACAGCGAAACGACGTCGCGACTGCCGGTAGTGGCGATGGCGTTATGGCTCACCGGCAGACCAGTGTAAGTCAGGCCGGCGATGATCGTGCCATTGCCCACCGTCCAGTTGCCGGTTAGACCGTTGGCCGTGCTGGCCGTGCCCGTGGCAAAACTGCCCAAGCCATAATTAAACGATTCGTAAACGGGCTGGTAAGCGACGGGCGAGGCGGTCACTTCGGCAGAATTGGCACTCTCGCCCACGGAGTTGGTGGCGGAAACTGCGTAGTAATAAGTCGTGCCGTTGACCACAGTGAAATCGGTGTAGCTGGTCGCGCCCGAGGTGGCAATGGTGACTTCCGCACCGCTGGTCGTGGAGCGTTTCACGTTGTAGCCGGAGGAGGCGATGCCGCCCGCCCAACTCAACACCACCTGTCCATCGCTCGCGCTCGCCGCCAATCCAGTGGGCGCGTCGGGGGCGACCAAGGTGGGCGCAGCCGAAACTTCGGAAGAATCAGCACTCTCACCGCCGGAGTTTACCGCCGATACCACATAATAATACGTCACACCTCCAACCACGGAATTGGTAAAGCTCGTGTCCGTCACCGCGCCGGCGGGAGAAACGGTCACATAGCCCGAGCCGCTGGTCGTGGAACGCTTCACATTGTAGCTGACCGGACTGCCGGCAGCCGCGGTCCAGTTCAGGACGACAGAATTGCCACCGGCCGTGGCCGCTAAACCGGTCGGAGCCGAAGGAGCGGGAACGGTATAGGTCACCGCTTCGGCCCAAGTCGTGCCGAGTCGCAGTTCATCGAATAAAAAGTTACCACCGGCGCCCGCAGGGTTCACAATGGAACAAGCGCTGATGGTGAATTGCGGCATGGTAAACGTGCCATCGGGCGCCGGTTCGGAACTCGTGTTGGCCGTGGGATTGACCCAAATGCTGCCGGCCCAACCAGAACCCGTGCCGGTAAGTTTCACAACGACGAAGTAGGTGCTGCCATAGGTGATATTCGCGGTGGATGATTCCCACTGAGTAGCCGCACCGTCGTTATAACCCACTTGTTGATTAACACCCAACTTTCCCGTCGTGCCCGTGACGGGCGTCGTGACACCGACAAACATGCCGTTGCCACCCGTGTTCATTTCCAAGCCGACTTTATTGCCGCCGGGGTTGCCGCTCATATTAAACACATAGCTGATATAAACGGTGCCGCTGGAAACCGGGCTGGATAAATTCTCGCCGGAATAGGCGGCGGTTTGCTTCAGGGCATTATAAGCCGTCGAAAGCCCAGAATACGTCAGTCCGGCAACGGTCGTGAGGCCGCCGCCATTATAGCCGCTGCTAAACCCGCCACCTGTGGTCTGGGTGGGCGTGCCCGAAACGAACGTCGGGGCCGTGGCCAAAGTGTAATTATACGGTTCGTAAGCAATGAGCGAAGCCATGGCATTGGTTGCCAGCAATGCAAACAGAATAGTCGCGAGCATGACCGCACCGGAGCGATGTCGCCAAGGGGCAGTCCATGGCGTGTTGCCCTGGCTGGCATTCCCTTGGATATTCAGGCCTGCCGATTGGACCGCGCTTGTCAGCCGTGAACGGGTCAAGTTAACTGAGGTGGTTTTATTCATTTCACGTTTTGGTTTGGGTTTTGGTTTGGTTCTTCTGCATCACCCATGAAGACAATTCTCTTACTTGAATTATCCGTGCGTAGTGATTTGTATTACATTAGCAGCCGGACTGAAATCGCCTAGCTCCCCAAGTGGATAGTATTTTCATCGCTGGAAACCGTCAGCTTATGGCGGCAAATGTGAGGAAGCTCCGCACCGCCAAGCTTGTGGGAGCCGTGATGGACATTTGAGCCGTTAATTAGCAACGCGGCCATTATTTCGCCGGCCGGAATTTTAGCGCCGCCTCGGTCCGGGAGTGGACATGGAGTTTTTGGTAAATGTGCTTGAGATGAAAGCGCACGGCCGCCACCGTCACGTTCAGGCGCTCACAAATTTCCTTGTTGGATAAACCGTGCACCACGAGTTCCAGCACCTCGCGCTCCCGCGGCGTGAGTTCCTCCACCTCGCTTTTGGCCGTGGTCTGTTCTCGAAAATACCCAATCACCTTCCGCGCAATCTCGCCGCTCATGGCCCCGCCACCGAGCTGCACCTCGCGCATGGCGTTGAGAACCTCATCGGGCGTCGAGCGTTTGAGCAGATAACCAGACGCGCCGGCCCGGAGCGCGCTGAAGACCCGGTCCGGATCTTCGTAAACCGTCACCATGATCGCCTTGAGCGCAGGCAATAATTCTTTCAGCCGCGCCACACACTCCACGCCCGACATATTGGGCAACTGGATATCCATCAAAACTAGTTCGGGCTCCAGTTTCGGCAAAACCCTCAAGGCCTCCTCCGCCGTCGAACAGGTGCAAACGCAACGGAAGTCAGGGGAAAGATTGATAATGGTTTCCAATCCCTCGCGGGTGGTTTTGTTATCTTCAACGATGGCAACAGTGGTCATGTTACAGGGTCGCCCAAGGGCAACCAGATTTCGATGGTCGTTCCTTTCTCCGGCTGACTGCTGACGGAACAGTGTCCGCCCAACTTCAACATGCGATCCTTCATACTGGCCAGTCCGTCGCTGCCAGGTTGACTGGCGACCTGATCAAAACCGCACCCGTTGTCAGTCACCGCAATCTTCAACTGGTTCTCCACCACCGCCATTTCGATGAGCACCTGGGAAGCCCCGGAATGGCGAACGGCATTATTCAGCGCCTCCTTGAACGCGAGGAAAACCCCATGGCGCCGGCGCGAATCCAGCGGCGTGACGGGGAAAGTTTCCGCCACCTGCAACCGGCAGGCGATGCCGGCCAAATTCAAAAAGCGCTGGGCGAATAGCGAGTAATAACTAGCCATCGAAGCGACCGAATCATACTTAGGATTCACAGCCCACACGATCTCGTCCAGCGCCGCCACCACCGCGCGCGACGCGCCGGTCAATTGCTCCAGATAGCGATCCCGGTCGGCCGCTGGCAGCGTGGGCGTGCGGGCCAAAGTTCCCAACATGCTCACCTCGGTGAGGGTGGCCCCGAGTTCATCGTGAAGATCCTGCGCCACCCGGGTGCGTTCCTGCTCGATCTCGCGCCGCCGCTCGGCCAACTGTCGTTCCTGAATTTCCAACTCCAGTTGCCGTCCGCGCTCGGCCACCTGCCGCCGCAGCACGCCCACCCAACCGAAGGCCACCAGCGCCGCCACGCCCACCGTCACCGCAATCCACAAAACTCTCTGCAAGGTCCATTGCGAAGGCGCGGTGAGCAATTTCACATCCGCCGTGGAACGCATTTGCAACCGAAACGATTTGGCCCGCCAGTCCTCGCCTGCGAGCCACTCACCCGGCTCTACCTGGCAGACGCCCGTGACGGAAACCCGGCTTCCATTTTCCAATCCGGCCAGCGGATCACCGCGCTCGTCGGGGCCAAAGTAAGCCTGAAAAATGTAGTTCCCATTTTGGAGAATCAAATACCGTTCCGAACCACGCAACGCCCGGTCGAGTAATCGGGCGTTTATCTGGATCAGTTGGCAGTCGTGCTTGCCTTTCAAGGCTTCGTCCGGCGTGACTGGCGCCGGCAGCAAGGGCTTTCCGCCGGATACTTTTCGATAGATGGCATCCTGCAACACCGGCGTGTAATCTCCCTGGCTCACAAAACCCAGCGCTTCCACCTGGTCGCCCGGAGCCAACGCCTCCCGTCCTTTGGTCTGCACCTCCATCCCTTGATCGCCGTTCTGGAGGAAAAACACTTTGCCAGGTTCATAGTAAATCACCGTCCCCTCAATCTTGACCCGCCGGCCAAACGATTCCTGCGGCGTGAACTGCAGCAAGCTGCCGATGGGCCGCGCCGGAACCGCAAAGGGATCTTTCGGGGCTGGCGTCTCAACCATCAAATCCTCCGCGCGCGGCACCATCAGCCGGATGGCAAAGAGTTGCCGCCGATGATTGAATTGTGTCGAGCAAACACCGCGCACCCGCACCCGGCTGTCCGGCAATTCTTCGATCCGCTCCACCGGCAACTTCTGCGCGTAAACTGAAAGCCGTCCGCCCCCGGTGGCGATTTCGATCAAATAATACTTCGTTGCCTCCTGAAATTGGACTGAGCGGACAATGCCCACCACCTCTACGAACTGGCTGTCCTCCTTGCCGCTCGCCAGCTGCTCGTAAGTCACCAACTTCGGGGCCGGCAACGGCACCGTCCCCAGCAGGCGCACCTGTTTTGGCATGATGACGGGCGCATATTCTCCCGGGCTGGTCACGCCGGCGACTTCCACCAGTTGCCCGGGAAACAGTAACGGTGTATTGGTCGAAGCCTGGAGATAAATGCCTGCCGTTTCGTCTTGAATGAACCGGGAGTAAAGCTTCTCGTTAAAAAAAGTCACCACGCCGCGCAGACGAACGGGCATCTGCTTCGGGGCCTGCTCGGCAGTCAGCGCACGCACCGCCGCCGCCGTGCGCAATTCTTCAACCGGTGCCTGGGCTTGAACACAAAACGGAAAAACTCCCCAGCAGATCGAAAACATGAACGCACACCACCCCGTTAAAAACCCTGATTGCCGCAGGGAAAATGTAGCTGGGACTTTTGACATTTAAATACGGTTGAGGGACAACTGGATTTTCTCCGGCGACTAACGAAAGTCAATCGGCATCTAACCAGATATGGTGGCGCTGCTTTTTGCGCGAGCCGCCCCAATCAGTAAACGGGCAGCGGTATGTCCACGAAAATGGATTTAACATTGCCCGTGCGTTCAAAAATGGCGCGACTGCCCGGCTCGTCCAACACCAGCGTTTCCTGCCGGTGCTGACGGCCAGCGGCAAATTCAATTCTCAGGGAAGATTTGGCCGCGCGCTGATACACCACCGGCACCTGACAATACGTGAAAGCCAGCGAGCCCGTTTTCAGTCGCAGTTTCCGCACCCGGCCCGAGATGTCGAAATAAATAAAGTCACCCGGCCGCGACAGAAATTCATCCCCGCGCAGCAATCGCGGATCAAAGTGAATTTGTCCGTCGCGAACGCTCACGCCCAGTTCTCCAAACCGGCAAAGGATGTCCTCCTTCACCTGCCCGGTCAGGCCCGGCTGCCGAGCGCCGGTGTGCGCGGGCGTGTGGGAATACGGATCCATCGGAAACGCGCCGTAGTTTTCCGGCGTCTTGCAGTCGCCGATGCCTGCACGGATGTCGTGGTAGGCTTTCGCCAGTCGCGCAGCCTGCGGCGAACCTGCGGCACGCAGAAACGATTCCTGCGCCGCGAGCAACAGCTTGGAAACCATGTGCCAGTAAATACAACCCAAACCTTCGTAGCCGAAAAACGTTCCCGATCGTCCCGTGAACGACCGGTGATCGAACATTTTCTCAAACAACGCCAGCACCGTCGCAGATTCCCGCTTCACCAACGCCGCATAACCAGCATCAGCCAACTGCTGCAAAATACGCTTCACATCGCCGGCATTGGTGATGCGCGGATGAAAGTGGCAAACGCCGGTCATATCGCGCTCGATCAACAGCCGGTTGTCATCCGCAATCAGTTTCTTAAGCAACGGCGAGCGGGCGACCGCTGCGGCAGGCAGATTGTTCTTCTCGATAAAGCGTGGCAGGCGACGATCGGGATACAGCAGATACGACTGCTGATTCGCACGATACATGCCGCTGCGTTTCAATGCCGCGAGCAATTGGAGCGACTCGTCCGCGTTGAGAAAATTCGCCCCGAGAATGGCCGCCTGGCCTTCGAGCATTTCATGCAGCGGGCGCACCGGGATGCCGCTGCGCCCACCGAACTCCGTCAGGTTGTAAGAATGATAAAGGCCGTCCGCCCGCCGGTTGGCGCGAATGGATTCATTCGTGAAAGCCAGCGCATCGCTGAAAAATTCCAGCAACCCGGTTGTCCCCACAACGGCTTTGCGACCGGAGAACCCATCCGCATAAATCTGCCGACGATAATTTCCCGCCGCGCGTCCCAACGCATCAAGCATCTGGCGGCGGGCTGCGTCGGTGACTTTTTGGGAACGGTGACTTTTCAGATTCCGCGCCGTTGCGCGGAGCCATTTCGCCACTTCCTCGGACAACCGCACTTCGTTGGCCTCCATCGAACCAAACAGTTCCCGGCAAAACGCCAAGTGCCGGCGCAGTTGATAGAGCGTCACCATGGAAACGCCATTGCCGACAAGTGCGTTATTCGCGTCGTTCCATTCCGGCCGCTGCGTGTTCAGCCAGATGCCCGCACCAGGAAGGAAGTTGGCAAATTTCGCGAGCAACGGAATCAGCAGTTTCTCGGCGAGATTGACGTGGCGCACGCGGCCCTGATCGTCCAAAAGCAGTTTGCCATCCGCACCCACCTGCGCCACGCGCTGGCGAGTGAGTTGGTCCACGGCGGGATCGAAATCCACCGTCACGTGCGGATTGGCCAGCAGTTGCGCGTAGGGCTTGATGCGATACGGCACATTGGCAAAGGCAAAAATCTCCCGCGTAAGCAAGCCACGCAACACCGCCGGCTCGTGACGCTCCAAAATCTCCAGCAGCTTCAGCAGATAAATGATCTGGTGATCGCCCCAATAGCCGATGTGCGACCACGGGTCATGTGGGTCATGCACTTCCCAATCAATCCCGTCGCGCGTGATGCGATAGGGATTGTAGCCATCCGCCGTCGAGGCGTTGACGAACTTGCAAACCATGCCGGAAACGAAACCCGGAAACGAAACGGCCAGCGCCTCCCAGTTCTGGAAAATGTCGCGCCAGTTGCCCTCGTAATTCAAAACGCGGCGGCCATCCGCGCCGCGCGGCGCGATGGAAAAGCGGTTCCACGGACGGCTGGGATCGCCATGTCGCCGGCTGAAAGCGAGCGGGAGATATTCCTGACACAGCCGTTCCAAATCGGCATCGCTGGTTTCATGCGCCTGGGTCAGCACAGATTCGCGGAGAGCACTTTTGCCGAGTTGGCGAAAAAAAGCTCCATTGCGCGCAGCCACGGCGTGATTCGCCTGACGGACAAACGCGAGCAAATCGGCTATGTCAATCTGGTAGCCGTCGAAAAAAATGCCGCCGCGCATGACGTTGAAGAGGACGTTGCTGAAATGACGGGCGTCGCTCAACGGACGCGCTGATTTCTGCAAGCCGTCCGCCCGCGCGACGATGCGCCAAAGTTCCTCCGTGCCGCGCGCAACTTCGGCTTCGACTTGTTTTTGCAACGACGCGGGCGAGCGCAAGCGTTTGCGGAGATTGGCCACGGCGACCGGGCCTTGGTCCACATCCGCGACCATCTGCCACTGGCGCAACTGGCCGGGGCGCAGCGCAAATTTTGATTCAATGAAGTAAGCGCCGCGTTCGGCGCGAATATCGGTTTCCGTTTTCAGCGGCAGATCCTGGCGAAAGTTTTCCAATTGGATCGAGGACAGGAGAACATTGCGCCGTTGAATGCCAGCCGACCACACGGTGGTGGCGCGAAGCGATTCGGCGGGCTCGGGACGATCCACAGGAATTGAACTCAGCAGAAAAAGGCCAAGACCAGATTCCGGCAGCAGCTCGCTTTTTTTGTAGGCGTCAATCAGCGTGCTTTTCTCCAGTTGGAACTGGCTCCCGACGCCGCAGGGCAAGATATTTTGGATACCGTCCAGCAAACGAATTTGCAGTGTCTCCGTTGCCGCGCTGGCGAGGGAAGCCGTTCGCACCCAGCCGAATTGTTCGCTGTTGGACCAGCTGTAGCGGAAGGTCAGGCCGAGATCGGCGTTGATTTCCTCAAAGATGATTTTATTGCCGGGAAAGTTTTTGTAGAGGTTGCGGTGAACCGCATAAACGCCGCGACCGCGTTCGGAGAACGGTTCCCATAAATATTTTTTCCCGCCGCGCTCGACGAGCAAAATGGTTTTGGAACCGGTGATTTCCGCCGCGTCGTGGATTTTGTCATCGGTGTAATAGGGAAACAGGGCGAGGTCGGGATTACGCCGGCCCGCAGTGAGCGCGCCGTTGCTGGAGATGAACATCCAGTGGTCCGCGCTGCTGACGATGCTCAAAAAAAACGGGCGCAACCGGTCGCTGTTCGTGATGCGATAAAACTCTTCGCCCGCCAGCATGACCGGTTGACCTTCGACTTTCCCCGCGCCGTGCCGAATCGGATTTCGGCCGTGGAAAAGTTTTTTCATCCGGGAATTGCTCAATGTTTATGGCCGCAAGGCGACGGTGGACGGTTTTGCTTCCACGTAGAACGGGATGTTCGCATGGGCGGCTTTGCCGTGGGCATCGAGCACATACGCAAATAGGCGGTAGGCACCGGGTTTGGTTGGTGCTTTGATCGTGGCTTCGCCGGCGACACCGGCAGTCACCAAACCGGGCAGGCGTTGCGGCGGAGCTTCAAAATCGCCGCCGGTGGATTGCGCGCCGCTTTCCTCCATGATTTCCCAGTTGTAGGTGAGCGGGGAGTTGCTGGGTGATTTCGCGAGAATTTTGGCGGGGTAACTCTGCTCGGGGTTCAGCTTGACGCTTTGCGGCGCGGTTTTGCCATCCAAAGTAAAGCTTTTCAATTGCGGGCTCCGAAATTCGGGCCATCGGCCGGTCCAAAGATATTGCAGCACGTCCACGGTTTCCGTCGCTTCGCCGGTGGGGAGAAACATGCCATACCAGGTGGGCGTGCGTTCCTGTTTCTGTCCCCACAGAAAAACATACGAGCCGAGGCATTGCTTGTGATCCGAGGCGATGGCGATTTCATAACGCTTCTGGTAATTCTCCGCTTTCACCGTGCTGTCGTTTTCTATGGGCGCGCCCCAACTGGTCTTGCCACATTCCCAATGGCCGGTGGCGCCCCATTCGGTGACGATGTAAGGTCCGGTCCAGCCGGTTCCGGGCAGGTTGCGCGGGAGATTCACGATGTCGGCATAGGATTGGATGCATAGCAGGTCGAGATCCGGCGCGCGGCGCTTGATTTCATCCACCAAACCTTTGCTGATGCCGGCGAGCGACGTGGTGGTGGGATGATTCGGATCCACTTGATGAATCATTTTGGAAATGTCGTTCACCGCATCCCAAACTCTCGGGTCCTTGGAATTCAAATTCAATTCATTGCCGATGTCCCAGATCAGCAGTGCGGGATGATCCTTGTATTTGAGAACTTCGGTTTTGATTTCCGCAAGCTGCCGGGCCACGGCATTGGTGTCGCCGTAATCAAAGCCGTGGCGTTCGCGCGAAACTTCAAGGCCCATCGTGACGTAGAGTCCGTTTTTTTGCGCGCGATCCAAAACCTCCTGGCCGGATTCGCGGCCGTTTTCCGTGCGCCAGGTGCGGAAGGAATTGCCGCCGGCGGCCGCGAGCTTTTCTTGATCACCAAACTCAAGCCCCGCGCCTTTGATGTAGAACGGCTTTTGATTCACATACAATTGCCAGCGCCCGTCGGTCTGGCGCACTTCAACCTTGGCCGGCCCGGTGGATCGGACGGCGGACTGGGCATCGCAACCAAAGGTCGCCGTGGCAATCGCCAACAGCGCGAGCGACCATTTCATCGGGAAATTTTTATCTTTAGTCATAGTATTACTCCAGCGGCGCCCTTTCCTGGCGCGCCAAAATGGGATTTAACACTCCTGGCAATTGGCCGGGAGAACGGTCCTTGCCGACGAGGAGATGCTCCAGTTCTTCGAGCGATTTGCCCTTGGTCTCGGGGATGGCAAACAGGACGAACACCAGCGCGGCCAGCGCCAGCAGCCCGTAGCCGAGAAAGGCGCCGGACGGCCCGAAGTGCGACAATTCCCACGGAAAGATGAAGGTGACCGACGCGCTGACGACCGAGTTCCAAAACCCGACCACAGACATCGCCGCGCCCCGGTAGGCGTTCGGAAAAATTTCCGAGAGCAGCACCCACATCACCGGCCCGAGCGAAATGGCGAATGACGCCACAAACCCGATAATCGCGTAAAGCACCAGCGCCGCGTTGATGTTCAGGCCGGCAGTGGTCAGGTCGTCGTGATAAGGCGCCAGTCGTTCCGCGCCCAGCCGGCTGTCCAGATTAGCCAGGAAAGCTTTATCCGAGGTGAACACCAGCGGCTCCAGCTTTTTTAAGTCCGAGATGAGGTCAGCGGGAACCTTGCTGGAACTCAAGGTCGCAAAGGATTTTTCCGTGAGCTGAAAATTGGATTTATGAAACGCCCCCGCACAGGTCAGGAGCGAGATCGCCATGCCGGCCGTGCCCAGCAGCAACAGCGGCTTGCGCCCGAGCCGGTCAATCCACTTGATGGCGACAAAGGTCATGCCCAAATTGACGAGCCCCACAATGATGGCCTGCTTGAAGGCCGCATCCGTGCCGCCGCCCGCCTGGGAGAAAATCGTCGGCAGATAATAAAACACTGCATTGATGCCGGTGATCTGCTGGAAGAACGCGATCGTCAGCGCGATCAACATGACGAACCGCAGCTTGCGGCTGAATAACGCACTCGCGCCGACACCACCAACGTGTTCCGCCGCGTTTTTGCGGATGCTGGCAAGCTCGGCGGCGGCGTGTTCCGCCCCCGCCACCTTGGTAAAGATTTTCAGCGCCTGATCTTCGCGGCCTTTGCCGAACAACCAGCGCGGACTTTCCGGCACGAAAAACAGCATGAGCAAATAGAGCACCGCGGGAATGGCTTCCACGCCGAGCATCCAGCGCCAGCAATTATCACCGAGGCGCAGGAGAAAATAATTTGAAAAGAACGAGGCCGAGATGCCGGTGACGATCATCAGCTGATTAAACGACACCAGGCTGCCGCGCAGCTTGGACGGCGAGATTTCCGCGATATAAACCGGCGCGATCAGGATGGAGCCACCCACGGCGACCCCGGCGAGGATGCGCGACAGGACGAACACGGAAAAATTGGTCGCCAGCGCCGACATCAGGGCCGAAACGGCGAACAGGAGCGCCGTGGCCATCAGGATTTTTTTTCGACCGAAGGCGTCGCTGAGAAAACCGGCCACCGCATTCCCGCCGAGCGCGCCCCAGCCAAGACAGCTCACGGCGAGGCCCAGTTTCCAGTCCCCGCCCGTGCCGGTGAGGGCGAAATAATTTTTGATGAACGGCACCGTGCCGGAAATGACCGTGGCGTCAAAGCCGAGCAGAAACCCGCCCACCGCCACAATGAGCGCCACGGACACGGTGAATGAGTTACCTTGTTTCATAATGCGAATGCACGGGATTCCGATCGACCTTCAGCGTTAGCCTGGTTTTTTATAATTAGTGGCAGCAAAACCGCACCACAGCGCAAGCTGACCTGAATTAAGATTCAAAATGAATTCACGGCAAAGACGTCATCCTTGTCAGCGCTCAGATCGGACCATTTCCAAGTTTCGACATGGCCATCACACGCAGCAAAATTGGCGCGAGCAGTATGACGACAGGCGGCCTGTTTGCTGGGGGATAAGGTGCTCCAACCGCTGCCAATTACGGGCTTGAATACGGCAATCTCAGTGAGATAGCTGCTGGGCAAGGCGTTTACCGCTGGCAGGTTTATCCCTTGTCCGTTTTTCAAAATCCCGGGTCGCCCCACATCGCCAATCAACCAGATTTGGCTGGGGCGCCGAATAGTCGTCATTTTACGAGCGCCTTGAGGCTGGCCAGTCTCGGTTAAATTATAACGAATAACGCCATCGGCCGAATTTTTTTGGTCTTCCAGCGGCCCATAACCTTCGCACGGTGAGTTGTAATAGTTTACCGTATTGGGATCAATGTCCGTGTCTCGAACGGCCGTGCATCGCCACACGTTATTTGACTGGGAACTGCTCGTCAGATAATTGCCACTGTCCAGGATTTTGAAATACCAGTTGGTGCTATGACTGGTGAAATTTCGGTCATTCAACGGCGGCAGGAAGTCGTTGTTGTCCCCGACATACATCATCATGGCCAAGCCGATTTGCTTGGTGTTGTTGACGCAGGCGATGGCTTTGGCTTTGTCTTTGGCCTTGGCCAGTGCCGGCAACAACATGGCCGCCAAAATGGCGATGATGGCAATAACCACCAGCAGTTCGATCAAGGTGAATCCCTTGCGGCCGGCTTTATTATATATTTTCATTTTCTTTTCTCGGTAGGGTCGGGTCTGCATTTGCCTGCAAACCCGACCGTTTTAAGTTTCATTTCAATCAAAGCAGCCGGTTAAGGTCACTGCACAAACAGCCGGTAGAACCGGTGACTGTTGGTGGTCCCGTCATTTACGATTGCATTTAGACCGGTGCCATTGGTCGTGGTGAGGGTGCTCCACGAAACGTCGGTCAGATTCGTTTTGTATTGAACCGTATAGTTTTTGCCCAGTTGGGTCGGGAACGACAGGTCAATGCTGTCCCCCAAACTCGCCGTAATGGTCGTCGGATAAATGCCGACATTCCCGATCAAAACCTTGCCATACGCCGCCGAATCTGTGAACCAAACATCCGGTCCGACCGTCTCGAAGCCATACTGCACATGTCGAGCCGGGTCATTAACGGTGCTCAGGCTGACGCTAAAGCCACCGGGCGTGAGCGGAACCGTGGCGACATTGAATGAGGAATAGTCAGGCGCAAAATCCTTGATGAAGGCAACGCTCGTCCAGCCGTTGCCCGCAGCATTGGTATTCGAAGCGCTCACCAGAGTGTTGGAAAGCACGGTGCCGGAGAAGATCAAGCTGCGTCCAGGCAATGAACCGATCTCCACATACATGCTCGCATCCATGATCTTGTTGCCCACAGCCCCGGGACCTCCGCCACCGATATACCAATAGGTGGCTGGGTCACCAATGTTGTTCGGAGACAAAGTCAGCCCAAAGCCATCAAAGACTGCTTTCAAATCGGCGGTTCCCCAACCACTTCCAAACTGGTATGCGTTCGGATTGGCGTCTTGAGGCGTGTTAAACACGTTCATATAGCCAACCCAGCTGGCTGAGGAATTTACAAAAACATTGGTCGGACTGGCATCCAAGGACTGAATCGTCACCTTGCCATAATTGGTCACATCCGTAGGCCAGACATTGGGTCCCACGGTCTGAAATCCATATTGAATATGACGCGATGAGTCAGCCTGGGTCAGCAGACTGAGGCTGAAGGTCATGCCATTGGTCAATGCAATATTCGTTTGCGTAAACGACGAGTAGTCAGGAGCGAGATCTTTCACAAAGGCCACGCAAGTCCAGCCATTCCCGATAAGATTTGTGCTGGAAGGACTAACCAGGGTATTGGTGGCCACAGTGCCGGTAAAGGTCACGCGGTTCCCGTTCACGCCGGGAATTTCCACATACATATTTGCTTCCATGGATTTAAAGCCGACAGCCCCGTTAGTGGCAACCGGATAGGAAGCGTCGGTATAATCATACCAATAGGAAGCAGCGTCATTGATGGGAGCTGGCGTGAGTGTCAAAATGGACGCCGGGCCCGCCCCGGAAAATTTAGCTTGAAGATCAGCAGTCCCCCACGGACTACCAAAGGCGAAGCCTCCAAAATTCTGCGGGGTCTCATATACATTCATGTAGCCCACCCAAGTCTTCGAGGGATCCACCTTAACAATGGTTTCCACCACTGCGGCGGTGATCGTAACATTCACCACGCCCGAGGTGACCGAGTTTCCATTGTCATCCTGAGCCACCACGGTCAGGGCAGCAGAACCTTGAGCCGCGCCAATGACATTTAAGCTGTAAGGAGCGGTATCGTCACTTCCGAGCAGAGTGGTCCCGGCATAGAAATTCACGTTAGTTACCGTCCCCGGATAAACTGAAGCACTAGCATTGATCGTAAAATTGGTATTAACCGTGGCCGAGTTGGCCGGAAAGGTAATGGCAGCGCTAAGCGGCAAGGTAGATACCGCCACCACTTTTATATTATCGTAGGCCACTGTGGAACTTCCGCCCCAAAGAGGAACAATTTTCACACCTGTCGCTCCCGGAGCGGGTGTGAAAGGAAAGGAATAGGTTGCCCAACTACTAGTCCCACTCGCAGGACGCACATCGCCGGTGTCGCTGATCTTGTGAGTAGCATCCCATGATTCAACCTTGAGTCCGCCAATCGTGGAACCGGCCTCGATTTTCATGTCCATCAAGAAAGTGCAAGGAACATTGGGAGCCAGCCCCAAAGTGGTAAGATCGATCGGAGCGGTATTGCCGACAACAAAAACAGCCCACGTAGCGGCGCTGTTTGTGCTATTAATACGCGCATAACCATCCGGATTGCCGCCCGTGGTTGGAAAGTCGAAAATGGTCGCGGACAAATTGCCTGCCGCGTAGCTGTTCGTGATATCTGAATATGATGAGTCCGTAGGATTAAATTCCCCACCAGGCACGGTATTAGTGACGTAGGTTTGCGCACTGGTTACAAAAGCCATGGCGACGATGGCAATACTTGCGACTGATTTTTTCATATGTTTTGGTTGTCAACAATGCGACGAAGGCGTGAGTGCCTACATACGCTGTGATTGTCGGGTGTGTGATATTTAATACTACAAACAAACAGTTGTGTCAACATATTAAATATTTATTTTGGATTATTTAAACGGCGAATGGCGCGATTTTTATATGTGATTTGATGTGTGCGATTTAAAAATTTTTTCCAGATCTCTTTGACCCAAGCCTCAAAGACAGGAAAAATTAATATTCATAGGCGTTTTTGATTTTTTTGTGAATAAATTACAAAAACACCCGGTTTCCAGCTTGGCTAAAACAACATGTAATACTAAATTTTACACATATTGCAAACCTACGGTCTTCTTTCCATGCTAGATTGACACCACCAATGCCACCGAAAACGCGGCAGCGACAGGGAAAATCAATTTGATTTAGCGGCGCGCAACGCGGCAATATGCCTCATTCACCATGAAAAATATCCGACTATGGTCCGTGCGCCTCATATTTTTTGCGGTGATTCTACTTCAGATGCGGCCAGCCGCAGGGTCGGCCCAGACCAATTCTCTTGTCACACTGACGACCGCAGCGGAAGTGCGTAATTTAACAGTCGAGCAGGCCCAACGGCATTACCCGGTCCAATTGCGCGGGGTGGTGACTTTTTTTGATAATCCGTTGTATTCCCGCTTCATACAGGACGCTACTGCGGGGATATATTTATTTGAGACGAATTTGCCGTATCTTACCGCAGGTCAATTGGTGGAGGTAAAAGGTTTCACCAGTCCGGGCGAATACGCCCCGATCATTGTGCCCGAGTCGTTCAAAATCCTAGGCACGGCTCCGTTGCCAACGGCCCGGCCGGTCACTTATGAACAACTGGCCAGCGGTAAGGAAGACAGTCAATTTGTGGAGATCGCCGGGGTCGTCCGTTCCGTGCATTTTGAGGAAAGATCCAAACACTATCTGATCGAACTCGCCACCGGTGGCGGCCGGTTGACGGTCTATGCGCATGAACTGCCCACGCCTCAGATGCAGGATCTGGTGGACAGCACCGTCCGGATCCGGGGCGTTTGCTCCTCGCAATTCAATCGGCAGCGGCAATTGTTTTCCATCCGCCTCCTCGCACCGCGCGCGGAGGATCTGACCGTGGAAATTCCGGCCCCGAAAGACCCGTATGCGATTCCGGCGCAAAGCATC
>Ga0068856_100000491_pt1 | contig 43683 bp, 45 predicted proteins | sample KBSCornC62_FD_66595 | JGI IMG/M metagenome (GOLD analysis project Ga0068856, IMG submission 66595) | Corn rhizosphere microbial communities from Kellogg Biological Station, Michigan, USA - KBS Corn C6-2 | ecosystem: Host-associated > Plants > Roots > Rhizosphere > Soil ...
CTCGTCTGGCCCGGCCGCGGCTTCCAGCACCTCGCCATCGGCTTCGGCATTGGTGCGCAGGCCCTGCGCCGCATAGCGCGCGGTCTGGATCGCGCGCGCCGCCTCGACGCGGGCTCGCACCTCGGCCGACCCTTCGCTGGGCGGCGGCAGGACCAGATCGGCGGCCGCGACCGCGGCGACCTCGACATGCAAATCGATGCGGTCGAGCAGAGGCCCGGAGACCCGCGCCTGATAATCCTGCGCGCAGCGCGGGGCGCGGCTGCAGGCCCTGGCTGCGTCGCCCAAATAGCCACAGCGGCATGGCCGTGTTGGGTTCTTGCTGCCCGGCATTCCGGTGTCACTCTCAGCCACAAAGCCCGAGATATTGGCTGACCAAGGTGACTCAATCGGCGCGCACTTGCGCCGCGCCCGCAAGGCTCGTGGCCTCAAGCAGATCGAAGCTGCAGCGCTGATGGGTGTCTGCCAATATTCGGTCGTCGCATGGGAGGCCGAAGCAAAGCAGCCGACGGATCGACAGTATCCAGCGATAGTTGCGTTCCTAGGGTACGAACCGTGGCCCGAAGCCCACGCGCTGCCGGAGCGGCTAGTGGCGGAACGTCGGCGACGCGGCATTTCAGCGAAGGCTACCGCCAAACTGATTGGTGTGGACGAAGGCACGTATCTGCGCTGGGAACACGGGCGAACGATGCCGTTGGACCGAGCCACCGCCGCCGTGGCTATGTTCCTGAAGGCCAAGTTGTGAATGGCCCGCTAGAAAACAATCCCCCTGCGGTGTGAAGAGTGGCGCATCAAGCTGATGTTGATGCGCCACCCATATGACGACCGAGCTAGATCTTCACTCAGTCAGGTGGGATCATGCATATTCATGGATGATCACAATGCCGGCCGCGCCGGCTCCGGCACTGCGTGCGGCGACGCTTGCCACCGCACCGGTGCCGCCACCGCCCGCGCCGGGAGCTACTGCATTGAGCCCAGCACCAGCACCTCGTCCCGTGCCGCACCCACCGAAGAACGACGAGCCACCATCGCCACCCATGACACCAGTGAGCGATATGCCGAAACCTGGCGATCCCGATCCACCGCTTGCATTTACGATGTTGCCGCCCGTAGGCGCAGAAGACTGGAGACCGACACCAGTTGTGAAGCCGGGCGAGAATGCCGCCCCAGCAATACCACCCGGGCCGCCAGGGCTGGAAACAAGGCTTCCAAAGCTGGAGGTTCCACCAGCGTTTCCATTGTTTGCACCGGCAGTTGGAGCCGCGCCCCCCGCACCAATCGTTACGGAAACGCCGGAAAATCCGCTGGTGATGAGCGCCTTCGCATAAGCGCCGGCACTACCGCCGCTCGATGCCGCGGCGGTCGATGCCGTTGTGGTTGCGGTACCGCCACCGCTGCCGCCGCCACCCTGAACTTCGACGATCACCATGTTGGTGCCCGGCGTAGGCATATAGGTCCCGCTACTCGTAAACGTCTGCACATTGAGAAGGCGGCCCGCCGGAGAGCCCACATTCGTAAAGTCTCGCTCATCAGTGAGCATCGCATTGGTAATTGCCGTGCTCGTGGTCTGCAGGAGAACCTGTGCGACAGGCGATTTGCCCGCGGGAATAGCAGGCGCAGCCGGCGTTGCCGCCTCGACGCCGGTCACCACGGACACGGCGCCCGTAGCGTTATCGACGACAATGCGGTCGATCCGTGGGTTGGTGGTGGGCGCCGTGATCGTGCCGGTGCTTTGCGCGGCCTGTTCCACGAGGGTCTGGCCAATCATAAGGTGGCCGGCGTCGAGCGCGACGGTCATGTTGGGTGTAGACTGGGCGTGCGGTGCGAAATTATCCCCCGACCGCGCGAGGACGGACACCGCCCCGTCGACAATCCCAGGATGGGTTGCAGCGGACTGACTGGAGGAGTCGGGTTGCACAAAGGTGTTAACGGACATAAAAGCATTCCTTACATAATAGAGAACGCGTCTCGCTCTCGATATTTTGCAAAAATCCCACGCCGGCCTCTGAAATTCGGTCGAACACTTAATAAGAGATATGCCCTGAAATTGGACAAGACCGCGCGCCTTCTCGCCACACAATTGGCGAAAAGCAGAGACACGTGCAGCAATGGCGTAGGGTTGAAGGGGGATCTTAGTTATTCAGCATGGTCTATTCTCCCAAAGTCGAAGCGAACATAGGGAGAACATCCGATCTCAAATCCTATAAGGCAATCGCAAGACTCTTGGGCGCGCGGTACGCCGGTGTCGCTTTCGCGCGCCAATGCTCGACGCAGGCAATGTTCTGCGCCTGCCCGGCCGCGAGGCTATGGTAGTCTGCGCGGTTAGCGCGGATGGCAGGTTCGAGACGGTGCCGACCCGGGGAAGCGCACGCGCCGCTTCGTCGAGCGCGCTGGCGACGAGGCGGTAGCTACGCTCGAGATTTGATCGAGGGCCGTGCATTCGCTCAGCTCAATGCCTGCCGCCTCTGAACTCCTCGAGCAGCTCGCCCATAACTCGGAGCGAATCCTGTAGCCGAGTTTCGGCATCTGCGATGCGGTTGCCTTGAAGGAGTGCCTCGCGGCCCGACAACCGAAGGACTGCCGCGAGCACCTCTTCCGATTGCCGCATGAGTGCGATGAGATGATCGCCGCTCGGGCCATGGGAGCCTGCAAGCCAGTTCTTGACCGTCCGCTCCCTTGCGCCAGCAATACGCGCGACGGTTTTCGTCATGCCGGACCGTTCGCCGAACTCGCGACGGAGCGCAGCGGCGACTTCATGCGCGAGATCGCCTGAACCGATCGCAGCTCGCTCGCTATCGGGTGGAAACTTTCTGCCCTTCTCGGTCAGCGACATTCCACGCAACTCCGCGGTACGGCGAGGAAAATATACCGAGTCGGTTGCAAGATGGGGTCATCTCGATGCCTCCTGCAGATGGAGAAGTAGAGTTCCTCCGGCCGCGAGCCGCGCAATACGTGCGCATGTCGACCGATCATCAAAGGTATTCTACCGAAAACCAGGCGGAAGTGATCGCTGCTTACGCAGCAGCCAAGAACCTCGAAATCGTCCGCACCTATGCCGACGAGGGCCGGAGCGGTCTCAATATCGCGGGCCGAGACGCGCTTCGCCGTATGATCGACGACGTCCAGAGCGGCGCGGCCGACTTTTCCGTCATTCTCGTCTATGACGTCAGCCGTTGGGGGCGTTTCCAGGATGCCGATGAAAGCGCCTACTATGAGTTCATCTGCCGCCGGGCGGGCATCACAGTGCAATATTGCGCCGAGCAGTTCGAGAATGACGGCAGCCTGAGCGCCACCATCATCAAGAGCATGAAGCGCGCCATGGCTGGCGAGTACAGCCGCGAGCTATCAACCAAGGTTTTCGCCGGGCAATGCCGGCTCATCTCGCTTGGCTATCGGCAGGGTGGTCCGGCCGGATATGGCTTGCGGCGCCACCTGGTCGACGAACACAACGAGCGCAAGGCGCCGCTCCGACGCGGCGAGCACAAAAGCCTTCAAACCGACCGCGTGATCCTCGTGCCCGGCCCCTCGGCCGAGGTCGAAATCGTGCAACGCATCTACCGCCTGTTCGTGCTCCAGTGTCGCTCGGAGCGCGAGATTGCCGCCATGCTAAATGCCGAGGGGATCAAAGCCGACCTTGGTAAGGACTGGTCCCGGGGCCTCGTCCACCAGATCCTCACCAACGAAAAATACATCGGCAACAACGTCTACAATCGCGTCTCTTACAAGCTGAAGCGCAAGCGTGTCGTCAATCCGCCTGAAATGTGGGTGCGCGCCGACGGCGCGTTCGATGCCATCATCGAGCCCGACTTCTTCGAAGCGGCGCAGCGTATCGTCGCCGAACGCTCCCGCCGGTTCTCGGATGAAGAACTGCTCCGCATGCTCAAGGATTTCAGGACTGCGAAGGGCGCTCTTTCGGGCTTCATCATTGATGAGGACGAGGACATGCCCTCCTCTTCTACCTACCGCCACCGGTTCGGCAGCCTCGTGGCTGCCTACTCGCTGATCGGCTACGACCCGGGCCGCGACTACCGCTACCTTGAGACCAACCGGATGCTGCGTCTTATGCACCCCGACGTGGTGGAGCGCGCCACGTCGGAAATCAGGCGGGTCGGGGGCAGTATAGAAATCGACCCAACGACCGACCTGCTGCTCGTGAACGGTGAGTTCACGCTGTCGCTCGTATTGGCGCGCTGCTTCGCAACCGCCGCCGGTTCGCTCCGATGGAAGATCCGCCTGGACGCGAGCCTCGCGCCGGACATCACAGTCGCCGTCCGCATGGAGCCGGACAACCAGCGTGAGCGCGACTTCTACCTCCTCCCTTGGATCGACGTCGGTTCCGACACGCGCTCTCTCCGCCTCACAGACCACAATGGGATCGGACTGGACGCTTACCGCGTGGATGATCTCACACCGCTCTATCACCTCGCCGCTCGGTTCAAGCTCGGAGACGCTGCATGACCGAAGATAACCAGGATGTCGTGACCATTCCGATCGCTGACATAGAGATCCTCAATCCGCGGATCCGCAACCGCAAGATCTTCGATGAGCTTGTCGAGAGCATCGCGACAGTCGGGCTCAAGCGCCCTATAACCGTGGCAGCACGGCCTGGGGGGCGCGGGTACGATCTCGTCTGCGGCCAGGGCCGGCTCGAGGCACTGATCCAACTCGGACAGACCCACATCCCAGCGATCGTGATCAACGCACCCCGCGAGGATTGCTATGTAATCAGCCTGGTCGAGAACCTCGCCCGGAGGAACCAAAGCCCACTTGAACTTATTCGCGAGGTCGGTGCGTTACGCGACCGCGGCTACGGCATCACCGAGGTTGCGAAGAAGATTGGTTACAGCGCCGAGTATGTCTCGGCCATCTGCACGCTGCTCGATAATGGCGAAGAGCGTTTGCTCGACGCGGTGGAGCGCGGCGTCATCCCCCACAAACTTGCCGTAGAGATTGCTCGATCCGATGACGCCGATACGCAGCGAGCTCTGACCGATGTTTATGAGAGCGGTATGCTGCCAGGCGATAAAGTTATCGCTTTGCGCAAAATCATCGATGCGCGCGCCCAGATTGGCAAAGGCCTTTGTTCGGCCCGCAATTCCAATAAAGGAGGCGGCAAGCCGACTGCCGCGTCGCTCGTGCGGGTATACCGAAAGGAGGTCGAGCGGCAGAAGCTGCTCGTGAAGAAGGCAGCGATCGCTCAAAGCCGCCTCCTCTTTATCGTCAACGCGCTCCGAAAGCTGCTCGCCGAGGAGCACTTCGCTACGCTGTTGCGCGCCGAGGCGATGGATAGCCTTCCGCTGCCCCTCGCACAGCGCGTCGGCATAGCCGCGAGATCGTCATTATGACTCGCGGAATTCGCATCTCGTTCGAACGGCGGATGGTGACCCTGCCGCTGACCTCGATCCTGCCGCTGCGCCAACTCGCACCCAACGTCGCCGCTTCCGTGAAATATGCCCGCATCGTTGCTTCGATCGAAACAGTGGGCCTGGCCGAGCCCCTCGTCGTTGCGGCACAGAAGGATGGCGAAACGTATCTCCTGCTCGACGGGCATCTGCGTTATTTCGCGCTCCGCGACCGCGGAGAGGAGACCGTTCGGTGTCTCCTATCCGACGACGACGAAGCGTTCACTTACAACAAGCGCGTGAACCGCCTTGCCACGGTGCAAGAACATTACATGATTGAGCGTGCCGTTCAGCGAGGTGCATCGGAGGAAAAGATCGCACGGGCGCTTGGCATCGACGTGAAGTCTGTCCGCCGCCGCCGAACGCTTCTCGACAGCATCTCCGCGGAGGTGGTTGAGCTACTCAAAGATCGCACCATCAATCCGCTCACCTTCGAAGTCCTGCGGAAGATGAAGGCGCCGCGCCAATTTGAAGCGGCTGAGCTGATGGTTTCAGCCAATAATTTCACGCATTCCTATGCCAAAGCCCTGCTGGCTAGCACCAAACAGATGGACTTGGCGAAACCGGAGAGAGGCAAGCGCGTCCAGGGTCTGACGCCCGAGCAGATGGCTCGTATGGAGCGTGAGATGGAAAATCTAACGCGCGATATGAAGGCCGTTGAGGACGCGTTCGGCGACGACGTGCTCCAGCTCGTCGTCGCGTCTCGATATCTGGGCAAGCTCATCGGGAACGAACGAGTTGCGTCGTACCTCGACGCGCGCCATCCTGAAATTCTCGCGGAGTTCAAGACTATCGTGCGAACCGCATCGCTGGAGCAAGCCGCGTAATCCGCCTTGTAAACTTGTTGCCGGAAACTGTGCCCTCCACGTCGAACTGGCGAACTTCGACAGCGTTCGGCGACAGCATGCTCGCGGCTACGTCGCACGGGCGGCAGAAGCCATTGCTGTCTGTCTAATTCCAATTGGGCTAGTAAAGTGGCGATGCAGGCTTCGGTCTAGCTGGTAAATTGACTGCCGGTTCATTGACCGTGATGGGTTCTTGCTGCCCGCATCTTGGCGTCGCTCTCTGCCACAAAGCCGGAGGTACTGGCTGATCAAGGCGACTGGAACCGGTGCGCACCTGCACCGTGCCCGCAAGGCGCGGGGCCCAAAATGGACCGAGCCGCCGCGCTGATGGACGTCTGTCAGCACTCAGTGATCGCGTGGGAAACGGGGGAGCAACCTACCGTTCGCCAGTATCCCGCCATTCTGGCCTTCCTCGGACATGAACCATAGCGTGAACCGTAGACCTTGTCCAAGCAGCTTATCGCCGAACGACGGAGGCACGGGATTTCCTCAGCCGAGGCCGCCGCTGCGATCCGGGTGGATCAGGGCACATATCTGCGTTGGGAGCAGGGTCGAACGACGCCCCTGCGAGAGTTAAGCCGGTTGTGCGGTCGTTTCTGAACGGCGGTCCTTACCAAGCTCATCTGGTATTCTTAGGGCTAGGCGCTCAGTGAAAGGAGCGGCTAAATCAACAGCCCTGTTCGATTCTTCGCTGAGTCATCCAGCAAAGAGCAGGAAGGAGCCCAGCCTCAGGAAGCCGTTAGATTAGCCGCCCAAAGCTATGACCCCTTCCCAGATCGATCTTCAGCGCATGGAGTGTTCGTACAAGCGCTGCTAGCGAGTCTCACCAGACGATCACACGTCGCCGAACTACTGTTAGTCCGCAGTCACCTCGATAGATATCGAACTAGCAAGGTCAAAACGAGCAGAGGGAACGGAGCAATTAGTAGCACCTCAAGCACCTCGAGGCTGGGGCTCGACGCAGCGCCCATTGAACCTAGCATGCCGAGAAAACGCAGATTTTCTCGCTCGGCGATCGCCCCCACTATACTCAGGACGCACCACAGGAGCAAAATTCGGGTGGTCCAAATGCCCGCAGCATTTTGATTCAGTCTCAAAACCCATATCCTTCCGAACCTGGTAAGGGAGAAAAAGTCTTAAATACCGGAAATCCGTAAAGTTTTGTGTTTATCCTAAAGGACTTCGTAGGCTTCCACTGCAATGTGGTCTTACCCGTGTCCTTTTTCCTGACTTGCCAGATAATCACGGTACCCGGATTACCAGAAACGGTTGCCCTGCTCCCGCTGACCCTGGCATTATCCAGATTAACAAAAGCACGACGACCACCGTCCTTGACGTTACCAGATACCGTAATAGACTGACTTCCATCCGATACCGATATTGTCATAACGCCACCTTTAGCAGAAATCTGCGCTGTATGTGAGCCAATGTTTACAGTAAAAATTGCGCCTTTATTGTCAGCAATGGCCTTGTTGATTGCATCTCCGACAGCTTTTGCTTTTTCGTCGGTCAGCTTGAATGCAGCCTCTCCGGTGGGATCCACGTTGTTAATCGGATCATTTCCAACATATTCATAAAGACCCATCTGATCTTTATACCCGACCGGATCTATCTGCATAAATCGGCCAATATATGGGTTGTATACTCTCGACTTATAGTAATAAAGCCCAGCTTGTGCGATAAATATCTGCCCAGTGTATTTGTAAATTCCGGTCGTTGTTGCTGATGGAACTCCATACTCGTCATAGCTGTTGATTCCCAACAGGCCGGTTCCATTGCTGACCGCGACGATGGAACCCTGCTGATCGGCATGGTAATACCTTCGATCAGTCAGTCCGGAGCCCTGATACCATACCTGGGGATCATCGTCACTCGGGCCCGTCACATAACGCCGAGTCTGCGCCCCGGTCGATCCATCAAATTCGCCAATCAGGTCGTCTCCATCAAAGAGGAAGTAATTGATCGCAGACGAGCCGACCCGGCTGAGTCGGCCGAGCGGATCATATTGCAGCGTCGCGTTATGCGCCCCGTTGACCACCCGGATGCGGTTCTCGTTATCATAGATATAGGTGTTGGCCCCATCGGAAGTCAGATTGCCGTTCGGGTCATAGGTATAGCCGCCGCCCGCAACCGCATCATATTGGTTGAGCCCGTTCGGCGTATACGACTTCGCGCCGTTGGCCGCATCGGTATAGGAATAGCTGCTGTTGGTGGTCGTCAGCGTCCGCGTCAGCACCTGATCGTCAGCATTGTAAGTGAAGCCGAACGTGATGTCGTCCGCCGTCCCAATCAGATCCTGCGTAAGCGACGACAGCCGATCGGCCACATCATAGGCGTAGCTGGTCGTGGTGCCGTTCGCTCGGGTGATGCCGGCGCGCCGCCCCAGTTGATCGTAGCTGAACGTGAAAAGTGATGTCACGGCGTTCTCGCGCGTGACGGTCGCCCGATCGAGCCCGTCATAGTGAGTGTCGAAATAGGTACCGTCAGGGTCGGTCCGGCGGGTCCTGTTTCCGTCCGCATCCCATTGATACTGAATGGTGCGGCTTGTCGTCATCGTGTTGGTGCTCGACAATTGCCGGCCGGCATTGTCGTAGGTGAAGCTGATGCCCGCGCCGCTGACCGGATAGATCGCCGAAAGCATGAGATTGCGGAAATCGTAGGTATAGGCGACGTTGTTGCTGAGCGAGCCGGTCGGGAAACTCTTGAGCGTCATTCGATTGAGCGCGTCGTAGGTATAGCTGATCGTAGTCCCGTCCCGCTTCCTCAGGCTCGTACGGTTGTCGTTGGGGTCATAACCATATTGCTCGTAATCGGCCGTGTTGACCACGCCGGGGGTAGTTTTCGATGGGAAGTCCCACTTCTGGAGTCGGTCGAGACCGTCATATTCGAACTGGGCCTTGTTCCCGTTGGCATCAGTGACGGTCTGATGCTTGCCGTCGGGCGTGTAGGTGTAGGTGACTTGGTTGCGCTGCACGCTCGTTCCGACCGCCTCCTGCACCAGCGTGAGCTGCCCAACCGGATCATAGCTGTTCTTGGTGATCCGGTCGGGCCCGTCGCCGCCTTGGGTGCCGAGCGAGCAGGCGGAACTCGGCAGCGAGCCGAATGCAGCCGTGTTCATCCGCACTGCGGTGCATTGCAGGCGCCCGACGACATCGTAGCTGTATTGCGTGAGCTTGTGCGCGACGCTGGTGCCGGAGAGCTTCTCCGTCAGCTTGCGGTCCATTCCATCGTAGGTGGTATCAAGGGTACGAAGCACCGTGAAAGCCGAGCCCCAGGCGGAGGGCACGACCGTCTCCGGCTGCCAAGTGGAAAGCTCGCCCGTCTCGACTTTGATCAGCCGACCGTCATTATCGTAGGTGTTGCGGACGGCTGGATAATGGAGCGGTCCTGCGCCATCGGGATCGGGGCTGATCGTGCCCACCACCCGACGCATAGCGTCGTAGCGGGTCGCAAAGGTGAAATTGGAAGGGCTCGCCTGCCCGAGCGCGGGCGAAGCGATGACGACGAGGGATGCGCCGGCAAGCAGCGCACGTTCAATGTGTCGCATGGCTTTGTCTTTCGATTGGAGATGGATCAGGAGCAGGTGGCGAGGCCGGCGCGCGGCTTCGTTTCCCAAATCTCGTTACCCTGGGCGTCGTAACCGTAGCAGGTGCGCAGATTGAGCCCGCCCGCGTCGACCACCTTGCCCCTCAAGAGCAGCGTGTCGGCGGTGCCGGCAGCACCATATTGGTAGGTCGTGGTGATCTGCGTCGAACTCGCGTCGCACACAGGCGACGAAGCGCCGGGCGCGCTCTGGCACTGGACCTCGGAGGTGAGTTTCCAGACCGGAGTGGCAGCCTGGACCAATGTGCCGGAGGCATTCTTCACCCAGGCATAGAGCTGGCTGTAAGTGTAGATTTTGAGCGGCCGCGCCGCCCCGGCCATCGGCGCAGGCGACCATTCAGTCTGGACCCCGCCGAAGTCGTAATAGGTGTAGTCGGTTTCGTTGGCGTTATAGTCCGTGACCGCGCGCGGTTTGGCGCAATTCTGGTACGTGGCAGGCGAGCTGCAGCCGGTGGTGCTGTAGGTCAGCGTGCGCACCCGGTTCGGAAGCCCGCTACCGGGCTTGGGAACCCAGGTCTCCTTCGAGATGGCGTTGAAAGGACCGCCATATTCGGCGAGATATTGGCCGCCCTCGGGCAGATCGACCTCGGTCAGCAGCGTGCCATCATGGATCGGCTGACCGGTGTTGTCGAACTGGTTTGCCCCCCAGAAGCGGTAGTCCGTTGAGTAACCGTTGGCATCGGTCATGTTGTAGGGCGACGACTTCGTGAACGCGAAGCTAGTGATCTTGTTGTCAGGATCGGTGATCTGACCTTCGACCGCGCCGTCGCCGCTTACTGCGTCCGGATCGTCGACAATCGCCGGATCGCTCGACGCGACGCGCCAGACTGAGCCGTCCGCCATCGTCTGCTGATAGACCTGGGCTCCGCTGTACAGCATTGACAGCTTGCAGGTCGCGTATCCCGGCGGCTGGACGCAGCCGAGGCCACCAGTGCTCTCGGTGTAAAGGGTGGTCTGGCCGACGACATCCTGGAAGCTCGTCAGGAAGCCACTGCCGTCATAGCCGTAGCTGACCTTCAGCGACGCTCCGGTACAGGTGGACGCGCTGGTCACGTAGGTCTGTGACGTATCGAAGCCGCATGCCGCCGACACGCCGCCGGTCGCGGCATAGTCGAACACGATCGCATAGCCGGACGAGTCGCTTACCAGTTTGAGCTGGTTACTGGCGTTGTAGGAGAAGGTCTGTACCCGCCCGTCTGCGAAATTGATCTGCGTGACGCGCTGCGATGCCCCCGACACACCCGCGCGCGGGATAGCCGAGCTGAATGTGTAGATGTTGCCGTCTTTGTCCGTGTAGACGTAGTTGCTGCCGGACAGTGTCAGGATGCCCGCATAGGCATCTACGTTGTTTGGACCGATGAATCCGCTGCTATAGGTCTGGGCGTAAACACCGCTTGCGCTCGAACCGATATGGACGATCGGACGAGCGCTAGTTCCGGACTTCGGGTTGGTCGCGACATAGATGTCGAAATTGTGCCCCATATGCTTGCCGATGAGGCTGGTCGCCGGCAGCCTGGTGCCGGTGATGTGGTATCGCTCGAGCGAGAGCGTGCCGATCGAGAGGTCCGTGTTCGAATAGACGAACGATCCGTCGGCGACGTTGAGGCCGCCCGGCGTGGTCACGTAGGTCTTGGGTGGGATGATATCCGCGAGCAAGGGTGAGGCCAGCATCGTGAGAATGCCGGCGAGACTGACGTGTCCGGTCGATCGCAGAAGCGCCGCGACGCCGCCGCTGCGTCGGTGGCGCGAGAATGCACCAGCGACAGGATATCGCTGGTGTGCGGTGCTGCTGGACGTAAAAGGCGCAGCCAAAAGGGTTGGACGGCGCATGGAGTGCCTCCTTCAAGAGAGTTGATGCCGCAGACGGCGAAGATGCGGGTGGTTAGTGGGACGCGCCCGTAGTCGTGACGTTCGTCCGATTGTCGGCGCTGTCGTAATTGTAGGTCGTCTGCTGACCGTTGTTCACGCTGCCGGAATGCGCGACCGTGACCAGCCGGCCGAGCGCGTCATAGCTGTAGGTGACGGTTTCCGAAGCGTGCGCGGCCGAGGCGCACGAGATCAGCAGGAGGGTGGTGAGAAGGTGTCTTCGCATGAGTGAGTCCTTTCGTTCGCGTTGAACAAACAGAGAACATCATCTCAAATCCTATAACGCAAGCGCCTTTGTAAGATTTTTCCTACGGCTCGAACTCAGCCGAATTTACGCGAGGCCCAGATCACGCGCCCGAGCACGTCAATCTCGCTCACAGGCACGTCAGGCCAAGTGGGGTAGGCGGGATTGTCGCTGACAATCGTTACGGTTCCTGCACGTGGCGCGACCGCCAGCCGCTTAACCATCAGCGACTCGTCACGCCGCAGCACATAGATGCCGTCACGCACGCGCCGGCCGGCACTCGAATGGTCTACCAGCCCATCGTCGCCATCGTTGATGGTCGGCGCCATGGAATCGCCTACAAAGGTGATGATCGACAGTTCGTCGGGACTGGCAGGCGACAGCTGTCTTAACCAACTCCGCTCAAACCGGAATTTACCCACGGCGAACTCGTCATCGATGATCCGCCCGCGCCCAGCCGCGGCCTCGATGTTGAGCCGGCGGACGAGCACCATGTCCTCGGACCGGGGAATGTCCGACGGAGGCCCGCCGAGCACGTCTTCCTCAACATCGAGGAAGCGCGCCAGCTTGCGGCGATCCTCTTCTTCAAGCCGCACCGGCGAACCGCGCATGACGAACTGCTGCAGATAGGCGTCGTTGCGCCCGATCAAGCGCGACAGTTTGGCGAGACTGGCGCCTCGCTCCTTTGTGAGCCGACGCAGGGCGTCCCGGGGATTTTCATCAGCCATACCGCGTCTTAGCACAGGATTTTTCCTAGACAAATAGGAAATCGCATGAGAACAAATAAGGAACATAGATTCGGAGGTTTGTCCCATGCTCCTGCGTCGTGTGGAGCGCCACCTAAGGCGCTTCGACGTTCCCCCTGCGCGCTTCGGCACTGAAGCCGTGCACGATCCTCGCTTCGTCTTCGACCTGCGCCGCGGCCGTGAGCCGCGCCAGCGCACCGTCGACCGTGTCGAGGCCTATATTTCCCGCATCGAAGCCGAGGCGGCCGAATGATCGCCGCCCCCTCCGCTCCGATGCCTCAACCAGTCGTCTGGAATGCCCTCGGCTATCCGTTCGAGGCCACGCCGATGCTGGCGGCCTTAAGCGCCTGCATGATCGTGCGCGTATGGGTCTGTCTCAAGGACGCGCCTGACACCTCCCGCGCACGAGCCCTCGACATCACAATCACCGGCATTGCGCTCCTGTTCAGCGCCGGCTGGGTGCTGCTTCAGCGGCCTTCGCCCTTTTACGCCTTGCTGAGCGGCTGCGGCTTCGGCGCCCTCGGAAGCGGCATCATCGCGCTGTCGCTCAAATGGGTGCAGCGGATCGATCCGACCGCGACACCGGACAACCAGGTTCGCACGGACGACCAGACGCTCACGCAGATCAATTCGGTCCGAACGCGTGCCAGGCGCGCGCAGCACGCGCGGCACAAGAGGAGACACTGACATGGCGAGCCGCAATCTTGCGGATCTGCATCCGCACATGCGCCTGCTGGCGGAGCGCCTGCTGGCCCGCGCCGATCAGGCGGGGATCCAACTCACTGTCATCTGCACGCTGCGCACGCTGGAGGAACAGGCCGAACTATACGCGCAAGGCCGCACCAGGCCCGGCGCGATCGTGACCAACGCCCGGCCCGGCTACAGCTATCACAATTTTGGGCTCGCGATCGACGTCGCGCCGACCCGCCTGCTGATGATGAAGAACTGGGGCGATACCCCGGAATACAGCGCTGAGGCTGATGCGCTCTGGCACCAGCTCGGCTCGATCGGCGTCGACATCGGTCTCACCTGGGGCGGCGATTTCACCACGATCAAGGACCGGCCCCATTTCGAATGGTCGGACGGACTCAGCCTTGCGCAACTGCGCGCCGGAGCCCGTCCGCACATCCCCAGTGATATTTCCCAGCAAGAAGGAGTGACGACATGAAGATCAACCTTGGCAAACTGCTCAGCGTACTGAGCAAGCTGGTGGTGGCGATCCCCACGATCGTGGAGGCGGTGAAGCCGATCGTGCATGAGGTGAAAGGCAGCAAGGCGCCGGCAGCAGTGGAGCCTCAGCCGGCGACCAGGGACAATGCTGGCGCCCCCACGCTTCCGTCACATTGATGCCACATCAGTTGGATGTCTTCCACGAGGGATGGAAGTGGAAGCGCTTCGCACCGCATCATTGGTGGTGAAGGTGCAGCTGAATCTTGTCGCAAAACTAGACGCCGCCGGTCCATCAACCAGCGACTGCCAGCGCTCGGTAATCGCGTGAGAAGCAGGGGAGAAGCAACCGACCTGACGACCGCGGGATGCCCGTGTCGTTCGACGATCGACGTTTGTCGGCGTCGAGCCTGGCACACTGGTTCGCGCGGGAAATGCATTACCAGGCGGCGCAGACGTTGCATGACTAACCATTTGGCAGCTCGTAACGGCCCGACGCGCTTTCAATCAGATGTCATCGTCCCATCCAGCATCAAGCGGTCCGATCCGCGCCATTGCCTGGTTGAACTGGTAGACCAACACGAACGCTTCGAGGATCTGAATTGTATCAATTTTCCGCCCATGCATGGTCGGCCTTCGGATCGTGTTGAGACGGCGCATGTTGACTGAAAAAACCTCAGCATCGAGAAATGTTGGCTCGAAGAATCGCCAGTGGCGCTTGTCGCGGACGATATCGATTAACTGGCCAAGATCGAGATAATAGATCAGCGGCATCGCTTCTTCGCCGGCGAGGAGTGCCGCTTGGCGCCTTTCCTTGGTCGCCCCGACGATCTTCGGGTCGATATGCTGCACGAACCAGCGTGGGCCGACTTCCTCGGTCAGGGTCATGTCTATGTGCGCCTTGAGCGAGGTATCAAAACCGTCGATCGCCTCGTAGGTGCCAGCCCGAGCACGCGCGCCCATGACGCGGACGCTGACTGATCCTGCCTGGATGACAGCGACGTTGGCGCCGGATCGAGTCCGCCCACCCGGAACCATGCCGCTTTCGACAAGCACGTCGATGAGAGCATCATTATTGGTCTCGATCACCCCAGGATCGACATCCGCATCGCGATAACGACGGACACGAACCTCGGGATCGCGCCAGTAAGCAGGTTCGAGATCGGGCAGCGTCTTCCAGTCACCAAGCAGTGAGTGACTGGATGCCAGCGTCGCGGCGCTGACGGGGCCGGTCGTCGCGAGTGAACCGGCAAAGGCCGACATCTTGGTCATCGTGTCGCGCAGGGTCGTATTTTCCGCCCACGCCCCGCTGGACGCGAGCGGACCTGCAAGTGAACCTAGCGGCGCCAGGCGCTCTACTCCTTCGGTGATCGCACGTGCTGTGGTCAGGGTCTTCGCAAAGTCTCGCGCATCGCGGACACCAGTCAGTCGCTGAAGCTCGTCCTGATGATGCAGCAAACCGGATGCCCAACGCGCGCTGCTGCTTGTAAACGACAGCAGCCCCTTCTCGGCGGCCATCCGAGCTGCATCTCCGCCATAACGACCCACCCCGAAGAGCGCCTCCTGTGCGGCAGTGATTTCCTGGTGGATACGCTGTGCCAAGCTGGTCGGCAGGCCATGATAAGGATCGAGCAGCGGCTCCGCCCGACCATGCAACATCGCCGAAGCGCTCACCGCGCGCGTAGCCCGTTCGACCTGTTCATAAGCCGAAGTGGTCTTCGCGAACAATTCCAGTTCGCTATGCCGATTACCGTACAGCGCCTTCATACCAACCACGTCCTGGGGGTTGAAGCCATCGAGGATCGATCGCGCGGAGCCGGTGCGGCCAAGAGCGAGGTCAATCGCGTTCTGCAGAGGGTCGTTAGAAACCTTCATGCCTTCCACCTTGCATTCTGCGCCGACGTGCGGCGGCCATCCAAGGAGATTAGCGACTGGCCGCGAACCGCGTCAGATGGAAAATGCCCGAGCCGGCGCTATTGGGGGTAGGTACGCGGGTGCGGGTTCGCGGCATTCCTGCGGATATTGCGATCGGTGAACAGGCGCGTCACTTCGGATGCAATATATTGCGCGCCCATCAGGATGTGCCCGGTCTCGACCCGCAGCGGCGCGGGGGTGTTGTACCGGCTCTGGACAAAATTGGGGAAGGCTGCCGCCGCATGGCTTACGCGCGTTAGATCGAACCCTGCTTCAAAGGTTGCCAGCCGCTCCGCCAAGGCAATGTAATTGTGTCCCAGCGCCCGCTGGCCCAATTCCTTGTCAGTCAGGCCATGAGCGGCGAGCCCCGCCTTCAGCGCGAGTTCGGCGCCGAGCAACGCGGCTTGGACGGTGCCGCGATAATCGAAGGCGCGGGTTGCGGTCGCCGCAGCGGCTTCGAGTTGGGCATGTGCGCGCCAGATCAGATCCTTCGCGAGATCGGGAACCGACCGGGCGTCCCCAAATTCCTGCCAGCCGTATCCAAAATCCATAATATCGGCGGCCTGGTCGAAGAAGCGGCCAACCTCTTCCGCAGAATCGGCAAGCCACCCCTTTTGCACTGGATTGAGATCGACGGTTGTCCAGGGATCGAAGTGTGCGGTGCCGAAGATGATCGGCGCGTAGAGTGCGACGAACATGTCGCGAAACAGGAAGGCACCAAGGTGCATGCCCCCTGACTGAAGTTCCTGCGGCACGAACAACAGGTCGCACATCCGATTCGCGCGCGCTGCAATTGCGGGTGCACCCGGTCCCATCAGGATGCCTTGAATACCGAAATGTCCGAGCGCGACGCCGACATTCATCAGATGCCGCGCAGCCGGTTCCATACCTTGGGCAAGGTGGGCATCGTCCGCGGCCTTGAGCGCCGCCAGTAAGGCAGCATTGCTTATCTCGGGATTATCACCTGGCGCGTCGATCATAGCGCCGTGGCAATGCTTGAAGCGTTCGCCGCTGCCGCAAGGGCATGGGCCATTGCGCGAAAAGTAAGGTTGGTCATACGTCATGCTGAGCGCACGTTATGAGCGAACGACCCCTTTTTGCGTCGGTCGACTGAGTATCTGGTCACCCTCTGCTCGCCAAATTTCCCTTAGCAGTTAGGGCTGCGCTCTCCCTCAACTCTTCGTCGATCGCCTCGGCGAGCTCGATCAATCGTCGTGCAAGATCCTGCGCATCGGGATGGTCAGCGACCTTGCCGGTTGGGGAGCCGAGTATCAGCCGCGCTGTGAACTCCTTTCCCCAATACGCAGGCTCGGCGGACTGCCACCACGGCCACCACTGCGTTTTACGGCCGCCACCCACGCGGCGCATGGCTCGATCGATGAGGGCTCGATCTGGACAGCCTGCTTCGCCTTCCGAACGCACGCCCTTGGCCTGCGGATCGGGCGCGCGCACCCCGAAATTGACGCCACTAAACTCACCGTAACCTTCCAACCCCACCGCACAGTTGGGAGGCCAATTCTCACGGCGGAAGGCCCATAGCTCATATGCTTCAGAAAGTGCCTCAGACAAGGTGCAGCCCACCCTCGCGCATGCGCCCAGCGCCCTTGTCATCTCGGCCTCCAGAAAGGTGCCGAGCTCGTCAAGAATGCGGGCATGCACCTCATCGTGCGCGAGCATCACCATGGCAATCGCCTTGCGGGTTGGAACATCTCCGACCAGCTCAGACTTAACTGCATCAATATATGGCTGATCGAGTTCGTCAGTCATGCCTTCATCCTCGAATTGCAGGTCGATGAAGCGGATGAACTCATCCACATGTATGCGCGCACGGAGCGCCTTGGTGTGGGCACGCGCGCCTTCAAGAGCGCGACGAAGGGAGGGTGAAGTCTCGTCATCGGCAAGGTACGGCAAAGTGAGTACCTGTCCCTGCCCCGTTCGTGGACTCTGATTGGATAGGAACACGAGCACGGGACGGCGCTGACCCGCCCATTCCTCGAGCTGGCGGTGATAATCGATCAGCTGGTCGTCCTGTTGGACCGCCCACGGCTTGTTCTCGATGCCGATCAGCAATCGGGGTGTGTCGATCACAAGATCGATACGGCGCTGAGCACTCGTCACCACCTCGCGGCGCACAGTCACCACCTCGTGCATTCCGACGCCAGGAAGGCCCAACTCGTTGAGCAGGGCTTGGAGAAAAATGGTGCCTTGCCCGTGCGCGCCTCGCGGGCTGAGAAGGTCCCCAAGCACGCGGCTGAGAGTATTTTCGTTGGGCCGAAACAGCGAAAAGGCGTTTAGCTTCGGCGCGCCGAATAGCTCGGCACCGGCGCGCTGCGCATCGAGCATCGATGCCTGTGCACCGAGCCGCGCAAGCCCCCTTCCGATACTGACCTTGGACACCCGGCACCCCCTCTTAGCCCCGGACTAGCAGTCCGTCGGGCGGCCATGCAAAGCGCAAACTGCGGGTTCGCGAGGGCGATCTATGGCGCTACGCCCGCGCCATCACGCGATTCTGGGGCCACGTCGATTCGCTCTTCGGCGCGGTCCCAGAGCCGCCGTACTAACCGGCCCGTTTTAGTTCTGCGGCGCGTCTTCGTCGCGCGGTTTGGTGCCCAGCTCACCGGTGTGCGGGTTCACGTTCCCGCGCGTCGAATAGTTGTCATTGCGCGTGCCATTCGGATTCGTCTGGTAATGCGGCGCCACATACGTGCCATTGGAACGGGTGTAACCCGACACCAGGTGCTCGCCCGTGCTGCTGCGGCTATGCGACCCGTACGAATGACCACCGGAATGCCCGCCGCGTGCAACTGCCGGAGCGGCAACAACAATCAGAATGGCTGCGCAGACACTGATCTTGAACATGGTGGCTCCTCTCCTTTGATAGGTCACACCGCCCGCCAGTGATCGGGGATGCGCTTGTTATTCAGGTGCCGGACTCGGGCCACATGCGGCCTGTGACCATTCACCTTGGCCCATTGGATCGCCAAATGCTGAGTCGGGGCCGTCCAGAGCACGTGATCGGCGTGATCTTCGACGACATAGTCCATGATGGCGCTGCCTTCCGGGCGGCCCTTGGGGCGCGCTTCGACGTACACCACTGCCATATCTGACCTCCTATTCGTTCCAATTGCCGCGGCTTCGCGAGCTAAAGCGCGCAACTGAACACACGTAGAACAAATCGGAACATATGAAAAACGAATTCTCCGGCTCCCTCAGAGCCAGTTCGCCACGCCCCCATGATGCGAGCAGGTGCCGCGGCGACTTTCGCTAAAGCTGTAGGAGCCGTCGTAGCAGCGAGCAGATGCGCCAGCCGGCGCGCTCAAGGCGTGCACCGGCCGGTGCACGCGGTGGCCGCTTGCAGCTGTGTAGTAGTCCGACGAGCGGTACGAGCTACCGTGATAGTAGGACGAGTGATGATGGGAACGGGCATCAGCTCCCGATCCCATGATGGTGGCGGCGGCAATGGCCGCAAAAAGCAGTTTGCGCATAAGTCCTCCCCTGGGCGCAAAACGTATGCCCAAGCGGAGGCCCGAACCAGCGCAATTGCGGCCGATCTGGAGGCTATTTCAAACTAGGCCGCCGCCCAGAGCAGGGCGGCGGCCGGCGTCAGCTCATGGGCACTTCGTGAACTGGCCCTTCTTCGGGCCGGATGCCACATGGCACCGGCCGTTCTTATCCTTGGTCACGGTAGGAGCCGTCGCGGCTGCAGCAACCGGCGGGCACTTGGCGAATTTGCCCTTGGCGTCCCGGCAGGGTTTTCCGGCCATGGCCGGGGCGAGGATCAGTGAGGCAGCGGCGAATGCGGCGATCAGCTTCATGGCATCTCTCCCGAATCGAGGCGGAGAGCATGCCACGGACTCGCCGGAGATGGGAGGCTAACCATAGGCAGCGGCAGGGATTCTTCGCGAACAGCCGCGCCAAGCGCAAACAGAAGCTGGCCTAAGTGCAGCAAGAACATCCATCAAAGTCTTCACGGGCCCGGAAGCCAGCATATTCTTCTTAACGCCACCAATTCGCTCGGAAATTTCAATATCCAAGCTTGATGGTAAGTTCATCCGAGTGATGATGCACTCTATGCACTCCAAAATGGAGAGAATGCCGCTGTACAATTCTGCATTCGAGTCGCATTGTTTCTGCAGCGTTGCGGGGGACGCTCGTAGCTGTGGGGGCTACAATGAATCGGCTTACAATTACGTCGGGGCTTATTGCCGCCCTTACCTTGTCCACATCCGCGCTAGCGTGGCACAACCAGGGCCACATGATGACGGCAGCGGTCGCGTGGACCAAGATGACGCCGGGCGCTCGATGCCGCGCTACGCTGCTCCTCCAGAGCAATCCCGAATATTCCCGTGGACTCCAAAACCCCACCCATATCGATCCTGCTGCAGCGCTCTTCGTGAACGCCGCAACCTGGCCCGATCGCATCAAGGCCACCGGCTCCGGCTTCATCGATGACGGCGACGACGCCGTGCATGTGGGCGCCGCCGCCGCGCTGAACCAAGGGCTCAGCGATCTGCGCAAGCACAAGTACTGGCACTTCGTGGACAACCCCGTCCCGCTAGGGCCCGGGCATCCACCGCCTGCTGTGAACGCCGTCGAGCGGGTGGCGCTCTTCGCGAACACGATCAACAATCGCCACACCCCGATCCCGCTCAAGGCTTACGACCTGGCGTGGCTGATCCACCTCGTCGGCGACCTGCATCAGCCGCTTCATACGACCAGCCAGTTCGGCCCCGCCTTCGCGCACGGTAGTGACGCCGGGGGGAACAATATCGCGGTTGTCTTCACCGGATATCAGGAGCTGCATGGCTTTTGGGACGGCACTCCAGGTGATCAGCGAGATAACATGCACGTGCTCGCTGACTCAGTTGGCGCGGCATCACATTTGCCTAGCCCGCCCGTGGCCGCGGCCAACGTCACCAATCCGCAGAAATGGGCCAACGAGAGCTACCAGCTGGCTCTGAGCCGCGCATTCATTGCGCCCATTGTACTGCAATCAGCCGGTCCATTCACCCTTACATCCACGTATGCCTCGGGTGCACGGACGGTTGGCCGGGATCAAGTCGCACTCGGCGGGGTGCGGTTAGCTCACCTGCTGAACGCCATCCTCACCTGGCCGGCGCCGGGGTGCCCTTAGAGAGGGAGCGTCTGATCCACCAACTGCGGAGTCCCATAGCATTGGGGATCCCGCTGACTTTGAAGGATATTTCCGTGGAAGTGAGAACCATACCTGGCAATATTCTCGGTTCAACCCTTCGGCTGCTTTCGCCAGCATTGGCGGGCCTCATGCTCTCAGGCTGCGGACTGCTCCGCGGAACTATCGGCCTTAATGATGTTAGCGCCGTCCAAGCGCCCGCATATTCAGCGAACAAAGTCCTGTTTCTTGATCCGCCGTCCCAACCATTGCCCAAAGATCCCGATCCGGGAAGGTTCGTTCCTCTTTCTGACACTTACGAGTTAGCTCGTAAGGCCAACAAGGATGGCGACGTCGGATTGCGCCGCTCAGTGCGAAACCGTCAGCCCCTCAGCATCGTCATATCGCACGCCTATCTTCCAGCCTCTTTAAAAACGTGCGCACCGCGCCTGTCAGACATCGCTTTCGGAGGGGGCCGGGATATCGCCGTCCTGCTCGATGTCGCCGGAGCAGTCGACTCACAAGAGTTCATAGCGGTATGGTACGAGCGTGACGTCAAGCCGGGAGATTTGCTGAATTTTCAAGATCTTCTCGTGTATAGCAGAGACGCTTGGGACTCCAAATTCCCGCCCTATTTCCGGCTGCGATTGGTCGACGTGTCATTTGAGCGCAACACGGCCGTAGGTGGACTGCTAGACAAGGTTCGAGACTCCTCCAAGGCTATAGCTGGATTGGCAGGGTCTCCTGAAGCAGGCCCCATCATAGGAATCGCTGCACTTGCGGCAAAGCAGGTCCTAGCGCACGAGAACAATATTCCCCTCGTCGACTTCACATTCCAACTGTACGGAGCAAGCCTCTTGGACGAAGCCGGCGGCGTCCCGCTCGGTGTCCTACAAAGCGGCGGTGTGTTGGTCACTGCACCACCTTGCGTGGAGGGTGGAGGGGTTAACAATGAGTATTGGACAAACAAGCTTCAGTTCGACAACCGACTTAATCGCATAGTCTCTGAAGATCATACGGCAACTGATCAGCCGTATATATCGGCCACAATCCTCACGGCCGACTTGTCGGTCCCCCAAATTGTTCGAACAAGATCCGATGCTATTCTAAAGAGACTGACAGACCCTCAAGTCGTGCAGTCTGAACTGATCAACGCCCGAGACGACGCAGAGAAGCTTGTTACTGCGCTCAATATGCTCAGCACGCGCGAGAGCTTCCGCAGGCGCCCCAGCAAGGCAGCGTTCAGTGCACTGGTTCAAGACGTTTCAACGCAAACCCTTGACGACGTCGAACTCGGGTTTTTTCTAGACGGCTTTTACCAAATAACAGGCCGCAACCTACCAGACGTTAAATCATATCAAGATTGGATCGCGAATTGCTCATCCGCAGCTGAGTTTAAAGATGAAGCAGGCCGATTTAAGGTGGATAAGGCAGTCAACGGAGCGGATGGAAAGCCATGCTGGCCAGGCGCGTGAGCTTCCGGAAGTTAGCCCCTCTTGCGCTCGTTTTGCTCGTCTACGGGTGCAGTGGAAGTAATAAGTCTTTGATAGGGATTCCCCGTGTGGGCGCCGAAGCAGATTACTACTTGTATAAGTCCGCCAGCTTACCTCTGGCGGAGCTCCCACCGGGCACCAACGCCGACACGTTCTGGGTCAATCTTGCCGCTCACGCCTCCTCAGCCGATCATGACAATATCTCACTCAGAATCACGAAATTGACAGAACGGATACTCCGGGTGGAACGTAGCGTTAGCGGCAAGCCCGTGGCGGTACATTTTTCAATCTATGCCGTCCGCTCAGGTAATAGGACCGCCGTTGAACTCCAACCCATTATCGCTTGGCGCCCTGCGGTGGGAGGTGGAGGTGCGTGGCAATTGGTGCTCGCAGCGAACGCGGATGCCACTTTGCAGGCGCTAAAAGCAGAGCTGCCGCCGCTGGCACGCGCGGCCATTTAACTTTTCCACGTATTGGTCTCAGTGACTCCTACCACATTTGCCAGCGATCGAGGATCGATGCATTGATGGGGCTTCCTGCGTAGCAAGCCGTTCGCGGCAGCGCGAGGCGAACGGGCTCATTTGAACGCCTGCTCAAGCTCCTCGAACATTTTCATTATGCTGGAGAATGTCCATTGTCCCGAAGTGAACGGGCAACCAATTTTGTCAGTCGTTCGCGCCGTGCCTGCGCCTCCTCTGGTGAAATGGCGGTCCTCAACACTTTCACGCGATAGCCGCGGACAGTCGTCTCGCTTGCCCCCGGCGGTGGCGCCAGCGAGGCTATGAAGTCCGGCACATCCTCGGGTGACAAGAACGACAGCCGCGCCAGGTCGTCTGATGCGACTGCGCCCTCGATGGCCTGCCGGTAGCGGGCCTGCACGGCTGCCGATTTCGACATCAGCAGGACGACGCGGTCATACCCCTCGGCGAGGCACTTGAGCACGTTGTCGCACTCATGCTCCGCTGATGTGGTGACTGAAATCTCCACAGCGACGCGAAGGCCGTCACGATTCAACAGCACATCAACCTGACCGGCAGAGGAGGATAGCGGCGCTTCGACCGTGGCGCGAAAGCCCTGCGCCCCGGCCAACTCCTTTACGAGGTTCTGGAGGTAGCGGTGCTTGGGGCCGCCCTTGCCGAGTTCGCGGTCCTCAGGAGGCTCGCGCATCTTCGGTGGAGCAACGACCAACTCGTCGGTTAACGTCGGCTCCGGTGCGCGGGAGGGAGCGACCCGCGGCTCGGCGGCTGGCATCGCCTTCGGCCAGGCGAGCACCTCGGCACTCGTGCCGCAATATTTCTCCCGACTCTCATCAATGAGAAGATCATAGTCATCGTCGGTGAGCGTCGGCCGGCGCTCTAAAAACCCTAGCTCAACCGATAACCGCAGCGCCTCTGGCGTCCGGTGCTTGAGCCAGGCCGCGAACTCCGATTTCCCACCGCGCCGCTTCATCGCCTGGATGAACTCGGGCGTGGTGTGCAGTTCGCCGGCCAGCGCGTGTGCATCCTTGTGGGAGATGCCACCTGCGCATTTGAAGCTGGTGTTCGATAAAAAGGCCGATCGGAGCCGCGGCGAAAGCTGATCGAGCGCCTGGTGCGCGAGCGTCATGCCGACCCGGTATTTGCGGGCCTGCGACAGGATCGTCTCAATGTTGTCGTCAAAATACTCCTGTGCCTCATCCACATAAACGAAGCAGGGTGTGCGTTCGTCGCCGGGCACCGCCGAGCGCTCAAGCGCCGCCTGCGCGAGCATGGCGATGAAGAAGCGACCAAAGAGCGCGCTCCCTTCCGTTTTGAGGAGATCCTTGGCCGTGTTGATGAGGATTATTTTGCCGCCCTGCATGGCGTCAAAGAGATCGACCTTGTTTTCCCGCTGCGCAAACATGCGCTCGAAGGCCGGCGTCGAGAGTACGCCCCACAGACGCTTCAGGATCTGCTTCTTGGTGGCCGCGAAGGACGGATGGAAGAACTCGCTGTCGAAAAAGTGTCCAGCCGCACCGCCCAAGGCCCGCATGTGCGGCTGGTATGGCCGGCCATCTTCCATGAGCTGCATGAGCGTGTGGATGGTGGCGCCCGGAATGGCGAGCATGAGGCGCGCCAAATACCGGAAGATCACGCCTTGCCTCTGGGTCAGCTCGGCACCCAGAAGCGCGCCAAAAAAGGTCTCGTAGAGCTCGATGACGCCGTTAAGGGCACGCTCGCGATCGGCTGGGCCGTAGTCCGCCAACCGCTCCGTGTGAGCATCAAACAGATTGAGCGCGGGCGGATGCTCGATGTCGGCCGGATCAATCAGCACCAGCCGGTGAAAGAGGCTGTCGTACTGCTCCGGCGCAAAGAGATCGAGCCGCAGCAACTTCTGGATGAGATCGCCCTGGCTGTCGATCACCACGACCGAACGGCCGTCATCGCGCGCGGCGGCAAGATCGTCATAGATCATGCGCTGCATGAGCTGGGTCTTGCCGTGTCCCGTGCCGCCGACGATGTGGCAGTGCTCAAATCGCGTCTCGTAGGGAATGCTGAAGGGCACGGGATACGAGAGCACGTCCGCGTACGGCGTGCCGCCGAAGTAGAGATCAGCTAGTTCAGTCGGGTTCGCCGACCGGTGCCGACTCGGCATCACCAGCCGGAACTGCACGTCGTGCGGATTGGTCTCAGGCGGGAAGCCCGACGCAACCACCAGATTGGTGCCCAGCCGCCCGCGAAGATGATGGAAGAGGTCATACCGGAACACATCGTCATCGTAGAAGCTGAGGAAGAGGCGTTCGATCGTGCCCTTGGGGTCATCGACGAGCGAGACCAGCGGCACCGTGAAGGCGGGCGCCTCGTCGGCATCTTTCCCAGATCGGTCCGGCAGCGCGTTCAGGAAGTCGGTGTATCCCGTGACCAGAATCCTGCGCACGATGCCCATGAGGCGATCGTAGTCGAGTGCCCAGCGCTTGCGGCGCGTGAGCATCTTGCGCACGCTAACGGCAACCGAAAGATCGCTATCAATGAGCGGCCAATCGGGCTCGATGGCGATGATGTCTTCCGCTTGCAGAAGTTGATCGGTCGCCATCGCAAGCTCGGTGAGGAGCTGATAGCCGATGTCGGTCTCGACCATCTCTCGGCTCGTCACGACAATTTGAAGCACGGTGTCGGACAGGTCGGTTGTCGCAAGTGGAGACGCCCGCCACGCGTGTTCGGTCTCCTCCCACCGCGCATGTGTCTCATCGAACTCGCGCTGGCGAGAGCCACCCCCGAGCCAGTTGCTCAGGTTCGTATTGCCGAAGAGGCCTATACCTCCACCACTTCTTCGCCGCCGAAGGTCGCTGCGGCGGCGAGTACCTGGCCGAACGTCTGCGCGGCTTCCTTGATGTGATACTCGATGGCGAGCATCTCGACGATGTCTTTGGCTTCGACTCTTTTACCCTGTGTCAGGTCATTCACGCTGATGCGGAGGTTGATGGCCTTGAACGCAAGGCGACCGGCCACGCCGAGAAGCCCCGATCCGCCCGTATATTCGTGGCTTGCGTACAACTCGGTGTCGCCGAGCTTGTACTTCTTGATCGCCGCCCGCTCATCGTCGGAAATGTCCGCGCGCACGTCGAGCGAAAAGGTCACCTTGCCCATAAGGCCCGAGCGCTGATCGCGCCGGAATAGTAGCTGCATATTGAAGTCCCCCGTGCACCGATGCTGCGATCGAGGCGCGGCCGGGGACAAGGAGAATTAGTTCCGAATCGGCCCTTGATGCAGCCGCTTTGGACTAACCGCTCCGCCCCCTCGCCTCATGCTCGAAGAGCGGGCCGAGAATGTCCTGCGGATTGATTTTCAAAATGGCGCAGAAGCGGACGAATTCCCATACGTCCAACCGCCGCTGCAGGCGCTCGACGCTGCTGATGAAGGCCTGCCGCTCCCCATACTGCTCGGCCATCTGCACCTGGGTCATGCCGAGTTCTGCGCGCCGCGCCACCAAATGCGCGATGATCTCGCGGTATTCAGGCTCGAACGCTGACTTGCGGGGCTTGGGCATCGAGCCCGCCCACTGGCAAGGGAATATCAAATACTGCAAAACGCCGTATTCCAAAATACGGCGAAACTCCGTATATGCCTTCCGTCCACTTCAGGATCGGGGGGAATTCACATGAAGGGGGTTCTAGCATTCGCACTGGCGACCGCCGCGTGCGCGACATCGGCTTCGGCCACCAATACCGTCATCTTCGACCTCGGCTTCCAGGCCCCGTTCCTCGACGCAACGGCAACGGCGCAGGGCACCTGCGCCAGCGTGAACGACTGCTACGGCAACTGGGTCTTCGGCACGATCCATGACGGCTATGCCGGCGATGTCGGCTACAACGACATCATCGGCCTGACGCTCGACTACGGCACCACCGACACGCTCGCGCCCTTCGTCGACCTCTCATTCGCGACCGACGAGAACGGCGATTGGGTGCCGCATCACGGCTATCACCTCGTCTATGAGTTCCAGCCGGTATTCGGGAACATGGGCTATTCGCTCTATCGCGACGGCTCGCAAGACCGGATCGTCGTCGGCCTCACGCTGACACCGCGGGTTCCTCCCGTGCCGGAACCGGCGACCTGGGCGATGATGGTCAGCGGCTTCGGCCTCGTCGGCGGGCTGATGCGCCGGCGCAGGGCGATCGTATCATTCTGCTGACTCTCACCAGCGGGGACATCATGAAGAGGATACCTATGCTGGCCGCACTTGTGCCCCTCTGCGCGCTGCCGGGCTGCGTCGCTGCGCCACTCTGATTGCGCGGGCGGTATCGGCGGTGGCATGAAAGTCGGCAATCATCTCGGCCGCAAAACCCGAGAAGCGCACATGCCGGCCGAAACCGCACAGGTGCCGGGGCATAACATCGATCCGAAGGACGTGCGGTTTGAGAAGGGGGTGAAGAGCTGAAGGGCCGATACGCCGATCGGGCGCTACTCCTGCACGGAGGCGGGTGTGCAGCCATATTGCTTAAGGCGATAGGCCCGATCCGGCGGCATTTTCATTAGATCAATGGCGTGTTGAAGTTTGCAAGCGTATGGTTTGTGGCCCTCGCCGGCCGCATCAAGCAAGTCGAGTGCCCGCTGCATGAGCATGAGGGCTTCACTCGCTTCGTTGATCATTCAACCGATTCCCTAGATTGACGCGCCTCATCTAGCGAAAGTTCGTCGATGCCGTAATGACATTCTTGTCCATATCGGGACGGGTTTCAGTTCATGTTGCTCGTTATCCCCGTATACTGGGCGGGCATATCGGAGAGCGACGCATGAGGGACATCGCCGAACGGGGCCTTATTGCGGTGGCGACGCTATTTCTGACCGCAAGCGCCGTGTTCATCTGGCACTTCGCATAAGAAGGCACGCCTCGGACGAGGCGTGCGAGTTGTGGCCCGTCATGACATGCCCCGCGCTTCTGTGAAGCTACGAGCTGGTGCGCTTGCCTAGTGCCGCGGGGATCTTGGGCAGGGCTGCTCGAGCTAGCCATCCAGGCAAGGTCCGCAGCGGTCGGAGATTCCATCGCACGAGGTGCAGCAGGGCCTCACCTACTATAACCCACGAGCGTGGCCCTCGAAGCTGCCGTCTGGTCGACGTTCGTAGAGAATCCCCTCGTGCCGCCGAAGGGCCGCAGCCTGTTCCGGGGTCACGTCGATGAAAAGAGAGAACAACCGAGCCGGCTTTCGTCCGACGACCCGTGCGAAGACCTCGACCTCATGGGTGCCCTCCGTGAATTCGTACCCCTCCTCGTGTACGGATAGAACGAAATGATGATTGGCGGCAAAGCCGGTCCGGCTCGCAAACAAGCCGCTGCCCGGCGAGAGCTTTTCCGTCTCGCCGTATCCCCAGAAACTGAAGGCCTGCTGGACTGTGCCATGCGTCAGCCTAGCGTACATCCATTCGATCACCTGTCCTTGGTTGGCCGTGCTGTAGAGGAGCGTCCGGAGAAAGACCTTCGGCGTCACCTTTGGGACGCGGTCGTAGCCGAAGAATACGACTGAGGGCGTAGTCATGCGCAGGCGGCCACGTCGAAGGTAAGTGAGCCATAACGTGGCAGCAGAAATGCACAGCGAGATCGTGGCAATTGCTATACCAGGGATTTGGGTGTTCACCGCGCCACCCCAATGTCGATCCGCATTGCCTCCTTGAGCGCAGCCATCGCGGCTGGGCGCTCTGGATGCGCAGTCCCGTTGAGCGGATTGGTTCGCCGCACACGCTCGCAGGCGGCTATCGCCGCCGGAGAGCCAACGAGTGCAATCCTGTTTTCCCAGTGCCCGACGAATAATGCAGCGTCAGGACCGCCCTCAACCTCCGAGCGGTGAAGCGCATCAAGATATCCTACATAGCTTTCCTTTTTTTCCGCGAAGGCTCGCTGACGGAGATAGGCGCGCTGCGAAAGCCATCCCTGAATCACGGTGCTGACGATGGCTCCTAGACCGAATGCGGAGAGGAATTGGAGTGTGTCCATTCTACGGTCATATCGTGGCCTGAGGTAGGTTCAACTCGGCCGGATCGTCGTGGCGCTGAACGGCGTGCTCGGTGTGCCGTCGATCATGAGCTTAAGATAGAAGTCGTGATTGGCGAGGTTTATGAGGTCATGCTCGCCGAACTGCGGTGCGAACTCCCGAGCCAGTACTGCCGCGTCGTCAGGGCCGACACGAAATGAAATGAGCGTGCCCGCATTTCCGAGCACGGCGTGGCGTACGTCTGGCTCAAGCTGATGCAGGTATTGATTGGCGAGGGTCAGGCCCAATCCGTATTTCCTTGATTCCGGCATCATCGTGGCGAACGAAAGCGTGGTAAAGCTTTGGAATTCATCCACATAAAGGAAAAATGGACGGCGATCGGCGCTATCGGCACGGGTGAACGCAGCCAGACCGAGCGTGGACACCAACAAGCTCCCCAGCATCGCGGCTGAGTCTTCACCAAGTTGCCCTTTGGACAGGTTGACCAACAGTACGCCACCGTCGTCCATGATGCGGCGGAAGTGGAGATCGACCTTTGGCGCAACGAGGATGCGATACAGCGCTGGATCGGACAGGAGGGCGCCGAGCTTGTTCTGTATGGGCGAGATTACCTCTGCGAGCTGACGAGGGTTGTAGGCTGCGAACTCAGATCGCCAAAAGGCGCGGACAACAGGGTTCTCGATCCGAGAAACAACTTCGCGGCGAAACTGCTTGTCAGTGTAGAGACGCAACACGTCCGCCAGCGTCGAGCCATCCCGGGTGAGAAGCGCGAGAAGCGAATTGCGCAGGACATGCTCCATGCGCACTCCCCATGCGAGCGGCCAAAGCTTTCGCATCGCCTCTAAAAGCCCCGAGGCGGCTAGGGCGGCCTTATCCGGCCGTATCCGCCGTAGTGGGTTGTACCCAAACGGCTGCATCGCGTCGGGTGCATTGAGGTAAAAGACCCTATCGCGAAGCCTGTCTGGCACCGCAGCGTGCACGCGTCCCACAAGGTCGCCATGCGGGTCAATTAGGGCGAAGCCACGCCCGACAGCGAGATCTTGAAGAGCCAGACCCTCCATGAGCGTCGATTTGCCCACCCCCGTCTTACCGAGCAGGTATATATGGGAAAGCCGATCAGATTGCTTGATACCGAACGGCACAGCGCTCGCGCGGAACTTCGTCTGACCGAGGGTGGAAATCCGAGAAATCATCTCTCCACCATTCCACCGATCATTTGTAACCTGCAGGGGTGAATTACCGCCGCCGTGGCCGATTCTCACCGTTGCATCGTGTGAGCGTGGTGGCGATTCTTGCGTAACGAGCGACCTCACGAACCTATAAGCTCAGCAACCCCGGGTCACCTAAGAGTCAGCCACAGCTCAAAATGGATATTCGCCTACAATCCCATGACGACTACTATCGCACACCGTGATTGGAAGCTCTGATTCTCTTTCAGCCCCCCCGATGTCGGACTCCATTAGCGGTTGCCCTGTGGTCTATCTCGATACGCAGGACTATTCGCGCTTCGGCGACGTTATCCGTGGAAAGTCAGACGCCGCGACGGAAGCTCTCTTCCTCGACTTGGAGCGCAAAGCGCTCGCTGGTGATGTCGTTTTCGCAACGTCGATGCCGCTCATGGGCGAACTGCTCCAATATGATGCGGACTTTCGCGATACGACGATTAGCAAGGCTGAGGCCGTCGAGCGCCTATGCGGCCCCTGGGCGTTGGCGTTCCCGTCTCGGCTCGTAGCGTCGGAAATGGCCGAGGCGGCCGAGCGGCACGGTCTGATCGAGGCTCGTCCGCGACCTAGGGTCCTCTCCAACGAACGCTATTGGTTCCCGAACCTCGCAGAGGAGATGGCGAATCTGCGATCCACGTTGCGGCAATCGGCACAGGCAACCGTGGCGGAGCTCGCCCTCCCCACCCGCGTCCTCCGGCGTCGGGCTAAGAAGTTGGCGAACCAGATCGACCTCGCCGCGATGGCCCATGACGCGGCGCCTGAGTTCGCCGCCGCATTTGGGCTCCCGGTCGATGTGGTCTTGAATTCAATCGTCGCACTGCTTCGCGGCAGGATCGACGCAGACGCGGCCGCCCGGTGCTTGTTCCGCGCTGTTGCTGAGCCCGTAAAGTTCGTCGAAACCTACTTTGAGAAGGTCGAACTCGATAGATCGGAGATGCCCAGCTGGATGCGTGACTTCGGCGCCCAGTTCGAGCAAAAGTTCATTGAGTTACGTGAAAAACTCGAGCCATTCATGAAGCTTAGCTTCGCCTTCGCCGAACTAGAAAAGATGCTGATAAATTGGCCGGAGAGCCTCGGCCGAGCAGTCTTTGGTATGGCACGCGAGGATCTCCAGGAATTCGGAATGTCATCGGCAGAGGCCGCCCGCTTGGGCCAGATTGACGGTATCTTCAACGAGGTGCCTGCGTGCTACGTGGTCGGGCGCGTACTCGTCGAATACACCCGCCAGATACTCGGACTTGCTGGGACCCCGGGCAGGGTCGAGCGAAGCTTTGGAGGAGACTTGGTTCACGCGCTCTACCTCCCGCATGTGGACCTCTGGCGAGGCGATCGTCGTTTTGCGGAAGTAGTGCGAACCGCCGTACCCCGCTACGGACCAAGGATCGTGTCCCGGCCGGGGCAGCTACCTGAGCGGATCGACGCCTGGAACCGTGGTCGCAGCGAAAACAATCCGTGAACAGCCAGTTCCTTTGCCTATGGACCAAGTCGGCTGATTGGAATTCCAACTGCCGCCTAACCCCAAAGCATTTTGCTGTGGCAAGAAATGCCAATGAGCGGAACGGCCCAGCTGAGCACTTTGACGATGAAACCCTCTGCCACTTCTCAGTGGTACTCGGGCCGATAGCTTCGGCCGGAACCTGCGGTTTGAGCGAGGAGATGTTGGAGACGCCGACCTAGCGAGAAAGGACCCGCTAGTCGCGGGTCCAAAGTTTAATATTCGTCGATCGTGAAAGAGAGCAGAAGGAACAGAAAAGCAAAGGCTGCGGAGAATATGCCCAGGATCCTCCAAAGTTCTGTGCTGTTAGGATCGTGCAAAAAGGCATAGCCTGATACGACAGCCAACAGTGCGGCTATGACGCGGAAAATCGGTCGAACCATGATACGCTCCCGCAGATTGGGGCGCCGTGACAGCAAGCGAGGACCGCCCACCAAGGAGAACATACCATGAACATAACTTCGGGGGAAGTTGAGCGCCGGAGGACCATCGAGCTTTGGTATCTGCTGGCACTCCGCGCATCGTCAGGTCAGAACAATGTGGCGAACCGGACTGCGCTTACAGATTGGGGGCTCACGGTGCTGAACATCTCGCTCCCGATACTGATCTTCACCCTAAGCCTCTCAACGACTGCTTCGGATCCTGTGTTTGCACTCCACGGGGTGACTTTTGGAGTGATCATCTCAATAGCGACCGCGTTCGCGATCATCGTCTCTTCGCTCCAATTTGTAGGCGATTTTAAGGTGCGCCATTACAAGCACTGCCTGTGCAGAAACGAGTACGAAAGCTTCGTACATCGCCTGGAAGCACTCCAGTTTACGGTTAGAGACGATGCAAAACTACTGGAACTTGGACAGGAGTTCGATGAGATCCAGCGGCGGCGCGAGCACGTTCCAAGCTTTGACTGGAGAAGAGCAAAGAAGAAATACGGCAAGAAGATCACGGAAGCCCGACAGAGTTTCATTATCTCATGAGGTGCTTTATTATGACCGCGAATCAGTGCGCGCCCCTCACATACTTCTCATTGTGGCTGGTTTATTTACGTAGAATGAATCGGTAGCATTCATGAAAACACCCGCTGGTGTTAAATTTTGTCGCGATATTCTTTCCAATGAAGCACAGCCTCTTCAATTTGGTTCCATGTTAGGCCGTTTAGGCGCACATCCGCCGCTGCGGCGGTTTTTCACCCCTTGCAGCGTCCCGTTTTCAGGTAAACCCTCATACGGTGCCCCGTTCACGCCTCGGAATGCGGAATTCGCTTCCTGGGGAGTTTTGAAGTACCCTCAACTACTCGCGGCGCTCCTCATCTTGAGCGTAGCCATAGTACCCAGTATTATGGGCGGCATGGCTAGATGCACAGCACCATCACGAGGTCATCGCACATCGAGCGGCGCGGCCGCCTGCCCTGCATGCGGCGGATCTAGACGCTACGGCGGCTGGGGCGGCTACAGTGGTTATAGCAGCTACAGTAGTAGCTATGATTCCTACTCGCGCCCATCCTATTCCTCGGCCAGCGGCGGGAGCAGCCGAAGCAGTGGATCGAGCAGAACCTCAAAGCCACGCTGGTCGCCGGCTGGTTCCGGTGTGTACTACACACCTACCGAAGTTTCGGCGCTTACCCCGATCCGAAACACCGTAGAGGAACTGGCGAAGCAGCCAGAACTCCGGGACGTGTTCCTATGCCATGCATGGGACGATCGACAGGGAGCAGCCAAGCAGCTGCATGACCTGTTGGAGGCGCGTGGCGTCTCGGTGTGGTTCAGCGAGAAGGATGTTGGGCTCGGCGTGCCGCTGCTCCGTGCTATCGATAAGGGCCTGGCTAACTCGCGTGTTGGGATCGTACTGGTGACGCCTGCGCTGCTGCGTCGCCTCCCGGCAGAGGGTATCGCTGACAAAGAGCTTTCGGCTCTTCTGGCGCGTGAACGTCTCGTCCCCATCGTGCACGAGACGACCTATGAAGCACTGCGTGAAGTTAGCCCCCTCTTGGGATCGCGAAGCGGCCTAAGCACCGCAGAAGAATCGATGTCAGAGGTTGCAGCGAAGCTTGCCGAGCTGGTCGCTCCTTAGCGCTATTACGGCGGCGGCCTCGCGCCTCTTTGCAGATAGCGAAAACGTGCTTTGATGGCCGAATGTGTGCCAACTGCCACCCCAACCCCGGCCAAGCCCTCGTCGACTTCAAAGACGAAGGGTGGGACTTGGGAGACATCGGGGACGTTCGTAAGCTCATGGGCGAAGATGCTGACGGATATACCGACGAGGAACTGATGGAGATGGGCAGGCATGCCGATAGGTTCGCTGATGCTGTGTTTGATTGGTGGCAGCATCGACGTAACAGGGACGAGCCGAAGCAGAACAGTTAGAGCATGTCGTCGTGCTGATTCTTAGATTTCTGCCATCGACGTACCTCATCGAGGATCTGGTTCCAGTCTAGACTGCTTAGGCGCACCAACACGGATTTGGGGTTCGCCTCCCCCTCGCAAAGCTGCATAATTAAAGACAATTTTGCGGTTCCATCCTGCAATTCGAGCAGCGTTGGCAATTCCTCAAATGCGAGATCGAATCGCGACCGCTGAACCTGCGTACTCGCAGCGTTTTCGAGCAAAAGAAGAGGGTGTTCCATCAGCTCCGCTATGCTCGCTAGATAGTCGTCAAAAACCCTCTCGCTGAGGTGGAGCCCCTCCCCATCTCGCTTAGTCTGTTCAATCTGCCGATCGAGTTGCTCCATTTCGACATCCAGTGCGCGGCGCATCGAGTTACTTGTTGTGTTCACAAAGGCGCTCATCACATCTGCTTTGCGGGCTTCGAGGCCTCGTACGGACTGCGCGGCGGCCGCAGCCATCGCTTCCAGCTCGGCCCCCCTGTCATCAAAGCGGCAGTGCAGCATCCGGATAGCTTCGCTCACCACAGCCGGGGCAAAGCGGAGTCTGAGAACATGTCTCCAGATTATTTCTTCAAAGGCTACCTTACTTCTCGCAACGCGCGCGTGATTCCGTGCGCAATGATACGCCGGAAAACGTTGGCCGTTCCGGCTCCGGGACGCGCTCCCCATGAAGGGTTTGCGGCAGGTTGGGCAAAGAACGACGCCCTTGAACGGGAATGCCGGGTTGGTCTTGCTCGCTTTGGTCGTGACGCGCCGATTGAGGAGCAATTTTAGGCCGCCGTCCTCAACCTCTAGGTATCGCTTGCCGCGGTTTGCTGCATTCCAATCGGATATCGATACGAGGCCGTCATATGCAGCTTTCACTGGCTGCCAATTCGTCCACTTCTCCAGAAGAACGCCACAGTAGATCGGCCGCTTGATGATTTCCTGATATCTTTTCACGGTGAGCGGCACACCACCAGTGCGTCCAATGACACGCTGGTGGTACTTGTCCCAGCGATTGTGAAAGCGCGTGCGAAAACCCATCGAATTTATGCGCTCAACGATTTGAATATCGCTCAGCTGGCCTTCGGCCCGCATCTTAAACATGGCGACGTAGAAGGGAGCACGTTGAGGATCTGGCACCTGGATGACACGGCGCTTGCCATCGACGTAGATGCGCTCGTTTCGATAGCCATCCTGAGGCCCACGGATCTTATAGCCCTTCTGCGTAAGGCGGATTTCCTGCCCGATTAGGCGCGTGAGGATGGTCGTCGCTTCAGCCTTGGCTGTGGTCGCGAGCACGGCTTCAGCCACTTCGCTCGGAGATACGCGGCTCCATTCGTACTCAAAGCCGACGTGTTCCAACGTGTTCCTAACCGGTTGGATAACTCCCATGCTGTCGACAAGTTCGACGCCGCGCTTAGCGAGCTGATCCTTCATGCGCTCGTACGCGCCGGTTCCACCACGCGTGAAGCGATCTATGGCGCGGAAAACATAGTAGCGAACCTGCCCCGGATGGGCGTCGAGAAATTCGAGCACCTCGGTGAAAACGGGACGAGCACTCTTGCGACCGGAATAGGCTTCCAGCCACGGCGCATGAGCCACTGTCCAGCCGTTACGGGCAGCTATATCGAGACAGATGCTCTTTTGAACCTCGAGGCTCTCGCCTTCATAGGCTTGCTTGCCTGTGCTGACGCGGCAATGGATTACGCATTGTGGCGGGGAGTTCATGGTTGCGAAGGCGGTGACGCAGCTTCACCACCATTATGACTCGGATTTTCAAGCGGTCGAGTCTCGGAGCGCTGCTGCCACCAATCATAGGCGGCATCAGCGAAAACAAATAGCAGTTGGCGAACTCGTGCTAAATCCTCATCGGAGTACTTTTCGGCATCCTCTCCCATACGCTTGCGCATGTCCCCGATGTCCCCGAAGTCCGAGCCATCGTGCCGGTAATTGAGAAGTGCCTGCGCCGGATTGGGATGGCAGTGCTTACACATGGTCCCAGTGTGAGGCGTCCAATCCATCGTGGGCAGGAGCACAAATCCGCCGGCACGGCGGAAATGCGCTCCTCCCGATGTCCTTCATCGTCCGGCAGGCTATCGGGATGACCACCGACACCATACCCATCATCTCTCGCGAATTACCCGACGGAACGCTGATCGAAGCGATCTTCGATCCGAGTCAAAGCGCAACCGCGCTTGCAGTATGCAGTCCATCGCGAACGCCAACCATCGTCCCGTACTACGACGCGCCGGATGGCACACGCTTCACGGCCTATTCCGCCACGAACAATCTGCTCGCGACCGGCTGCGTGCTGCTGCCGTCTGAAATCGGGGAGTTGGGGGACAAGGGGGACTTAATCGAGGCCATTCGCGAATATCTCGACCGCTATGTCGTCCTATCGCCCGCCTTCATGGACATCGCTCCATACTACGTCATGCTGTCCTGGGTGTACGACGCGTTCAATGAGCTGCCGTACCTGCGCTTCCAGGGCGATTACGGCACCGGCAAGACACGCGCCCTGCTCGCGGTCGGGTCGATCTGCTACAAACCATTCTTCGCTTCCGGTGCGTCAACCGTCTCGCCCATCTTCCACGTCTTAGACACCTTTCGGGGAACGCTCGTGCTGGATGAGGCCGATTTTCGGTTCTCGGAAATGACCTCGGAACTCACGAAGATTTTGAACAATGGCACGACCAACGGCTTGCCAGTGTTACGCACCATGACCAACCGGCATCGGGAGTTGAACCCGCAGGCGTTCCGAGTTTTCGGACCGAAGATCCTCGCCATGCGGGACGGATTCTCTGATCGAGCGCTCGAAAGCCGGTTTTTTACCGAGCAGACCGGCCGGCGCCCGTTGCCACCCCACATTCCCATCTACACGCCGACGGCGCTGAGTGAGGAAGCGCGAATGCTGCGCAATCGTCTGCTGGCCTGGCGGCTTTACAATCGGGCATCGATCGAGCCGGTGATCACAAGGCGGCTTACGAAAAACGACGCACGGCTCGATCAGATGGGCCATGCCCTTTTGTCGCTTGTAGAGGCTGAGGAAGAACGTGCCAGGATAGTCGCGCATCTCACGGGCGAGGCAACGCGGCGCAAAACTGAGCAGCGGCAGACCATAGAAGGTCGGCTGGTAAGCACGCTCGTCGCGGGCTTCGAAGCAACGACCGCCCCGTTCGTTGCCATCGCGGATATTGCTGCTCGGTTCAACGCGGACAGCTTAGATAGATTCCATCCTGCGCTCAGCAACAAGGCGATCGGTGTGATCGTTCGGGAGAAGTTGGGGATATCGACCACCAAACGACACGGGATCTATGTTATCGAAATGGAAGAGCGGGATCGCGTTTGCGAACTTGCCGATAGGTACGGTGTGCCACACACCCTGCCGACGACTGCGCATGCTCCCGTAGAGGAGACCGCCGTAGCGGCGGATTTTCACACCTCCTTTGATAGCGGCTGATGCGCGAGGATGAATGGGCACCATTAGACGCTAACTTGTACCTTCATTTCTATGTACCATCAGAACCTACTGGCTGCCGAGCGCAGCGCTTGGGCTCTCACTCAGGCTGACGTAGCAATCCTGCTCGGCCTTTCGGCGGATACGATCGGCAATTACGAACTTTGTGAGCGTTTACCCTCGGTCGTGACGGCGATCGGCATGATGCTCATCTTCGGGAAAACATTCGCGCAGCTCTGCCCCGATCTTGCACGCGAGGTTGCGAGCGACATACTTCCGCGCGCTCAAGCCTTCAGCATTAAGGTCGAGAACCGACCTGCAACGACCCGGCGGCGCAATCAGGACTTTCTTACGAAGCTCGCCGAACGGCTGAGCTCAATTCTCCCTGACGCATGAAGCGCCCGCGCTACCGGTCTCTCACTCTCGCGATCCATCCAAGTAGCCGGGGGTTTGGCTGGGCGGCGTTCGAAGGCCCGTTCTCGCCGTACGATTGGGGAACGGTGGACGCGCGGGGAGCACATAAGAATGAAAAATGCCTCCGGCGCATCGAGAAGCTCTTGAAGCGCCTGACGCCACAGAATCTTGTCCTGGAGACGTTCGACGTCGAGACGTCCGCGCGCCGCACACGGATCGCACGCCTCGGCCAAGCCATGGTTGCGCTGGCGACCGTCTATAGTGTCGAAGTGGCGATATACGCCCGCAAGGACGTGCAAGGATGCTTCGTGCATCTGGGTGCCCGCACTCGTTGGGAGATCGCGTCCGTGATTGCGCGGCAGTTCAACCAATTCGAGCACCTACTGCCGGCGCCGCGGAAGACATGGCAGGTGGAGCATTGGCGGATGGCTCTTTTCAGCGCTCTCGCGCTCGCACTGACCCATTTTCAGCGTGACGCACTGACGCTCTTAGATGAGATTCGGCCAAGTTAGAACAACGCCTCTCCTAATATCCTTCCGATACCTTGTTTTGACATCGTTCAACAAACCGATAAACTAATGCAATTAAAATACACCCCAAATCTCTGCGTATGAGCAAAACACCTGCTATGTTTCTCGCAACCTTTCTAAACCTATCCACGATAGCTGCCTCACTAATCTTCGTCGGAGTCGCAGTCATATTTTTCGGAGATGGCGGAAGCACTCCATTAAGCCACGTTGGACTGATTATATGCGCCTACGTATTTGCCTACTATCCTTACGCGGCCGCAATAAATACCCTGGTGATCGTCGTTTCCTTTTTTTTCCTCGACATCAATCGCGCCTCTGTTATTTCAGCGATTATACCAACAACGGCGGGGCTGGCTATTGCCATTTCGACAGTTTTACGCCTTTGGTAAGACAAGTCGGCTTTTGAGAGCGAAGTCTAATACCTGTTAAGCCGAAACCAATAATACTCATTGACCAGCTAACTGGCTCGGGCACCTCCCCCATCATAGGAAGAGCATGCACGTCCGCTTTGAGCTCTCCTGAACTCCCAAACGTCAGTCCGAATATCAACGCATCAGGGAAATTCGAAACCCTCCCCTCCCCATCTAGTGCGAAGAGAGAAAACCCGCTCGTTCCGGCTGGGAGATCATACCAATTAAGCGAGGTTAGCCCTGTGAGCCAACTCGTACCATATGCACCGTTAGCCTGAAGCTCGTAGGAGCTTACGCCGGCGAGTGGAGGGAGCTCAATGGATGTGAGAAACGGCGACGATGCATTTTCGGAAAGGATGTAACCGCCTGCCGCAGGGGGGTCGAAAAAGTAAAGGATTGCTTCTTTTACCCTCACGTCGAATAGGTGGTCATAAGCTGTCGCCAAGTCTCCCGAAATGAGCCGGATATCCGCTTGAGTGGGCGTGGGCCCAGTCACATCTGGGTCCAGGGCATAATCGCCCGCAAGCGCGGAAATGACGCTGTCAATGCCGTGGTTCGTGAAGGCGCGGAGCGTATCAGCAACACGCGTATCGTCGGTAGATGCACCTGCAGGGTGAATCGTGGTGACCGATCCAATCTGGTCTCCAACCAGTGAGATGACATCTCCCCATAACCGGTAATTTTGTATGCTGGCGGATGAATTCCCGGAGAGTCCGCTGAGCCCGGCCAACGTATCGTGTAAAGTATCGGCAAGCTTTGCAGCGCCAGGCGCATTAAACGTAACCGTGTCATACCCCGACGCTTGACCGAGAAGTTCGGCTATACCCCCGCCGAGCGAATGACCAGTGAGCGTGATATGCGCACCTCCGTTTTGACTCTGGACATCTTTAACAAATTCAACCGCCCTAGACACATAATTTCGCATTGCCTCAGACGGTATTCCTGTCGCAAACGACGTGTCGGCGTATGCATCTTTAAAAACGCTAACGCGGTCTGGAGCTGTGCCCCTAAATGCTATTACGATCTGATCTCCGCATTTATAAGCATCTGCAGAAAATCCATTTTCAGACGCTGTTGGCATGATCTTATCAAATCGCGAATCTACCGAATCCCCGTAGCTTGCCTTACTAAGTACAGCCAGTTCGTCTCTAGACGGAGGGCCGTGACGAGTGACCGCCACGTCGTCCAAACCGACGATCATTCCACCCCAATCCGTGGAAAACGATATAGTGGTAGAAGGCTTCACAGGCGTAAATGTTGTGGATTGCCGGAAGAAATCACCGTAGTCCTCCGGACCTACATTGCTGAACAACTGCGTACTATCTCCAATGCTTATCTTGTAGTTTGCCTGACTATAGAAAACACCTCCTCTGACTTTCCACGACAAGTCGTACGTGACGCCTGGCATCAGATTCAGCGTTTGTGAGAGAGCCGTTGGTCCAACCAAGAAGTTCGAGCTGGCCCAACTGTTTCCATTAAATTCGGTCTTGTACCAGCCCGATACGGTCCACCCGTCAAGGTTTCCTGTCTGGAAGTTGCCATTCACTATCAGGCTTGCTGCCTGAGCTGGGTAAAGTGAGGAACAACCAGCGCAAAGAAGCATCATCGACGTAAGCTTCAAATTCATGCCGCACCCCCTTTTTGAGCAAGAATCATAGCCGAGATTGCTCACTTCATACCTTGTCCGCTTTCAGCCTTAAACGTGAATTTGGAATCCTTGAGCTGTGGCTAACAGCCCCTGAATTGCGAAATTCATGAATTTCGGCGGATTGATTCAAAATCCCGCTTGGCAACCCGTCGGGAATTGGATCAGATTTACAGCGTAGAGCTTTTTGAGAGGCCTGTATGCAGCCAGAAATCTGCAGGGAGGTAGGGATATGGGTTCGCGTGTCCACGGAAGACCAAGCCCGTGGCGAGAGCCCAGAGCACCACGAGCGCCGCGCCAGGCTTTATTCCGAAGCCAAAGGTTGGAGGGCAATCGAGACATACCGCCTCGATGCCGTAAGCGGCAAAGCCGTCATCGCGCATCCAGAGGCTCAGCGGATGCTCGCGGACGTCCGAAGCGGCCGGATCACGGCCCTCGTATTCTCCAAACTGGCTCGTCTCGCCCGCAACACCCGCGAGCTACTCGAATTTGCCGAAATCTTTCGCGAGTGTGGCGCTGACCTCGTATCCCTCCAAGAGGCGATCGACACCAGTTCGCCGGCTGGCCGGCTCTTCTTCACGATGATCGCCGCCATGGCGCAGTGGGAACGAGAAGAAATCGCCGACCGCGTTGCGGCGTCGGTTCCGATCCGTGCCAAACTTGGGAAACCTATCGGCGGAGCAGCGCCCTTTGGATACCGCTGGCACAATAAGCAGCTGGAGCCGGACCCCAAGGAGGCGCCCGTCCGCGTGCTGCTCCACGAGCTGTTTGAGGCTCATCAGCGCAAAGGCGCCGTAGCGCGCATTCTCAACGAACGCGGGCACCGCACGCGTAACGGTTCGCCGTTCTCTGACACTACCGTCGGGCGACTCTTGCTCGACCCCACGGCCAAGGGCCTTCATCGCGCCAATTACACCCGCACGGACGACAGTGCGAAAAGCTGGACCCTCAAGCCTGAGGAGGAGTGGGTATACACGAAGGTGGAACCGATCCTCTCTGAAGGTCTCTGGGAGCGCTGTGTGGCCATTCTGGACGGCCAGAAGGCCAGTCGGAAGCCGCCATCGCGCAAGACGCAGCACCTCTTCGCCGGATATGCATACTGCGCCTGCGGCACGAAGATGTACGTATGGAGCAACAGCCCGAAATACATCTGCGAAAAGTGTCGGAATAAGATTCCGGTAAACGATCTTGAGGCGGTGTACCGCGAGCAGCTTCGCGGCTTCCTTCTGTCGCCCGATCAAATCCGCTCGCACTACGAAGCCGCCGATCACGAGATTGCCGATCGCGAAGCGCTCGTCGCGAGCATGGAAGCGGACCTGCGCAAGATCGAAGCGGAGGATCAGAAGCTTTACGACCTCTACCTGGCTGACAGCCTCTCGCGGGAGGACTTCGGGCGCCGACACAAGCCGCTCAGCGAACGCCGGAAGCAGATCGAGGAAGAGCTACCGCGCCTTCAGGCGCAAATCGATGTGCTGCGCCTCAACTCGGTCGCGAGCACCGAAGCCTTCGAAGAGGCTCGCAATCTCGCGATCCGCTGGCCCGATCTGCCGCTTGAGGACAAGCGCCAGATCGTTGAAGCGATCACCGATCGCATCATCATCGGCCGAGAGGAGGTTGAGCTGCGCCTGCTCCATCTCCCTTTCGGAACTAGTGCTGACAACCCAACACGGCCACAGGGATTCATCGCCGCCACCAGCTGCACCCGCGCCGGAAAAGTCACGTGACCATTGGCGCGTGCGATCTGCACCCGGCCCGTCTCCAGCGGCTGGCGCAGAGAGTCCAGCACCGGCCGCTGGAATTCGGGAAGCTCGTCGAGGAACAGCACGCCGAGGTGCGCGAGGCTGACCTCGCCCGGCCGCAGTTTGAGCCCGCCGCCGACCAAGGCCGCCATCGAGGCGGAATGATGCGGACTGCGGAAGGGGCGGGTTCGGGACAGGCGGCCGCCGTCGAGCGTGCCCGCGACGCTCGCCACCATCGACACTTCCAGGGCCTCCGCAGGCGTCAAATCGGGCAGGATGCCCGGCAGGCACGCCGCCATCAGCGATTTGCCCGCACCCGGAGGGCCGGCCATCAGCAGATTATGACCGCCGGCCGCCGCGATCTCGAGCGCGCGTTTGGCGCTTTCCTGGCCCTTCACCTGCGACAGATCGGGACCGAACAAAGCCTCGCCGGCCTCGCCCGGCTGTGGCTGCGGCAAGGGGCGCACGCCGCGAAAATGATCCAGCAGCGCCATTAGGTCGGGCGCTGCCACGACCTCGATCGACCCCGCCCAGGCCGCTTCCGGCCCCTGCGCCGCCGGGCAGACCAGCCCCAGATCGCGCTCGGCCGCGTGCAGCGCCGCCAGCAGCACGCCAGGCGTCGGCGCGATCCTGCCATCGAGGCCGAGCTCGCCGACCACGACATGCGCCGCGAGCGTCTCCGCATCCACGACGCCCATGGCGCCGAGCAGCCCCAACGCCACGGCGAGATCGTAATGCGAGCCTTCCTTAGGCAGATCGGCCGGCGACAGATTGACCGTGATCCGCTTGGGCGGCAGCGCGAGCCCGATCGCGGACAAGGCGCCGCGCACGCGCTCGCGGCTTTCCGCGACCGCCTTGTCGGCCAGGCCCACCACGACGAAGGCCGGCAGACCGGGCGTGACCTGCACCTGCACCTCGACCGCGCGTGCCTCCAGCCCGAGAAAGGCCACTGTCGGAACCAGCGCGACCAAGATAATCTCCCCCTTTTGTTCTCCTTCTTAGCGACGGAAGGACGGCATGCAAGCGTCGTCGGCGGCGCCGCAATTCAGTGCGTCCGCGCACGTCCGCGGATCGACTGCACAACTTAGGAATATTGCGTCCGCCCGCCTGCGTCAGGTTCGCGAGCAAGAGCAGGGCACGGCGGGACACGCACCCGCGTTTCCTGCTGCCAGGCAGCAGCCAGGGGGACCATGTCGGCCATGCCGAACCTTGGCGGAGCGCAAGGCAGCGCCGGACCGCGTCGGCTTTGCTGCTCGGCGTCACCGCCGCCGGCTCGCTGACATTGCGAAACGGGGCCAAGCTGGACAGCGGCTTCAACATGAGTTCCGTGGGCGCCTCTGCCCTTGCCGGGGGAGGCACTTCGACCGCTTTGCTGGATGGCGCGGGCACACGATGGACCACAACGCAGCTGCTGGTCGGCAAGTCTCCAGATGGGTCCATCTGGCTCCAAATCGCTCTAAAGCCAGCAGCTCCGATCAGCCCGGCAAGCCGATGCTCAATCGTGCCGGGCTCCCTCGCGGCCGCCTGGATCGGCGCAACTTCGGACCGTTCC
>Ga0068856_100000498_pt1 | contig 43576 bp, 38 predicted proteins | sample KBSCornC62_FD_66595 | JGI IMG/M metagenome (GOLD analysis project Ga0068856, IMG submission 66595) | Corn rhizosphere microbial communities from Kellogg Biological Station, Michigan, USA - KBS Corn C6-2 | ecosystem: Host-associated > Plants > Roots > Rhizosphere > Soil ...
CGCCCGGGAGTGCCATGTCCACCCCTGCCTCGCACGTGCCGTCACGTCCGATCCGGCTGCCGGATCCGTGCACCGCGCCCTGGCCATCCAACCCGGCAACGAGCAGCCTCGCTCCCGACATCGCCGGCGGACATCGCGATCGCGAACTGTTCACCGACGCGTTGCGCGACGTCGGTCGCCAGTACCGCCGCAACGCCCGATGATCCACGCTCCGACGTGGCCAACCCTGGGGGCCAGCAGTGCGCACCTCGTCGGATCGCGCCTGCTCGCCGTCGCGTCCGCACAACCGGACCGGATAGTCACGGCCGCCGATCTCGGTCGGCCGTTCGACCGCACCGCTGACTGGGTGCGCGACCGGACGGGCATCGACCAGGTGCGCCGCCTGGACCACGGTGGCGACGTAGTAGCCCTTGCCGTGGACGCGGCCCGCACGGCCCTCGACCGCGCGGGGCTGGCGGCCGCCGAAGTGGATCTCGTCCTCACCGCGTCCTGCAGCATCACCGCACCCACCGCCGATGACCTTGCTCATGCAATCGCCCCGCGCGCCGGCCGGATGTACCTCAACGCCGCGTGCAGCGGGTTCTGCTACGCGCTGAGCACCGCGGACAACCTGATCCGCACCGGTGCGGCGACTACCGTCCTTGTCGTCGCCGCCGAGCAGATGAGCGCGCTACTCGACCCGGCCGACCTCGCGACCTCCATCATCTTCGGCGACGGCGCCGGCGCCGCCGTGCTCACCGCGACCGACCGCAGCAACGCCGCGATCGGACCCCTTGTCTGCGGTAGCGATGGCACCCGCGCGGCCCTCATCGCCTGCCGCAACGACGGTCTGCTCGAGATGATGGGACGAGAAGTGTTCCGTTGGGCCGTCGAGACCGTCCCGACCCTCGCCCTCGAGATCTGCCACCGTGCCGGACTCCGGCTCGCCGACCTCGCGGCCTTCATCCCTCACCAGGCCAACAAACGCATCATCGATGCCGTGGCCAATCGCCTCGGCGTTCCCACGATGCACGTCAGCACCGACATCAGCCGATCCGGCAATGCTTCAGCCGCCTCGATCCCCATCGCCCTGGATCGACTCCTCAGCGATCATCCCGAGCTGGGCGGCCGCCACGCGCTACTCATCGGCTTCGGCGCCGGTCTCGCCTACGCCGGGCAGGTGATCCGGCTGCCGTGATGCGGCGGCGGCCAGGCTTGCCGCATGCCGCCGTGTTTCGGGACGCTCACCCGGGCGACTTCGGAAACGCTTCGTTCGACGTCCGCGGTGTCTGACGGGCACCCGAACAGAGCCGCGTCGTCTTCGGTGTACCGGCCGCGTCACTTCGCAGCGCGGCGAGCGAGCGGGTGCCGGACCACTCGCTCGCGAGGGCGGCGCCGAACGAGCCGCGCCGGCCGTCCCGCCCAAGGCAGCTACCTACGACCGAGGCATCAGCACCGAAGGCCGCCGCCCGCTGACCATGGCGCGGCCGTCCTCTCCACCGATGCCGAACGGGAAGCTGCGTTCCTGACGTATCGCGACCCTCCGCCACCTTGGTCTCGTCCCGGAATCCCATTGGCTGGAACCGGAACTCGTGCCTTACCTATGCCGTGTGCAAGCGTGCCTGGATCACCGGACTGGGGATGGCGCAGGGGGCGATTGACCGGCGGCGCCGACGAGGTCGTGATGGTGGTGCGGTTCCACCGGACTCGCCCTGGGCGTCGACGTCAGACGTCACGACCGGATCGACCTGAAGGCGATCGAGGAACCGGGCAGAAGGGCAGGGCCGTACCTGATGGCCGCTGCGAGCGAGGAACGATCCGCGAGCGACATGCCAACCCGGAATGCTGTCTCGTTCTGCCGCATCTGTTCCGGCGGTTGCGGTGTCGTGCTGACCATTGACGCCAGCGATCGCATCGTCGGCGTGCGCGGTGACAAGGACAATCCGCTCACCCGCGGCTACTTCTGCTTCAAGGGCCGGCAGGCGGAAGCCGCGCACCACGGGGCGCGCCGCCTACTCCGCCCACTGAAGCGAACGGCGGACGGTTCCTACGCCGAGATCTCCTCGGAGCAGGCGCTGGACGAGATCGGTGCGAAGCTGGGCGCAATCCTGGACCGCCACGGTGAGCAGGCCATGGCTGCGTTCATGGGTAACGGTTTCCTGTTCAACACCCCAGCCATGTACATGCTCACGAGCTTTCTCAACGCTTTCAACTGCGACCAGTACTTCTCGACGCATACCATCGATCAGTCCGGCAAGATGGTCACCGCCGGGAGGCTCGGCAACTGGGTCGCCGGATACCCGCGCCTCGAGGACATGGAGGTGGCGGTATTCTTCGGCACCAATCCACTGGTCAGCCACGGTGCGATTCCCTTCCTACAGGCGGACCCGGTGCGGACCCTGAGACGCGCGCGCGAGCGCGGCCTCAAGCTGATCACCATCGATCCGCGGTCGTCGGAGACCGCTCAGCTGGCCGACATCGCGCTCCAGCCCTATCCCGGGCAGGACGCGGCCATCGCAGGTGGGCTGATCCGTCTCATCCTCAGTGAGGGGTGGGAGGACAAGGAATTCTGCACGCGCTGGGTCGGGGACGCGCGCATGGCGGAATTGCGCAGGGCGGTCGAGCCTCTCAATGAGACCTACGTCGAACAGCGCGCAGGGCTGGAAGCCGGGTCCCTGCGTCGGGTAGCCCAGCTGTTCGCACGCGACGCGCACATCGGCTCGGTCACCTCCGGTACGGGGACGTCGATGGCACCCTTCTCGAATCTCTCGTTCCACCTGATCGAAACGCTCAATGTGATCTGCGGGCGCTATTTGCGTGCCGGCCAGCGAGTTCACCGGGTGAACGCGATGGGCCGAAACCGGGTGGCGAAGGCGCAGGTCGATCCGCCGTTTCGTTTCTGGGAGCGAAGCGGTCCGAGCCGGATCCGCGGCGCTCGACGCCTCTACCAGGACCGCACCACGGCAACACTCGCGGACGAGATTCTCACCCCGGGCGAGGGCCAGATCCGAGCGCTGCTCGTGGGCGGCGGCGACCCACTGACGTCGTGGCCGGACCAGCACAAGACTGCACGGGCAATGGCCGCGCTGGACCTACTTGTCTGCGTGGATCCGTGGCCCACCCCAACGACGACGTTTGCGCACTACGTCCTGCCGCCCCTCATGCAGTACGAACGCGCGGACCTGCCGATGAACTTGCCGGTCTATCCGAACTGGCCAGGCTCATGGGGCCAATACACTCCGCCGGTCATCACGCCGCCCGCAGGCGCGGACCTCGTCGAGGACTGGTACGTGTTCTGGTCGGTGGCGAAGAGACTCGGCAAGACCATCATCTACAACCGTCGGCGCCCACTCGACATGGAGAACCCGCCGACGACCGACGATCTACTCGAGATCCTCCTGGAAGAAGCACCGCACACGCTGGCCGACCTGAAGGCCAATCCGCACGGCGCACACGCCACCATCGAGCAGGAGTTCGTGTTACCGGCCGACGAGAACGCTGACGGCCGGTTCGATCCGATGCCGGCCGACGTTGCGGGTGAACTGCGGGGGTTCATCGCCGAGGACAGCGGCCCCGGCAGGTGGCAACGCGACGGCCGCGCGTTCACCCATCTACTGGCGTCGCGCCGCATGCGGGATCTGTTCAACTCGAACGGTAGGTTCGTCGACACGGTGCGAGCACGGACGCCGTTCAACCCGGCCTACCTGCATCCCTCCGAATTCCCTGCGCTGGGCATCCGTCCAGGGGACAAGGTCGAGATCGAATCGGCTCACGGACGCGTCGTGGCCGTCGCGCAGGAGGACACTGCGCTGCGCCCGGGCGTCGTCTCGCTGGCCCACGGATGGGGCGACCCACCCGATGCCGACGCTTCGGCCGAGCAGGCTGGCGCGTCGGTCAATCGGCTGATCGACACCGATCGACACTACGAACCGATCAATTCGATGCCTCACATGTCGGCCGTGCCGGTCAACCTTGCCCCGCTGCGGTAGTTCCGATCACCGGTATGCCGCATTGCCGCACTCGGTCGCCCACGAAAGGTTTCGCTGCATGTCTGAGGGTGGACCGGTGGACTTGTCGCTGTTCTCGTTGGTGGGTCGAACTGCGGTGATCACGGGGGCGAGCCGGAACATCGGGGCGGCGGTCTCCATGGGGTTTGCCACCGCTGGTGCCGACGTGGTGCTCGTGGCCAGGAACCAAGAGCGACTGGCTGCGCACGGAGCCGCGATACGCGAACGCACCGGCCGGCGGGTCGTCGAGGTATCGGTCGACGTGGGCGCGCCCAACGCGGCGGAGATCGTGGCGGAAGCGGCCGGCACGTTGCCCGGGACCATCGACATCCTGATGAACAACGCTTATGCCGGGGCGCCGGACGTGACGCCGCTGATCGAGACTCCCGAGTCGCTGTGGGACGACGTCCTTTCGGTCAACCTGCTGGGTCCATGGCGGTTCTGCCGGCGGTTCGCACCACAGTTGGCGTCGAGCGGTCACGGGTCGATCATCAACGTGATGTCAGGGTCCGGGCTCATGCCCACCCCCGGCGCCGGAGCGTACGGGGCCTCGAAGGCGGGGCTGTGGATGCTGACCCGCTCACTGGCCGTCGAACTAGCGCCCGCGATCCGTGTCAACGCGCTGTGCCCGGGTCTCACGACCCCAGGCGGTGAACCTGATGGCCACTTCTCCCATGCTTACCTGCTGCCCCAGGTACCTCTCGGCCGGCTCGCCCGCCCCGAGGAGTTGGTCGGCGCGGCGATCTATCTCGCTTCCGACGCCGCGTCGTACACCACTGGTGAGCTCCTCATCGCCAACGGCGGCCGCCCGTGGTAGCCAGGTTGAGGAAGCCGGCGCCGTCCTGACGATCTCGCCGGAGCCTGCCGGCCCGATCCACGGCACCGATGAGGCTATCGACCGGTGAAGCGTGGCTTGCGCCGTTCGGCGAACGCCTCCAACCCTTCCGGCGCGTCCGACGAGGTGAGGCAGTACCGCAACGTCGTCTCCCGCTCCACCGAGATGGCTTGCGCCGTTCCGGTGCCCTCGAAGAAGCCGGCGGTCATGATCCGCTTGACGTTGGCCAGCGCGAGGGGGCTGTGATTCGCGACCAACGTCGCGAAATCGATCGCCGCGGGCAGCAGCTGGTCATCGTCCACGACCCGGTTCACCAGGCCCCAGTCGAGCGCCTCGTCGGCGGAGAGCAGGCGGCCGGAGAACACCAGTTCCCTCGCCCGGGCCAGCCCGATCAGCCGCGGGAGCAGGGTCAGGGCGCCGCCTCCGCCCATCTGACCGAAGTTCATGTGGCCGTCCCCCAGCCGCGCCGAGCGCGCCGCGAAGGCGAAGTCGCAGGACATCACGAGTTCCAGACCGCCCGCAACCGCGACGCCGTTGACGAGCGCGACGACTGGCTTGTCCATCGCCGCCGGCCCCTCGAAGGCGCGGTGCGCGTCCTGCATGTACCGGGGGAAGGCAGCTGGATCCTTCTGCAGCGTGCGGTACGCGGCCAGGTCGCCACCCGCGCTGAAGGCGCGGCCGGAACCGATGACGCCGACGGCGCGGACCGACGTGTCCGCCGCGAGCTCGTCGAACGCGGCGCGCAAGCGGCGGAACGTCTCCCAGCCGAGCGCGTTGAGCCGGTCGGCACCGTCGAGGCGGACGATGCCGAGTTTCGCGTCGACGTCTGCGTCGGGCAGGTCGACGCGTTCGACCGCAACGCCGGTCGCGGTCGCAGTGCTCACGGCGTCGCTCCGCCACCGTCGACCGGGAGGGTGATGCCGCTGACGAGGTGGCCGGCCGGCCCGACCAGCCACAGGATCGCAGCGGAGATGTCCTCGGGCTCGACGTAGGGATTGCGCATCGGCGTCATGGAGGCCGCCCGCGCCAGGAAGGTCTCCGTCGAGAAGTTCTCGGCGTCCGGGACGTAGAGCTTGTGGATGCCCTCATTGTCAAACATCGGGGTGTTGCAGTTACCGGGCATGACGGCGTTCACCCGGATCTTGTATCGACCCAACTCCTTGGCGAGAGTGCGCATGATCCCCAGGACGGCGTGTTTCGACGCGACATACGGTGCCAGGTTCGGAATGCCCGACACCGACGCGGTCGAGCCGGTCAGCACGATCGCCCCGCCGTCGCCCTGCTTGATCATGTGCGGGATAGCGGCCTTGACCGTGTGCCACACGCCGACGAGGTTGACATCGATGACGTTGCGGAAATCGACGTCATCGATCTGCCAGGTCTTGAGGTAGTTGTTGATGATGCCCGCATTTCCGAGCACGATGTCGACCCGGCCGAACGCTTCGAGGCCCTGTGCCAGGGCGGCGTCGACCGCTGCTTGGTCGCGAACGTCGGCCTGGACTGCGACCATCTCGCCACCCACGTCGGCGACCATCTTCTGGGTCAGGGCCAGATCGTCCGGTGTCGCCATGTCGAAGGGGACCGTGTCGATCTGGCCGCACAGGTCGAAGCCGATGATCCGGGCACCGGCCTTGGCGAGCGTCACCGCGTGCGACCGGCCCTGCCCGCGAGCCGCACCCGAGACGAAGACGACCTTGCCGTCGAGATCACCCATTGCCGTGCCTACCTTCTGTGTTTGCGGTTGTTGGTGCAAGTGCTCGTGACGCCGTCAGCGCGCTTCGGCCGAGACGCCCGAACGATCGGCCACGCGACGCGAGTAGGACTCAACTGTCTGTTCTACCAATCGATGACTATGATTGCCAGAGCTGAAAGGGAGTGATGGGGTGGTTGCGAGCAAAGGCACTTCGGTGCCGGTCGAGCGCCCGGATGCGGATACCCTCTACGAGCGGTCGGCTCAAACGGTGGTCAGACGAAGCGCGACCACGGGCCACTTTGAAGTCTCGGCCACCATCCAGGACCAATGCCTCACCCTTGGAGGATTCCAACGGGTGCACGAAATGAGCCTCACCCTGACCGTTCGCCAACAAGACTGGTTGATCACGCGCGCCGAGGCCGACATGAGTGCGCACCCCCACGGTGCGTGCCCGTCCACGATCAGCGACGTACAGCGGATCGTGGGCCTGCGCATCGCCGGAGGGTTCAACGCCGAACTCCGCCAACGGCTGGGGGGCACGAGAAGCTGCAACCACCTGCACACCATGGCGCAGAACGCCGCTCAGACGATGGCACTGAGCCACGTCTCGACCCTCTACGAGGACGATCCCGTCCTGCCGGAATCCGGGTACGCCCCGTTCTACCGGCGCGTGCTCGACATCGCGCCCAGGGTGGTCAACACGTGCGCGGTTTGGGCCACGGACGGGCCGGTCGTCGGCGACCTGCGTTCTTCTGCGAGCTGACCGCACACCGCGCGGCACCACGTCGTTCAGAGGTTCCCGGGGAGTTCGCCGGACCCCCGCAGGTAGCTGCCGACGAGATCGCTCTGGCTCCACTCCTTGCTCTCCCGGCCGGCCGTGATCACGCCGAGGCTGAGTACGAACGTCCGGTGCGAGAGCTCCAGTGCCGCCTGGACGTTCTGTTCGACGAGCAGGATGCTGCGCTCCTCGCTGTGAAACGCGGCGAGTTCCCGGTAGACCTGCTGGACGAAGACCGGTGCCAGCCCGAGCGAGGGTTCGTCGAGCAGGAGGAGTCGCGGGCGCCCCATCAGCAGCCGGCCGATCACCAGCATCTGCTGCTCGCCCCCCGAGAGCATGCCGGCCGACTTGGCGCGGAACTTCGCCAGGACCGGGAACCGGTCGAAGACATCGGCCAAACGCGCTTCGACTTCGCCGCGCCCGAGACGGCGCGGGATGCGGAAGACGGCCAGGCGCAAGTTGTCCTCAACGGTCAGCTCAGACACCACCCGGTGCCCTTCGAGTGCGAGTTGCAGGCCGCGGTCGACCCGCTCCCCCGGGCGCAGCTGCGTGATGTCCTCGCCGGCGAACAGAATGGTGCCGGACGTGACCGGAAGACGCCCCGCGAGGGTGTTCATCAGCGTCGACTTGCCGGCTCCGTTCGGTCCGAGGACGCTGACGAACTCCCCGGGTTGGACCGTGAGTTCGACGTCGCGCAGGACGTCGCGACCGCGACCGTAGCCCGCACGAAGGTTGCGGACCTCGAGAATCGGTTCAGCCATTCGAGACCTCGGCCTGTTCTTGGACGACCTCCGCGTGCGCGCCGAGATACACCTCGACAACCCGCGGATCCCGGAGAACCTCGTCGGTCGGCCCAGACAGCAGCACCGATCCATTGACGAGGACCACCACGCGGGCGCACACCTGCCGCACGAGGTCCATGTTGTGTTCGATGACGAGCACGCCCGGGCCTCCCTCGGCGGCGATCGAGGAGATCACCGCACCGAGTTCGTGTCGTTCGTCGTCGTTGAGACCGGCCGCCGGTTCGTCCAGAAGCACGAACGCCGGCCGGCCGGCGAGGACGCGCGCGAGTTCGACCTTGCGCTGGACGGCGTACGGCACCGCGCCCGCGACCCGGTCGGCGAACTCCTGCGCCCCGACCCGGTCCAGGAGTTCCGCGCTGGCCGCGCGGAATCGTCGCTCGTCATCGCGCGACCGGGGCGAGTGCACCGATGCTTCCACGAGTGTCGCGCGGGCCGATCGGTCGAAGCCGAGCATGACGTTCTCGAGCACCGACAGTCCCGGCGAGAGCTGCGGATGCTGGTAGGTGCGGCCGACACCCATGCGCGCGACGCGGTACGGCCGCCGACCGAGCATGGACGCTTCACCGACCTCGACCCGGCCCTTGGCCGGCCGGATCACTCCGGTCATCGCGTTGACCGCGGTAGTCTTCCCGGCTCCGTTGGGCCCGATGAGCCCCACGACCTCCCCCCGGCGCAGGCTCAGCGACACGCCGGTGAGTGCATGCACACCGCCGAACACGACGTCGACCGCGGTCATCGCCAGCCGATCGATGATCGGGCCGTCTCGCAGCGGACCCAGGTCCGCCGTCGCCGGCTTCGGTCCCACCCAACTGGGTCCCGCCGCCGGGGCGTGGTTCGTCGGTCGGACTCGTTGCCACAGCGACAGCGCCAGCCCGATGGCACCGCCGCGGAACGACAGCATCACGACCAGCAGGATCGCCGCGTACACGACTGTCGCCGTGGCTGGATGCAGGCTCGTCGTGAAGCGCTGCAGCGCCGTGACGAGCACTGCCCCGACCACCGGCCCGCCGTCCGTGCCTATCCCGCCGATGAGGACGGCCAGGATGATCAGGATGAGCAGGCTGAAGCCGTACTGGGTCGGGACGACGACGAGCTGGTACGCCGCGAAAAGCCCGCCCCCCAAGCCGGCGAGCGCTCCCGAAACCGCGAAAGCGAACCCGCGGATGACGGTCGGGTTGATGCCGACGCTCTCGGTGGCCAGCGTGCTGTCACGCAGGGCGTGCAGGCAGCGGCCGATCCTCGACCGCACCAGGTAGGCCGACCACAGGTAGCTGACTGCGGCCGCCCCGCCGACGAGCCAGAGGAAGGCATCGGTCTGTGGCTCGATGTCGTGTCCGAACAGGCGCGCGGTCGGCACATCGACGAGCCCGCTCGACCCTCCGGTGACCGAGATCCAGTTGCTGACGAGCTGTTGGAACCCGACGGCGAAGGCAAGGGTCGCGAGCGCGAGGTAGTCACCGCGCAGCCGTGCAGTGGGCAGCGCGAGCAGCAGGCCGCCGACCGCAGCCACGGCCATCGCGATGAGCAGGCACACGATCCACGGCAGGGACCCGACCCGCGTCCCGACGATCACGATGGTGTATGCGCCCATCCCAAATAGTGCCTGCTGGGCGAGCGCGAACAGTCCTGCAAAACCGAGCAGGAGATTCAGGCTCACCGCCAGGATGTAGGTGAAGACCCCGACCGTGTAGAGGCCGAGGTAGTACCCGTCGCCGTTCATCGACAGCCCAACGAGGACGAAGGCGATCCCCCCGAGGAACACTCGAACGGCGGGGCTGCGCAGCCGGTCTCGCCACCACGCCGACGTGGGAGTCCTCATGCGAGGCGCAACGTCGCGCCGCGCCGCAGGCCCGACGGTCGGAAGGCGAGCAGGACGAACAGCAGGCCGAAGATGAACATCTCGTCGTAGGACGCGTTCACGTACCTGATGAACAACACGTCCAGCACCGACAGGAGTAGCGCGCCGAGCGCGGCGCCCCCGGGGCTGTCCACACCGCCGACGACCGCGCCAGCGAAGCCCTTGATCGCGAGCGGGAACGCCGAGTTGCTCGACACGGGCGCTAGGGCCCCGAAGAGGGATCCCGCGAGCAGTAGGGCCGTGCCGGCGAGCACCCACGCGATCATGACGACCCGTGACGTCTGCAACCCGCTGACGGCCGCAACGTCAGGGGCCTTGGCGGCGGCGGTCATCGCCTTGCCGAGCATCGTCCGTGACACGACCAAGCAGAACAAGCCCAAGACGGCGAGCCCGATGATCGCGGTGACGACCTCGTTCCACAGAACTGCGTCCGAGCCGATGGTGAAGTACCCGCCGACGAACGGGCCGGCCGAGAAGAATCCACCGTTGTGGCTCCAGTCGACGATGGCGCCGATCAGCAGGCCGGCGGCCAGGCACGCCAGGGAGAGTTGGACTTCCGAGGCGCCGAGCCGCCGGCCGACCACGATCATCGCGTAGAACACCAAACCCAGCACGGCGCCGGCGATCGCGCACAGCACGAGCCCGATCCAGGACGGCAACGCCGAGAACACGTTGCCGAGCAGCACCGCGCCCAGCAAACCGACGTATCCCGCCCCGAACTGCGCCACCCGCGAGGCCCGCAGAACGATGCTGAATCCCACCGCGACCAGTGCGTAGACCGCCCCGAAGGCAAGCGCATCGACGAGGATGGCGATCAGCGACGACACCGCCGAGACCTCAGCTTCCGCTCGCCTGGTAGGCGAGTGTCAGGTTCGTGCCGTCGTTGCGCAGCAGCCGGCTCGCCTGCGGCGGGACCCAGTCGTGCCGGGACGCGGAGAAGCCGTTGGTGCTCGCGTCCAGACCGGTGAGAGTCTGAATCTTGCTGCCACTGGAGCCCTGCAGTGCGCCCTCCAGAGCGGCGCCGCCCTTGCCCGAGGTCTCGCCGAGCGCGTGAGCGATGACGTGCACCGCGTCCCACGCAGCGGGGTTGATCTCACCCTTGGGCAGGCCTCCGTACTTCCGAGCGAACGGCGCGAAGGTCGTCTTGAACGCGCTGCTGTCGACGTTGGCGATCGAGGTGCCGTACACCGGCACCTTCGCGAGTGAGTCCGCACCGGCGGCCCCGGTGAAGACATTGAGGGTCAGGGCAGAGTCGCCGATGACCGGGATGTCGTAACCGGATTCGGCCATCTTCTTCACCATCCCACCGACGGCACCCAAATTCAGGGTGCCGAGGAGGATGCAGTCCGCCTTCGCCGCCCGTATCTTCGCCAGCTCCGGGCTCAGATCGGTGGCATCGGCCGCGAACGGCTGCTCGGTGACGAAGGACTTCTTGTACTCCGCGCGAGCGGCCGCCATGTAGTCGCGACCAGTGACCGCGGTGTCTCCCATCAGCGCCGGTCGCTCGCACCCGCGCTTCGCGGCGTAGTTGACCGCGGCGGCCGCATCGTTCTGGATCGTGCTGCTGATCCGGAAGACATACGGCTTCGGCGGAACCGTGAAGGCAGTATCGGTGGCTCCGACGATGGTGATAGGCACGTGGCGCCGCTGGGTCAACGGTATGACCGCAGCTGTCTCCGGCGACGTGAGCGGGCCGACGAAGGCGAGCACGTGGTCCTGGGTGACACCCTTCGTGTACTGGGAGGCCGCGGTGCCCGGGTCGAGCGCCGTGTCGTACTTGATGAGCTTGAGCTTGTGACCCTTCACCCCACCGGATGCGTTGATCCGGTCCACGGCGAACTTCGTGCTGTTCTCGATCTGCGTCCCGAGCGCACCCAGCGCGCCGGTCGTCGGCATGAGTATGCCGATCGTCCAGTCACCCGTGCCGCCGCCGCTCGAGCCTCCACTGGATGAGCACGCGGTCATGGTGACCGCCAAGGTCACCGCGCTCACGCCGGTAGCTGCTGCGCGCCATGACCTACCCGGTACCGCCATCGACACTCCTCAGTTGGTGAATATTCCTGCACACAGTAGTAATAGAGGTGTTGGTTGTCACTATGCGGTCGACGATCGGGACGCCCGGGCTTGCCCGCACGATGTCCCGAGGGCTTCCGGTCCGCGGGCGTCGAGGCGCCGAGCCGCTCGATCTCGCCCGCGTCCGGCGTGCCGTTCAGCACCTCGTTCCGACACGCGGCACAAGGCCCGGGCAGTCGACTCGCTCTCCGTCCGGCCGTGACGGCAACGACGTGACGCCGCCTGGCGTGGCCCCACGCGAGCCAGGTCCGGCGTTCGAGCGATCTTGGCGGTTTCGCTCGCCGGAACGACACACCGCCGCCGGCGCGATCTCGACCGTATCGTCAGCCGATTCCGGGATAGGGTCGCCGATCGAAGGAGCGTCGCTACATGAACGCGCCCATGCATACTCACCCGAACGGCTCGATGCGCCTTGACGCCAAGGTTGCACTGGTGACCGGCGGTACCAAGAACATCGGCCTGGCCACTGCCCGTGCCTTCGCCGCGGCCGGCGCAGACGTGATCATCACGGCCCGGAACGCAGCCGGACTCGAGCAGGCCCGCGCCGAATTGGAGTCGCTGAGCACCGGCAAGATCGTCGCGATCGCGGCCGACGTGACGGTCGATGAGGACATCGTCCGGTCGGTCGACGCTGTGCTCGAGGCGTTCGGCGGCGTCGACGTGCTCGTCAACAACGCCTACTACGCCGGCCCGCTCGCCGGCCGGCGCCCGGCCCTCGAGATGACGTCCGAGCAATGGGACGCGATCTGGCGAGGGAACGTCCTCGCGCCCTACCGCTACATCCAACTTCTCGAACCGACCATGCGGGAACGGGGCTCGGGTTCGATCATCAACTTGGTGTCCATCGCCGCCACCGGATACGTGCAAGGCCTGATGGGTTACGGCGCATCGAAGAGCGCACTCGCCACGATGACGCGCTACCTCGCGGTCGACCTCGGTCCGGCGATCCGCGTCAACGCGATCTCGCCAGGACCCGTCTCCCCCGACGGCAATCCGCTGGGCGCCATCCAGCGCGAACTCGCCGATCTGTCGACGCTGCAGCGCGTCGGCCGCGCGGACGAGATCGCCTCGCTGGCGCTGTTCCTCGCATCCGACGCCTCGTCGCTGGTCACCGGGCACTCCCTGGTCGCCGACGGCGGAGTGCTCGCCCGGGCCTTCGCCCCGAGCTAGTTGGGCCGGCCGGGATGACCGACGGACCGCGCCTCCGGGCGCGGGCCGAGCCCGGCCAGCGCCTTCCAACGTTCGAGCACCCAGAAACTCGGACCGCCAACACCGATCACCGATCACAGTCAGGCTTCGCTTCGCCCTTCGCCAGGCGGGTCGGCATATCAGTCGCGCGCTATCACTCGAACACCAGGGAGTCCGTAGTAGCGGCCGAGCCCGTTGTAGCTGACGGTGATATCCGGGCTCGCGAATGCACACTTGCGCCGCCATCGCACCGGCTCCAGGCCTGGGCGAGTCCGTGTGCGCCGAGCAGGATTGATGTGAGGTCGGTGCCCGAAAGGGCCGGTCCAGCGACCCCAGGTAACTGTGGGTCAATCGCTCGACGAGGCGGCCCGAGGGCGCCGCATGGAGTCTGCGAGGCCTGCGCCTACTTCCGCACGAGCGTCCACGTCCTGCCCATCCTCACCCGACCACGCCCGCGAACGAGGCCAAGCCGAACGAGCAGCACTGTTCGACGGACTCATCCGCCAGGTCGACGCCGACCGGGGCGACCACCATGCGTGACATCAACCTCGACCGCAGCGGCGCCACCGAACTCGCCGAACTGCTTGGCTTCCTCGCCGACTGGATCTCCGGCGCCCACCGCCAAACCATCGCCGACAGCCTCGCTGCCTTCGTTGGCCAAGCCGACTACCACCTCGACGAACTCGCCGGCGGCCTCCAACGATTCGTCTTCCTGCTCGGCCTCAGCGGCCGCGAAGAACTCTTCGGAGACCCGACACCATGATCAGCACCCCGGGTGGACGACACCCGCCGCCTGACACGATCACCCGTATAACGCCGAGTAGGGCGTTACGGATAACTCGAACGATCCTCGGGGCGGCGTCGATTCGCGTGCCGGCCCACCACGTCCGGTGAGTCGGGCGGCCCTGGGCACCGCAGAGTCTATAGCCCTTGCATGGCCTCGGCGGTGGCGAATCCCGACTCCAACATGCGAATTGCCAACGGCACGAAAGGCGATGAGCAGCGCGTTGATCACGAAGCCAGCACGGTCCTGGCAGTTGATCGCGTGCTTCCCAAGCTCGTCCTCGACCAAGGTGCCCGCTTGCATGGCGACGTCCGCGCCAGTCAGGAGGCTGGGAACCAACTCGATTAGCGACGGCACGGGCGCCGGGTTGAAGAAGTGAACGCGATTTTCGGAGGTCGACGTCCTGGGTGATCGACGGTCGAACGTGGCGGACCTGATCGACCATGTGGCGGGCGCGGACGCGCGGCATCATCGATGTCTCGTGCGCAGAGTCCTGCGGAGGTTGTGTAGGCCGAGCCCCAGTCGTAGCCCGCGCGATCGGAGCGCGACGCTCGGACCAACCGGCTGGCCGCCAAACCGAGCCTCCGTACACGCCCGGGAAGTCAACTAGTCGGCCGGCCCAGACGTACCGTTCGCGGTACGGGCGGTCGTCGCACGATTCAGCTTTGCTGCGCGACGACGCCGAAACAAGGCCGCCAGTCCAACGGCGGCGACCAGGGCTGCTCCGTTGAACATGTCGCTGATCCACGATGCACTGCCGGCGAGCTCAAAACCCTTGGCTGCGGTGGCAAGGAGGTAGATCGCCACGGCTGTTCCCCAGACGTTGAACCGGCCCGGCTTGATCTGGGTTGATCCGAGGAAGCATGCGGCGAACGTGGGCAGCAGATAGGGGGTGCCGACGGACGGGTCGACGCTGCCAAACTGAGCGGCGAGGAGAACACCCGCGATGCCGCACAGAAAGCCGGTTGCGAGCAGCGAGCCGGCGATGTAGCGGTACGTGGCAATGCCGACCAGGCGCGAGGTCTCGGGGTTGGCACCAGTCGCATGGACTCGCCGCCCAACCGGCGTGTGTTCGAGCACGTACCACACTACGAGCGCGGCGCCGATTGCGTAGATCAACAGGATCGGAATGCCGAGCGGCCGGCTTGCCGCGATGTCCTGGAACCCGCGCGGAGCAGGGCCGACGTATTGCCCGCCGGTGATCCATTCGCTGAAAGCAAGTAGCACCGAGCTGACGGCCAGCCCGGCGATCGGGCTGTCGACCCCGACCACCACGACCAGGAGGGCCATCAGCCCTCCGCCGATCGTGCACACCAACACCGCAACGACCGCAGCCAAGACCGGGTTCCACCGATGCTCAGACATGAGAACCAGGCAGACAACCGAACCAAGGGTCAGGTTTGCGCCGATCGACAGGTCGAACTGGCCCGCCGACATCCCGATCACCAGGCCGAGCGCAAGGACCAGCGTCACGGCCTGGCCGCCAGCGATCGACGTGGCGGTGGTGGACGTGAGGAACGTCGTCGGCTCGACCAGACCGAACGCAACGATGAAGGCCAGCCACACGACGAGGCCACTGAACCGGCCGATACGCATCTCGAGTAGTTCGATCAGGCGCGCCGGTGTCGCCCGGCGCGCGTGCCCGCTGCGTGCGGACGGATGCGGCTCCGCCACGAGAACCTCGCTCACCTGAGGCTTTGCCCGGCTCACCACTTCCTGCTCGGTCACCCCAGGTGCCATGCCGTCAGGTATGGGGAGGTGTCGAACGGGAAGTTGTTGATGTTGCCCTTGACGAGCGACAGGTTGTTCTTCGTGACAATCAACTGCGACTGACCGAGTTCGGTGCACTCATTGCACGACATGTCGGCGCCGGTCACGAGGCGCGTGGCGGCATACATCATTCGCCACGATTCGTACGCCGTTTCAATCGCTACCGTCGCCGTCAGCTGGCCGCTGCGGATCTGATCGATCGCCGGTCCGGTGCCCGCTTGGGAGATCACCTTGACCTTGTTCGAGAGCCCAGCCGCCGCAAGCGCCTGGTAGAGCCCCGTGCTGAACGCATCCAGGGACAGCACGACGTACTGGGTATCCGGGTGCGCCTGGAGGTAGCTGACGATCTCTTGCGGGATCTTGGTTCCGGTGTCGGCGAGGTTCACGGCCAGCTGGTGGTATCGCCCCCCGACGGCGGCCATCTCCTGCTTGTACGCCTTGGTGATGGAGAACCAGATCGGCACCGCGAAGTCGTTCACGAAGACGGCGTTCGGAGCGTGTCCGGCAAGCGATACCAGGGTGTCGACGAGCAGCTTCCCGTTGAGAGCCGTAACACCCTGGCCGTTGGCGTTGGCCTGAACCGGGGAGCTTCCGCCGATCGGATAGTCGTACCCGCCGAAACTGACGACATAGATCCCGTCGGCCTTCGCCTGTTTGAGCTCGCGGTCGAACAGGGAGAGCGGGAACGCACTGAAGAGCATGATCACCTTCGGCTTGCGCTGAATCGCTGATTGCAGCGCACTACCGAGTGCCGCTGGTGACGTTGCGCTTGCCGTGATCGCGTCGGCCTTCCACTTGAGCACGGCAGCGGCGTCCTTGACGCCCTGAACGAGCGGCTCCAACGCCGGACTCGGCGTTCCGATGGAGATCACGCTCAAACCTTGGGGGGGCGCCGAAGGCAGTGGAGCCAATGTCGCCGGGGCGGGCATCGCCGAGTACTTGGTGAACGTCGTCTGCGCCGCCGCGATGGGACCGCTGACGGAACTGGCAGCGCCAGAACTCGATACCGCAGGCGCAGACGTGCGCTGCGAAGACGAGTGCGACGAGCTGGCGCATCCGGCCAGCAGCGCCGCGACCAGCGCTGCTGGCACCGCCGCTTTGAGCCCCCGCATGGACATGTCGGCTCCTTCTCAGCCTAGGTATACTTACTATGTTGGTCTACTTGTATTACTTCGTATGATGCGGCGCCACTGTATTCAGACCAGCAGCTCGTGTCAACGCCCCGAACGGGCGATGCTCGTCCGCGGGGCAGCCCATTCGCCGGCTGCCGGGACCAGACGGATTGCGGCGGGTGAGCCCGCCGACGGACGCGCGGCCGTGACGGCGCGGTGGTAGGTCGAGAGTCGGAGGGCGCCGCCTGTTGAGCCGGCCGTGCGGGCCGCAACCGAGGCGTTTCGCACGCCGGGAATCAGCCGGACGCGTGCAGGCCTCATCGGGGTCACGTCGGCGAAGGGCGCCCATGTGATCGCCGCCCGGATCAAGACGGCGGGGTATCCGGCGCGCCCGGGTGCCACACGCGACGAGCACAGGCTGCTCAGGCCGACACCGCCTCGAACGTAAGGTCGCCCGGCGTCGACTGGTCGTCGTGGCGGATCGCCCTGACTACCCCGACCAACCGCGTTATGCGCTTGACCAGAAGCTCGACGGCGGCTTCGTTCGAGGCGGCGACGCTCAGTTGCACAACGCATGAGTGATGCTCGAGGGCCGCGTTCATCGCCCGGAGGTCGACCTGCCGGTGGGTGAGCATGCCCACCAGTTCATGCAACAGGCGGGTACTGCCACCTGAGCCGTACACCGAGATCACGCAGGTCTGCATCCGAGCTCCCGACGGCCGCCACGTTGCCTTGAGCCGGCCACCCGCCGCGTGCGAACCACGAATCGCGCGCTCACGTTCTCGACCTGGTTTGGAAGTACTCATCGGCGGACATGACGGGCCTGAGCAACTCGGGGCTGCGCGCCTGGGCGAGCAGCCGCGGCACGACCTCATCGAGCTCGTCAAGCTGCCAACGTGCCTTCTTGTCCTCGCTCGGTCCACGATGCCAGGGCTCGGCGATCGAGATCGAGCCACCCAGAACCTCGAATACGCGGCCGCTGACGCCCTGGGCCGCGTCGCTCCCGAGCCAGACGACTATGGGTGCCACATTGTCGGCGTCGACCGCAACGAACGGCTGCCCCTCGGCACCGCCCGCGATCGTTTGCGATCGGATGTACTCGATGTTGTGCGTCATGCGCGTGAGCGCGGCGGGTGCGATCGCGTTCACTCGTACGTCGTAACGCGCGAGCTCCTGTGCAGCGATCATCGTCAAGGCCGCGATCCCCGCCTTGGCTGCCCCATAGTTCGCCTGCCCCTGTTTTCCGAAGAGCCCTGATGCAGACGAGGTGTTGATCACCGAGGCATTCGGGCGGCTGCCGGTCCGGGCGAGGTCCTTCCAGTGCGACGCAGCGTGCCGCAGAGTCGCAAAGGTGCCTCGCAGATGAATACGGATCACGTCGTCCCACTCATCGGCTGTCATGTTGGTTATCGTCCGGTCGCGGAGGATGCCGGCGTTGTTCACCAGCACATCGAGGCGGCCGAAGCGGTCGAGGGCCGCGTCGACCAGCCGCCTCGCGCCGTCCCAGTCCGACACGTCCTCTGCGTTCGCGACTGCGGAGCCGCCCAGGTCCTCGATCTCGGCGACGACGGCCTGCGCAGGCCCGAGAGAGTGCCCCGCGCCATGGACGTCGCCCCCGTAGTCATTGATGACGACGTGCGCGCCGGCACGTGCGTACGCGATAGCCTCCGAGCGGCCGATGCCACGCGCAGCGCCGGTAACGATGACGACCTTGCCATCAACCTTCATCCCGCCTCAGCCCCAGCTGCCGTCGACGATCGACCACGTGTCGATGTGTCATTGGACGATCCGGCCCGCGCCCGCAGTACCACCGGGAACGTCGACCATGTTTCGCGGGCCATGTCCGCGAACTGCTCGGGTGGGCCATCAACGTCCAGCAGGACGTCGAATTGGAACAGGCGCTGCAACGTGGCCGTCGCCAATCCCTCGAGCGGCTCAGAGCCACGTTCGCGCAGGTCGCCGAGGACCAGACTCTTGCCTAGACATGCATGGGGACCCTCGCCGAACGCGAGTCCGTAGTCATGCATGTCCGTGGGGACGACACGGTATGGGTCGAAACGGTCCGTTGAATCGGTGTCGAACGCTTCGATGAAGCGGTTGATCGCCTGCCGGCTGACTGCGACCAGGCGCCCTTCGGGAACCGAAGTTCCTGACGGCAGGACGCACGTAGAGGTTGCGACACGGAGCATCACGTTCGTTTGGTGGAGGCGAATCGACTCAGAGAAGCTCCGCACGACAAACCCGGGATCGGCGAGCTTGCCGTGTCGGGAGGGGTCCTCCGCCATCCACTCGACGAGGTCGTAGACCGCATGGCACACCGCATTTGCGGTCGAGCCCACCGATGCGACCATCACCAAGCATGCTTCGTTCCTGGCCCCGTCCTCTCCCCACCGCTCGTAGTGCGACCGGTGCTGAAGCATGAGCGTGATCAGATCCTGCGGGAGTGGGTCTACTTGTGGCTCAGTCGCGCGCGCCTCGATCAACGTGCGCCGCGCAGTCCAGGCTCGCTCGAAGTGTTTCTCCAAGATGGCTGCTCGCGCCTCGAGAGCCTCGGGAACCACAGCATCGGGGTCCTCGACGTACTTGCTGCGGGCACCTCGCTCGAGCTTCGCGAAATTGCGCTCGAACTGAGCGCGGTCCTCCGGATCGTCCAGTCCGTCAAGGCCGACCAACCGAGCGACGACCTCGGTGTACACGGTGCGCAGTAGGCGCAGGAGGTCCACTCGGGCGAGGCCATCCACTTCGAGCGTCGCGAACGTCCGATCGAGGGCCGGAATCAGGATCGCGCGCTCGTAGCCGGCGAGGGCACTGCGCCGAAAGAGTGCCGCCAGTATTCGTCGACGCTCGAGATGCTCCGCGTCGTGCAACTGGACGACGCTGCCGTGATCCAGTTGCGTTGTCGACTGCATCTGTGGAGTAGCGAAAAGCGAACGACTTCTCAGCACGTACATGGCGTCGTCGACGCCGGAGATGTCGAGCACGGCGCTCTGGTTCGGGTAGGCCATCATCGAGCCTTCACGGATTCGGGTTCGTCGCTGGCAGCGTCCACACTCGCCATCGGCTTCGGCGGCCAAACGCTCGGTTCCACGAGGTGCGCCGGTCGTACGCCGTCCAACGCCAGCATCAGGTTGGTCAGCGCGGCGACGGTCAGGCGGTGCATAGCCCCGGCGGTTACGCCGGCCGTGTGAGGCGTAACAAGCACGTTCTCCAGCCCGAACAACGGATGATCCGGTGTCGTCGGCTCCACGTCGAAGACATCAATGGCCGCCGCCGCGATGCGGCCGCCTGCCAATGCCGCCACCAAAGACTTCGTGTCCACAACGGGCCCGCGGGAGGTGTTGATGAGTACTGCCTCGGGTTTCATCTGGTCGAATTCAGCTGCGCCGATGAGCTTGTCCGTCTCAGGCGTGAGTGGTACGTGGACACTCACCACGTCACTGGAGGCCAGCAGCTCCGCGACGGAGGTGCACCTCTCGACACCGCACTCGGCGAAGTCTCGATCGGAAAGTTGCGGGTCGAAGGCGTGCACCCTCATCCCCAGGGCGATCGCGCGAGATGCGACAGCATTTCCAATACTGCCGAATCCGACCAGTCCCAGAACCGAACCGTGCGCCTCGCGGGCCGGGAACTCGCTGTCCGAGCGCCAGATCCCGCGGCGCAGGCGACGATCGAACTGTGGGAGGCATTTCAGCAGCACCAGCATTGCCGCGATGACGTATTCAGCAACCGGTCCCGGCGCTTCCCCAGGGTTGTGCAGCACTGGAATGCCACGCGCGCTTGCCGCTTGCACGTCAATGCAGTCGGCTCCGGAGCCGAGCGCTGCCACCACTCGGACGTCTGGCAACCCATCGAAAATCTCGCCACCCACTTGCGCCGGCGAACGAGCCAGGATCGCCACCGCGCCCCTGCCCTCGCGGATCACCGTCTCGGCATCAGGCCGGGACGCGGTGCGCAGCTCATATCTCCCTCGCACGATCTCGGAACCAACCGGATCGAGGGCCGGCAGGACCTGCAGCACGACGGGCAGCGCTTCTCTCACGAGCTCCTCCACTTCGTTAGACAAGTATGAAAACTACTAGAAGCGACCTCACTCGACAAGGTGCGCTATGATGCCGCGGGCAGTGTGAGTGAAGGGGAACCGTGCAGGATCAGAGCCTCGAGCCCGGCGAAGGCAGTGCCGTCCGCGTACCGAAAGCGGCCGAGCTGATTGCCGAGCGGCTGCGCCGACGGATCATTCAAAAGCAGATTCCGGCCGGCGAGTCCCTGCCGAACGAAGTCGTGCTGATGGCCGAGTTCCGCGTGTCGCGCCCCACCCTCCGAGAGGCGATGCGCATCCTCGAGTCCGAGTCACTGATCTCGGTACGACGCGGCGAAAGAACCGGCGCCCGCGTTCGATCGCCTGACGCACGCGTAGCAGCTCGCTACGCCGGCTTGGTCTTGCAATACCGAGGCGCGCCGGCGGCCGACGTGTTCGACACCCGCTTGCTCATCGAGCCCCACTGTGCGGCGCTGGCTGCAGCTAACAACACGCCCGAAAGCATCCAGCTGCTCCGGAACGCTCTTCCGCAATCCCGTGATCAAGGGCAGCTCGACCAGACCGGCGTGGAAAGCTTGATCGTAGACGCGATGAGGTTTCATTCAGTCATTGTTCAGATCGCCGGCAACCAGGCGCTGACCCTCATGTCGGAGATGATCAGCCACATTCTGCAGGTCGGTCTCATCGAGCGCTTCCCGCTCGAGAGTGGTACCTGGGCTCACGACGGTACCCAGTTGGAAGCCAGTAACAGAGCGCACAAGAAGATCATCGAGTTGATCGAGGCCGGCGACGCCGCCCGGGCCGAAGCCCACTGGCGAAAGCACCTGACGCAGACCGACGAGTTCATCTTCCGTCGAGGCAGCCCTGGTTCCAGTCACCTCGACCTGCTCACGAAATAGCGTCATTGCGCGAGTGGGTCCCGAGGTAGCCCCAAGATCCGCTCGCCGATCTGGTTCCTCTTGATCTCCGAGGTGCCGCCACCGATCGCCAGGATCCGGTGCGACAGCGTCAAGTACGTCGACTCAGCTCCGGCGCCGTCGCTGAACAGACCGTCGATGCCCGCCAATGCGACGCGGATGGCGCGGGCCTCGTGCCACAGCTCCGCGACCACCAGCTTGGTGACAGCGCCTTCAGGCCCGGGCCGGCGCGCCGCGAGCGCACGATGGGCGTTTCGCAAGTTCAGCAATCCGACGGCGTGCAACTGCGCGGCGTAACGACCCAGGCGGGCTTCGCCCCCATCCAGCCGTTGCGGGGCCGTGTCGAACGTCCGGATAAGGGCATCGCCTGGGACCGGAGGGCGCGGCGACCCCTCCCCGACACTGACGCTTTCGTTCGCCAGAGTCGCGCGGGCCACGGACCAACCGCCGTCGACCGGGCCGACGACGTCGCAATCGGGCACGAAGACGTCATCGAAGAACACCTCGCTGAACCTCGCCTCACCCGTTGCCTGCCGGAGTGGACGAATGTCGATGCCGGCTGAACGCATGTCGATGACCATGACGGTGATCCCCTCGCGCTTGGGAACTTCGCCGTTCGTGCGGATGGTGGCAAGTCCAAGGTCCGCTCGGTGCGCATTCGAGGTCCAGACCTTCTGCCCGCTAACCAGCCACCCGCCGCGGACACGCACGGCCTTCGTCGCAACTGCCGAAGCGTCGGAGCCCGCCCCAGGTTCGCTGAACAGTTGGCACCACACCAGTTCCCCTCGGAGGGTCGGCAGCACCCACCGCTTTCGCTGCTCGTCGGACCCGGACTGCACGATCGTCAGGACGTTCCAGCCGGTCAGCCCGAGGACCGGGCGTTCGATTCCCGCTCGTTCGAGCTCTTCTTCGATCAAGAGCTGCTCGACGGCTTCGGCATCCCGGCCGAAAGGCTTGGGCCAGTGCGGCACTACGTAGCCCTCCACGGCGAGGCGCTCGCGGCGTTCGTGCTCCGGAAGCGGAGCGATTCGCGCAATGCTCTCGCGCACCTCCAGCCGGGTCGCCTCGGCGCCTTCTGGGAGCACGACGGTCCTGGGTCGTCGGGCACCGGCACGAATCAGGTCGACGAGGTCGGTCGAACACCGACCTGGCTCCAACAAGGCGAGCAGCGCCGCCGCGCGCCTCACGTACAGATGGGCATCGTGTTCCCACGTGATGGCGATGCCACCATGGACCTGCGTGTTCAAGTTCGCGCACAGGTCGGCCGCAGTCGCGGCAAGGGCGCCGGCGCAGGCGGCCGCGAACGAAAGCTGCTGCCCACCATTCGCAGCCGCCCGCGCCGCGTCCCATACCGCCGCCGTCGCGGTCTCCAGGGCGACCAGCATGTCGGCACAGTGATGCTTGACGGCCTGGAACGTGCCGATCGGCCGCCCGAACTGAATGCGACTCCGCGCGTACCGTGCGGCCATGTCGGTGCAGGCGCGGGCTACCCCGACCGCCTCGGCCGCGAGCACGACCCGAAGGAAGTCGGTCAGCGCCTGACGGGCGCCAGGTATCACCCGAGCGGGCGCGCGCGACAGTTCGATTCGCGCCACGCCTCGCGACGGGTCGAGGCCCGGCGCGATCTCCACGGCCACCCCACTTGCTGCTGGGTCGACCAGGACGAGATCGGCACTCGCCGGGACGAGCAGCATCCCGACCGGCCCGTCGTACAGCGCGACGGCTCTCCCCGCGGCGGTGTCACCCAGGACTCGGATGTCGCTGTCGATGCCGAGGCCGATGACGAGTGAGCCGTCAGCCAGCGAAGGGAGCAGGCGTTGCTTCGTGTGCTCGTCAGCAAAGGCGTTGATCACCGCGCTGGCGATCACGGTCGGCGCAAACGGACCTGGTGCGACCTGAGAACCCAGCTGCTCGGTCACTACGGCGAGCTCGGCAAGTCCGAACCCGGACCCGCCGTACCGCTCGGGGAGGTGAAGGCTCAGCCAGCCGAGCTTTGCCATGGCCGACCACGTTGAGGGCAACCCGTTGACCGGCGATTCAAGTCGCGTCCGAGCCTCTCGGAGGGCGTTGTGCTTCGCGAGGAACGTGCTCACCGTGCTGGCGAGTTCCTCGTGATCCGCCGTTATGGCAACCGACATCGGCGACTATCGCTTCACATCGAGCTGCCGGTGCCCTGGGCCAGCATGAGCCGCGCCGCCTCATACATGGGCCGCTGGATTCCTTGATCACCCACGAGCACGACACCATCTCCGTCACTGGCCAGGGACGCTTCGAAAGCGTCGACGACGCGCTGCGCGTGTGCGAGGTCCGTGAGCGCCGGAGACCAGGCGTCGTCGACGAGATGGACGTGGCGTGGACTCTGGATTTCTACGCCGGTGTAACCCATCTCGAAGGCTCGTACCGCAACGGCTCGAATGGCATCAAAGGCGTTGCTCCGCTCATACGCGGCGGTGATCAGATGATTGACTCCATAAGCGCGCGCGACGACCGCCGCCTGCATCCGGCAGTGCCAAATGATCTCGTGGTTGAGGTTGATATAGCCGCCTCGGATCTGCGGGAGGCGTAACGAACTCGAGAGGTCCCCTGGGCCGACGAATACGCCGTCGACCGGCCGCGTCGCCGCCGCCAGCATGGCGCCCAGGTTCACGACGCCGCGCGCGGTCTCGACCATCAGCCAAAGTGCGACCTCTCCGTGGGCCAGGCCGTGCTCGCGTTCGGCGCCCTCCAAGGCCTCTTCAGCGCGGAAGACGTCGGATACCTCCTCCATCTTGGGGTAGATGATCGAGCGCACGCCGGATCGTACGCAGGCACCCAGGTCCGCCGGGCCGTCAGTGGAGTCGGGAGGATTACACCGGACAAGAACGGTCTTCCCGTGTCCGATCGGCGCCGACGCCAGCGCCGCGATCAGATCCCGTCGCCCCTGTGCACGCTTGCGCGGCGGGCACGCGTCCTCGAAATCGAGGAACAGTGCGTCGGCCTCGCTCGCGAGCGCCTTTGCCACGAGATCCGGTCGATCGGGGCGTCCCGCAAGGTAGTGACGTGCAAGTCGCCCGGAGGTTGGGCCCGCCGGCAAGCTCATCAACGCACCACAGCGTCGTGTCGGCGGCCGACCATGACCGCGCCACATGCGGCGAGCCGGTTGAGTTCATCCTCGCCAACGCCCAAGTCGCTCAGGACGGCCTCGGTGTGCTCGCCCAGCCGCGGTACGGACAAGCGCGGCGGGCGGCTCGCCTCCGCGCCCCGCACGATTGGCCCGGGCGCAACGAGGCCGTCCACCTCAGCGTCGGGAATCACGAACCCGGAACCGACTGCGAACTCGGAACTAACCGCGTCGTACACGGTCTTCAAGGCAGTGCTCGGTACGCCCGCCCGACTCAGTTCGCTCACCCAGGACTCTGCCGGATGAGCTGCGAACTCGCGATGCAGCTCCTGCTCGAGCGCTTCGCGATTCTGAACCCTCGTGGCGTTACTCGCAAAACGCGGGTCCGTCGTGAGGTCTGCGCGCCCGAGGGCCGCGCAAAGGCGTCTCCATGCTGCGTCTGAGGCGGCGCCGACGGTGAAGTAGCAGCCATCGCCGCCCCGGTAGACGCCGACCGGCGCAGCGAGGGTGAACTTGGTGGCGTCGGGCGACGGCGAGGTCTGCGTGACGCTCGTTTCCGGCACCCAGTAGCAGAGGAGATTTACCGCGGCCCCGTACAGCGATGCATCGAGATTCGCCCCGCGCCTCGGCTGGCGGACGAGTTCGGCGCACACTGCCGTCGCCGCGGCATTCGCAGCGAGTAGGTCGATCGCCGAGACCGGTAGGCGGCCCGGTGCTTCTCTGCCGGACGCGCCCATCGCCATGATCCCCACCTCAGCCTGCAACATCTGGTCGTATGCCCGCTCGTAACGCCGTTCGGTAGTGGCGCCGTAGCCGGTGATGGTGCAGTAGACGACGTCGGGGCGCAGCTCGGCGAAGCGCTCGTAGGTCAGCCGGTGTCGCTCCGCGGCGTCGACGCTCATGGACACGAGCACCGCATCGCAGGTGCGCGCGAGTTCGTCGAGCAACGGCTGCGCCTCGGGGTGACCGATATCGATGGCGACCGACCGCTTGTTGCGGTTGACGGCGAAGAACAGGAACGAGCGGCCATCGTCTCGCCAGGTTCCCCAGTCGCGACCCGGGTCTCCGTGCAGCGGTTCCACCTTGATGACCTCAGCTCCGAAATCGGCCAGCGTCTGAGAGCAAGCGGGCCCTGCGATGACCTGCGTGAAGTCGAGGACGCGGATCCCGGCGAGTGGACCACCGGATGTCGAGCGTTGGATGGCGTTCATCTTGATCTCATCTCCTGAGTCCAGTTGCGTGGTCCATCGCGGGCGTGTTCGGTCGTGGACGCAGACCGGCAATTTCGGCGATCACGGGGAGCACGTGGAGGCCGTTAGGGCGGATCGTGAGGCCGGTGATTCCCGAGGCCTGCCAGTCGGCATAGCGCCGCCGGATCCGACTGGCCGGGCCCACCAAAGCCCGCGCGTCGCAGTATTCGTCTGGAACTGCCGCGGCCGCCTCGGCCTTGCGACCGGCGAGGAACAGTTCTTGGATGCGTACGGCGTCCTCGGCGAAGCCGAGCCGGCTCATGTGGTCCTTGCTGTAGTTCTTGTCGCGGTGCCCCATGCCGCCGACGTACAGCGCAACCTTCGGGCGTAGGTAGTCAAAGCCAGCGGCGACGTCGTCGGAGAGCACCACGTCGGTCTCCGCGAAGATCTCGAAATCGGCCAGCGACTTCCCCGTCCGCGCCCGGCGAAAGCCCTCCTGTAGCCAGGGCAGGTAGGTCGGCATCGTCTCGGGCACGAATCGAAAGGGGATCCAGCCGTCCGCAATTTCGGCGGTGAGCTTGACCATGCTTTCCGAATCAGTTCCGAGCCAGATCGGCAGAGCTGGGTTCGGGTGCAGGATCGACTTCAGCGGCTTGCCCATACCAGTCGATCCCGGGCCGGCGTACGGCAGGGCGATCTCACGTCCGCCATGGGTGACCGGTTCCTCTCGGGCGAAGATCTTCCGCATGATCGTTACGTAGTCACGCAACCGGTAGTACGGCTTTCCCCATGGCTGGCCGTACCACCCTTCCACGATCTGCGGACCCGAGACACCGACTCCTGCTACCACCCGACCACCGCCGGCAAGCGCGTCGATGGTCTGGACCGCCATGGCACAGTTCGCCGGCGTCCGTCCGGCCAGCTGCATGACCCCCGTGACGAGTCGAAGATCGCGGGTGTGCGCCGCGAGGAAGGCGAGCGGGCTCAGCGCATCCGAGCCGTAGGTTTCGGCCGTCCACACGGAGTCGAACCCGAGTCGCTCGGCCGCGGCCACCAGCTCCAGGGGCAGGCTAAGTCGAGCACCCGAGTAGCTCAGCATGAGTCCGAGCTTCATCGGATCGCCTCGGTTGGTCCGACGTCGTGAGCGTCAGTTGTCGTCCAGCCGGATGAACTGCGAACGAGCCGTGCGACGACCGGGCGGACGGGACTGCTTTCGCTCATCGTGATCGAGTTCCGAAGGACGCTTACCCGTCCTCGGCTAGGGTGCTCGACCTCGGCCACCATCGCGAGGTGCTCGACCTGCGGGTGAGCGAAGACTTCGTCAACGCCCAGGACCAATCCGCACGGCACGTTGGCCTCGTCAAGGCGCGCTATCCACTCCCGGCGAGTTCGCTCGGCGAAGATTCGCGCCAGCTCGTCATTGAGCGCAGCTCGATGCAGGTACCGCTGCCTCGAGGTTGCGAAGCGCACGTCGTCGCGCAGGTCGGGCCGCTCGATCGCTACACAGAGCTGCCGCCACAGTCGTTCCCCCGGTGCGGCAACGTTGAAGTGACCGTCCCGGGCCGCGTAGGTGCCCATCGGGCAGTAGGTCGGATGGTGGTTGCCCGCTGGTTCGGGGACTTCACCGTCCGTCGTCCAGCGGACGGCCTGAAAATCGAGGAAGGCGATCATCGCCTCCAGCAGCGACACCTGCACCCATTGCCCGCGCTGACTGCGAGCTCGCGCATGCAATGCGATCAACAGCCCGATGGCAAGTTGGTGACCGGCCGCAAGGTCGGAGACAGCGATGCCCGCGCGCACTGGCCCGGTGCTCGCATCGCCAGTGATCGCCATCAGCCCCGCGACACCCTGCACGACTTGGTCCACTGCCCCCTGTTGCGCACACGGACCTTCCTGGCCGTAGCCGGAGATGCTTCCGTAGATCAGCCGCGGATTGATTCGCGAGAGAGTGGCGTAGTCGATGCCCAGCTTGTACTTCACCTGCGGTCGAAAGCTCTCGACGACGACGTCGGCGGTACGGACCAGCTCATAGACCCTTTGCCGCTCGCCCGCATCGCCGAGGTCCAACTCGATGATCCGCTTGCCGCGATGGAGGTTGATGTAGTCCGAGCTGTTTCGGTCGTTTATCAGGGCGAGCGAGGGATCGGCCGATTCGATGCGCAGGACTTCGGCTCCCCAGTCTGCGAGGTAGCGAACTGCGGTCGGGCCAGCCCTCGCCACGGTGAAGTCGAGAACCACCAGGTCTTTGAGAGGTGCGCTGGTGTCGTGCTCGCTGTTGCTCACGACGTTGCCTCCTGCGTGCTGCAAGAACGGGACAGCCAGCTCGGTTGAATGTTCCGGTTCAGTAGCGGTCGTGCCACTGAGTGGTACGCGCATCTTGCTAAGCGGCACAGTATTCGTTACGTTCTCGGGTGTCAATCGACCGCGAAGGGGGTGACGTGCGCATCGAGACGGGGACGCAGTTGCTCCTGGCCGAGGTCGACCGTCAGGTGGCGACGGTGACCTTCAACGACCCGGCCCGACACAATGCGCTCGGGCTGGAGATGCAGCGCGCAATGGTGGACGTGGCCGCGGATCTCGATCGCGATCCCGACGTGCGGGTCGTCGTCCTCCGAGGCGCCGGTGAGCGGGCTTTTGCGGCGGGTGCCGACATTGACCAGCTCAGCCTGTCGGCCGGCGGATCCCGGTCGGCCTGGACGTGTTGGCGCGAGATCGGCAAGCCCGTCATTGCCATGATCGACGGCTACTGCATCGGCGGCGGTCTACTCATGGCCCTGCACGCCGACCTCCGGATCTGCTCGGACCGCAGCGTCTTCTCGATCCCGGCGGCGCGCCTGGGGGCGGGGTACGGCAGCTGGGGTGTTCGCGCAGTGCTGCGAGTGGTCGGCCCGGCGGTCGCAGCCGACCTGCTCTACACGGCCCGCAAGATGACCGCTGCCGAGGCCGCTGCGGCCGGGCTGGTCACTCGCGTGGTGCCAGCCGACGACCTTGCCCGCACGGTGCGGGTCGCCGCAGACGAGATAGCGGCCAATGCGCCCCTCACGATCCGGACCTGCAAGGCCGCCATCCGCCATGAGACGGCGGGCGCTGTCGAGACCCCGGAAGAGGTCCAGGCGCTCGTCCGGGACTGCTTCGCATCGCAGGACTACGAGGAGGGCCGCGCAGCCTTCTCCGCCAAGCGGGACCCGGTGTTCCGTGGAGTCTGAGGCGGGGCTAGGCGGCGCTCGCGGCGAGCGCTCGCTCGATCTCCTCAACGGCAGCCAACAAGAGCGGCGCGTACTCCTTCGCGCGGCGCCGGTCAAGCCGGGTCGACGGAACCGAGAGGGTGACGGCGCCGATAGGGCGATCACCGACTACGACGGCGGCGCCCATCGACGAGATACCGACCCGGTACTCCTCGCGGTTGAAGGCCCATCCTGCCGACCGCACACGCTCCAGCTCGGCCTCCAGCTTCGGCAGGCTGGCGATGGTGTTGGCGGTCATGCGCTTCATCGTCGCGTTGAGCAGGGCAGTTCGCTCAGCGACCGGCATCGCAGCCAGAATCGCTTTGCCGCCGGAGGTCGCGTGCATAGGCCCACGAGCTCCGATGTGCGACACCGGCTGCAGCGGATGGATGCTCTCCACCCGCGCCACCAGTTGGAGCTCCATGCCGTCGGGTACGAGCAGATGCACGGTCTCACCGGTCGCCGCCCCGAGCGCGCGCATCGGCTCGGCGGCTGCTGCACGCAGCGCCTCGACGTACCCGACTTTGGCGCCCAAAGACATGACCTTCGGCGTCAGGGTCCATCGCGTATCGTCAACGGACCGGGGACAAATCCACCCCGCCAGCTGAAGCGTCTTCAGCGTTCGTTGGGCACTCGACTTCGGCAGGCCCATCGCACGTGCGAGGTCGGATACGCCCACTGGCTGGTGTTCGGCGACGTGCTCGAGCACGGCCAACGCCGTCAGCACGACCTGGATGCCCGGCCCCGTCGCCGCTCGGCCCGTGGGCTCAGCGCCTTCAGAGGCGCCGTGCCGTGTCATGGACCAAGTGTGCCATGAGGGCGAACAGTCCACCGGCAGACGCGGCCCCGGCATGGTCGAAGCACCTTCCGCCGGACACCCGACCTGATGATCTGGGCCTTCCCGGCGAGACGACGCTCATGGACGCGTGGGTTGCGTCATGGGCCGCCGAGCCGCAGCGCAAGGTGCTCCATGACATGCGTCGGGGATGGATCGCTCGCGGTCAGCTTCTCCACGACTCGACGCGCATAGCTCGATATCTCGCGTCCTGCGGAGCGGTCGCCGGTGACCGGATCTTGTGCGCGGCAAAGACGTCCTACGACCTCGTCGTATTCCACGTCGCGGCGCTACGAATGGGCTTGGTGGTGGTCCCCGCCAATACGGCCTATCAGGAGCGGGAAGTCCGCCACCTCGTCCGGGATGCGGGCGTCAAGCTCGCCGTGGTCGATGACGCGGGCAGGGCGGACTGGATTCGCGCGGCGGCGCCCGACACGGTTGTCATCGCGCTCGGGCCGGACGGTTCCGGCCGACTGATCTGCGACGCCCCGGACTCGCCGCTCGGCAGCGACGAGTTGCCGCTCGACGTAGCGGCGGCCGACGACCCAGCGGTCATCTGCTACACGTCGGGTACTACTGGAGTTCCGAAGGGTGCGGTGCTCAGCCATCGCAATTTGATCACCACCGCGACCGCGCTGCGTACGGCTTGGAGATGGACAGAGGCAGACCGGTTGTTGCTCTGCCTGCCGCTATTTCACGCGCATGGGCTCCTCGTGGGGCTGCACGGATCGCTGTACGCCGGCGCCTCGGCCGTTCTCCTGGACGGATTCGACATCGACGGCGTGCTCGACGCGGCGCATGAACACCAGGCCAGCATGTTCTTCGGCGTCCCCACGATGTACGAGCGGATCGCGGCCAGCAAGCGACTGCGTGAACTTGCAAGACTCAGGCTGTGCGTCAGCGGATCGGCTCCTCTGTCCGCGCAGACCTGGAGGGTCGTCGCAGCCGCGTCCGGGCAGCGCATCCTCGAGCGGTATGGCCTGACTGAGACGCTGTTGCTCGCTTCGAATCCGGTCGACGGCGAGCGTCGCCCCGGGTCCGTGGGACTACCACTTCCGTGGGTCGACATTCGCCTCGGCTCGATCGACCACAGCGGGGTGGGCGAGATCGAAACTCGCGGGCCGAACGTCTTCATCGGCTACTGGCAGCAGCCGCAGGCAACGACCGAATCGTTCACGAGCGACGGCTGGTTCAAGACCGGCGACCTCGGCACGCTCGACCCCGACGGCTACCTGACGATCGTCGGCCGCAAGAAGGAATTGATCATCAGCGGCGGCTACAACGTGTATCCGCAGGAGGTGGAGTCCGTCTTGCGGACGCTCCCCGACCTCGACGACATCGCAATAGTGGGCACGCCCTCTCCAGAGTGGGGCGAGGTGGTCACAGCATTCGTCGTCGCGCCCTCGTGGGGCGAGTCGGAACGAGCGAGGCTTGACGACCTCGCGCGCCGGGAGCTCGCGCCCTACAAGCGGCCCCGCCTCGTACACGTGGTGTCGGCGATCCCCCGCAACGCACTCGGCAAGGTGCTGCGCGCGGAACTCGTGCGAGCAACACCCTCGCCGCAGCCGACCGAGGCTCACGACAACACCCAGTAACCACGACGCATCGCAAAGGGAGCTAGCTGTGCTTGATCTTCAACTCGCGGATCGGCGTTTCCTGGTCACCGGCGCCACGCGCGGGCTTGGCCGAGCTATCGCAGCGGCACTGGTCGCCCAGGGTGCGAAGGTGGCCGCGTTCGGGCGCGAAATCGACCTCGTGCCCGATGGCGTGTCGTTTGCCCGCGCCGTTGACGTCATGGAACCCGGGGCGGCAGCCGACATGGTGGCGCTGACCCGCGAGAACGTCGGTGGCCTGGACGCCGTCATAGCGGTGGCCGGCAGATCCATGGGAGGCAACTTCGAAGACATCGACGACCAGCGATGGGCCGAGGGCTTGAATCTCAATCTCCTGTCGGTAATCCGGCTTTGCCGGGCCGCCATCCCGCCGCTACGGGAGAGCACTGCCGGGCGCATCGTGCTCTTCGGCGCCGTGTCCGGGATCGAGCCGCGCAGCAGCCACGCCATCTCCAACATCGCCAAGGCAGGTATCCATGTGCTGGCGAAGACCCTGAGCCGCGAACTCGCCGATGACGGCATTCTCGTCAACTGCATCGCGCCCGGCCGTATCCGCGGAGGGCAACTCGACCGGGCATTCGCCGATGAAGCGGCGCGACGCGCACGAGCCGCCGAGTTGGTACCACTCGGCCGGTTCGGCGTGCCCGAGGAAGCTGCCCCACTGGCGTTGCTGCTCGCGTCGCCGACCAACACTTACATCACCGGCCAAACGATCGCGGTCGACGGGGGGATGACGTGGCGGACGTGACCGAGTACGCCCACCCTCAGCTGACCACGGAGCCGGTGCATTGGAACCGCCACCCCGACGGGGTAGTGACACTGACGCTCGGGCGGGCTGAGCGTCTCAACGGGCTCGACAACTCGCTGCTCGAGGGGATAGCGGAGGCGCTGCGTGTCTGTGCGTCGTCGCCCGAGATCCGCGCAGTCGTCCTGACCGGAAACGGACGAGGCTTCTGCGCGGGCGCCGATCTGAGCGCCGAGCGCATTCCCGCCGACCCGCTGATCAGGCTCCGCGCGAAGTTCCATCCCGCAATGCAAGCGCTCGCCTCACTCGATAAGCCGGTGGTCTGCGCGATCAACGGAGTCGTCGCCGGCGCCGGCCTGACGCTCGTCTGTGCCGCCGACATCCGCATCGCGTCTGCCTCGGCCCGCTTCGTCCCAGCGTTCTCGAAGATCGGCCTGGTCCCCGACTCGGGGGTGAGCTTCTTCGTTCCCCGGTTGATCGGTTGGGGCCGCACGTACGAATGGCTCGCCTTGTCGGACGAGATCGATGCCGCGCGCGCATGCGCATGGGGACTGGTCAACGAAGTCGTCGCCGCCGATGGCCTCCTGGACCGAGCGATCGCCATGGCGGGTCGCATCGCACGGATGCCCGGATTGGCGCCTCAATTGACCAAACAGCTACTGCGCCGGTCGATGACGGCGACGCTGGCTGAACAGCTCGAGCATGAGGTTGAGCTTCAGGGTGCCGCGCTGGCCGCCCCCGACCAGGCACGCGCCCGCGACGAAGCCGTCCGACGGTTGCGCGACGGCATCGCGGTGCGTCGTGGCGGTGCCGGTGAATGAGGACGAGGTCCTAGCTCCCCACGCGCATTATCTGGATGGCCTGCAACAGCGCGAACTGCGCTATCAACGTTGTCACGACTGTGGCGGATCGATCTTCTATCCACGGATTCTGTGCCACCACTGCGGCAGCACACGTCTTGAGTTCGCGCGCAGCACCGGCCTCGGAACCGTGTACTCGACGACGGCGGTGACCAGGCGTGAGGAACCGTCCTACTCGATTTGTCTAGTAGATCTCGACGAGGGATTCCGGATGATGAGTTCGGTCGTGACCATCCGCGCCGAGGACGTACGCATCGGCATGCGTGTCATTGCTGACATCGAAGACGTCGAGGCCAACGGCAACGCTTCCCGACGCGTCGTGTTCCGGCCGGTTGCGCAGTGACCACCGAGCTGCGCGCAGGTACGGCGATCGTCGGGGCCGCAGAATCCGACCTCGGGGAGGTGGGCACTGGGCGATATGCGATCGAACTTGCCGCTCAGGCGTCCCTGCGTGCGCTCGCGGATGCCGGCCTCACTACGCGTGACGTCGACGGTCTGTTCGGCATCGTCGCGGGGCATTTCCTTCCCACCCTGGATCTCGCGGAGTACTTGGGGATCCGACCGCGGTACTCCGACTCAACGATGACCGGCGGCAGCGCGTTCGTCTCACATGTCCACCACGCCGCGGTCGCCCTGATGTCCGGTAGCTGCGACATTGCCCTGATCGCTTACGGGTCGACCGCGCGCAGCGACGGCCGCACCGGCCGCCTCACCCTTGCCCCGCCGGAGCAGCCGAACTATGAGGCTCCGTATCAGCCACGACTGCCGATCTCCGCGTACGCGCTCGCCGCGACGCGACACATGTACGAGTTCGGCACTACTCGCGAGCACATGGCAGAGGTGGCGGTAGCGGCACGGGCATGGGCGCACCTGAATCCAGCCGCGTTCAAGCGCGAGCCGCTGACCGTCGACAACGTGTTGTCGCGCCCGATCATCTCGACGCCGTTCGGATCGCTCGACTGCTGCCTGGTGACCGATGGTGGCGGCGCGCTGGTGATGGTGCGACGGGATCGGGCGACCGACCACCCGGTGCGACCGGCCTACCTGCTGGGAGCCGGCGAGGCGCATCACCACAAGTCGATCTCACAGATGCCCAGCCTCACCACCACCGCAGCCGTCGAGTCCGCCACTCGCGCCTACGCCATGGCAGGCTGCACGCCCGCCGAGATCGACGTCGTCCAGCTCTACGACGCGTTCACCATCAACCCGATCCTCTTTCTGGAGGACCTCGGATTCTGCCCAAAGGGCGAGGGTGGCCCGTTCATTTCCGGGGGGCGCATCGCTCCCGGAGGGGAGCTGCCGGTCAACACCAATGGCGGCGGCCTGTCCTACTGCCATCCGGGCATGTTCGGGATCTTCACGCTGATTGAGGCGGTTCGTCAACTGCGCGGCACCGCCGGCGCGCGACAGCAGCCGGACGTCCATCTTGCCCTGGCCCACGGCAACGGCGGCCACCTCGCAAGTCAGGTGACCGCGATTCTCGGCGACGCCACTACCGTCTGACGGTCGCGGCACTCCGCCGAAGCGAGCCGCGCACGCGTGGCCTACGGCACCTGAGACTGCTCTCCACGCAGAGCCGCCTCATGCACGGTCCGACCGGCCGCGGCCTCATAGACACGCAGCAACGAGGTGGCATCGTCACCTCCGAAACCCATCTCCCTCGCGGCCAGCAGCAGCCGGCTCGTTTCGAGGGCGACCGGAACCTGGCAGTCAGCCTCGTCGGCGAGGTCAAGGGCGAGTCGGACGTCCTTCGCGGCGAGATCGAGCGTCATTGACGGCGCCCAGTCGCCGGACAAGGCATGTCGCGCGAGCGAGCGCAGTGACGCGCTGTCGGCCGTACCGTTTTGAAGCAAGTCGACCAGCCGCACAGGGTCCAACCCAGCCGAGACGCCGAGCATCAGACTCTCGGCAGCCACCGCGATGTTGGACATGACGATCATGTTGTTGATGATCTTCGTGATCGCACCGCTTCCGACCGGGCCCATGTGGATGACCTTCGACGCGAACGACGCCAGCAGCGCCTCGTACTCCTCGAGCAACTCCGGGTCGCCACCCAGCATCAATGCCACGGTTCCCGACTCGGCCCGGGCAACTCCGCCGGTGATCGGCGCGTCTACCATGCGCACGCCCTTGGGCCGCAATGCCTCCGAGATCTTGCGCACGACCCCGGGCGAGTTGGTCGTCAGGTCGAACCACACCGTGCCGGGCCGCGCGTTTTCGGCGATACCTCCGGCGCCGAGGCCGACCTCCAGCACTACCGGCGGTGTCGGCAATGAGGTGAAGATGACGTCGGCCTGGAGCGCCAGGTCAGCGACGCTCGATGCAGCCTCGGCACCTATGGACGTGCATGCGCGCACGGCCCTCTGGTCAAGATCGAAAACGAGGACTCGCTGTTGGCTCTTCCGGATGATGTTGCGGCACATGGGACCGCCCATGGCGCCGACACCGACGAATCCCACGACCACGGTCGGTTGCTCCTAATCCCTCGACAGCGCTGCGGATGCCAACCGCGGACGGCCCGCCCGCCGGGGCCGCGACGCGAGTCACGGCGAAGCAGCGATCGACTGCACCTCGGTATACCGCTCGAGTCCCTCAGGACCGGCTTCTCGCCCGATCCCGGACTGCTTGAAACCGCCGCGGGGAGCCGTATCGCTCTGGGGTGCACCGTTGATGGACACCGAGCCGGTGCGAAGCCGCCTGGCGATTCGCAGGGCGCGTTCGCGATCCTGGCTCCAGACCGAGCCCGAGAGGCCGTAGCTGGTGTCGTTGGTGATCTCGACCGCTTCGTTCTCGTCGGTGTATCGAATGACAACGGCCACCGGGCCGAATATCTCCTCTTGCGCGATCTTGAGATCGCGGCTCACGTTCGTGAACACCGTCGGTTCGACGAACCATCCACGCTCCAGTCCGGGCGGCCTCCTGCCGCCGGTGGTGATCGACGCACCCTCGGCAACCCCGGACTCGATGTAACCTTCGACCCGCGCGCGCTGCGCCTCGGAGACGAGCGGCCCCACGACGGTGTGCCGGTCGAACGGATCGCCAACCCTTGCAGCACGCGCGCGCTCGGTGAGGAGCTCTGCCACCTCGTCGTACCGCTCGTTGGGGACGAGAAGACGGCTCTGGCAGTGACATACCTGGCCGGAGTTCAGCAGGATACCCATGCGTAGCACACCGTCGACGAACGTTTCGGTGTCACAGTCCGGAAGCATGATTGCCGCCGACTTGCCGCCCAGTTCGAGCGTGACGCGAGCGATGCGTTGCGCGGCAACTGCCATGATCGCCCGACCGACGGCCGTGCTCCCGGTGAATGCGATCTTGTCGACGTCCGGATGTGCGACGAGCCGCCGGCCAGCCTCTTGCTCGCCCGGGACGTAATTCACGACGCCGTCAGGGACGCCGGCTTCCTGCAAAGCCTCGAACAGCAGCGCGCCCGTCAGCGGCGTCAGGGTGCTGGGCTTGTGCACGATCGAGCAACCGGCCGCGAGGGCTGGTGCAAGCTTGATCATGGGGCTGTGCAACGGAGCGTTCCACGGGGTGATGGCGGCGACCACGCCGACCGGCTGCCGGCGCACGAGGCTGCGGCCGTTGCCCCCGACACGCTCCTCCTCCCACTGGTAGTTCTCGGCCAGATCGGCGAAGTAGCGCAAGGTCTGGATCGGGCTCGGCACCTGAACACGCTCGGCGAACGTGATCGTGCAGCCGAGCTCAGCGGTCATCGTCTCGGCGAGCGCGTCGGTGCGCTTCGCCAGGATGTCGGCTGCGCGCCTCATCGTCGCCGCACGCTCGCCAGGGGGCATGTCGCGCCAACTGCCCCGCTCGAACGAGGCTCGCGCTGCACGGACAGCCGCGTCGATGTCTTCCTCGCCGGCCACCGCCACCCGGCCCAACGGTTCGCCGGTCGCCGGGTTGACGTTCGGTATCTCATGGCCGCTGATCGACGGTCTCCAGGCGCCGCCGATCAAGAACCTCAGTTGGTCGACCTGGCTGTCGTCGTTGTTCATTCAGGCACTCCGAGTCGGTGCGTGGCGTCGCTATCGGGCCGAGCGCGCGTCGACGGGCACGGCGCGGGGCGCGGCGTTGTCGTTCCCTGGGGGTACCTTTGCCCCGCCGAGGCGCGCGGACGCGCCCGACGGTCCACGCACGAGGTCGGCCAGGATGGCAGCGAGCTCGCCGGGCTGCGACAGGAACGGCGAGTGCCCGGAGACAAGGTGCGTGACGTAGGTCGCTCGGGCCGCTTGTCGCCGCTGGGCTTCGACCGGCATGGCGCGGTCGGCATTGCACACCACGTACGTCGAGTCGACCTCGCGCCAAGCGGCCGAGCCGGGAGTCTGCTGACGAAGCTGGCCGCTCGAGTAGGACGCCAGCTGATCGAGCGCCCACTCCTGGGTGGCGGCGTCACAGTCGTGGAAGAACGTTGCTCGCGCCACCTCACGCGGAACGTGCCGCGCGCCGTGCTTCTCTACTGACCAGGCGTGGGAGTTCTCGCTGAACCCAACGAGCACGGTTTCGTCGGCATCTGGCATGAACGCGGCCACGTACACGAGGTGTTGGACCTGTGGCATTCCCGTGGCCGCACCGGTGATCACCATGCCGGCATACGAGTGCCCGACCACGATGACGGGGCCGCCGATCGCTTCGATCTCGGCCCGCACCACAGCGATATCCGCGTGCATGTCTGCCAGGCTCGCGACGTCCTCCCCCGAACTGGGCAGGTCGACCGCGCGCGCAGTCACGCCGTGGGCGGCGAGGGCGTCGATGACCTTTCCCCAACACCAACTGCCGTGCCACCCGCCCGGAACGAGCAAGACAGTTGATTGTTTCGGGTTCATGAAGCCATACTATGGCCGCGCAAAGCTAACCAAGTCAACTAGGTGCTCGACGTATTGAAAGCGGGATCAGTGCATTGATGTCGTCCGACCGCCCGACCGGGCGCACTCGCGGACGCTAGCGGGGAGTGAGTTATGGCGTTGAAACCCACGAACGGGCACCCATCGCTACGCCTCGTCGGGCTGTCCAAGCAGTTTCCCGGACAGCTTGCGCTGGACCACGTCGACCTCGAGGTGCACGCCGGCGAGATCCACGCGCTGTTGGGCGCCAACGGTTCCGGCAAATCGACGTTGATCAAGATCCTGGCCGGATTTCACCAGCCGGAGGACGGCGCGCAGGGATGGGTGTCCGGCCGGCCGCTCGCCGTCGGCGCAGCGTCGGCGGCGCGGGCCGCCGGGTTGCACTTCATCCACCAGGACCTGGGCCTGCTGCCGACGCTCAGCGTGGCCGAGAACCTGAACCTCGGAAGGATTCATGGCCGCCGACGATTCTGGGTGACGGAGCGAGCCGAGAGGCGCCGAGCTCGAGAGTTGTTCTGTCGGCACGGCATCGACATCGATCCGGCGACACCTGTGAGCAATCTCAGCGCCGCTGAGCAGACCCTCGTGGCGATCACCCGCGCCGTCGGAGCCGGCTTGGGGCCAGGACACGTTCTCGTCCTCGACGAACCGACCGCGGCATTGCCTCCGGAAGAGGTGCATCGCCTCTTCTCGATGCTCGACAAGCTGACCGAGACCGGCGTTTCGGTCATCTACGTGACCCACCGGTTGCAAGAGGTCTTCGAGATCGCCGACCGAGTCACCGTTCTGCGGGAAGGCAGAAGAGTGGCAACCGAGGAGGTGCGCAACCTGGACGAAGACACCCTGGTGACGCTCATCCTCGGCCGCGAGCTTTTGCCGTCGGTACCACCAGTCGGTGCAGAGTTCGACCGCACGCCGTTGCTTCGCGTTCTCAATATCGTTGGGGGCAACGTCAAGCGTGCGTCGTTGACGGCCTACCGCGGCGAGGTCCTCGGCATCACCGGCCTGATGGGTTCGGGATACGAGCAGGTGCTCCGGCTGATCTTCGGGGCAATCCCCGCCGTGACGGGGTCGGTCGTGCTCGATGGCGTAGGTGAGGTTCCGCGCAACAACCCGCGGGCGGCAATTCGCTGCGGGGTCGCGTTCGCTGCGGCCGACCGACGACGCCTGGGCGGCGTCCTTGACTGGTCCCTGCGCGAGAACGTGACACTTTCGGCGATTCCCTCGTGGGGCCCGTTGCGCTGGATGGCCGTGCGATCAGAGCGCCGCGACGCGGCGCTCTGGCTCGATCGCCTCGATGTGACTCCCAGCGACCCGGAGCGCGTGTTCGCGTCGCTGAGCGGCGGCAACCAGCAGCGCGTCGTAATCGCGCGCCTGTTGCGGTCGGGCGCACGGGTTCTGCTCCTCGATGAACCCAGTTTCGGCGTAGATGCCGGCGCGCGGCAGGCCCTCTACTCCCAGCTCCGCACCCTGACGGCGCGGGGAGCAGCAGTGGTGGTGTCCTCGTCCGACGCCGAGGAGCTCAGCTTGTACGCCGACCGGATACTCGTGATGGGCGACGGGAAGGTCTGCCGTGAGCTGCCGGGCTCGTCCTCGATTGACGAGATCTTCGATCAAACGGTGCGGGCAACGGCGAGCGCATCCGCGCCAGCTGGATGACCCTCAGCGCTGGCATCACCCCGCCCATTCGTGGGGCAGCGCAGCAATTACGGATAGCGAGCGCCCTCGATCGCGGATTCCGCGCCGACGCGGCGGTTCGGCCCAATCGCTCTCGCCGACATCGTGCGCTACGCGGGGCGCCAGGGATTTCAACCCGATTCACCATGGCGCGGAGTACCCAGTGGCGGCCGACTTCACAAGCGGAGTTCCTCTATCGGAATGCTGCACGGCGGATTGCTCACCCCCTGCGCGGTGGAGTGGCTGGGCGCGCGAACTACCAGGCGAGACGGAGCAAGGCTCGCCGACCAGATATGGCCCGGCGACTTACTTACGCGCAGGGCCTGGTCCGCGATATGCGGGAGCACGGCTGCAGCTCGGAGGTTGTGGTCGACCTGACGTGTCAATGGCAGACCGGATCGACCGCCGTCGCCGCCGAGGCGTCGTTTGTCCCGTTAGCGACCGCCTGAGCGAATTCCGCTCTTGCTCTCGCGAGCAGGGCGAGACACAACCTAAACGGCCCTGAGACTGGTCGTACCTATCTAACTTCGTATACTCTCTATCCGACACGACAACTCCTACCTGTCGCGCAGGGTCCGAGTGAAGGGCTGTTCCTAAGGTGATAGTCAGGGTGGATCGAGACCTTTGCGTATGGTCGGGCCAGTGCAGGTTGGCCGCGCCAGAGGTCTTTGCCGAGGGCGGCGCCGACGATGGCGCGGCGGTGGTCTTGGACGCGAGCCCCGGCGAGCACCTGCACGGCCGGGTGCGGGAGGCCGTAGCACTGTGCCCGGCCGCGGCGATCGAGATTGCCGACGAGTGAGCGCGCTCCATGAACAAGATCGTCGTCGTCGGCGCGTCAGTTGCGGGGCTCACCGCCGTCGAGACGCTGCGGCGCGAGGGCCATCGCGGGCCGATCACGGTGATCGGCGAGGAGCCACATCTGCCGTATGACCGACCTCCATTGTCGAAACAGTTCCTAGCCGGCACATGGGATTCCCAACGGGTACAGCTGCGCGAGCGGCCGCGGCTCGACCTCCTTGACGCCGAGTGGCGTCTTGGGGTCCGCGCGGAAAGCCTTGATATGGCAGCAAAGGGCGTCCAGCTAACGGACGGCGAAATGTGCTCATACGACGGGCTGATTATCGCCACGGGTGTCTACCCACGAAGCTTGCCTGGCCACCACGGGCTCGGCGGTGTGCACACCTTGCGGACGATCGACGACGCAGCCCGTCTGCGATCGGAGCTGCGAGCGCACCGCAGGCTGGTCGTCGTTGGCGCAGGGTTCCTCGGCGTCGAGGTCGCTGCCGTCGCACGCGAGGCAGGCCTGCGCGTGGCGCTGGTCGATCCCCTCCCAACGCCGATGTTTCGGCAGGTTGGTCACGAGGTGGGCGAGCGAATCGCGCAGATCCACGCCGGCCATGGCGTCGACGTGCGATGCGGCACCAGCGTCGAACGGCTCGTCGGCGCGGCTGACCGAGTGACACACGTCGCTCTCAGCGAGGGAACGTGCCTGCCGGCTGACCTGGTCGTCATCGCAATCGGCTCGGTCCCAGCGGTTGGCTGGCTCGCCGAATCGGGATTGCATCTGACGGACGGCGTGGACTGCAACCGCTACTGCCTGGCGACACCTGAAATTGCCGCAGCCGGCGACGTGGCTTCCTGGGCCCATGACGACCTCGGCCAGATCCGGATGGAGCACCGGACGAACGCGACCGAGCAGGCAATGACGGCTGCCCGGAACCTGCTCGGCCAGCGCATACCGTTTCGGCCGATTCCCTACTTCTGGTCTGACCAGTACGGCACCAAGCTGCAGGTCTTCGGCCGCACCGGACCCGACCTGGCATTCCGCCGACTCATCGATCACGCGAAGACGGACGTCTGGTGTGGCGTCTACCTGACGGGTGACCGTATCGTCGGTGCGCTTGCATGGAGCATGCCGTTTGCGGCTCGGACACTTCGAAGCGCTGTTGCGAACCAAGCGAGGTTGTCGGATCTCATCGAGTACCTGTCCGGTCAAGTCCCGTCTTCAAGACCCGAGCGCGGATTTCAACGGGTTCGGGGTTCGAGTCCCTGACGGCGCACCAGACCCCCGAGATTCCGGGTTTGAGTCATCTCTTCGACCCGGCGAGCGGGCCGCGCAACCACTCTACGACGAATCCGGGGAACGGGATCAGGATCGACGAGGGCATCCCTAGCTCAAGCTGGCCAAGCCAACAAGTCGACCATGTCGTCGTGCGTGCCGGAGGTCGAATCCTCGGTCCGGATGGAAAGCCGATCGTTGCCGCTAACGGAGGCGACGGGCCCCCGATGCGCAGCTATGACTTCGATGTCGGGTTCACCCTGCCCCAGGGCCCCATCTGGCGGTGATCACGAATGGTCGACGACGTTGACCGTCAGAAATGCGCAGCAGACCTGCGATCCGCTCACCATGGAGCGGCGCTGTCTATGTGACGGCAGCCCGCCGGCGCCGCGGAATAACGGCAGGCATGTTCAGCAGTGGCTACCAAACGCGAGATCCAGTCGACGTTCCGCACCCGCTCTCGCAAGCGAATCCGACACTAGATGCAGCCTACGAAGCCTCATACACGCGAGGCAGTCGAAGTCGCCGTCAGATACGAAGTCGGCCCGGTCGACAGTCCGGGCCGGTTTGGCAGCTACGTCCAAGCGAGTCACCTGGAAGCTTCGACTCTCCATCGGGGTGGCGACGCCGGGGGGCGTGTGTCACTATTTCCGTTAGTCAGATAAAGTTTTTCGTATGACGGAAGTAGGTGGTCACATGGCTAGAGTGACGGTCGGTTCGTTGCGCGTCGCCGAGGTACTTCACCGGTTCATCGAAGATGAGGCACTCCCGGGGTCTGGGGTTCGATCGGCTGATTTCTGGGACGGCTTGGAGCGTGCACTGGTCGAGCTGGGCCCGCGACAGCGTGCACTCGTTGAACGCCGCGCCGGGTTGCAGGCGACCATCGACGACTTCCATGTCGCCGCTCCGGGCCCCGTCAACCCGGACGCCTATGAGTCTTTCCTGCGCAGCATCGGTTACCTCGTGGACGAACCTCCCGCCTTCAGCGTCACGACCGCGGGCGTCGACAACGAAATCGCCGTCCAGGCCGGGCCGCAACTCGTCGTACCTATCCTCAACGCCCGCTTCGCGACCAACGCGGCCAACGCCCGCTGGGGGTCGCTCTACGATGCGCTCTACGGGACCGACGTGATCGACCGGTCGAGGGCGCTGGCTCCTGGCAACGGCTACAACCCAGCCCGCGGCGAGAAGGTCATCGCCCGCGCGCGAGAGTTCCTCGACCTCGTCGCTCCCCTCGAGGACGTTTCCCACGCCGACGTCAGCGGCTACACGGTCGACAAGAACCTCATGGCCCTGGTGGGGAAGGACGCATACGTCGTCCCGGGGTTCGTCGGTTACCAGGGTGAGCCGAACTCGCCATCATCAGTGTTGCTGCGCCACCACGGCCTCCATGTCGACATCCGCATCGATAGGGAGCACCCCATCGGATCGACCGACCGGGCGGGCATCTGCGACGTCGTGATCGAATCGGCCATCACGACGATCATGGATCTCGAGGACTCAGTTGCCGCCGTCGACGCCGCCGACAAGGTCGCGGGCTACCGCAACTGGCTGCGGCTGCTGCAGGGGGTTCTCTCCGAAGAGGTAACCAAG
>Ga0068856_100000500_pt1 | contig 43502 bp, 39 predicted proteins | sample KBSCornC62_FD_66595 | JGI IMG/M metagenome (GOLD analysis project Ga0068856, IMG submission 66595) | Corn rhizosphere microbial communities from Kellogg Biological Station, Michigan, USA - KBS Corn C6-2 | ecosystem: Host-associated > Plants > Roots > Rhizosphere > Soil ...
AGGCGCTTGAGCTCGACGCTGTATTCCATCGGGAACTGGCGCACGAGGTCGTTTACAAATCCATTCACGGCAAGGCTCATGGCCTCGCCCTCCGAAAGTCCGCGCTGCTGCATGTAGAAAATCTGCTCGGCACTCACCTTGCTCACGCTGGCCTCGTGCTGGCAGGCATTCCGATTTCCCCGCGCCACGATGGCGGGATAGGTGTCGGTGCGGCTGTGCGAGTTGATCAAGAGCGCATCGCATTCGGTGTTGTTCTTGCATCCCTTCCGGTGCGGCGGGATGTCCACCAGTCCACGATAGGTCGCGATGCCGCTGCCGATGCTGATCGATTTCGACACGACGTTCGACGTGGTCTCGTCGGCCGCGTGGATCATCTTCGCACCGGTATCCTGGTGCTGCCCGTCGCTGGCGAGTGCGATACTGATCACCTCTCCGCGAGCCTTGCGGCCTTTCATGATCACGCCGGGGTATTTCATGGTGAGCCGGCTGCCGATATTGCAGTCGATCCACTTGATCTCGGCCTCCTCGTGGGCAAGCCCGCGCTTGGTCACGAGATTGAAGACATTCGGCGACCAGTTCTGGACCGTGACGTACTGGATCTTCGCGCCCTTGAGCGCCACCAGCTCGACCACCGCGCTATGCAGCGTGGATGTCTCGAATTTCGGCGCCGTACAGCCTTCCATGTACATGACTTCACTGCCCTCGTCGGCAATGATGAGCGTGCGCTCGAATTGCCCGAAGGACTCCGCATTAATGCGGAAGTATGCCTGAAGCGGATGCTTCACCTTCACGCCGGGCGGCACATAGATGAACGAGCCGCCGCTGAAGACCGCGCTGTTGAGGGCGGAGAACTTGTTGTCACTGCTCGGGATGACCTTTCCGAACCATTTGCGGAAAATCTCCGGGTGCTTGTGCAGGCCCTCGGTGCTGCCGACGAAGATGACACCCTGTTCGCCGACGGCTGCCTTGATGTTCGAGTACGCGGCCTCGCTGTCGAATTGCGCTTCCACGCCAGCCAGGAACTTGCGCTCCTGCTCGGGAATGCCGAGCCGCTCGAACGTCTGCTTCATCTCCTCGGGGACGTCTTCCCACGAGCGCTTCGGCTGGGTGCCCTGCGAGAGATAGTAGCGGATCTTGTTAAAATCGATGTTATCGAGATCCTTCGAGGCCCAGCTGGTGGGCATCGGCTTCTCGAGAAACTTGCGATAACCGTCCTTGCGGAACTCGCGGAGCCAGTCCGGGTCGCCCTTGACGTCGCAGATGTAATCGATCGTCGCCTCGCTCAGGCCGACACCGGCGTCGTACGTGTAATCGACCTTGTAGCTGAAATCGCCGACGCTGCGGTCGATGTCGATATCGGGTTTTTCTTCAACTGGAGCAGACATTTGGAAAATCCTCCTTTGAAATCAGGCCAGGGCGGGCTCAGCGGAGCCTTCGCTCACCCACTCGTACCCCTTCGCCTCGAGTTCGAGAGCGAGGTCCTTGTCCCCGCTCATGACAATGCGGCCGTCCACCATTACGTGGACCTTGTCCGGCACGATGTAGTTCAAGAGCCGCTGGTAATGGGTGATGACGAGGAATCCGCGGTTCGGCGAACGCAGCGCGTTCACGCCGTCGGAAACGATCTTGAGCGCGTCGATATCCAGCCCGGAGTCGGTCTCGTCGAGCACGGCGTATTTCGGCTCGAGCATCGCCATTTGCAGGATCTCGCAGCGCTTCTTCTCACCGCCCGAGAATCCCTCGTTGACGAAACGCGAGGTGAAGCTGCGCGGCATCTTGAGCTCGTCCATCTTCGCGTACAGTTGCGCGTAGTAGTCCGTGGCTTCCAGCTCCTCGCCCTCGGGCATGCGCGCCTGGACGGCAGCCCGGATGAAATTCGCGATCGTCACGCCCGGGATCTCCATCGGGTATTGGAAAGCCAGGAACAGCCCGGCCCGCGCCCGCTCGTCCGGCTCTTCCATCTCGAAGAGGCTCTTGCCATCCATGAGCACGTCCCCGCCCGTCACCGTATAGTCGGGATGGCCGGCCATCACCTTCGCGAGCGTGCTCTTGCCAGACCCGTTCTTGCCCATGATGGCGTGCACTTCGCCGGCGGGTACACTGAGATTGAGACCCTTGAGGATCTGCTGGTCGCCGATGTTCGCGGTAAGGTTCTGAATTGAGAGGCTCATTCGGATGGTAGTGTGGATGTAGAGTTTTTTTCAACGGGAGCGCTGCAGGTCGCGCAGGTCCCGCGGAGGGAAATTTCGTGGTGTGTGATCGTGAATCCCCCAGGGAGATTCCATTGCTCGAGCTGGCCGCTCGGGAGGTCGATATCCGTCACCTCGCCGCATTCGTCGCAAATGAAATGGCCATGCTCTTTGAGATTCGGACAATACCGGGTGGGCTCACGGTCCACATGCACCTGCTTGATCAGCCCGCAGGCCACGAGGGCCTCCAGACTGTTGTACACAGTGGCGAGGGAAATCATCGGCATGGTGGCCTTCGCTCGCATGAAGACCTCGGTCGCCGTGGGGTGATCCCGCTTCGCGACCAGCAGGTCGTAAACGTGCCGACGCTGCGGCGTATCGCGCAAGGCGCCGCCGCGTATCGTCTCCTCGTAATTGAGGCTCTGCTGCCGGGATTTCACCGCACCAAAGCTGCCATATCCCGGAACAATATCAAGAATGATTCTAAATCGAGAACCGTTCTCATAGTGAAGTGGACGCTCTCAGACGCATTCTCTTCCGGAGATACCGGATACCGATCCTCAGCGGGAAACGACCTGCAGCGGCGTATGCTCCGGTTCCTCGTCGAGCTGTTTGAGCACGGTCGTGAGATAGACCGGCTCGGGGTGCAGCTTCCGATATTTCGTGATTTCGCGCTTTTCCAGCACCTGGAAACCGTATCGCTCGAATAGCCGGGCGCCCCTCCGGCTTTCGAACGTAACCATTTGGCCATAAACGGCTTTCTCGCCAGCCGCACGAAGATAATTCAGGTACCGGCCGACGAGTTCTCGCGCGATTGCGACGGCCTGGGCCTCCGGAAGCGCGTTGATGTGGAAATGCGCCGTTCGACGGGGAGCGGCGGGAACTTCGCGCCACGAGTTGCGAAGAATCCAGCCGATGAAATCCCGGGAAGCGCGGGAATACGTCCAATACCGGCGCATTCCTCGCACGAGCAGGCTGAAATTCAGGAAAAATCCATGCATCTGCTGGCGAAAGGACTTTCTCGACCCGAGGAGGTATCCTTTCACCTGTCCATCCATCTCGACCACCATCGAGGACTCCGGCTCGCAGTCAGTATAATATGAGGTCAGATAGTCCGCAAAAAGCTCCCGGTCCTCGAATACCGGATCGATCGGCTTCCCAAGGAACCCAGTCTCACAGCACAACCACCGCACGGCCGCGCGATCGCGCGGCTCGTACTTACGAATAATTACACCTTCTGGCAAAGCCACGCTACGGACTGTATTCGCCGATCACGTTGCGGTAAACGCCAAAGAGCCTGTCGAAGATCGTGTGCCACCCGAACCGCTCGCGGACGATCCGACTCGCAGCCAGCCCGGTCGCATAGTAGTCGGTCGCCGCCGCCGCGGATATGGCCTCGGCCAGCGCCTCCGGCGTGTTTTCACGAGCCCAGTGGGCCTGGTTTGTGAAAATGATACGATCCATATAACTGCCGCGAATGCCGACCACAGGCGTACCGCAGGCCTGGGTCTCCAGAGTCACCAGTCCGAAGGTCTCGAGGATGCCCGGATGCACGAAGATATCTGCCGCCCGGTAGATCTGGGCGAGTTCCGCCGCATTACCACAATACGGAAGCCAGCTTACGGCGCCAGTTGCCTCCCTCGCGCCCTCCAGATCGGCGCGGCGCGTCCCGTCCCCCACCGCTAGCAGGTGGAATTGCCCCGGATTCCTGGCATGGAGCAGCTCGAATGCAGCGAAGAGGGTTTTGACGTTTTTCTCCGGCGCCAGACGACCGACATAGAGCAGGAGGATGCTGTGGGGAGGAATGCCCAGCGACGCTCGAACCGCCGGATCGCCGCGCCCCTCGGGAGTGAAGACATCGACATCCACACCGAGATCGGTATTGGCAATATTCTCGACGCCCCAATTCCTCAGAAGCTCGGCCAGCGCGGGACTGGGCACGACCGTGCGCTCGAATTTGTTGTAAAGCGCGCGGATGTATCGACGCGATGCCTCGCAGGCGATCTCCGTCGCCGTGCGGCCGAAAAACTTCGAAATCGAGCGAATCGTCGCCTCGGGGAAATGAGAATGGTAGAAGCCGATGGCTGGAATGCTCAAGGCACGGCCGGAAGCGACGGCCTTCCATGCCACCTGATATGGGTCGCCGGACTCGATGAGATTGGGCCGCTCACGCTCGAGGATCTCCTCCACGATGTGGAGCTTGAGGAGCATCCGGTATCGCGACGTGCGCGAGACCAGTGGCGACTCGATCGTGTAAATGCGGGACCGTGCATCCCCGGTTTTCTCCGTGCGCGCGCCGGGGACGATGAGGATGTGCTCGTCGTCGGGGCGCTGGGAGCGAAGGTAGGCGACCTTTTGCTCGATATACCGCCTCACTCCGCCGCTGACCGGCGAATAAAACTGAGTGAGATCGCAGTATTTCAAGAATCCACGTTAGTTGCGCGGCTGTCGGGAATGCAATGGCGTCCTGTCCCCGCCCCGACTTTCGTCAAAGGCTCGGCCGAGGACCGCACTCGCGCCTTCACCATCGTTTAGCTTGCGCCTCACAGCCACGGCCATGAGGCGCAATAGAGAGCAGAAGGGAACTCTATTAAGCCTCGCCTTGCGCGGCCAGCCAGCGCTCTGCATCGATTGCGGCCGCACATCCCTGCCCAGCAGCCGTGATGGCCTGGCGGTAAACGTGGTCGGCGACGTCGCCTGCGGCGAAGACGCCGGGTACGTTGGTGTAAGTGCCGCCCGCTTGCTTGAGATATCCCGCTTCGTCCGTGTCGACCTTGCCACGGAATGGCAGCGTGTTCGGCTCGTGCCCGATGGCAACGAAGACGCACTTCACCTCCAGCTCGGACTCGGCGCCCGTCTCGAGATTCTTCAAGTTGACCGCCCTGACCTCGCCCTCGGCGTCGGTGAGATATTCCGTGATCACGGAATTCCATATGGGCTCGATCTTGGGGTTCTCCAGCGCGCGATCGGCCATGATCTTCGATGCCCGCAAGCTGTCGCGCCGGTGAATGAGGTAAACCTTGCTGGCAAAGCGCGTGAGGAAGGTCGCCTCTTCCGCTGCGGAGTCACCTCCACCGACCACACAGACCGGCACATTGCGATAGAATGCCCCGTCGCAGGTCGCACAGGAGGTCAAACCGTGACCGACCAGCTCCTTCTCCCGATCCAGGCCGATGTAACGGGCGGAAGCTCCGCTGGCGATGATGAGGGCTTTGGTTTCGAGCCAGGCTCCGTCCACCTTGATGCGATTGACCCCGCCCACGTGCTCGAATTCCTCGACCGTGCCGTAGCGAAACCGCGCGCCAAACTTCTCCGCCTGCGAGTGCATACGCATGATCAGTTCGGGGCCATCTACTCCGTCCGGGAATCCAGGAAAATTCTCCACCGCCGTGGTGGTGGTGAGCTGCCCACCGGGCTGCCGGCCCTCCAGAACCAGAGGCGAAAGATTCGCTCGCGCGGTGTAAATCGCTGCAGTAAGGCCGGCGCATCCAGTGCCGACGATGATCACGTTTTCCATAAAGTTGCCGAGTTAATCACGAACACCGCCGGCACGACAAAGAAAACTCTGTCATTCCCGGTGCAAGAGCCTGTTTGAAAAGTGCGGGAGGCCGCGCGAAAGCAGGGAGGGCCGGCCTGTTGGAGGGAAGACAGCCCCCCCCTGTCTAGCGCGCCGAGTGCGCATCCCCTCTCGGGCTGTAGCGAGGCGTAACGCCGCCAGACGGTCCTCCCTGCTTCCGCCCGCAAGGGTGGGACATGCTCCATACCCTTTTCATTTCCTTCCCCTTTTATTTCCCACGCGGCTTTCCGGAGTTTTCAAACGGGCTCTGAATGAAAACTCCCTGCGTTCCGCACACCACCACAGGGTCCGGCAGAGGGCCGAGCAACGCCTCCCATTTCGAGCGATCCCCCATTTCGACGACCAATGCCATTGGCCGCCCCGACGACCACATGGCAGCCAGCCCGTCCTCATCGAGATAGTGATCGCGGCCGAGGCCGAACTGCCGCGCAAGGAAATCCCGCTGCGGATCCTGCCCGAGCAGAAGGACCGGATGATTCGTGTAGAAGAGGAGACTGCTGGCCGTGTCGATTCCGCCGTCGAACACGATCGGCGCCGCATCCGAAAGCTCTGCTCGTAAAGCAGAGCGCGCTCCCGCCAGGGAAAAGTACGGCGCTACCACGGCATAGCCGATCGTGGCCGCGAGGGAGATGATGGCGGCCACCACGGAAATCGAGACAACTCTCCAGCGGGATTGAATGCCCGCGATGAGCGCCAGAAGGGACATCGCAAAGCAGGCACACCCGACCCTCGAAAGGGCATGCCAGACCTCTGGACCGAATCCTGCCAGCGTGCTCCATGCCGTGGCACGCGCAGCAACCGATGCAGACGCCGGCACCGGAGGACTGGCCAGCCCCATGGCCCATGCACTGGCGACGAGCCCAGCGGCACAAATGATCGCCAAAGCTATAATGGGCGCACGGGAAATCCCTCGATCGAGGACGCCCGCCGCGAGTAACGCAAATGCTGGCCACATCGCCATCCCGTAATAATCCTGCCTCTCGCCGACGAAAAGAAGTGGCAGGAGAATGACCACCATCCACGCTCCGAGCACGGCAAGCTCCCGGCGACCGAACCAATCACGTCGAATGCCAAGAGCCTGAATACCTCCAACGATGGCCCACGGGAAAAACCATGCGACATGCAATAGCAGGAACTGCCAGAAGGGAACGTTCTTGTACCCGGTCTCGGGAGAGGAGTTCCCCGCTAGATGCCCGATCTGCTCGGCAGAGAAAAAGTGAGCCAGCCATCCCGGATACTGGGATTCGACATAGAGGTACCAGGGGAGGTTGATCGCCAGAAATGCGAAGATTCCCGGCACGCTCAGCAGGCTCAGCGTGCTGCGCCGCCATGAGGGCATGCACCACCCTGCAATGACCAGCACTGCCAGGGGATATGCCAGGCCGTGCGCGCCTTTGACGAATGAAGCGAGTCCCGCGCAAATCCAGAATGCAAACGCCCACGCTCGTCCTCGCCCCGGCGAATCCAGGGATCGCACCCCGCAATAGATCGCCCAGGCGATCAAGGCACAAAAGACCGGCTCCGGCATTACGATCCGGCCGAGGGTGGCTGCACCCAGGCTCGTGAGGAAGATGACTCCTCCGAGCAAACCCCGACGCATACTGCCAAGGTTGGTGCCGAGGGCGAGGACCGCAAAGGCGCTGGCGCTGGCTCCCAGTGCCCCCGGCAACCTGGCGGCAAACTCGCCGACGCCGAAGATCCGAAACGACGAAGCGATTAACCAGTAAAGCAATGGCGGCTTGACGAGCCGCGGCACGCCATTGTTCTCGGGAATGAGCCAGTTCCCACCTTGGACCATGTGCTTCGCCGCCGCAGCGTACTGGCCATCGGTCTCATTGTAGAGCCAGCCCACTCCGGCCGGGAGGATCTGGAGCAGGATGCAGAGCACCCCAAGCAGGATGCAGGCGTTCCATAGCGTGACCAGCCGCCGCTCCTTTTCAAAAGGCTGCGTCGGATGCCCCATCAGCACAGAGGACGTCATTATCGATCGCCAGAGAGCGAAAAGCTCTCGGGAAATCCCGCCGGCAGCCGCACCGGCCTGCCCTCGGGCATCTTTACCAATGCCAGCGCTTGCCGGCATGTAACCAGCAGCGCCTCGTCACGAGGGCGGATGATCTGGAACTCGCACCAAAAGCGAATCCCCGACCACTCAGAGATCCGCCCGCTCACGCGCACCGTATCTCCGAGCATCGCCGGTCTTTTGTAATCGATCTCTGTGCGGGTCACCACAGGATGGACCTGGGTGCGCGCGATCTCCTCGAAGCTCATCCCCATCTGGATAGCAAGTTGCGTACGAGCCACCTCGATAAACCGCAGATAGACGATATTGTGGACGACACCCGCTGCATCGGTGTCGAAATACATCACGGGAATATCTGTGGAGATCTCGGTGCGTGCCATGTGGCCATGTTCGCCATGGCGCGAGACAAGAGCACGGAGAATTTTTTTCGGGGCAAACGATGAGTAATTCCGTCGTGACGAGGACATCCCGGCTGCGATATTTCCCCCGCAATGAATGAGCCCCTCATCTTCGAACCGCTCCCCATGGAACGCATATGGGGCGGGCGACGCCTGGAGACCCTCCTCAGCAAGACCCTGCCTCCGGGCGTGCCCGTGGGTGAATCCTGGGAAATCGTCGATCGCGAGGATGCACAGAGCGTCGTCCATGAGGGGCCCTTGCGCGGTACGACCCTGCACGAGCTATGGACCGACCGCCGTGAAGAAATCTTTGGCGCCGGGTACCTCGATCACCCCTCCGCACGGTTTCCCATTCTCATCAAGCTCCTCGACGCGCGCGAGCGGCTCTCCGTCCAGGTGCACCCCCCGGCCGAAGTGGCGCCGGCATTGATGGGCGAACCAAAGACCGAGATGTGGTATTTTCTGAACTGCCTCCCCGGCGCATCGATCTTTGCCGGGCTCAAGCATGGCGTCACAAGGGAGACCTTCGAGACCGCCATGGAAAAGGGCGAGGTCGAGCAAGCTGTGCATCAACTACCGGTCCAATCCGGAGAAAGCATCTTCATTCCAAGCGGCCGCGTGCATGCCATTGGCGAAGGCTGCCTCATCATCGAGGTGCAGCAAAATAGCGACACCACCTACCGCGTATTCGACTGGAATCGCACCGGGTTGGATGGCAAACCCCGCGACCTGCACATCCGCGAGTCGATGAGTTCCATCGATTTCAACGACTTCGAGCCTTCGCTGGACCGGCCTCACGGCGAAACCATCGCTGCCTGCGAGTATTTCGTCGTGGAAAAGTGGACGCTCGACACCCCCCGCGTTGCCCTCGATGGCGGTCGCTTTGCCATCTTCGGCGTCGCCGAGGGGAGCGTCACTTGCGATGGCCACGTAATGGATGCCGGCTCCTTCTTCCTGGTCCCTCCAAGCATGCAGGATGCCCTGCTCAAGCCCACCAATGAAACGGCTTGCGTCATTCGCGCCACACTACCGCTTTCATCCGCCTCATAGAAAATGCAATGTCCGCGCAACTCCCACCCAGAAATCGCTTGACCTCACCCTCCCAAAATGAAATCCCAGCGAGGTTCCGTTTTATGAAACTCCCAGTCCTCTGCACCTTTGCAATTCTCGCCTCGATCGGAGCAACGCATGCCGGCTCCTTTGGCGGCCCACCCCCTTTCACCGACCAGTCCCCGCTCCAGAGTGGCATCGACGGTAGCTACCAGGCGACCGCCCGCGGGACGAATCTCACCGGCGTCATCCGCTTTGCCTATTCGAATGGCGTGCAGAGTTCGCAGGCCACCGCAAACCAGTACCAGTTCTTCGTCAATGGCGAGGTGGTATCCGGCGGCGTGACGGCATCGATCACAGCCAAGGAACTCGCTGGCGTGCTGGGTGGATCGGATTTCTCCGTTCCGAGTAATAGCAATGGCTCAACGGAGCTCCCGATCGTCTTTATCGTCCGTGGCAATCGAGCCAACGGCCAGTTCACCGGACAGATGAATCTGGAAGACCCGATGGCCGCCTTCAACGGCAAGGGCACTATCGGCCCAGCCCCGACCGAAACGAATACGATCGTCCTGATCCAGACGAACAATTTTAATAACGCCCTGATTGTCGTCGATTCGAACAGCTCGTTGAGCCAGGACGTGACAGTCACTCCGTTTGTTGTCAACGGAAGCAACATTACGCCTTCCAATTTCACCTTCGAGGGCGTTCGGACAAGCGTATTTGCCCAGAGTTCCGGAGTAGCCTCGAACACCAGCGGCGAAACCGCTCCGACAACGAGCACTGCGACGGGACAGTAGTAAGCGCGATCCGAGTCCACTTGATTCGCTGCCCTTTGCAGAAACCCTTTCAGATAAACCCCGCACTCAGGCGTGCGGGGTTTACGCTTGTGGAGATGATCGCCGTCATCGGCATCCTCATCATCCTTACGACGCTCATGTTAGGCGTGATATCGCGCCTGCCGGGAGCCGGTGATCGCGCCAAATGCACGGCGAATCTGCGCGCGCTCGGCGAGGCGTTCGAGACGTACACCCAGGATGAGGGTCACTGGCCGCAACAGCCGGAGTTCACCGACGCGCAGCAGGAGCAGTACGAGGACTGGTGGATCAATACCATGAAGCCTTATGGGATCACCGAGGCGACATGGCAGTGCCCCGCCATCCTGCGCCTGGGCAAGATCCAGCGAAATGGCCGCTCTCCGCGCGTGCAATACTCGCCAACCATGTTCGACGCGAAACAGAGCACCCCGCATAAGTGGCCCATGATGCCCTGGCTGGTGGAGATCGCAAATGTCCATGGGCACGGGGCCCTTTGCATCCTGCCAGACGGCTCGGTGCATGATTGGGACATTTACATGTCGACCCTCGCTCCAAAGTAAGCGGGAGCGAGACTTCACCCGGCGACGCACGCTGCGCCCATTATCGCCACTCGTGCTTCGGATATTGGCGGGATAGCTGCTGCTTGAGCTTGGGATATGCCTCGATCCAGAAGTTCGCGAGGTCTTTGGTGACCTGCACGGGCCTCATGTTCGGAGCGAGCACCTGAATCGTGAGCGGCACTCGGCCACCCGCAATATTTAGGGAACTCTGCAGGCCGTAGAGATCCTGAATGCGAGCGGCGATGAAGGGCGCTGCGTCCAGCGCGTATGTAACCTTCGCGCGACGTCCGCCCGGCAGATCCACGCGCTCGGGAGCGAACTTCTCCACCTGCTGCATCTGCGCGTGGGTGAGCCAGCTCTTCACGGCATGCAGGACCGGCTTGTCCTTGATGTCCCGATAGCTCGTCGCTCCCTCACACACCTCGTGGATAAGCAACTCCCGCTCCGCAGCCCCAATGGACGGCAAGTTCAGGTCGGGCATCCATTTCGAGACGCAGTTCACCCTGCAAATCCATTGCTCGACAGCATCATTCCATTCCCGAAGGACGAGATTGCCCGCGATGACCTCGCCAGCGATACAGGCCGCCGCCTCTACCGAGGGCTCCGCGTCGCGGTCGCGCTCCTCCAAAACGAGATCCCGGAAGATTTTCGCACTCCGCACGACCACTCGATTCTGCGAGGAGTCGAAGCAGACTGTCCTTTGCTCGGAGAAATCCTGCGGGAAGAGATCCCTCAGCCAGCTCTCCTCGATCTCAGTCGCAAGATTCAGCATCACTTGGGCTTCGCCGCTCCGCCCTTCGATGTCGTTGATCTCCGCGGCGACCAGCAAGCGACTGCCCTGCGCCACACTTCCGCGAGCCAGCAGTCCCCTGCGTCCGTGCACCACATCACAGCTGAGAGTACCCATGCTCCGCCGCCTCGCCACCTGGTCGGCAAATCCCGCCAGAATGCATCGCGCAATGTCAGCATCTTCCGCCGACCGCGCCTCCGTATCGAGCCCCTCGCCCCGGGCGATCTGCAAAAACTGCTCGAACAATTTTCCAACCTGGCGCGCGGCATCCGCATGCACCGCGAGACGTCGGCAGGCGTCCACCCTGTATCCCTGGCGATCAGCCCAGGCCCATGCACGCATGAGGATCTGGAAATCGGATATGCCCGTTCCAAAGGCTTCCTCGCGCTGCTCTTCCACGCGCTTGTCTGCGCGGAGGAGCATGCCGCGCGATTGCGTGATCGCGGCAATGAGCGCCGCCGCACGCACGCAGCCCAACTCCTGGGCTGCAAGGAACATCCGCGCATACCGCGGATGAACAGGGAATGACAGCATCCGCCGACCGACAGGCGTGATCGCATCTCCCTCGATGGCCCCCAGATCGCGCAGGAGCTGCTCGGCCCGCTCGAGACCTCGGGCGTCGGGCAGCTCGAGCCAGCGAAATGCACGCAAGTCCCCGACCCCGGCCGCCTTGAGCGTAAGCACCGTCTCGGCGAGATCGAGTCGCTTGATCTCCGGCAGCTCGGAGGCCGGCCTCTGCTCATGATCGCGCAACGTCCAGAGCCGCAGACACCGGCCCGGCGCGGTGCGCCCCGCTCGGCCTGCGCGCTGGTCCGCGGAGGCGTGGCTGATTTTTTCGATGTAGAGCGTATTGATGCCCCGATGCACGTCGAACCGCGCAACTCTCGCGAGACCGGCATCGACGACGAGGGTCACGTCCTGGATCGTGAGCGATGTCTCCGCGACGTTTGTGGAGACAATCACGCGTCGGGCTCCGCCGGCGGCCACGGCGGCATCCTGCTGATCCGGCGACAGCTCCCCATGGAGAGGCAGGACAGGCACCCCGCTCAGCCGGTGCTGGATGGCCTGGATCGTGCGTTGGATTTCGTAGGCGCCCGGCATGAAAACCAGCGCATTGCCCGAGGTGCGAGGGAATTCCCGCTCCACCGCCTCAGCCGCCCGATCCCAGACCGGCTCCTCGCGAGGCTCTCGGGCAAGGTGCTCGACCTCCACGGGAAATGTGCGCCCCGCGCTCTCCAGCACCTCGCATGGCGCGAGATATTGCGCGAGCGCCTCTCCCTGCAGAGTCGCCGACATGACAATGAGCCGCAGGTCCGGCCGGCGCGACTCCTGCAAATCCAGCGCCCGTGCGAGCGACAGATCGCCGAAAAGATGCCTCTCGTGAAATTCATCGAAGAGAATTGCGGAAACTCCGCGCAGGGTAGGATCCGCAAGCATGCGCCGGAGCAGGATGCCCTCGGTCACGTAAAGGATGCGCGTCGCGGGGCCGGAGACGTTATCCAACCGGATCTGATAACCAACCTCGTCGCCAAGGCGCACACTACGCTCGCGGGCGACTCGCGCAGCCAGCATTCGGGCGGCCAGGCGGCGAGGCTGCAGGATGATGACGAGCCCGTCTCCCGCCAATCCCGCGTCGAGGAGCATCTGGGGCACCTGAGTGGACTTTCCGGAGCCCGTCGGCGCTTTCAATACCAGCCGATTGGCACGCTGCAGCCGCTCGACCAGCTCGTCTCGAATTTCATGAATGGGCAATAACGTCTCGCTCACCCAATTGATTTACCCGCGCACGCCCTCCCGCGCGACCAGAATGTCGTGCCGACCCTGGATTCGCGATCTCCCATTTCCCACGCTTCGCGCTGGTATGCCTGCGCGCCTTTATGTAGTGTGCCGCGAAATGGGATCGGGAAAGCAAGTCGTCATGGCGGTTGCCGCGCTATTTTGCGCCGGGTCGTTACCCGCAGCCACATCCCCGTCTCCGACTCCATCTCCGTCACTCTCTGCCGAGGAGATCAAGACCGTGGTCGTGCTCGACGATGTCTCGCTGCCCACCCCGGGAGAATTTTTTGCAGCCATCAACAAGGTGGACCGCCCAAACTGGTCTCAGCTCTCACGCAGGGCCGGCCCGCTCTCGACGACCAATCGCCCCCAGGCTTCGCTGAATCTCGGCACCCGGGTTGCGGATGGCTTCATCGCCGTCGAAGCCCAGGATGGGCAGCAGGTCAAGAATGTCGGCCAGGACATTATCTCCCTCGCCAAGGGCCTCGGCGTCTCGCAGAGCATTATTGCCAGAGGCAAGAGCATCTCGGATTTCGCCGATGACAATGACTGGAGTGCCCTCAAGGAAGAGCTCGAGGCCACCGAGGACGAGGTTAAACAGCAGATGAATGACCAGAAGGACTCCGAGCTGGTCACATTGGTGACCGTGGGAGCCTGGTTGCGCGGCGTACAGGCAGCCAGCGGCGTGGTCGCTGCAAATTACCAGCCAGCATCGGCATCACTCCTGCGGCAGCCGGCTGTTGTGGAGTTCCTCATCTCGCGCATCGACTCCCTGTCGGACAAAATCAAGGGCACCCCTCTGGTCGGCAGGGTCCGCGATGGACTCATCGAACTTCAGGCCGACGTATCGCCAGCCGCCACTCCGAACCTCGATACGGTCAAAGCAATCCACCAGACGACCAGCCAGCTCGTCGACGCCATCAGCGGATCAGGAGCCGCTTCTCCTCAATGAAACGCTTCTCGATCCTGATCGTGGCTCTCTTTGCGGCAGCCGGCCTCCGGGCTCAGCCGCCCGCTCCCGCTGCGACTCCATCGGCCAGCCCGACACCGTCGGCGACTCCCGACCCGACCGCGGACAATCCCGCGAATCCGCAGGCGCGCAGTGCGACGCTCGATCTGGCCGGAGCCTTCTCGAATGATGGCTACAAGATTCGGGACGGATATTATTTCTCGACGCTCGAGCCGGGTAAAAGCGCAGTGGTCGAGGTGAACCTCTTCGCTGGAAATGAATATTGGTTCTGCGCCGCCGCGAATCCTCCAGCCACGAGCCTGAATATCACTGTCTTTGACGAAAAAGGCACGCTCGTCGCCGATCAGCAGTATTATGCAGACGGTCCAAAGGCTGCGGCAGGCATTGTCGCCCCGGCCAGCGGCAAGTATCTGGTAAAAATCACCCTCACCGAAGGGGAAAAAAGCTCCTTCTGTTTCCTTTATTGCTATAAATAGCGACTTCCGATGGCTGACCCGCTCACGATCGAAAAAACCGGTGGCCAGGGAGTGCGCCACTTCTCCGTATTCCTCGATAATAAAGTCGGTGCTCTCCTCGAGGTGGTGAAGCTGCTCGGCGAGCACAGTATCGTAGTCCTCGCCCTCAGTATCCAGGACTCGGCCGAGAGTTCGATCTGCCGGTTCATCGTCAGCGATCCGGATCGCACGGAGGAGCTTTTCGAAGAGCACGACATTCCACACAGCGTGTCCGAGATCGTGGTCACCGAGCTCAAGGAGGGAGCGGCCGACCTTCCCAACGTCCTCGCAGCCTTGCTCAAGGCGGAGGTCAATGTGCTCTTCAGCTACCCCCTTCTCATTCGCCCCCGCGGCCGCGCGGCCCTCGCATTGCATGTCGATGACAGCGAGTGCGCCTCGTCCGTATTGCGCGGCGATGGATTCCCCATTCTCACTCAGGCCGACCTTTCCCGCTAAAAAACTCCCATCCCATGAAGTTCCCCGCCCTCATCCTTCTGCTCTCTGCACATCTGGCGACTGCCGGCATCGTCATCGTCGAGGAGACCGTGCAACCCGGCGGCCCGATGGGTGGCAAGAACGACGTCACCATCTCCATGTCCGGAGATCAGACGCGAATGGACCTGGGCAAAATGATCTCGACGATTGTCGATTCGAAATCGGGAGAGGTCACCTCGCTCATGCACTCGCAAAAGATGGCCATGCAGCTCCCCAAGGGCGCCGTCGACGCGATGAAGAACAAGCTCGCGCAAAACAAGCAGAAGCCCGATCTGAAGCCCACCGGCAAGAAGGAAACCATCAATGGTTTTGCATGCGAGGAATACGCGGGCACCATTCAGGGGCTCAACGTCTCGTTCTGGGTCACGCAGGATGTCCCGCATCAAAAGGAAATCCTCGACCAGATTAACAAGTTGGGTGGGACGGCCAGCCCCTTCCAGGCAGCTCTCCAGAGCGGGAAGGATTTTCCCGGCTTTCCGATCCGTACGACCATTACCCTGCCGAACAATAGCACGGCCACCACGACGGTCGTGTCCGTCAAGGAGCAGGATGTGCCCGCCTCGACCTTCGTGGTCCCTTCGGATTACAAGCTGATGAAGATGCCCGTAGTGCCCGGTGCCGGGCAGGGCCATCCCTGATATTGGCTCTGGCAATTTCCCGCCGGGTGCACCATGGGCTTGCCCAGCCGGGCAGGCCTGCATAACGTGCACGACGATGAATCGCGTACCCCTCGTACTGGCCTGTCTTTTGCTGACGGCGTGGTGTGCGCGCGCACAGCAGCAGGAGCCGGGGCTACTCTCCCGGATCGACTCGGAAACGATGCGGGCCATGCAGGCGATGGATGTCCATTCCAAAGGAGATCCCGCTCTCGCGAACCCGATGCAGAAAATGTCCTTCGACACGGCTTCCGTCGGCACGAAGACGTTCTCCACTTCCCAATTCACCGATGTAAAGGGAGCCGGAGTGAAGACGTTCCAGACCCGATCGTTCTTCGGAATCAAGAATCCCTGGCTCGGCAACAAGGTGTACGACACCTCCGCCGCCAGCCTCGCGAACCAAACCGCTCGCGAGTCCAGCGAACAATACAAGACGCAGACGTACGAGGTTCGCGATTTCGAAAAGGGCCATAAAAACGACATGCGAGACACTTCAACCGAAGTCTCGAGCGATACGCAGCCCCGCCAATACCTCATCCCCGGAAAGAGGCAGGGGGCACTGGACCGCTTTACCGAAAATCTTCACAAGGACCTCACGATCGACGACGTGCGGGACCTGCTGAACAAAGGCAAGGGCGAGGGCCAGTAGGCGCCCGCTCTCCCGAAGTCACTTCTCTTTCTTTCGCACGGATATGCTCGATGATCTGATTCGCAATTGCGCACAAGTGCTCAGCCCCGAAGAGCTGGCCAAGAAGCTCGGCGAGGGCCGCCCTCTCCGCATCAAGCTCGGCGTGGACCCGACCGCCCCCGACATTCACCTCGGTCACACAGTCGGCCTTTCGAAGCTGCGGCAGTTTCAGGAGTTGGGTCACCAAGCCATTCTCATCATTGGCGACTTCACGGCCATGATCGGCGATCCCAGCGGTCGCTCCGCCACCCGCCCGCAGTTGACGCACGACGAGGTGCTGGCCAATGCCAGGACGTATCAGGAACAAGCCTTCAAGATTCTCGACCGGGAAAAGACGCGCGTCGTGTTCAATGGCGAGTGGTTCGAGATGATGACCTTCGAGGAAGTCATCCGCCTCAATAGCCGCGTGACGCTCCAGCAGATGCTCCAGCGAGAGGACTTCCGCGATCGCATGGACAAGGGCCTGCCCGTTCGTGCGCACGAGATCCAGTACCCCATCATGCAGGGCTGGGACTCCGTCATGATCAAGGCCGACGTCGAGCTGGGCGGCACCGACCAGCTCTTCAACATCATGGTCGGCCGCGATCTCCAGCGCGAGGAGGGCATGCCGCAGCAGGTCGCCATGATGCTCCCCATCCTCGAGGGTCTCGACGGCGTTCAGAAGATGAGCAAGAGCCTCGGCAATGCCGTCGGCGTCACCGAGCCGCCGGTCCAGATGTTCGGCAAGCTCATGAGCATCCCCGACGAGGTCATGCCCAAATATTACGAGCTCCTTCTCTCGGAGAAGGCCCCGGGCGGACATCCCATGGATGCCAAGAAGCAGCTCGCCCGCCGTATCGTCGCGCGATTCCATACCGAGGCCGAGGCGCAGCATGCCCTCGATGACTTCAATGCCCGCTTCAGCCAGCGCGACCTCGAGAGTGCCGAGCTCCCCGCCTACGTCATCCCGGCCGAAGGCGCGGATATCGTGAGCATCGTCGTCGATGCCTACACCACCTGCTTCAATACCACTCGCTCCCGCAGCGACGCCCGCCGCCTGGTCGAGCAAGGCAGCGTGCAATGGCGCGGCGAAAAGCTCTCCGACCCCAAAGCCCGCCTGGAACCGGGCGCGCAAGGCGTCCTCAAGCTCGACAAAACCCGCGCCGTCCGGATCGGGTAGAGCATTTCAGGTAGTGCTGTAGCCGTCGCCCTGTGGGCGACGCATTGCTATTAAACGGAGGGCTGTATTCGAGACTCGTTGAGCGTCCCACAGAGACGCTGCTGCATCGAATTTCATTCCATGCGGGACTCGGAGCCTTCCCGACTTCCACATACCTCCAGCAGCTTATCTTGACGCCATTCAGACCTGAGCCTTTTACAAACCGGTCAATTCCCGGAGGTCTTCTTTCGGCATGGAACCGACCTGGCGATTCACCTCCTTGCCGTCCTTGGTCAGGATAAAACAGGGAATGTGCGTAATGTTGTATTGCTGGGCGAGGTCTGGATTTTGATCCACGTTGATTTCGACCACCGTGAGCCGACCGCGCAATTCTTCCGCGAGTTCATGCACCACGGGCTTCATCGCCCTGCACGGCGGACACCATTCCGCGTAAAAATCCATCAGTTCCAACCGCCCATGGGTCGCATCCTCCGGCGAAACCGAGGATCTGATTTCTTTCCAAGTGTTCCAGCCCAATACCGCCGCAACAGCGAGTAAAGCCAGGAAAGCAATCGTGTTTCCTTTCATGTCACAGTCCTTCTGATGGCTTCCCGGAAAATGAAAGCCTGTATTTTGAGAAAGGGTAGAAAGGGGTGGAGACGATGACAGCTCGTCTCGACCATATGCGACTTACACAACCGCGCTTACCGCATTTAGGAGGTAAGAACCAAAGCTCCCGGCCGCCTGCTCAGCTTGCTTTCCATCCACCGACAACCTCATAAGAGGATTTTCCCCTGTAGCATCGGACTTCCTTGTATCAAGTGCATAATAGGTGCCGTCGCCACCGTCACCGACGATCACGTAAGCCGGATCAAGCCCCACTGATGCGCGCTCGTTCAGCGTCAGCCAAATCCCGTTGGGCACTGTGGACTTTTCAAAGTTATCATTGATGAGTCCAAAAACCTCTAAGCCATTGATGTCACCGCACCCCATCTCCAGCAAGAAGCGCCGATAGCTCGGAGGGAACTTGACGCCAAGCGCAATTTCAGCTTCAGACACAAGAGATTCGGGCTTCACGCCCTCGAAATCACCGCCTCCGGCCTGGTCGATCAGTTCGATGGCCTTTTCGTAATTTTGCATGCTCATTTGCGCAAAGTCATTCGCCCGATTCATCCAATAGTCACGCCTAAATGCGTCGAATGCTTTTCTATCGATCCCAGAAGGGATCGGTCCTTCATTTTGACATACTGAGCGTTGGTGGGAACCTCCACGAGCCGGCATTCGGTCGAGGAGGGCCAGGAGAATATTCTTGCCGGTTTTCCCAGTAGATTGTCAGGCCGCGTCTGACGGCGCTCTTCGTTACCTCACCTGCCTCGGCATAGTCTCTCCTCGACTCTCTCGATCCCGGGAACCGCAAGAATATTCTCCAGACCCCTTTTACTTATTTTTCAATCAGGGAACGATTCGAACAGTTTCGAATAGCGCTTGCGCATACCTGGACTTCCAAACTGTTTCTGAACAACAGAACGAGCATCATCCAATCGCCCCAATGCTTGGTAAGCAGCCACCACAAAGATGTGCCAGTGTTTTTGCTTCATCAGGCGACCATCATTTGTCTCGAAATAAAAGCGGTCAGTCATGAATTGTTGACGTCCCGCCTTCCCCTCCGCAGGAGGCCTACTTCTGCGCCCGCTCGTTGTAGAAGGTGATGGCTGTGATCAGATCGACGGCGCGCTGGAGCACAGTGTCTTTCAGCACATCGCGCGCGGCCTGGCGGTTCATCCCGGGATCGATTTCCGGGTTGGTGTTGGCCACCAATGCGGCTTCGTTGAGGTGGGGCCGCTCGGTGTCGAAGACAAATTGGCTGACGCCCTTTTCTTTACTGAGGGCAAAGATCTGCTCCTGCACCCCGGGATCCAGAGCAGCGCCGATGTCCGGCTTCACGCCATCCGGGAAAATCGACGCGGCCCCCGGCAGCACGACCTGGGCAACGGCCACGCGGAGGATCGTTCCGTCGCCGAGGGCGAGATCAGAGAATTCCACGCCCTCGCCCCGGGTGGTCTCGCCGACAACCATGGCATTCGCATTCTGCCGGAGTGTGGCGGCGAGAACTTCCGCCGCGCCCGCGTCCCGTCGGTCCGTAAGCACCACGAGCACGCCGGAGAATGCGGGGTCCTGGCTCGAAGTGAGGATGCGTTCCTGCTTGGCGCTGGGCTTCTCGACCGAGAAGAGAACTTTGCCCTTGGGGCAGAATCGACCGGCCAGATCGGCCACGGCCTCATAATCGTAGGATGAGGGTACTCCGCGCAGGTCGAGAATCACGGCTCCGAGATTCTTGCCCTTGAAGCTTGCGAGCGCGGCGTCGACCTGGGCGAGAGAGTTCTTGTCGATCGCTCCCATCCGCAGATAGCCGATCCGCCCGTCAAGGATCTCGGCCAGGAAGGATGGAGCCTTGGCGGCCATCTGGCCAGCGGCCTGCGTGGTCGTGAGTGAAACGCCTGGCGAAAGCCGCTCGATCAGCCCCTCGAGCGTGGCCCGGCGCAAGGCGCTGTCATCCGTGCAGGAGGGCTTGAGGAAATTGGCTCGCAGCGTCTCGATCGCACGCTCGAGGTCCGGACTGCTGAGCCGGTCGATGATCTGGCGCGTCGAGAGTTCGGCCGGTTGAGGCGTGGCGGTGGGAGTGGGGGAAGGTATTGGTGTCCCCTGCTGCCGAGATACCGAGGCCGCAGGACCGGCCGGGGACGCCGTCGGCTTCGGCGAGGCATCCTGGGCGGATGCGGCGGTCAGTACGCCGAGAAGCGAAGCGAGGGCACAGAGGGAGGTCTTCACGATGCGGCGCCAATGTCGTTTCGACGGTGCTGGTTCGCAAAGTGAATTTGATCGGCCGCGCCATATGCGGCGTGTCGGGCTTCCTCGAGTGATGCACCGAGCGCGGTGACTCCCAGCACGCGTCCGCCATTCGTGACGAGGCCGTCCGGCGAGAGCGCCGTACCCGCATGAAAGACGACGATGTCCTCACCGCCCTCGGCCTGCTCGATGCCAGTGATCGGCAGCCCTTTTTCATAAACGCCGGGATAACCGCCCGAGGCCAGGATCACGCAGACCGCCGCGCGATCGTCCCACTCGATCTGCTGGCCGGAAAGAGTTCCGTCGATGCATGCCTCGAGAAGATCGACGAGATCGCTGCGCAGCCTGCGCACGAGCACCTGCGTCTCCGGGTCGCCCCATCGGCAGTTGAACTCAAGCACCTTCGGCCCCTCGGCGGTAAGCATCAGGCCCGGGAAAAGCATGCCGTGGAAGTCGAGGCCATCCGCCGTCGCTCCTGCGATGAAGCGGTCGAGGATTTCGCTGCGGATGCGGGCGTCCAGGTCCGCGTCGATCATGCCCGTGGGTGAGATCGTTCCCATGCCGCCGGTATTCGGCCCGACGCCGCCGTCGAATGCCTGCTTGTGGTCGCGGCAGTCGGGGAAGAGCGCGTAGCTGGTCCCATCGATGAGGGCGTGGAGCGAGCACTCGACACCTTCCAGAAACTCCTCGATCACGATCCGCCTGCCTGCGTCGCCAAACTCGGCCGCCTCCATCGTGCGATGGATGGCCTCCTGCGCCTCCTCCGGCGTGTGCGCGATGATCACTCCCTTGCCGAGAGCGAGGCCGTCGGCCTTGATGACCAGCGGGTATTTTGCCGTGAGGCAGTACTCGCGCGCGGAGTCGGCGTCCGTGAATTCCTCGTACGCGGCCGTGGGAATGCCGTGCCGCTGCATGAATTCCTTCGCAAACGCCTTAGACGATTCCAGCCGCGCCGCGGATGCGGTCGGCCCGAAAGCGCGTAAGCCCGCGGCCTGAAAGGCATCCACGATCCCCCCCGCGAGCGCGTCATCAGGGCCGATCACTGTGAGATCAATCCCTTCCCGGCGCACGAAATCGATGAGCGCATCGTGGTGCGATATGGAAAGCGGCACATTCTCGCCGACGCGGGCCGTGCCGGGATTCCCCGGGGCGGAATACACTTTCGTCACACGTGGCGACTGGGTGAGCTTCCATGCGATGGCGTGCTCACGCCCTCCGGAGCCTACAACAAGGATTTTCATCGATTCGAATCAGGGAGCACGAAAGAGCAGAACAGTCTGGACGGCAGGCAGCGCGTCACGAGACAGCAGCGCCGCCGGGCCATTGAGGTGATAGACGGAGGAGTAGCCCGAGGCGAAGCGGCTCATGTCCGCCAGCGACCCCATCGGCACCACGATCCTCGGGTGCAACTGCTGGATGAGCTGCTGCCGCTGCGGGCTGGTGAGCTGCGTGCCAGTGACGGGCATGAACAGCACATCCACGCTCCCGATCTGATCCAGATCCGACTGCGGGGGAATCCGATCGAGCTCGCCGAGGAAGCAGAATTTCAAGCCGTCCATCGACCAGCGGTAGATCACGTTCATGCCGCTGATGTCCTGGGTATTGGGCGTCTTGAAGACCGGCACTCCGAGGAACCGAACCCCTCCGGCATTGCATTCGCCGATACCCACGCTGCTGCGAATGATCTGCGGCGTGCTCTCGACCATGTCCACGTTGTTCGCATTGTCGTTCTCGGTCGTGATGAGAACGATCTCCGGACTCAGGTTCTTCGGCTGGCTGAACTCGGTCGATCCCGGAGAGAACGGATTCGTGACGATCGAAATTCCCAAAGAGCTCTTGATACGGAAGCACTGGTATCCGTACCAGTCCACGCGCACGAGGCGCTGCTGGGGAGCGGAGGCTTCCTTCTGGATCGACCCGCCGCCGCAACCAGCGAGTGCGACCGCAAGTCCGGCGAGGAGAATATGTCTGGCTATCATCGAGTTCGCACCCTGTTACGTGAAGCGGCGCGGCATTTCAAGCGGGCAGGAGGCCGGCACGCATATACCACGCATAAGTCTCGGCTAGAGTTTCATCGAGCGAGGCGTACGATCGGGCGCCAAACCGGGCGGTAAATGGCGCATGATCCACGACCCATCGATCTGGAAAAATCTCCTTCACCCGGTCCCGAGTGAGGCTTGGCGCGGCAGCCCGGAGCGCCGGCACTGCATCCACAGCCAGGGAAACAGCCTTCAATAACGCATGCGGGAGATGCAAATTCCGGCCTTTCCTTCCAATGGCACGCGCGGCGCCCTCGATAAGATCGAGATCGGTAATCGGCGTCGGATTGCAAACCGCCATTGGGCTCCCAGGCGACCAGTCCGGTGTATCGAGGGCCGCGAGGATGCTTGCGACAAGGTCGGAAACCGCGATCCAGCTATACGTCTTGGGGGCGAGACCTGGCTTGAGCCGCAGTGGGCCCGCCGCCATTTGGAAGAGAGGCAACGTCGCCCGATCCCTCGGGCCGAGGATCATTGGCGGCCGCCAGATCCATGCGCCCGGCTGCGCAGCCTCGAGGGCGCGCTCCATGGCGAGCTTGGATTCTCCGTACCACGTCATCGGCGCGTCCGGATCGCCCATTCCCCTCACCTGGCGCCCGACGGGCGTCGGCCCACCCGCGCTTTGTGAAGAAAGGACGAGAATACGCGCCGCGGGAGGCAGGCCGCCCATGAGCCGCAGGGTGTCTTCGACATTGACCCGGAAATAAGACTCCCGGTCGCGCGCGAAGAGAACGCCCGCGCAATGCACGGCATGGTCGATCTCTCCAGGGGGCGTCTCATCCCAGCCGATCACGCGTAGCGCGCCCGGCTCGATCGAGACCCCCTCGGCTTCCAATGCCTTCTGTAACTTGCCGGGGTCGCGTACGGCCGCGACGATTTCCCCATACCGGCCGGAGCGCAGCGCCTCGAGCAGAAGATTCAGCCCGACGAAACCTGTCGCTCCAGTGAGAAAGAGCCTCATAGCTGTTCTAGAGCGCCTTCTCGTAAATGCACCACTTCCGGCGCTGGATGCCGCCAAGCATCCGGCTGTTCTCCAGGATCTCGTGGTTGTTCTCTTCGATCCAGCCGAGCTGGGCCGATTTGAACCGTTCCTTGGCACAGCGGAACTGCTCGTGGAGAAGCCATGCGTGCAATCCGCGGTCGCGGCATTGCGGCAGGATGCCGTAGACGATCTGACGCGCAGTCGTGATACGCCGCGTCTTCATCAGCCACAGCGTATGTGGCAGGCGAAGCCAATGCGGAGTCTTCTTGAGGTGAATGAGAAGCTCGTTGAAGTTCGGCAATGAGAGCGCCACACCGGCCGGCTCGCCGTTCTTTTCCGCGATCAGGATCATATCCGGATCGGCGATCGCGCGCATGTCCTCGGCCGCGCTGAGCAGGTCCTCCATCGAGATCGGGAAGAATCCCCAGTTCCGGCTGAGGGTATCGTTATAGACCGCATGCACCAGCTCGAGTTCCTCGTCGAGCTTCTTCAGGTTGATGGGTCGCAGGCGCATCTTCGAGCGCTTCGCCACGTGGGCGGTGAGCCGCGAGAGGCGCTCCGGCATCTCGAGTTCCGCCAGCGGCAGATCGAATCCCAGCAGCGCACGTACCCGCTGCAGGCCGGCATTGAGGACGAGTGATTCGTAATAGGGCGGATTCCAAGTCAGCCCGATACACGGCGGCGTGCCGTGCCCCTCGACGAGCAGACCACATTCGTCGTTGATGCTCGGGTTGTATGGGCCGCGAATCGAGGTGAGACCGCGCTCGCGCAGAACGGCCTCCGCCCGCTCGAACAATGCGCGCGCCGTGGCGGGATCATTCTCGCATTCGAAGAAGCCGAAGAATCCCGTCTTATCGTTGTAATGCCGATTGTGCGATCGATTGACGATCGCCGCGATACGACCGACAGGTCGGCCGTCCCTGGTGGCGATGAACGCGTGAATTTCGCCGTGGACCTTGCTAAAGGCCGACTTCGGCGAAAGGTATTTCGCGATACTACCCGGAAACGGCGGAACGAAGTTCGGATCCGTCCCGGCCAGAGTCTCCGCCACCTTCTCGAAGCGGCTCCGATCCGTTGACGTGCGGCAGACTGAAATCGAAAACATTTTTACGGCGAGTCGGGTCACAGTAAGCAGGGTCGTCGAAAGTGCCAAGCTCCCTCGAAAGGCGGCCGAAAATTTCGAGCACCCGATCGAGATCCTCGTCGGTATGAGTGGCCATGTAGCTCGTGCGCACGATGGCTTCGCCGTAACGAACAGCCGGGTAAATGGCCGGAGTGGCAAATATACCCTCCTCGTAGAGGCGCTGGGTAAACTGGAATGCCTTTGCCTCGCTCCCGATCAGGATCGGCACGATCGGCGTCTGCGTGCTGCCGATCTTGAAGCCCAACTGCCGGAAACCCTCGTGCATCTTGTGCGTATTTTTCCAGAGCTGCTCGATGCGCTCAGGCTCGGCCTGCATGATCTCGAGCGCCTTCAAAACGCCGCCCGCCACTGCGGGAGCAAGCGAAGCGGTGAAAATGAAGCAGCGCGCCTTGTGCCGGAGGTATTCGATGACTTCCTTCTTGCCGGCAATGAAACCGCCCATCGAGCCCAGTGACTTCGAGAACGTGCCCATGACGAGGTCCACGTCGTCGTTGACGCCGAAGTGGTGCACGGTGCCCCGCCCGAGCGGGCCAAGCACTCCCAATGCGTGAGCCTCGTCCACATACGTGAGCGCGCCGTATTCCTTTGCCGCCTCCAGGATCGGCGGCAGATCGGCGATGTCGCCCGACATGCTGAACACCCCGTCGAGGACGACAAGCTTGCCGGCCGTCTCGGGCAGACGCTTGAGGCGGTTGCGCAGCGAAGCCGCCGAATTATGCCGGAAGGGGACGAGCCGCGATGGGGCAAACTGGCAACCGTCGATAATGCTCGCGTGATTTTCGCGATCGCAGAGGATGGCGTCATCGTCGTCGGTGAGCGTCGCGAGCGCTCCCTGGTTTGCAAAAAATCCGGTCGAAAATAGCAGAACCGCCTCGCGCTGAAGGAAATCAGCAAGGGCCTCCTCGAGTTGCTCATGCAGCCGGATGTTCCCGTTGAGAAGCCGGGATCCCGTGCACCCTGCGCCGAATTTCCGCGCTGCATCGCACGCAGCCTCGACTACTCGTTCATCCTGAGCCAGGCCGAGATAGTTATTCGACCCGATCATGATTTTGGTCTGCCCGTCGCAGACGACATGATTGCCAGCCGTGTCGTCGATGCGGCGGAAGTAAGGATAGAAGCCTTGCGCCCGGGCATCAGCGGAGTCGCGGTAGTCCCGGCACTTCTGTGTTAAATCTTTCGCCACCTTTATATTTCGCTCAGTCGTGGCACGATTGCGTGCCTTTCTCCGCAACTCGACCGCAAACGCCCCCGGGTTTCAATCAAAAACCGGAGTTCCCTCGCAGAGAGCCGCCGCCGAAATCGTCCGATGAGGCGCGCCACTCGTATGCCACCCCCTGAAAAAGCGCGAGAGATGACACGAAATTCATCAGCCAGGGAAAGCCGTAAGCCGGAAATGACAGGGGCCGGAAAAGTTGCAGGCCGCCGCAACGAATGCTGCGACGGCCTGCTGTTCCCCCCAGAACAGGCTCCAGAATGCCATAGTTTTTATGCAACGCAACAACTTTTTTTCATTTTCTGCCGGAAGCGAGAAAATGACTCCGCCATACTTCCATCTCCGAGCTAATCTGCCCGCCATACTTCCTTCATGCAGACACTCCCGATTTCCGTCGATCCCCACCGCGCCCAAACGCGGAGCGAGGAAACTGCGAACACTCTGAGCGCGGCAATCGGCCTCGCAGGCGCAGGCCTCGGCGCAGCGGCCCTGGCTGTCCTTTCAAGGGATCACGCAAGCGGCTGGCCGGCACAAGCAGGGCTGGCGATCTACCTGGCCGCCCTGCTCGCCATGTATGGGAGCTCGACTCTCTACCATGGCCTTCCGCCGGGCCGGAAAAAATCCTTGGCCCGAGTGGCGGATCACCTGGCCATCTATGGTCTCATCGCGGGCACGTACACTCCGTTCGCCCTGGGACCACTCCGATTCCATGGCGGCTGGATGCTGGCAGCCACCGAGTGGGCTCTGGCCAGCGTGGGAGCGATCTTCGTTCTGTCGGGCGGGATGCAGCAACGCCGACTTTCGAATGCTCTCTATCTCGCGATGGGTTGGCTCGGGCTATTCCTTCCGGATTTCCGGAACCATGTGCCCGCAGTGTGTCTGGCCTGGCTGCTGGCCGGAGGCGTTGCCTATTCCGTGGGGGTTGTTTTCTATTCAGCCAAGCGCATGCCCTTCAGCCATGCGATATGGCACCTATTCGTCATTGCAGGCTCGGCCTGTCACTTCGTGGCGGTCGCAATGCTTTTCGTCCCCCCTTATCGCTGACGCATTTGGGGAGATAGAGAGCCAGTTTTCAATCCCCATACAACCAAGGAAGGAAGGAAGCCTCGGCGGTCCGGCAGCTGCCGGATTCGCCCTACCGAACTAAAAGAAGGCTCGCGCCCGGAGCACCCGGCATTTGCCGGGTTCGTTTTCGGTGGTAGGGCGCGTCGCGCCGTCAACCGCCGTAGATTTTTCCCGCGTCGCACGTCTACTTATATACCACCTCGGGAATCAATCCCTGACCCTTCACCTCAAGCGACGCAATGCGTCTCGACCGCATGCACGATCGTCTCGACGCTTACCGGCTTCGCAAGGAAGGGAAATCCGCCGATGGCTTTTTCGTGCCTCGCCTCCTTGGGAGAAACGATTGCCGTAAGAAAAATCACCGGAACCTTCGCCAGCTCTTGATCGGCGCGGATGCGCGTAGCCACCTCTCCGCCATCGACCTCGGGCATGACCACATCCAGGAAAATGATGTCCGGCTTGAAATATCGCGCCACCTCGACCGCTCGCCGGCCATCGTTTACCTCCTCGACGATGAATTTCCCGGTGCCCTCGAGCGTAAGTCGCATGAGGCGGGTGAAGCCAGGTTCGTCGTCAACGATCAGAATGCGTTTCTGTTTCATGAGGATTTTTGGTTTGGAATGTGAGCGTAACGATGGCTCCCTCGCCGTCCCGATTCCGGATGGAAATCGTACCGCGCTGGAGGTTCATGATGGATCTGACCACGCTCATGCCGAGGCCGGCGCCCTTGCCGGTCGGCTTGGTCGTGAAGAATGGCTCAAAGACGTGAGGGAGAACGTCCGGCGGGATGCCTGGCCCCGTATCCGTGACCTCGGCGATCACCACACTGTCGCCCGCCTGGAAGACCTGATTGCTTTCGCTCCCGATATTCGCGCCGAAGCCCGTGACCTGCGCCACCCGTGTGCGCACACCCAGAGTCCCGCCGTCGGGCATCGCCTGGAGCGCGTTGGTAAATAAGTTCACGAAGACCTGGCTGACCTTTCGTCGATCCGCCATCACCGGCGGCAGATCGCCGAGATCCAGGTCGATTTTATGCAACTCGCGACTGACCTCGCCGCGCACCAGCCGAAGCGCATCCCGGATCAACTCGTTGAGGTCGTTGGCCTCGAGTTCGAGCTGATGGGGCGCTGAGAAGTCGAGCAGCCCCTTGATGACCCCGTCGGCTCGCTGGACGGCATCGGAGAGATCCTTGAGCACGGATGCCGTGGTCTCGTCATTGCCGTGCTTCCCCGTGAGGAACTCGATGCCCATCGAAATGATGGCCAACGGGTTCTTTACCTCGTGGGCGACACCGGCGGCGAGCCGGCCAATGGACTTGAGCTTCTCGGCTTCGATGAGCTGCAGTTGCACATCCCGCAGTTCCTGATGGGCCTTCCGGAGCTCGTCGACCGCGTCTCGCAGGTGATCGTTCGCCTGCATGAGCTCGAGCCGCGCCTTTTTCTCGCCGGTGATATTCCGGTTGATACACACGAGGCCGACAACTTCGCCGCGCTCGTTGCGGAGCGGGACCTTCGAGGTCACCAGCCAGGTCGCTTCCCCGGTGGATGAGGTGCGCTCCTCGTGGTTCACCCATGGCTTGCCCTCGCGAAGGACCGCCATATCCACCGCCTGCGCCTGCTCGGCAAATGCCCGCTCGAAGAAGTCGAACACCGTCTTGCCCACCACATCGCTCTCTCCCCGTACGCCGAGGAATCGCGCGTGGGCCGCGTTATCCAGCACGTAGCGGCCGGCTGTATCCTTCACGTAGATCGGGTCGGGCAGGTTGTCGATGACGCCCCGCAGCATGTTCCGCTCGGCCGCAAGCGCTTCCTCGAGCCGTTTGAGATCGGTCACATCGCGGGTGATGCTGCATGTGCCGATGATCTTCCCGTGCCGGTCGTGCAATGGGAGCCTGGTCGTGCTGTTCCATTTCACCCGGGCATCCGGTGTGACACGCCGCTCCACCTTGCCGACCATTGATTCGCCAGTCTGGATCACGCGCTGCTCGTCGATGAACGTGGCTTCCGCCTGCTCGGGTGAGTAAAAATTGAAGTCCGTCTTACCGACGAGGTCCATGGGGCTGGCCACCTTGAGCCATTCCGCGACCGACGCGCTCGCCCGGAGATATCGACTATGCCGATCCTTGAAATAGATCTTGTCCGGCATGAAATCGAGGAGCGCGTGGAGCAGGTCGCTCTCGTTCTTGAGATCACGCTCGACGCGAGCCCTCTCGAGCGCCCAACGCATCGATCGCTCGAGCGCCGGAGGCGTGAGCTTGCTTTTGACCAGGTAATCCTGCGCTCCCATGTGAAGCGCTCGGCGCGCGATCTCCTCTCTGGAGGTTTGATCCACGATGATGAATGGCACGTATCCGCCAAGGGCGGGCTGGGCCTCCAGTAGTTCGAGTTCCCGCAGGCCGTCCCCGCCGAGGTCGACCAGCACGAGGTCCACGGCATCGCGTTCCAGCGCGGAACCGGCCGCCGTGACGCTGGGAAATTCATGAAGAATCCGAAATCCCTCGACGACGAGGCTTTCCAGAAGTTGGCGCAGGCGGGGAGTTGCGGAGTTTTCCGATTCGATGACGAGCAGTCGAACCGTTTGGTGGGGGGAAGCGGGCATTGGCACGGAGCGGTCAGCCACAGCAAAACATCGCACCGACTTCCCCCGAGTGGAATCAAAAACCTGCCAAAGTATTGCGCTTAGAGCATGTTTGAAAAATACGGAAGGCCGCGCGAAAGCAGGGTGGTGCATGGTCTATACACTTTTAATTTCCTTCCCCTTTTATTTTCCACGCGGTCTTCCGGAGTTTTCAAACAGGCTCTTTACCCAACGAGTTCCGCGAGATCGGCTTGGTCCAGCTGCGCCAGCGCATCCTCGGCGTCGACGGTCCCGGCCAGCAGTTCGCGCTTACGCTGCTGGAGTGCCAGCACGCGCTCCTCGATGGTCCCGCGTGCGATGAGCTTGATCGCCGTGACGACGCGCTTTTGCCCGATACGGTGCGCCCGATCGGTAGCCTGGGCCTCGACAGCCGGATTCCACCAGGGATCGAAATGGATCACCGTATCCGCACCAGTGAGGTTGAGACCGACACCTCCTGCCTTGAGGCTGATCAGAAACACGGAAATCGTCTCATTGTTTTGAAAGCGCTCGACCACCGCCGCCCGGTCGCGCGTGGAACCGTCGAGCCGGCAGAATGTCACCCCATCCGCCTCCAGCGCGGGCTCGATGAGATCGAGCATGGAGGTGAACTGGCTGAAGACCAGTACGCGATGCCCGCCATCGATGGCCTCGCCCAGCAACTCCCGCAGCGCGGCGATTTTTGCGGAAACCGCCGAGTCGGCACCCGCGGCTCCCAGGAGCCGCAAATCACAACATGCCTGGCGAAGCCGCAATAATGCCGTGAGCACGCGCATGCGGGCGGCTCCGGCCTGCCCATGGTCGCGGAGCTGGTCCACCTGTGCCCGTGCGGCCTCCTGCAAGCGACCGTAGGTCGCCTTCTGCTCGTCGGTAAGTTCGACCTCGAGGACCTGCTCGATCTTGTCCGGCAGATCCGTGAGGACGTCCTGCTTCCGACGCCGCAGCAGGTAGGGAGCGATTCGTCGGGAGAGACGTGACCAGATTTCACCGGCGGCTCCCGCGAGCAATGGAGCTTCGTACCTCTCGCGGAAGTCGTTCCGGCTGCCGAGATAGCCCGGCAGGAGAAATTCGAAAAGAGACCAGAGATCACGCACCGAATTCTCGATCGGCGTGCCCGTGAGGATGAACCGGCTCGCGCCAGCCAGCGCGTAGGCGGACTTCGCGTTCTGGCTATCGGGATTTTTAATGTGCTGGGCCTCGTCCAGGAAGACGGCCCTGAAGGCGTAGTCGCGATACAAGTCGATATCCCGCCGAAGCAAGGCGTAGCTCGTAATCACCAATCGGTGATCGGGTATGGCCGCAAATTTCCCCGCACGATCCGGACCATCGATCGCAAGGACTGGCAGCCCGGGCAGGAATCGCTCCGCCTCCCGTTTCCAGTTCCAGACAAGCGAGGACGGGCACACGACGAGGGCCGTCCCGTCGCACAGCGCCTCGATGACCGCCAGCGCCTGGACCGTTTTGCCGAGTCCCATCTCGTCCGCGATGAGGCCACCTCTACCCGCGAGAGCATGGCCGAGCATCCATTCCGCACCTGCCACCTGGTATGGTCGGAGCGTATTTCGGAGGGAACCGAGCCGGACTTTTTTACCCAACGAAGAATCCGCGGGAGCGGAAATCCCCTTCCATTTCGCGATACTCGCCTCCAGATATCCGCGGCAGGCGGCCGGGATACGATAGGCCCCGCGCTCCTGCCGGGGATTGCAGTCGCGAAGGACCTCCTCCAGATCTGCCGCAAGCACAGGATCTGCAATGGCAAGCTTGCCGCTCTTGAGCTTAAGAAAGGGCTGCCCGCCCTGCAGCAACCGCGCGAGGTCCGCCTGCGAGAGCAGCGCCTCCTTCCCTGCCGAGTGATGAATCTGCACGTCGAGCCAGTCGCCGGAAGATTCACGGATAGCGAACTGCGGCTCGATGCGCACGATGTCCCGCGTGACATGCTGAAAGCGCTCACCCTCCGAAATCTGCCACTTCGTCCGCCATGCGGGCAGGGTCGCCGCAAAGAAGCGCAGCACCGCCTCCTCGCCCTGCAATGCAGCCTTCCCCTTGAAGTCGCGAAATCCCGCGCCCACGATCTCGGCGAGCGCGGCGGCTTCGGCGGCGGGATTCGATACTCCCGGCTCCCGATAGGAGAAACGAACGTCCGCCTCCAGATGGCGGAGGGAACCCTCCAGGGAGATGGCGATCTCGGGCACCTCGGCTGTCGCGCGGACCGGCTGGCGCACCACGGGTGCTTCCGGGGCCGCATTCTTCCCGGCGGCCACCGGCTTGATCACCTGAAGGCCGACAGCGACCGAGTGCGCACAGATGAGTCCACGCTGGCGGGAGTCCCTGCAGGGGCAGAGATTTTCCACATCCACCGCATTCCGCAGCTTCAGACCGCACAGGAATTGCCGCCCTCCCTCCGAAATGCGGCCCTTCAACAATGGCGGCTCATAGCTGGCCTCAATGACACGGCCAGCTGCATGGATCGCTTGCGCCTGCTTGAAAACAGGCCATCCGCACATCGATACCAGAAATTTTTCAGTGAGTTCCAATATCCTGAGAAGTGACAAGCGCGCGGGAAAAGTGCAAATCTTGGCGCGCTCGCATGCGAATTTACCGCTGGCTGTTGATCCTTCTCGCTCTGTTTCCCGGACTCATCCATGCGGATACCGGGAAGCTGAAAGTCGGCATTTTCCCCCGAGCGCCCTTCGCAATGAAGGACGCGCATGGCCAGTGGACTGGCCTCGCCGTGGATGTCTGGGAAAGGGCGAGTGCCGAGGCGGGGCTTCCGTTCCAATACGTCGATGTCACCGAGGATCAAGGAATCCACATGGCAGGGCGAGGAGACCTGGACATGGTCATCGGCGAGATCGGCCTCTCTGCGGAGCGCGAGCGCGAGATCGACTTCACGCAGCCGTTCATTACGACGCCCATTGCCGCAGCCATCAAGCCGGCGACGATGCATCCCCACTGGTTCTCGATATTGACCGGCATGCTCAATCACGGGGTCATCTCGGCTGTGGTCGTGATGCTGGTGACGATGTTTCTCTTTGCTGTGTTCCTATGGCTCGTCGAGCGGCGGCTGGAGAATGGCCACTTCAGCGGAAACGTCCTTCGCGGCCTGGGATCGGCCATCTGGTTCGCAGCCGTGACGATGACGACGGTCGGCTATGGCGATAAGACACCTCAGTCCGCGGCAGGCAGGATCATGGTCTTCTTCCTGATGTTTCTGGGCATCGTGATCGTGAGCGTCTTCACCGGAACGGTCGCATCGAGCCTCACGCTAGCGACCTCGCAAAATGGCATCTCCCAGATGTCGGATCTGTCGCAATACCGCTGCGGCGCTCTCGAAGGCTCGATCGCACAGGACCTCCTCACAGCAAAGGGCATTCCCTGCCGCACCTTTCCCACCACCGCAGATGGGATGAGCGCACTCATGACTGGTAAGATCGAAGCGTTCGTCGACGGTGAAGCTGATCTCCGCTACGAAGCCAACCAGAAGTATAGCGGCCAGGTGAATGTCGAGCCGATCTCGACCACGCACATCAGCTATGCATTCGCCACTCGCCCGAATTTCTTCGCCCGAGACCCGATCAACATCGCTCTGATCGAGATCACGAATCGGACGGAATGGGAAGAAGAGGTCGATCGATGGATCGGCCAGCCCACACAGTAGATCACTCTCCGATCCGCACCAGGCTCCACTCGACGTCGCCCGCGACCTCGTCGATCTCCAGCCACGCATAGCTCGGCGGAGCTCCGTGGTTGGGTTTCCCGATTGTGCCGGGATTTAGAACCCGGGTGCCGCCGACTTGCTCGTCTCTCGGCACGTGCGTGTGCCCATGTAGAAGGAAGTCGGCTCCGGCAGGTCGCGCAGGCGGAGCATGGATGAGGAAGAACGATTTGCCCGCCCGCTCGATGCGAAGCGTGACCGGCAGGTCGAGACCGACATCGCCATTCCCCAATACGCCGAGCACTGGAGGCCCAATCCGCTGCAGTGCCGATAGTATGCCCTGGTCGACGAAATCGCCGAGATGCCAAATCTCGTCCGCCAATCGGATGTCCGCCACGACGGAATCGGGCAGCTTCCCATGGGTGTCGGCAATGATCGCAATGCGCATGATCCGTCTTTTACGGCAGATCGCGCGGGGATTCACCGTTGAACTTACGGCATTAAGATCTAAAACTGATGGACTTCCTATGCTTCCGTCCGCACACCAGCACGTCCTTGATCTAGTCGCCTACGAGCCCGGCAAGCCAGTCGAAGAGCTGGCTCGCGAAATGGGTCTCGAGCCATCGGCGATCATCAAGCTGGCGTCGAATGAGAATCCGCTGGGACCTTCACCCCTGGCCGTCGCAGCCATGAGACAGGCACTCGATCGCGCGAATTTCTATCCGGATGGCGGAGCATGGGCTCTGCGGGGAACCATCGCCCAGCGGCTCGGCTTGGAACGATCGAATGTCGTGCTGGGGAATGGCTCCAACGAGATCATCGAATTCCTCGGTCACGCATTCCTCAGCCCCGGCGATGAAGTCGTCACGGCAAAGCATGCATTTGCGGTGTACACGCTCATGGCACAGCTCTTTGGCGCCACGACCGTGGAAGTGGAAGATCCCGGCTATACGCACGACCTCGAGGCGATGCTGCGCGCGATCACTCCGCGCACGCGGCAGGTCTTCATTGCCAACCCGAACAATCCCACCGGCACGCTCGTCGGCCAGGCGGAGATCGATGCCTTCATGGACAAGGTGCCCGATCATGTGGTCGTGGTATTCGACGAAGCCTATTACGAGTTCCTCGACAATCCTCCGGACGTCATCAAGTACGTCCGTGAAGGCCGCAACGTGGTGGTGATGCGCACATTCTCGAAGATACAGGGCCTTGCCGCTCTGCGCATCGGCTATGCCCTCGCGCCAGCCAGGCTGGCGGAAATCCTCCAGAAGACTCGCCAGCCATTCAATGCCAATGCGATCGCCCAGGCCGGCGCCGCAGCGGGCATTCAGGACGAGGAGCACATGCGCAAGACCCGCGAGCTCACACACGAAGGCCGCAATTATCTCCAGACCGAATTCGCAGCGATGGGCCTCCAGTTTGTGCCCAGCTATGCGAACTTCGTGCTGGTGCGCGTCGGCAATGGCGATGCGATCTTCAAGGCCCTCCTCCAGCAGGGCATTATCGTCCGCGCCATGCGCAGCTACAAATTGCCCGAGTGGGTGCGCGTCTCGATCGGCACGATGGAGCAGAATCGCCGCTTCATTGCCGCCCTGCGCGAGCTCGATGCCGCCGGAGCCATCTCCCGCGGCGAGCTAGCGACGGTCTCGTAGCGCCGGGGGAGATGCCCTCGAGAGCCGTTTCTCACAAATTTTTTACAAATTCCTGACGCGGCTCTGACAACTCTGCCGCTGCGGCATGCGAGCGTGGATCGTATGAAAACGATCCTCCTCGCAATTGCCGCCTCCGCGGCTGCCCTCACTGCGCTGGCCGCGCCAATTCCGAATAGCCAGATCGACTATCCCGGGTTTCAGAAGATTGTCATCGCTTCCGGCCCCGAGCGCGAATCCCATCGGCTGACCGAGCAACAATTTCTCGCCGAGCTGGGCGTCAATGGCACCGTGGTGCTCGATGCACGGAGCGCCTCGAGATATGCCCTTCGGCATATCAAAGGGGCGGTCAATCTTCCCTTCACCGAATTCACCGCGGACACTCTGGCCCGTGTGATTCCGTCGAAAAGCACGAAGGTCCTCATTTATTGCAATAACAACTTCGTCGGCAGCCAGTCGGCATTTCCGACCAAGGCCGTCACGGCGTCACTGAACGTCTCCACGTTCACCTCCCTCAAATCCTACGGCTACACGGATATCTACGAACTCGGCCCTCTCCTCGATGTAAAGACAACCTCCATCCCCTTCGAGGGCACCGAAGTCCAGCCCTAATCCCTCGATCCGAATCTCACATGAAAACTTACATTCACCATTTCATCATCGTCGCACTTCTCGCTGGAGCAGCTGCGGATGCGCACTGCCGGATACTCGATGTGCCAGTCTCGCAGCCGCGGATAATCAGCGTCTCCGGATCTGCGGAGGTGAAGGCCGCGCCCGATGAGGTTTATTTGAAAGTCGGCGTGCAAACCCGCAATGAGAGCCTCGATGATGCGAAGCGGGAGAATGACGAGCGCGTCTCGAAATCATTGAGTTTCTTGAAGACCAGTGGGATCCGGGCAAAGGATATTCAAACCGATTTCATCAGCATCGAGCCTGTCTATGACGGTCCCTCGTCGGCCCAGGTCGTCGCCTACATCGTCCGCAGAGCGATCGAGATCAAGATAACGAAGGTGGATGCCTTCGAAGGCCTGTTGACCGGCCTCCTCGACAGCGGGGTGAATACCGTACAGGGCGTGACATTCAGCACCTCGGAACTTCGAAAGTATCGTGACGAAGCCAGGGCCATGGCCATACAGGCAGCTAAGGAGAAGGCGGATGCGATGGCCTCGGAGCTGGGTGTAAAAAGGGGCAAGGTTGACAATATTGGCGCGGGCGATTTCGGCGGCTGGTTCGCGACAGGCAGCGGCTACTGGGGAGCACCTCAGGGTGGCAGCATGTTTCAAAACGCAATTCAGAATGCCGGAAGCTCTCCGGTGGAGAGTGGAGCTCTTTCTGCGGGACAGATCAGCATCTCCGCATCGGTAAATGTCTCATTCGAGATCGAGTGACCTTGCGGAAGGCCTCGTCTCGGTGGCTATGGTGACTCCCTCGGGCGGGGCTCGCCCCGGATTCCTCGCTGCACGGATCGAGCCCGCCTGCTAGCATCACGTCGTGCGCCGCATTGCCCTGGTCCTTCTGGCTGCCGTCTTCATTCCCAGCATTGTGCTTGGGATTCTCGCGCTGCGCGCCGCAAGACAGCAGCGCGAGATCGTCACTCGCCAGATGACGGAGTTGTATCAGAAGGATGTCGATTCTCTTGCGGGCGCATTTCGAAATGCCATTTTCCGGCTGCAGCGCGATTTCACAGAGCAGGTCCGCGTCGGTTTGGGAGGCAGCTCTCCGCAGGCACTCGCGTCAAACCTTCCCGCGAAGCTTGGAGCGAATCTTGGCGGCACAGCCTTTGCAGTGTCGTCCGAAGGCGATCTTGTTTCGCCGGCCGGTGGCGATTCGCACACAATGCGATTCCTGCGGGACCACGAAGAATTCCTGAGCAATCGCTCGCGGGCCACGCTCTTCCCCGCACAACAGGTATTGTCGAATTCGTTCGTGGCTCCGCGGCGACCGCCGGAACAAGAGCCTGCATTTTCCCCATCACTCCAGGCCACGTCCCGAAACCTGGTTCCCCAGAAAAACTCGATTACGACTTCTCAATCCAGCTCACTCGTATCCGACTTCCGGACAGCCATCGGCGACGCTCGCGACGGCGTGCTCGCCCGCTACACCCAGGATGGCGTGGAGATGATCCTGTGGACCCGGCCGCGTGAGGGCGGCGGGATGCTTTATGGCCTCGTCCTGCCTGCGCCCGCGATTGCGCGCTTCGCGCGGGAAACCTTCGCCTCGCTCGCTCCGCGCTCCAGTGGCGCGTGTCTCGCCCTTCTCGACGAGAGCGCGCATCCGGTAGCGGCATCGATCGCCGGATTCTCGGCCGACTGGAAACATCCTTTCGTAGCCGCCGAAATCGGAGAAACCCTACCCCACTGGGAAGCCGGATTGTATTTGACCGATCCGGATCGGATCGTTCGGTCAGCGAACCTCCTGGCACTCGCCCTCACGGTTCTCATTGCAGTGACGCTCTCGTTCATCCTCGCCGGCGGGGTATTCGTGGCCCTCGATGCCAGGCAGCAGCTCATGCTTGCACAAAAGAAGACCGACTTTGTCTCGAATGTCTCCCACGAACTCAAAACTCCACTCACGTCGATCCGCATGTTCGCCGAAATGCTCGGCATCGATGGCCTCCCTCCCGAAAAGCGCAGCCATTATCTGCGCATCATCGGCATTGAGAGCGAGCGACTCACCCGCCTTATCGACAACGTGCTCGACTTCGCGAGGTTCGAGCGAAATCGAAAAATCCTTCGCAAGTCCCTCACGGATCTTCGCATCGCGATCTCGAGCGTATGGGATGTGCAGAGCGCACATCTGCAGGAGAATGGCTTCTCCTGCGAATGGATTGCCGATGACGGCCCGTATTTCGCCCTCGCGGATGCCGATGCGATCGCACAGGCGCTCATGAATCTGCTCTCGAACGCGGAAAAATATTCGGATTCCGGACGGGAGGTCACGCTTCGCACGAAACGGGCATCTGGATTTCTCCTCATCTCGGTGCTCGACCGCGGCCCAGGCGTGCCGCGCGGTGAGGAATCTCGGATTTTCCAGGCGTTCCATCGGGCGAACGACTCCCTGGCCAGCGGCGTACAGGGGAGCGGCATCGGCCTCACCCTCGCCTTGCGCATCGCTCGAGCGCACGGCGGAGATGTTATTTATCGTCCTCGCGATGGGGGCGGCAGCGAGTTTACGCTCAAACTTCCGCTGGATGATTCCGCCACATGAAAATCCTCGTCGTCGAAGATGATGCGCATATCCGGCTCGGTCTGGCCGATGCCCTCACCGCCGAAGGATATTCGGTAAGTGAATGCGGAGATGGCGCTCAAGCGCTCCGTCTCATAAAGCAGGTCACGCCCGATCTGCTGGTCCTCGATATCATGCTTCCGCGCAAGAGCGGCTTCGATGTTTGCCGTGAGTTGCGGGCGGCTAAAAATCCGGTCCCCATCCTGTTTCTAAGCGCGAAGGGACAGGAAATCGATAAAGTGATCGGGCTCGAACTCGGAGCGGATGATTATGTGACGAAGCCATTTAGCCTGCGCGAACTTCTCGCTCGAGTGCGTGCACTTCTGCGCCGATCCCGGGGCAACATCGAGTCTGGAATACCGGAGGAGATATCATTCGGATCGGTGCGCATCCGAAGCTGTGCCCTCACCGGCTGGCGGGGAGATTGTGAATTTTCGCTCACTCCGCGCGAGCTCGCGGTGCTCTCGCTTCTTTACTTTCATGCGGGCGATGCCGTTTCCCGCGACCGTATTCTCAACGAGGTCTGGGGTGTCGATTATCTGGGCACCACACGCACTCTCGACCAGGTCGTCGTAAAGCTCCGACAGAAGATCGAGGATGATGCCTCCGCCCCCCGACATCTCCTCACCGTGCACGGACTGGGATATCGACTGCTGATCTAAGCCGAAAATTCAGAGGAACGCACGGATATGAAATCCGCCCGGCACGAGGAATCTAGGGAACCCGACGGCGCGGCTCCCCTACCACCGAAAACGAACCCGGCAAGTGCCGGGGGTCCCCGGCGCGAGCTTTCCTTTGGGTGGTAGGCCGAGTCCGGCAGCTGCCGGACCGCCGTAGATTCCTATTTTCATCCCGCGTGGAGTCCCACGTGCGGGGCATGGCGATCTCACCCTCCCCAAAGCTTGAGTATGGCGGGCATTCCGAAGAGGCTCTCGAAATGGTAGCCGACGATACGATAGCCGCACTCTCCACGCCGCCCGGCGAGGGAGCGATAGCGGTCGTCCGTATCTCCGGCCCCGATGCATGGCAAATCGCGGATGAGATCTTTCGCGGCGATTCGATCCAGCCACGGCGAGCGATGTATGGCCGCATCGTGGATCGCGACGGCACGGTCGATGACGTCGTGCTCACGGCCTACCGTGCCCCGGCGAGCTATACAGGCGAAGACGTGATCGAGATCAGCGGCCATGGCGGCGTACTGGTCTCCGCCCGTGTGCTGCAGACGGCGCTGGCCGCCGGAGCACGCGCGGCATTGCCGGGGGAATTCACGCAACGGGCATTCCTCAACGGCAAGATGGACCTCACCCAGGCCGAGGCGGTGATGGATCTCATCCGAGCCCAGACTCCACTCGCCGCGCGCGCCGCAATGGAGCAGCTCCGCGGCCGGATTGGTGAGGAGATCCTCGCGATACGCGAGTCATTGCTCGACGTGGTGGCGCATATCGAGGCTTACATCGATTTTCCCGACGAAGATATCGCACCGGACACCGGCGCCGCCATGCGGGCGCGAATGCTCGCCGTGCGTGACCGCATCTCGGCTCTGCTGGCGACGGCCGATGAGGGCCGCATCCTGCGCGAGGGAGTACGCCTCGCGATCTGCGGGCGGCCGAATGCCGGGAAGTCCAGCCTGCTCAATCGCCTGGTCGGCTTCGAACGCGCGATCGTGAGTCCCATCCCGGGCACGACTCGCGACACGATTGAGGAGGTGTTGAGTCTGCGAGGCATTCCCTTCCGAGTGATCGATACGGCTGGCCTGCGTGAGACACCCGATGCCATCGAGCGAGAGGGCGTGCGCCGCGCAAGGGAGGCGGTGGAATCTGCGGATGTCGTCCTGCGCGTGATCGACTCCACAGAGCTGGAGTCTCTCGACGACCCCTCCGCCGCGGAGAATGAGATCGTCGTCCTCAACAAGATCGACCTGTCCACGGACGTCCCCGCTTTGAAATCCCGATTCCCTGAGGCGCTGACCGCATCGTGCATCACTGGCCTCGGCATCCCGGAATTGATCGATGGCATCGCCTCACGCGTACGGATGCCGTCCGTTGCCCGTTGCGAATCCTTGGCGGCGATCAATGCGCGCCACCAGTCCTGCCTGTTAAGAGCGATGGCCTCGCTCGAAGCCGCCATTGCGCGTTTCGATGATGGGATTGAACCGGAGTTCATCTCCATCGACTTACGTGCCGCGCTGGATGCAGCCGGCGAGGTCGTCGGCGTGGTGGACACGGAAGACATTCTTGGGCGAATCTTCAGCTCGTTTTGCATCGGAAAATGAATTTCAACGCCGCACACAGGGAGAAATATTGATGGACGTTTACAAGCTTCTGCGGCCTCTCTTCTTTCGGCTCGATCCGGAACCAGCTCATCACCTGGCCATCCATGGTTTCCAATGCACGGGCTATGCTCCCTGGATCTTGAGCGCCACCTTCGGTGCCCCGCCCGCCGGTCCTGCGACCGAGGTCTGTGGCATCCGCTTCCCGAACCCCGTGGGCCTCGCCGCAGGCATGGATAAAAATGCCGTAGCCCTGCCTGCCTGGGAGGCGCTCGGCTTCGGCTTCGTGGAAGTCGGCACGATCACCGCCAAGGCGCAGCCGGGAAATCCCAAGCCTCGCGTCTTTCGCTATCCCGATCTCCAGGCTCTCATCAATCGGATGGGCTTCAACAACGATGGCGCCGATGCCGTCGCAGCGCGGCTCGACCGCCTCAAGCAATCGGGGCGCTGGCCCCGCATTCCCGTGGGAATCAATCTCGGCAAATCCAAGGTCACCGAGCTCTCCCACGCTCCGGCCGACTACCTTCATAGCTATCGGACGCTTCTGCCGTATGGCGATTACTTCGTGATCAACGTGAGCTCGCCGAATACGCCTGGCCTGCGCGAGCTCCAGGAGAAGGATGCGCTCGCGAGCATCGTGCGCACATTGCGCGACCACGACACCTCCAAGCCCCTGTTCGTCAAGATCGCACCCGATCTCGAGAATGCCCAGATCGATGCCATTCTCGAGCTGGTCGAGGCGGAGAATCTCTCGGGGTTGATTGCCACGAATACGACGCTCGATCATTCCATCATCCCCTCCGGGCGAGACCAGACTGGCGGCCTGAGCGGCGCGCCGCTGCGCAAGAGATCCGATGAAGTCGTGCGCATTCTGTGCGCAGGGACCAAACGCCCGGTAATCGCCTCCGGCGGGATCATGTCCGCGGAAGACGCTCGTAAACGTGTCGAGGCAGGTGCGGCGCTTGTCCAAATCTACACTGGATTTGTTTACCGGGGTCCGAAGCTCATTCGCGAGATCGCAATGGAGCTGAATTCCCTGCTGTCATCCCGGTAAATCCTGATATTTCTGTCTGCTCCTATGACCGACTGGAAATCGACCACCCTCACCCTCGGCCACTCGCCCGACCCGGATGATGCCTTCATGTTCTACGCCATGGCCGAGGAAAAGATCGACCTGCACGGCTATCGCTTCGAGCACATCCTGCAGGACATTCAGACGCTCAATGAGCGCGCCACGCGCGGCGAGCTCCACATCACGGCGGTCTCGATTCACTCCCTCGCCTACGTTCTCGATAAATACGCACTGCTCCCCAGCGGGGCGAGCATGGGCGATGGGTATGGCCCCATGTTCATCGTGAATAAGGGCCAGGGCCTGCCGGAATCCGCCACCGAGGCCGACCGCCGCGAGTGGCTGCTGGGCAAAAAGATTGCCGTCCCCGGCAAGATGACGAGCGCATTCCTCGCAGCCCAGCTCTTCCTCGGCGCTCAGTTCGACTACGTCGTCGTGCCGTTCGATGAGATTTTCGACGCCGTCCGCTCGGGCAAGGTGGACGTCGGCCTGATCATTCACGAGGGCCAGCTCACGTACTCGCGCGATGGATTCGAGCTCATCCTCGATCTCGGCGCATGGTGGAAAGCCCGCACCGGCCTCCCCCTCCCGCTCGGTGGCAACGTCGTGAGCAAGGGCATCCCGCCCGAGGTACGGAAGGAGCTGTCGGATGTCCTCCATAAGAGCATCGCGTACGGACTCGAGCACCGCGGCCCGGCCGTCGCGCACAGCATGAAGCATGCTCGCGGCATGGACACGCCTCTGGCGGATGAATTCATCGGGATGTACGTGAACGACTACACGCTCGATTACGGCGATGCCGGCAGGCAGGCCATCCGCCTCTTTCTGGATGAAGCCCATGCGGCGGGACTCATCCCGCAGCCGGTCGAGCTCGAGTTCGTCGAATAGCGCACCGACAACGCGATCCCGAACGGATCCCGGGCTCCAACTCGAAATTCGAGCGCGATGCCCCGGCTATGGAATCTGCGCCGCATGAGGAATCTACGGAACCCGACGGCGCGGCTTCCCTACCGCCCGGACGATCCCGGCAGATGCCGGATGATTTTGGCGCGAGCCTTCCTCTGGGTGGTAGGGCGTGTCGCGCCGCGACCGCCGTGGATTCTCATTTTTATCCCGCGCGGGGGCCTCTTCGCGGGACATCCGAATCTGATTCGAAAATTCAAAGACTAGGCGAGGCTGGTTCGACTAACCCGCACGCACCCTTTTCGCTGCGCTGGGTTTCGCACTGCCTCCGAGCATGGTTTGACGAGAGAATAGTCGGTGCTTTCGGCGAAAACGCCCTACCGAATGAGACGACGCGCTAACGCGCGAATAGCGATCGGGACCAGTGAGGACACGCGAACCCAATTCGAATGAAGTTCGATGTGCCGCGCATCCCTCGCTGGATACTCAATATCTCAATTCGGCTTCTCCGCGATCTTGTCGGATGCTGTATCGACTTTCGCCGAGAGCGTTTTGTTCTTCGGATCGAGCTGGATCGCCTTCTGCCAGTAGAGGAGGGCCTCTGCTGTGCGATTGAGGGCACGATAGGTATCGCCGAGATGCTCGTAGACGACGGCGTCTGGCCCCGGCATTGCCTTCACAGCGAGCGCAAACTCGGCTAGTGCCATGTCGTACTGGCCGCGCTGGTAGAAAAGCCATCCGAGACTGTCGAGGAAGGCTCCATTGTTTGGATCGAGCGAGAGTGCCTTGCGGATGAGACGCTCCGCCTCGTCGAGGTGATGCTTCTGCTCAGTCCACAAGTATCCGAGCGCATTGTATGCATCCGGCGAGTCCGGGCTGAGGTCGATCGCCTTCTGGAATAGCTGCTCGGCTTTCTCGGAATCACCGGCCTGCTCGGCCGCGCATGCGTAGTCGTAATAGAATGAGCCGTTAAGGATCGAGCCCTCCGTATCGGCGGCTTCGGCGGCGGCGCGATCGAACATCTGCAGTGCTTGCTGATTCCGATCCAGGGCTGCCAGCGCCCGAGCCTCGACGTATGTAAAAAACGGAGCGTGAGGAAAGAGCCTGCGTGCGTCCTCGGCGCGCATTGCAGCTTTTTCGAAATGTCCGCCACTCATGAGCAGGAACATGTAGTCCCGCTGCCGCACGAGGTTCTCCTTATCGATGATGA
>Ga0068856_100000502_pt1 | contig 43445 bp, 42 predicted proteins | sample KBSCornC62_FD_66595 | JGI IMG/M metagenome (GOLD analysis project Ga0068856, IMG submission 66595) | Corn rhizosphere microbial communities from Kellogg Biological Station, Michigan, USA - KBS Corn C6-2 | ecosystem: Host-associated > Plants > Roots > Rhizosphere > Soil ...
GAGAAAGTCTATCCCGCGCTCGACCGCCAGATTGCGCTCGTCACCGACATGCAGAAGAAGGCGACGCATGATGCCGGGGTGTGGAAACTGCCGAATGGCGATGCCTATTATCGCGACAGCGTCCTGACCTGGACGACGTCGAGCATGAGCCCTGCCGAAATCCACCAGACAGGACTCGACATCATCAAGGACCATAGCGCCCAGATCGATGCCATCATGCGCCAGCAGGGCATGACAAAAGGAACGGTCGGCGAGCGGCTCCGCGCGATGTACGACGACCCCAAGCTGATCTATGCCAACAACGACACGGCCAAAGAGCAACTGATCGCGGATCTGAACCTCAAGGTCGCCGCCATACGCGCCCGCCTGCCGGACTATTTCGGCGCATTGCCGAAAGCCGACGTCAAGATTCAGCGCGTTCCCAAATATCTCGAGGCGGCGCAAGCCGGCGGCTATTACAACGCACCATCGCTCGACGGAAAGATTCCGGGCATCTACTGGATCAATTTGCGCGACACCTCGGAGCAGCCGCGCTGGCTGTTGCCGACGCTGACCTATCACGAATCGATTCCCGGGCATCATTTGCAATTGTCGATTCAGCGCGAAGCCAAGATGCCGCTGATCCGGAAGCTCTCGTACTTCTCGTCCTACATCGAAGGCTGGGCGCTTTATGCCGAGCAATTGGCCGACGAGATGGGCATGTACAAGGATGATCCCTTGGGCCGCATCGGCTTCCTGCACGATGCGATGTTCCGCGCCGTCCGCCTGGTGGTCGACAGCGGTATCCACGCCATGAAGTGGACGCGCGAAGACGCGATCAAGTTCTTCGTCGATACGCTGGGAGACAAGGAATCGGCGACGATCACCGAGATCGAGCGCTATGCCGTCACCCCCGGACAAGCGTGCGGCTACATGCTGGGCAAGCTCGCCTTCCTCGCGGCGCGCAAGAAGGCGCGTGATGCACTCGGCGACAAGTTCGACATCAAGAGCTTCCACGATGCCATGCTGGTCGGCGGCGCGGTGCCGCTGGCGATGATCGATGGCATGACGGATCGCTACATCGCGTCGCGCCGACCTTTGGCACGCTCCGAGTGAGGACGTTATCCTCGTTCGAAGTGCGTAAGAGATCCTCAAGCCTTTGCGAGTATTGGGCTTAGTCGTTTTCGATCTTGCTGCACCCCCTCCCCCGCGCATGGCATCGTCATGAGTGACTAACAATCATTTCTATCTTCTCCCTGGTCCTAACTAGGAGGAGATAGGTGTCAGACAGCGTCACGGGAACGCGGATAAGTTCGACGGTTGCGAATAAATCCGCGCGAGAAGTTTCAACGCGTTGCGGGCAAAAGTGCCGATTTAGCGCGAAAACTTATCCTCACCGACATGAAGACAAAGTCTCGCTCGGTCAGGATCTCGCGATCGCGATACTGAGGTGCGTTTGACTCGTCACTTCTTTGAAGCCCATCCGAAGCTTCCGACAGTGGCAGTTCCCAATCGGTCCGGAGATGTCCGTTGCGCGCTGGCTCTGCCATCGCGGTTAATACGCGCGACAAATCGCTGTTCGTCCCAGATCTCAACCTCGCATCCGGTTTTTGCGGCGAGACTGGCAGCCAAATCCAGAGCGCTTAGATCGTCGTGCAGCGTGGGATATTGGCGAGCCAATATCCGATTGGCGTCATCAACACGGAATATCTTGTATTGGGTCAATCGCGCGACCTCCCGGCTTTGAGCGGGAGCGCGGGCGCCGTTCAGCTGGGCGTCCCGAAGGTCTCTCAAGCGCCAGTGCTCAAACCATCAGACTGGCGATGGGCCAGGTTAGCCCATTCCGACCAAGAACTGTACTATTTAGTACACTCGTTGAAGCCGTCTCATATCGGTGAAATGGAACCGCGAATGATGACAGCGCTTACCGGCAGAGGTATCCGAGCATACAAGACGTGATGCCGTAACTGCCCGCGATAGCAAAGCCTGTGGCGACCAAAAGCCAGAAATAAATCGACAAATGCGATGATTGGCGGCGCATGGTCATTGCTAAGTTCCCTGATAACGATGCCGGCGATCCTTTGAAAGTTCCCGGTAGAGTCAACGGAAATCAAGGTACGAAATCGCACCGTTACCCGTGGAGCGGCTTCCAGCCAATGAGGCGCTGATACTCGCGCTCAGGCTCGCAACGTCTGAGCGTCGACAACGCTTTCTGCTGACCGCGCCGGTGCGGGGAGAGGTAACTACCGGCTCATCAAGGCGTACTCGCCGCCCTTCTCGATGCCGCGCTTGTAAGCTGGTCGCGCATGCATGGCAGCGCGATATTTGACAAGTTCGGGGTAAGGCTCGAGCCGCGCGCCGGCCGCTTCGAGCACGAAGAGGAGCTGAATATCGGCGCCCGTCAGCTCGTTGCCGACGAAGAAGTTGCGGCCTTTGATGCCGGCTTCCATGTAGGAGAGGTTGTTGGCGATCTCGCTGTCGACACGCGGCTTGAGCGGCGCCGCCGCTTCACCGAGCATGCCGGTATAGAGCGCCATGAGCAGCGGCAGCATGGCCGAGCCTTCGGCGTAGTGCATCCACTCGACATATTTCCAGTGATCGTCGCTGCCGGCCTTCGGCTTGAACTTGCCCTTGCCATAGGTGTCGATGAGATATTCCACGATAGCGCCCGACTCTGCGATCGTTTTGCCGTTGTCGGTGATGACCGGCGATTTGCCGAGCGGATGGATGTTTTTCAACTCCGGTGGCGCGAACGGAACCGGACTCATGCGTTGGTATTTCACGATTTCATACGGCGCGCCGAGCTCTTCGAGCAGCCACAGGATGCGCTGCGAGCGCGAATTGTTGAGATGGTGAACCTTGAGCATGACGGTCTCCTGAATTTGTCCGAGCACCAGAGGAACAGGTGGGCGTTGCGCGCGCAATCCCCTGGCGGAAATACAATGTCCTGAGAGTTCAGGAACGCGGTTCGTTCGCTACCGGCGGCACGAAATCATCGTCGAAGACGCGTTCGGGATGATAGGCGGTGACCATCCCCATGAAGGGCGGCCAGATGCTGTAGCCGAGGAGCTCCTTAAGGCGCGGCGACATGGTTTTGGCGATGTCTTTTGGAATGGCGAGGAAGAAGTTTTCCTGCTGCCTGAGCCAGCCCTCGCAATATTGATACGTGATGGCAAGGCGTGCCGCGTTGCTCCGATTGGCGCCGCCGCCGTGATACAGCGTGCCGAGGAAGACGACGCAGGAGCCGGCCTTCATCACCACGGACTGGCGCGGAAGCGATTCGCGCGCCACATCGCTGCCGAGCTTGTGACTGCCCGGACAGATCACGGTGCTGCCATTCTCCTCGCAGAAATCGTCGATCGCCGCGATCATGCTGACGCTGAGCGCCGGGCGCGGCCGCGTCACGCGATAGAAGCTGTCGTCGAAGTGCAGCGCCTGCGCCGCTTCGCCGGGATCGATGCGGATGGCCTGTGCCGCGCTTAAGAGGAAATTCGGCTGCAGGAAATGCGCGATGAGCGCGAGAAGCCGTTCATCCTCGGCAACGCGCTCGAACACCTTGCCGCGTCCGACCAGCGTGTACACCCGCTCGGTCGCGAAACCTTCGAAGGCGTTGCGGCCATGATGGGCGCCGAAATGCGGTGCAAGGCCCGCGCGGACAGAGGCCAGCGTCTGGGCGTCGAGAAAATCCTCGATGATCGTAAAGCCGTCGCGCGCGATGCGTGCGATATGCGAATCGCAAGAGAACGCTTGCGCCGACATCGCGCTAGCGATTCAGTTCGCGCATCGCCAGGTCGAGGCCGCCGAGCGTCAGGGGATACATGCGCCCGTTCATCAGCTGCTGCATCAGCCCGATCGAGGGCGTGTAATCCCAGTGCTTCTCCGCGACGGGATTGAGCCACACGGTGTGCTCGAACATCGTCGTCACGCGGTCGAGCCACACCGCACCCGGCTCTTCGTTCCAATGTTCGACGCTGCCGCCCGGATACGTCACTTCATAGGGACTCATCGTCGCGTCGCCGACAAAAATGATTTTGTAGTCCTTGGGATATTTGTGCAGCACGTCCCAGGTATCGAGCTTCTCGTTGTGACGGCGGCGATTGTCCTTCCACACCGACTCGTAGAGGCAATTGTGGAAGTAGAAGAAATCCATGTGCTTGAATTCGGTCTTGGCCGCGCTGAAGAGCTCCTCGCACAGTTTGATGTGCGCATCCATCGAGCCGCCGATATCGAAGAAGAGCAGCACCTTCACGGTGTTGTGCCGTTCGGGCACCAGCTTCAAATCGAGATAGCCCCGATTGGCCGTGTCCTTGATGGTGCCGGGAACGTCGAGTTCGGTTTCGGCGCCGAGCCGCGCCCATTTGCGCAGCCGTCTGAGCGCCACCTTGATATTGCGCGTGCCGAGCTCGACGGAATCGTCGAGATTCTTGTACTCGCGCTTGTCCCAGACCTTGACCGCCTTGCCGTGGCGCGATTTGTCCTGGCCGATGCGCACACCTTCGGGATTGTAGCCGCCATTGCCGTACGGCGAGGTGCCGCCGGTACCGATGGCCTTGTTGCCTTTTTCATGGCGCTTCTTCTGTTCTTCGATCTGCGCCTTCAACTGGGCCATCAGCTTGTCCCAGCCGCCGGCCTTCTCGATCATCTTCTTTTCTTCTTCGCTGAGGAACTTTTCGGTCAGCGCCTTCAGCCACTCCTCGGGGATCTGCGCGATGAGCGAACCGTCGAGACCTTCGAGTCCCTTGAAGACATGGCCGAACACCTGATCGAACTTGTCGAGGTTGCGCTCATCCTTGACGAGCGCGGTGCGTGACAGGAAATAGAATTCCTCGATCTTCATGTCGATGATGTCCTTGTCCATGGCGGACATCAGCGCGAGATATTCCTTGAGCGTGACCGGAATCCTTGCGGCGCGGAGCTCATCGAAGAATTGGAAGAACATGGGAGGCGGCTTTCGTCGAAATAACGTTTAATGAAGTCTAGCGCGGCTTGGCCGGTGGGGCCAGCGGCTTGGGCGGTGCGGGTACGGCCTGGGTCGGCACGGCGATAACCTGCCCCTGCGGCGGCGCGACTTTGGCGATTCGTACCAGGGCTTCGGTGTAAACCGCATTCAGGAAATCCTTAAGCTTGTCGTCGTCGCGCGGCGTGGCGAACTCGACCGTGGCCGCGACCGCCCAGTTTCCGACGCTGCCGCTGGAGAACATGATTCGGTAGTGCAGCGTTTCGAGCGCGGCCGTCTCGTAGGTCCGCGAATAGACCGAGATGGGAGTAGCGCCGCCGCCGATTTTTTGCGTGCTCTCGCCGACGATTCTGCCGCCGATGCCTTCCTGTTCGATGAATTCAGGAATGAGTGCAGTCTTGGGATCGTACGGCGCCTTGAGCGGTGTCAGCGTGATGGTGCCATAGACGCCGTCGAGCGCGGAGTAAACGCAGAAATCCGAACCCAGCATTGGCGCGCGCTCGCCATAGGCATCGCGCTCGAAATGGCCGATGAAGAGCGGGCAGACGAAGCCCGAAGCGGTGTGCACCTTCGCTTCGTCCGGCCCGTCCTTGAAAGTGTCGATGCTCGTCGTCTGCGCAACTGCCGGTGTGGCGGCGAGCCAGCTTGCCAAGAGAAGAGTGAGACCAGGGGCCCGCACTAATTCCTCGGTTCTCTCCGGGCCAGGAATGCCAGCCGCTCGAACAGGTGCACGTCCTGCTCGTTCTTGAGCAGCGCGCCATGCAGCGGCGGAATGAGCTTGGTCGGATCCTTTTCCTTCAACGCTTCGGGCGGGATGTCCTCGTTCATCAACAGCTTCAGCCAATCCAGGAGCTCGGACGTCGACGGCTTCTTCTTCAGCCCCGGCACATCGCGGATCTGATAGAAGACGTTCAAGGCTTCCCCGACCAGCTTCTGCTTGATGTTCGGATAGTGCACGTCGATGATCTTCTGCATCGTCTCGCGATCGGGAAACTTGATGTAATGGAAGAAGCAACGGCGCAGGAACGCGTCCGGCAATTCCTTTTCGTTGTTCGAGGTAATGAGAATGATGGGGCGCAATTCTGCCTTGATCGTCTCGCCGGTTTCGTAGACGAAGAACTCCATGCGATCGAGTTCGAGCAGAAGGTCATTGGGAAATTCGATGTCGGCCTTGTCGATCTCGTCGATCAGGAGCACCGGGCGGGCCTTCATCTCGAACGCCTCCCAGAGCTTTCCCTTCTTGATGTAGTTCTTCACATCCTTGACGCGCACATCGCCAAGCTGGCTGTCGCGCAGACGCGTGACCGCGTCATATTCATAGAGCCCCTGCATGGCCTTGGTGGTCGACTTGACATGCCAGGTGATGAGCGGCGCCTTGAGAAAGTCGGCAACCTGAAAGGCCAATTCCGTCTTGCCCGTTCCCGGTTCGCCCTTGATGAGCAGCGGCCGTTCGAGCGCGATGGACGCATTTACGGCGATCCGCAAATCCTCCGTCGCAATGTATTTGTCGGTCCCTGTGAAGCGCTGAACAGCCATCGAGCTCTCTCTTTTTCCGGAAATAGCGTGGGTGAAAGCGTAAGTGGACGCGGAACGAGGCGCAAGGGCGGCCAATCGACACGAGGGTGGCTGAACAGGCGTCGCCTTCGCCCGGACGCTGCGTTAGTCTGGGGCCGGTTCTTCATGCGCATCCATCCCATAATCACCCTTTCCGGCAGCGTCGGCACTCTCGCGCGTTTTGCCCTCGCAAGCGCCACAGCGGGGTTTGCCTTTTCCAGCGCATGACCGTCGCACACGTCTACACGGTTGCGTTCCAGGGTATCGAAGCACGCGAGGTGGACGTTCAGGTCCATATCGGCGATGGCGGCGGCACGGGCGTTTTCAACATCGTAGGCCTTGCCGACAAGGCGGTGGGCGAAAGCAGGGAACGCGTCCGCGCTGCGCTCTCCGCCATCGGACTGGCGCTTCCCTATCAGCGCATCACCGTCAATCTCGCGCCTGCCGATCTGCCGAAGGAAGGGAGCCACTACGATCTGCCGATCGCGCTTGGACTCTTGTCGGCGATGGGCGTGCTGCCGGCGAGCGAAATGGCGCGCTATGTGGCGCTCGGAGAATTGTCGCTCGATGCGCAGCTCACAGCCGTTGCAGGCGTGCTGCCGGCCGCGCTTGCCGCGAGCGAACAGCAGCGCGGCCTGATCTGTCCGGCAGTCTCAGGTCCCGAAGCGGCCTGGGCTGGCGGCGTCGAGATCATCGCCGCCCCTTCGCTCATCGCGCTCGTCAATCATGTCAAAGGCGTTCAGGTCTTGAACCGGCCGACCGCCAAGCTTGCCGTGGAATCGGCAAGCGAGCCGGACCTGCGCGATGTGAAGGGACAAGAGACTGCAAAACGCGCCCTCGAGATCGCGGCGGCCGGCGGTCACAACCTTCTCATAATGTGTCCAATTAAACCGGCACAACACATTGAAACTGTTGCGTCAAAAAATGCGTGCCGGCGGTCCAGATTCACCATGTCACCTCCTGGAGAATTCGCGCCAGACGCGCCGGGTTATGCTCGACGTAAAGCGCCGTGGTCCGGACGTTCGAGTGTCCCGCGATCACGGAGATCGCTTTCAGGTCCACTCCTTTCTCGGCGAGCTGGGTGATCATGGTTCGCCGACCCGAGTGAGAGCTGCCGCGAGGAATCCCGGTCTCGACGTAGAGCTGCTTCAGGAACCGCGACATGGAGGTCGCAGTCAGGTGACCGCCCTTCTGGCTCTTGAAGAGCGGCTCGTTGAAATCCCAGGGGCGGCTCTCGGAGTGGTAATCCTCCAGGGTGCGCCGGAGCTTCGGGGATGAAAGGAAGATGTCTCGGGTCTTCGCTCCTTTGGTATACGCGGCTTTGAGGTGGACGACTTCACGGACCTCTCCTTCGGGCGTGAAGACATCGATCCACCGCAGGGAAGATAATTCCTTTGCTCGGAGTCCTGCTCCCACCGACAAGGTGAACGTGGCCAGAGCACGAAGCGGGAGACGTGGACGAGCGCGAGCCACGGCCGCCACGGCGCGAATCTGATGGGTGGTGAGAACAGCAGCTCTTCCCGTCGTACCAGGAGGGCGTCCACGGTGGCGCTTCAAAAACCAGTCCTTTTTTCACTTCAGGGTGGTCTATTTATATCGTTTGTGAAATTCCGTACACAGATTAATTATGGCTAAGCTATTGCTTGGGCATCGTTATCTGGACGCATGAATTATAATGGTTGGAAAAAATCTTTTGCGAAGCGCGTCAGAGTCGTCAACGCGAAAAGTCAAATTGCGGCTGCTTGGTTCGGATGCTCGCCAGGGCGTTGCGGCAGGATCAGGACCAGCGCGACGATAATCGCAGCGAGGATCGCGGAGGCTAAGGGACGGCTCAAGTTCAGGCCCCCATCTGCAAGCGGTTTATCCAGAAAGTCACCGACCGTTGCACCAAGAGGGCGGGTTAGAATGAAGGCGGTCCAGAAGAGCGCCACGCGCGAGGCATTGGTCCAGAAATAGAGCGCAGCCACGACCGATAGTGCGGCCACAAACACGAGGGCGCCGCCGAGATAGCCAAGCCCCGACGTGTCGGCCAGCCAGTCGCCCAATGCCGTTCCGAGCGTCTGCGAGAAGGTGATGGTCAGCCAGTAGAAGGCTTCGACTCTCGGCGTGTTGACCGTATCGACGGAGATGGTGCGCTCGGACCAGAACCAGAAGGCCAAAGTCAGGAGCACGCAAACGAGCAGCAAGGCGGAGCCGCCGGTGTAGCCGATGCCCAGGGAGCGGTCTGCAAAGTCCGCGAGGGTCGTGCCCAGCATGGTCGATGCCACGATGGTCACCCAGTAGAGAAACGGATGAAATTTCTTTGCAACGATCTGCGCCACAACCAATGCCACGAACGGCAAAAGCACCAGGGCGGTGCCGATCAGGTAGCCGTAACCTGTGGCGGAGGTGGTCGTTTCACCGAGCCAACTCATCGTGATGGTGTCCCCGCCGGTCTCGCCCAGGGTCGTGGCAAGGATCTTGATGATCCAAAAGCCAAGGGTGACCGCTGGCACCTTGCTCATTGTGGTTTCTACTTTCATCTGAGCGGATCCACTTGGAGCACCGGCAGCCGCTGACGGACGATGAACTTGAAAAGTCACGGGCTGCCAGTGCTCTATTGAACGCTGTCACTGCACCGGTACGGCAACCGCTTGCAGAGTTTTGGGTCCCGAATTTTTCGGCAGTGAGATCGTCTTGATTAGTTTGTGCGTGGCGACATCAATGACGGCGATCGCGTCGTCTTGCGCCAGTGCGATGTAGCCGAACCGATCGTCAGGCGAGAAGGCGACCCAATAAGGCGATGCGCCGACCGGTATTCTAGCGATCAGCCGTACGGGCTCAGCCGTGCGGTCATAGGCGTAGACGACGCCGTGGTTTACCGAGTTTGTCCATACTTCTTTCTGATCGGGCGTAATGCCAATGCCATGCGCGCGACTGAAGGTGGTCTTCTCATCGTCCGTGACGAGAGGAAATTTGACCCGCTCGATCACCTTTCTTGCCTTCGTATCGATGACCAGGAACCCAAGAAAGCCATCTATGTCGGCGTAAAGCCTCTTTCCGTCATCGCTAGCCACAATCGGACGCGGCGCATTACCGACTGGAATTGTTCCGACAATTGTATTGCTTAGCGTATCCGCAACATAAATCTTGTCATTGGTTGTGTACGCGGCCTTGGGTTTGCCGTCGCAATCGCGCAGTACTCCACGGGAGATGGCATATTTTGCGGCTACGGCGGAGTCCGCGCCCGTGGGCGAAAGATTCATCGGCGCCAGGTACATGAAGCGACTGTCATTCGCTGCCTTGACGACATTGTGAGGGCTCCCATCGACTGGAAGATGAGCAACGACTTTTCCCTTTTTTGTGTCGAAGACATCATAGCAACCATCCATGAATCGACCGGTATAAAGCAAGCGACCGTCGTTGGTGATCTCCATTTCCTGTTGGTAGGGACCCAAGTTAAAATTGGCGGTGACGACGTCATGCACAGCGTCGATCTTGTGGATTTTCCCGTCGCCCTCGGTCGCGATCCAGACCCAACGCCCATCCGTCGTAGCGGCAATGCCGTGCGGTTGTTTTCCCACATTCAGAGTCTTGATGATCGCATTGGTATCGACATCGATGACATAGACTTCGCTGCCGCCCGTGGCAGCCACATATAGTTTCACTGTGACCGGCGCGCTGCTCGAGGTTAGTGAACTGCAGAGACAGGCGGTGTAAACCGCAGCCATGATCCACGCCCATCTCATAGCAGTCTCCGCTCGAGATCGGCTTCTACGCCCGTCACGGTTAGGCCAGAGGCTTTGGTCTCGTATTGCAACCGAAAGGTGCGGCGTAGCGCCGGGCCCGAGATCCAAGCGCCGTCGTGCTGCGGATCGAACAAACTAAAGTGACACGGACAGCGAAGCAGTTGGCCATCAAGCTTGATCACGCAAAGCTCGTGCGGACAGTAGGTACAAATCGCGACGGGACCTGCCGGCGTTCGAACAGCAAGACCCGGAATGACGCTGTCGTTGCCATCGGACTTGGTAAACCGCGCTTTGAACAACACGGGCATCCAATCGTGTACCAAGCCATCGAGTGGAATATCGACGGGCGCCTTTAGAGGCAGAAACTCGGCCTCGCCGGAAGCTGGCGTTCCATGAGCCGCACTGGCGATCACGGCACAACTGCCGCTCAGGAATTCGCGTCTATCCAGCGCTAGGCTCCTTCGTGTCCAGCCGGCACGTCGCTCAGAAATTGCGCGTTACCGAGACTCCAAACGTTCTCTCGGGGTAGTATTTGACGAGGTACAAGAATTCATTTGGATCTAGGAACTCCGGCAGCGTCTGGAAGAGCACACCAATATTGGAGGCACGCAATAGTGCCCGGTCGTCCGTTATGTTCTTGCCCCACACAGACACACGCCATTCCGAGTCATCTGTGACGTAATCAGCATGTAAATTGACTATGTCGTCCCAGGACGTTCGGCTGGCGGCAAATTCTGGCAGGACCTCGCCGGGATTGAACAGCACGCGGCTATGGTATGTGAAGTCGCCTGCCAAGCTGATCACACCACCCAGCGACGGGACCGGCCAGTGGAGATCGCCTGAAATGTTGATTTGATGGCGCGGGGTATAGGGAACGCGAGTGCCATCCGCAAAATGGGCATCGAGATAGCCGTAGGTTAGGCCCATGGTGAACCAGTCGGTCGGAACCGCCGTCGCCTCCAACTCGACTCCCTGCACGGTTGTCGTTCCAGGTGCATTCGATGTGATGTTGGCTAGCTCGTGGTTTGGCAGAAGAACAAGTTGTGAGGTCTGCAGCTTCTTGTAATCGGCACGAAACAAGTCGCCATTGACGACCAGGTGATTGTCAAATCCCACAAACTTTTCACCGACTTCGTAGCTCCACAATGTCTCGGGATCGAATGGCTTAGCAAAGGCCAGAGCGACGTCTTCAGAACTACTGGCTCCCGTGCCTGAGAGATCATAGCCGCCGCTCTTGAACCCGCGCGTCACGGAGACATACAGGAGAAGGTCGTCGGTCGCCTGGTAGCTCAAATTGAACTTCGGCGTGAACGCATCCCAAGAGTGGGAGTATGCAGCCGACGCTGGGAATAGATGCGCCGGATCGACGATGCTGTAGCTCACCATCGAAAAGCCACTCTTGCGCTCCCACGTTTCGCGGGCGCCGAGCGTCAGCTTCAAGGAGTCGGTTATGGCGTAAGCGCCCTCGCCGAAAATCGCGTAGCTGTCGGTCGTGACATTCTGGTTCGCTATCTGCGTGTAGTGGGTGTCGGCGGAGAAGAGTCCGGCCACCGTCGCCGGATCGAACGCAAAGATGAGCGAACCATCTTGCAGCTTGCTTGAATGCAAATAGAAGAAACCGCCCACCCATGTCAGCTGCTGGTCGCTGGGCGAAGTGAAGTCGACCTCTTCGGTGACCTGCTTGTCCTGAACAATTCCAATTTGCAGAAGTTGGTTGTCCGGGTCCCCCAGAACACTGTTTGGAAAGTGGTCGTTGACGTTGCGATAGCCCGTGATCGATGTGAGAACGCCGATCGGATTTGTCCAGCTGATGCGAGCCAACCCCCCGGCGATCTGGCGATGTTGAAACCCATTGAAACCTTGATTGGTCGTGTTGGGATCATACGAAAGATTCGGAAAAAGTATGGGCTTGAAGTTTGCGATCAGACGACTGGGATAGCCACCGGAGTTGTCATTCAGATAGTCCGCTCCGAGAAGAACTTCCAAATCAGGGGTGACGTTCCACAGCAATTGACCGCGAACATCGAACTCGTCGGTGCCGTCCGTTTTGCCGCCGATCGTAACATTTTTGATGAACGCATCGCGGTGGTTGAAGTCGACCGAGAGCTTCGCCGCAAGGGTGTCAGTGATCGGGCCAGTGATATAGCCCCGGGCCTGAACGGCATTGTAGTTGCCGTAGCTCACCTGAGCTTTACCGGCGAAGTCGAAACTTGGCGACAGTGTGTGAATGACGACCGCACCTCCCGTCACGTTGCGCCCGAACAGCGTGCCTTGAGGTCCACGGAGGACTTCGATTTCGCTAAGGTCAAACAAATCCGGATTCTGGTCCCCGAGTCCGGTGGTGGGTACTCCGTCGATGAACGTCGTCACTGCGTCGTCCCAACCGGCCGCATTATTGTTGATCAGCGTGCCGCGAATGGAGAGGTACGATTCCTGAGGGCTGAACTGTGTGTAGGTCAAATTTGGAACGCGAAGCGCCAAATCGGCAAAAGTGTCGATTCGGTTGTTCTCAATCGTTGTTGCCGTCAGAGCAGTAATCGCTACTGGTGTTTTCTGTAGAGGCGTGGTGCGCCGCTCCGCGGTCACCGTGACCAGCTCGATGCCTGTTGATGTCGTAGCATTCTGGGCGTTTGCAGCCGGCGTAACCGCCGACAGAACGGTCGCAAGTGTCACCAGGCAGGTGTAGGCGATCGTCTGGTTCGGTGTGCTGCGTGCAAGCTTTTCTTTCCTCATGGCGTTCCCCCAGATTTCGTTTCATGGTCGGTGCGTGAGAGCACCGGGATTCCCTCATTTCTTCTTCAGATCGACGACAAGCACTTTGAACGTGCCGGGTTCCACACCCGGCCGATCGCCGTGTTTCTTCGGAAAAATGATGTTGCCGGCCGGCAGATAGAGGAGCCCGCTCTCGGCATCGACAGCCTCAGTGTGGATGCCCGATGCAAGCGCGACGCTTGCGTCAATACGTGGAGCGCCATCGCCGCCCTCGGAGATTATAAACAGCGTGCCCGGTATGCAGGGAACGTAAAAAACCCGCCGAACCGGATCGAACGCAATCAGGTCGGGGTACTTGGATATCGGCACCGTTCCGAGAACCCGCCCATTATGCGAATCAACCGTCATGGCTTTCTGATTGGCACAAGTCACCAACAAAATGCCTTTGGCGTTGTCGAGCGCGAGCCCTGATGCGTCATCGCACTGCGGTAGCGGGATTTGTTTGACGAGCTTGTGTGTCGCAACGTCGATGACCGAGATCTCGCTATGATCGGAAATCGCGGTGAATACGATTCCACGTCCGGCCACAACGGGGGTCCCTGGCTCGCCATCCAGCACCAGATTTCCGAGTACCGCTCCCGACTTCGAATCGGCAAAGACTACGTCATGGCTAATCCCGTTCATGATCACGATTTGGCCGGTCGTGGGCTCCACCGCGGCGCCATCAGGTTTTGTACCCGTTGGTATTTCGCCAAGTATCTTTCCGGTGCCCCGATCGAAGATCACTGCTTTGGCAAGGCCGCCATTCGTGGCGAGGGCCCGATTGTGATCTAGGAGAACAATATCGTGTACTTGCTTGCCTTCGATAAACTGGGGAGTCACTTTGCCGCTATCGAGATCGATCGTCGTGACGCCGTTTTCGCGGCCGATATAGAGCCGCCGCGCCGCAGAATCGAGAACGGCATAATCCCAGAATGCGTCACCCGCCTGAAACGTTCGCAACACTGAATAGGACGCAGGTGACGTATCAGCCGCTGCTGCTGAGAAGAACGAGAGGCCTGCCAGAATCCCCGCCAAAGCGGCAACAATTTTCATGTTGTCTCCTAATTTCGCTGTTCTGCTAAGCGCAAAGTGAGTCGCGACAAAGAGTCGGTCGCCCGCAGACAAAGCAGCAGCTTCGTGTGACCGGGCGATCTCTGTTTCGTGACAAGTTGAGCCGGTCTGTCCATGGCCACATGTTTCACATCTGGGCGAGGTGTTTGGCGTGGCGCCGTGGACCGGCGGAATCGTTTTTGGGCGGAGCGCTTCCGGTTGAGCATCGTTTGCCGACCGATGCAGTTGAGGAAGAAGACGCTGTCCCTCATCGCTTTTCCCCTCAAACGCAGCACTCACTTCGTTCCGTGACACGGAACAGCATTCCATGCTACAGAACCGTGGGCCCCTCCTTAGGATTTGTCAATGAGACCGGTTCGCTTGGCATTTCAAATAGTGGAAGAAATAGCGTCTCACCAACCAATTGGAACCAGCGAACTCGCCAGGCGGCTGAAACTTTCCAAGACAACTGTTCATCGCTCGCTGAAGAGCCTCCACGAGTCCGGTTGGATCGAGCCCTCCGAAGAGTCGAGAACGTCCTGGCTCTTGTCGATTCGCGCGCTTGTCGTTGGCGGTCGCTCTGTGGAATCATTGGGCAGCCTACGTCGCGTTTGCGTCCCCGTGATGGAGGATCTTCGTCGTTCGACTGGAGAAACAATCCATCTCCTCGCGCACTATCAAAACAACGTGGTGCTTATCGAACGATTGGATGGCATCAAACCGGTGCGAGTGTTCAATCCATTCGGTGGGCGCGCTCCCTTGCATCGCACGAGCTCGGGAATGGCGATCCTGGCACATCTGACGCGCCAGGAGCAGAACGCTTACTTCGCTGAACTTCGCTCGAGAACATCAAATCGTTCGGCAACTGACATCAGGGGGTTGCAAGACGAGTTGGCTCGCATCAGACGACGTGGATTCTCGGTCAATCTGGGTCAGAATCTACCGGATGCGAACGCAGTTGGCGCAGCCATTTTCGATGCGCGAAGAATCCCGATCGCCGCAATTACAGTCTCGGCGCCATCTGAACGAATGTCGCCTGCGCTGTGCATTAAGTATGGGCCGCTCGTCAATGACGCGGCGCGCCGCATTTCATTGGGCATGGGCATGCGCGGTTGACCCGTCGCGATGCGCGTCGCGCGGCAACGAAGTAGGCCGAGGGCGCTCCGCCGACCACTGCCCCGACAGGATTTGGTCGAAGCGAGCGTTCGTGGGCCGACCGACCTAGCTCCTTTGGGCGGCTCGTCGCGCCACCACGTGACAAGTAACGCGCTTTGGTTGAAGTTGGTCATATCCGCGTTCAGGGATGGGTTGGCTCTACGCGCACGGGATGCGATCGAGGTACTGTTTGCATGACGGACGTTACTGCAACGACACCAACCGCGGCGCTGCTGAACGGCGCATCGCTATCGGGTCCCAGGCATCGCTATATACTTCTACTTCTTCTGGGTGCCTACACACTGAGTTTTCTCGATCGGCAGGTCGTCACCATCTTGGCTGAAGCGATCAAAAAGGACCTGGACATTAGCAATTTGGAGCTCGGGATGCTGACTGGGCTCGCTTTTGCAGTCTTTTACACGTTTCTTGGAATTCCCATTGCGCGCCTCGCTGAGCGGCGCAGCCGGCCGCACATCATCGCAATCTCAATGGCGTTGTGGAGCGGGTTTACCGTACTGAGCGGTCGTGCGACGAGTTTCGGCGTGATGGGGCTGGCGCGGTTGGGCGTTGGATTCGGAGAAGCCGGATGTAATCCATGCGCTCACTCCATGATTGCCGACATCACACCGCCAGAGAAACGAGCTTCGGCCCTGGCGTTTTACTCCCTTGGAGTTCCGATCGGCACCATGCTGGGACTCGTTCTAGGAGGGGTCATTGCCGACGCCTATGGCTGGCGTGTTGCATTCATGGTGGCCGGCGCGCCCGGACTTTTGCTGGCTGCGATCATCGCGCTCACGGTCAAAGAACCGCGCTCTCAGTTAGCCGCCGATATCAAAGTGCGCGCCCAATCGATGCCGAGCTTCCAACAGACACTCAAGGAACTTCAGGCGAAACGCACGTTTTGGCTGATCGCGGTCGCTGCAGGATTGCTCGCCTTTGTCGGTTACGGTCAAGGTGCGTTCGGCACGCCATTCTTCCTGCGCGTTCATGGCAAGGAAGTCACGGCCCTGGCTCACGGATTTGGCCTGGGCCCACAAGGTTTCCTGGGTATTGCTGGCGCGCTGAGTACGGGCGTTGGTGGGCTGGTCGGCACCTGGCTCGGCGGCTTTCTCGCAGATCGTGCCGCTGTGCGTGACAAACGCGCCTATATGAGCGTGCCGGCAATCGCCGGTCTTGTGTCACTGCCCTTCATCTATCTGATCTATACAGTGCAAAGTTCCGCGTTAGCGCTCGCCCTGGGGTTCATCCCTGCGCTGTTGAACGCGTTGTGGTATGGCCCCGTATATGCGACCGCACAGAGTGTCGTGAGTCCGCACAGCCGCGCCACTACTGCAGCCATTCTTCTGTTCGTACTGAATATGATCGGACTTGGGCTCGGACCGATGAGCGTCGGTGCTCTCAACGACCTCCTTGTCGGACCCACCTTTGATCTTGGCGAGATTGAGGGTATCCGCTTGGCGATGATCCTCGCAGGTTCCGTGATCCTAATTTCGGTCGGTCTCTTCTGGTGGGCACGCGACACGGTGCGGGAAGATATCGTGAGTTGATAGCAATCGCCGAGCGCAACAATGATACGTGCTGCCGAATGTTCGCTTTGGGTGGAAAGCGGACATTCGAGCTTTGCTAGTTGCGTGCACGAAACGGCGGCACAATGGCCCGCCCTGGTTACGCTCATCCGCCTTTGTTTTGATAAGCTAGGCCGCGCACAATCGGAACACCGTAGAGGACTACGCTCGCTGTCGGAGGAGAAGTCGTGTGAAAAGATCTCCCAAGGATATGCTCGTTGGCACCTGGGTTCAGGTCTCGCTGGATACTGTCTCCGCGGACGGTTCGAGGCGGCCGCTCTACGGTGAAAATGCGAAGGGCATGATTATCTACACCGGCAACGGATATTTCACGCTCATGCAGGCTAGCGTTGATCTTCCTAAACTCAAATCAGGCCTACCCTCAAAAGCGACGCCTGAAGAGGCTAAGGCCGTGATCGCCAACTCCATCGCTTATTTCGGCAAATATTCGTTAGACGAAACCAGCATGGTTCTTAGTCTCGATATTCAGGCCAGCACCTTCGCAAATCTGACCGGCAGTCCTTCAGAAAAGCGCAATGTCACTTCTCTGACGGACTGCGAATTGAAGTTCAATAGACCATTTGTGAAAGGCGTAACGCTAGAGGCCGTTTTCGAGCGAGCCGAATAAACGATAACCGATTTTGTCGATTAACCCACCCTGAAGTGAATGTCCGCTTTGGGTCGAAAGCCGTCTTTCGGCGATACCTGCCGCGGCGACCTAGCCGGCTGGCCGGAGGCGGATTTAACGTCTGAGCTCGAATATCTGGCCCAAAGTAAGGGGTGAACTTCAGGGGGGCAACCGGATAGGCTATTCGGGACCAATCAACCGCCCCCGCACTCTGATGCAGCGCAAACTTACCGCAATCCTTTCCGCCGATGTGGTCGGCTATAGCGGCCTGATGGAGCTCGACGAGTCCGGCACCCTGGAACGACTTAAAGCTAACCGGGCGGGGATCTTTGATCCCCACGTCGCTACGCATGGCGGGCGGGTGTTTAAGCTGTTGGGTGACGGCGCGCTGGTGGAGTTCTCGAGCGTGGTAGCCGCCGTGAATTGTGCGCTGGCTATACAAGCAGAGACGGAGAAGGCGGGAACCAACAATACCAAGCCAATCCGCTACCGCATCGGCATCAATCTCGGTGAGGTGATCATCGAGGGCGATGACATCTACGGTGACGGCGTCAATGTCGCTGCGCGCATCCAGATGCTGGCTCCCGAAGGCGGTGTCGCCCTGTCACAGTTGGTACGGGATCAGGTGAAGGGAAAATTACCCTTCGAGTTTGATGACATGGGCGAGCATACGGTGAAGAATATCGAAACGCCTGTGCATGTGTTTTCGGTCCGCGCCGCCAGGCGGAATGAGACGGAAGGTAAGGAAGTGGAAGAACCGCGCAAGCTGTCAATCTGCGTTCTGCCGTTTTCGAACATGAGCGGCGATGTCGAGCAGGAGTACTTTAGCGACGGTATAAGCGAAGACATAATCACCGATCTGAGCAAGGTCTCGGCACTTTCCGTCGTTTCGCGCAACACAGCCTTCACGTTCAAGGGTAAACACGTTGACCTTAAGCAGATTGCGCGGCAGTTGCAGGTCAGCCATGTGCTGGAGGGCAGCGTTCGCAAGGCCGGTGAGCGTGTTCGCATTACCGCACAGCTGATTGAAGGAGCTAAAGACAGCCACATCTGGGCCGAACGCTACGACCGCGACCTGAACGACATCTTTGCCCTGCAAGACGAAATCTCTGAAGCCATCGTCAAGGCTTTGAAACTGAAATTGCTGCCCGAAGAGAAGAAGGCGATCGAATCGCGATCCACGACGAATCCAGAGGCCTACAAACTCTATCTAATGGCGCGGCAATACAGTCTCATGGCAAATGCTCGTCACCGGGAAATCATTATCCGCCTGTGCCAGCGCGCTACCGAGATCGATCCCAACTACGCGCGCGCGTGGGCACTCCTTGCGATCAGCCAATCCAATCTTTTACTTCTTGGCGGTGTCGCAGGTGACAATGGCTGGGAAGCCGCAGAAAGGGCCCTCGCCCTCGACCCGACCTTGGCAGACGCACATGCTGCCCGTGGTCGTGTCCTTGCTGACGGTGGGCGCTTCGATGAAGCGATTGCCGAGCACGAATTGGCTTTGCGGCTCGATCCAGACTCCTACGAGGTCAATTCGGCTGCGGCCCGTTGCTTCATTCCCCTGCGACGATATGACGATGCCATCGCCTGTCTTGAAAAGGCAGCTTCTGTTGCTCCCATGGACTTTTGGGCGCTTGGCATGGCTGTTCAGTGCTATCGCGCCAAAGGCGACAGCGAGGGTGAAAAGGACGTTGCGCGCCGGACATTAGCTCGTGTCGAGAAACTGCTTGTCGCCGAACCCGATCATGGCAACGCAATGAGTTTTGGCGTGACTGCTCTGGTCTCCCTCGGAGAGGGAGCACGCGCCAAGGAGTGGGCGCAGCGCGCCGTCCTACTTGATCCAAACAATCGCAACCTGCGCTACAATCTCGGCTGCAGCATGGGACATTTGGGCGAGTTCGACGCCGCACTCGATATGCTTGAACCCGTGTTCCAAACGGCCCCTCCTCAAGGACTCGTGTGGGCCAAGGAAGATAACGACCTTGACGCGATCCGCGACCACCCTCGCTTCAAAGCGATGATCGCAGCCGCCGAAGCCCGGCTCGCGGCAGAGGAGTCGGCAACCAAGTCGCTGCCGTCGTAGCGTCGCCCCCTTGATTACTTGCAAGCTTTGTCTCGTGTGCTTGGGTCCAAGCTCGAGGCACGGAACACGAATGTCCGCTTTGGGTGGAAAGCGGACTTACGTTTCGCAAATAAAGCGAGAACGTCACGAAGACTAAAACGGCGGCACGATGGCCGCCGTTGTCACCACGTAGGTGCTGTCCTAATTAGCCCCTCAGTGTCCGTCGTGTTTTTTCTTGGGCTCGCATGGGGCCGATCTTTTGAGACCAAACACGAATGACGATGACAGTAGAACCAATACGAGAAGCGCCATTTCTTCCCTTCGATTTGGAACCATCGTGGGAGAAAGCGCGGACACAAGAAACATGACAGCGACCACAGTACCCAAGAAGAGACTCCATCCCGCCAAACTTGCAGGCCACCAGACGAGGATCGTGATGGGAGGTATGCCGACGCGCGCGTATCGAAACCAAGGTCTCCGTTCGCTCATTGTTGGCTGCCCTCAACTACCTAACGGGCCCACTTTACGGGTGCTGTCCGAATTAGGACAACCAAGAACGGAACTTAGGACACTCCCTTTCGTTCGCCTTTAACGGCGGCAACAGCCTCTAGCCAATCGCTCCACTGAGCCGGGTCGCCGGGTTCTAGGTTTAGCTCGGTGTTTCGGCTGATGTCAGTCAGTAGAACGGCAACATCGCGGGGGCTCTTGCCGCCACGTTCCCAATAGGCTCGCAAGAATTTCTGCATTGCATCGTAAGCTTCCAGTTCGGTGAGGCCGTACTGCATAGGCTGGCCCCACCGGCTTTGCTTTGTGCTTACGCCGCTCACGGCTGACCTCCGTCAATTACTGTGAACCGGTCAACCTTACAGCCTTTGGGCTAATCGGTCACGACGCGGTTTGATGTCGAGAGCGCGAGCGTTAGACTAAACAACCTAACTTTGTGAATGTGTGTCGGGGGATGATGTGCTGAGGTTGATTTGCACATTTTGGGCAGCAGTGGCGCTCCTAGTAGTCACGCCCGGAGTAGCGGCCCCGCCAGACAATTTGCGACTATTTTCGATCCTTGACGAGGATGTCAGTCTTTCAATGGACGGCATGGCACCAGTAACCATTAAACACGGCAACATATACTTTTATCATTTTGAGTTGGGCGACCATTCGTTGGTTATGACCAATGCATCTGGGCAGTCGGTCTCTCTGAACGTTAACCTGACGGAAGATCAGATGGCCACGTCACGTGGCCGAAGATGGTGGTGTGCGAGTACCGGCATACGAAAACGTGACAATGCTTGGATGTTTTTTCTCGATAGCAAAAAGCTCTGCCAGTCAGTGTTGGATTTAGCGCCCGAACAGGATGATCCGAACGACGATCCAGCGTCAAAATGATGTGAACGAACTAGGACTATCGCTAGAACAAACCAGGTCACTGTCGCAAATAAAATAGGTAGTGTGCCAAAAGTGCGGCTCATTCAATTTTTCTCGAATCAGATCACCATGGTATGAACATGCCGATTGACCAGGAACGATTGACAGCCGAAATCAACGCTGATCTCGACGTTATCCGAAGCCTGACGGAAAACGGCGACGTTCCTTCGATCGTTCGTCCAGTGGACGTACGCTTCGCAGGTGATGACGTGGCGATCGACAGGCTAAAGGCCCTCGTGGGAGGTACTACTTGGAGGATTGTACAAGTCGTCCCGACTGACAAAGGCGAGCTCGCCATTGACCTTGAACGTGACCAGACCACCGATTCCGCGACCGTCATCGAGCTAACTAAAGAAGCGCTCCAACTAGAAGAGAAATCGGGAGCCAGATATGACGGATGGGGAACGATCGCAAAAGCCAAAACTGAGTTGTGATTTTTATGGTGGTGGTGTGAATGTGTGTCGGGAAGCGCGAGGAAGATCATGGGACTTTGACGAGTTGATTGGAGAACCAATGTCAGCCTCAGGCATAAGACACCCGATAGCTGAGCGCCATCTTCAGTTGACAAATGGAGGCCATGTCGACGTTTTGATTTGGGCACCGGAACGTATCGCCGATGGCGAGTTTCGCTGCGCCTATCAGATTCAGGGAATGACTGTCGCCCGTGAGAGCCACGCGATTGGTGCCGACGGCATACAGGCCTTAATGCTAGCCTTCGAAAAAATTGGAGTTGAACTCTACACTTCGGATGACGCCAAATCTGGCGCCCTGCGGCTGGACGGGGAGTTAGACTTGGGATTCCCCGTACCAAAAGGGCTAAGCGATCTCTTACCAAAGGTTGGGTCTTAACTTATGACCCTGGACGAACAGGAGACGCGCAAGTTAGCGGAAGCGTGGATAACTTTCACCGCGAACCGCCTTGCCAATGAGAACAGCGAATACTTTTGGGCGTTTGAACAACTCCAAGCGCTGGTTGATGTAGATCCGGATTCTGCCTGGAAAGTGATCGATTCAATTCGACGTCTTGATACTTGCAGCGACTTGGTTCTGGCGAACCTTGGAGCTGGACCATTGGAAGATTTACTCGCTCGCCACGGGTCGAAATTTATAGAACAATTTGAAACCCTAGCGCGGCAAGATGCTGAATTCCGCCGATTGCTAGGGGTCGTGTGGCAAAACAATATTGCCGACGATCTGTGGCTGCGGATCAAATCGGTCGCTGGACCATCTTGGTAAGAAGGCTAGTACGCGCCTTGCGCTTCTGACCTTGAGGGCCTTTAGGGACGGGGAGACTTCCACCGAAATAAGAGTCCCATGGCGCTGAATAGCAGTATGGCTTTGACTATGTCAGCTTCGAGTCCCTGAATGCCCCATATGGGCTCTGGCATTCTCAGGTCAAAGAACATCCAGCCGAGCGCAGCGCCTAGCGCCAGTAAACCAGCGGACACGCGAATTGGATTCTCTATAAAGCGAACGAGCGACATGGCGGACTCTGGGTTACTTTCTGACCCTATTCCCTTTACTTAAAACCCCGCGATCCCGTCAAAATCCAAGTTGCCCTTCGTTCTCGCGCATGGCAACCATTTCAACATGACCGATCTAAAAAAGCACCTCGAGGGCCAAGTCCACTTCCAGTTCTATCGGGATGGCCAGCTTTGGTATGAGACAGATAGCGGTTTCAAGTTTCCTGTTCCGATTGAAGATTGCGGAACAGCCGCATTTAACCGCGATGACAAGGCCATGATGTTCATGCGTTATATTCGCAAGTTCATCGCAGTAGTCGATGCCGAAACGCAAAAGCCTAGGGGCTGAGAGACCAACGTCCAATCCTGTTCCAACCCATTGGCAAAGAATCTGATGAAATCGAAGAGCGCGAAATTCTTGGCGACGATGAAGACCCTATCCAGTGGCCTTTTGCGGCTCACGCGCAAATGCAGGTGATGAAATTTGTTGATGATACAAAACGGGAGTGCGGACTTGGTGAGCGCCCCATCACGCAGCGAGCCAAAGTTTCGCATCACACGCTTGGAGACGCGCGAAACGGGATTCCCATCGACGCGGCGAGGCTTCGCAGAATTGCAGCGGCAACTGTGGCGCTAAGGGACAGCTTCCTGCGGTCAAAGTCGGAGGCTGAGGAACTGCTGGATTGGGCACGCGAAGCCGCTATCGATGTCGGCGGTCGAAATGCCTTGGCAGAGTTGCTTGGTGTGAGCGGACCTTACCTGGGCCGCGTTCTTTCAGGAGAAAAGCCGTTATCTTCGGAATTGATGGCCCGTTTTCGGCATCTGCGAAAGCTGATCTAATGTCCAAGGAGCGCAAGATCAACAACGCGAAAGGCGAGATAAGACCCTAAGCCGAAGTCCAAACCCTAGTTGGAAATGCAGCGGGGGCATGGCTGGGGAAGTCTCTAAAATTATCGGTTTCCTGGGTTAAGGCGCGCCGGGAAAGCCGAAGTGAATTACCGTCAAACTTGTGACCTTCTCATAACCGAGTTCCATTTGAGATTTGGCAAGGGGGCACTTGGATGTTGCACTTTCGTACCGCTTGGAACGGGTTGCTAATCTCTGCACTGGTGGCCGTTTCGTGTTGTCCGGCGATCGCCGGCCCATCGCCTAACGTCGGTGGCGCGCCGTCAACCGCATCCAGCATTGTTCCAACAAAAATCGACCCTTCGAAGCCACACATTTTGATCTATCCACCAATCGCCACTTGGAACGAGCAACAGGGCACCGTCGTAGTTGATGTTGCCGTCGGCGCGGACGGATGGGTACGAGATGCGCGAATCGTTACTTCAAGTGGCTATCAGCAACTCGATGCTGCGGCCCTCGTGACCGTTGGATATTGGCATTATCTCCCCGAAACAAGAGATGGAGTTGCTATCGCCAGTGTGCACCGAACACAACTTATCTTTGCTCTGAACTTTGGTAATTCAAACGCTCGATGGATGGTGCGACCTGAGCCGCCTCCGCCCGTCTCTGGTGAACTGAAGGATATCGCTGTCGATACGTCGCACTTCGTGTTGTACCCACAGATGGCAAGACGAAGTGCTCAGAGCGGCGATGTGACATTGAATATTCTGGTTCGAGGCGAAGGATATGTGAGCGATGCTCTCATTGTCCGCTCAAGTGGATTCTCGCAATTGGACAGCGCCGCTTTAATCAGCGCCGGTTACTGGAACTTTTTACCTGCAGCAAAGAACGGATCTCCGATCGATGCCTGGAAGACGGTGAGAGTGCATCTTGCGCCACCGGATTCCGGTCCCGAATCGCCAAGCGACGAATTTGGCCCAAACTTACCTAGTGTGTTTGAAGGAAATCGAAATGGCGTCAGTCGAAGTCCTGGCATAATGGGCGGAGAAAACCAATCCGCGCAGCCTGCATCAGCCGCTCAGCCTCCGCCCGAATTGCCGAGCTCGTCGATAGAGTACCCTTCGGTGGATGTCGCACTAGCCGCGCTTCATTCAAAGCCTGGGGTGGTATTCACTACTAAAGACGACGGATGGATGAACGCGGACGACCCCGCAACTCACACCACTTGGCTCTTTTCTCCTAAGGGCACTCGGGCTTTTCCTGCGATGGTGAAGCGCCAAGTCGTTGTCAAAGATGGGGTGACTATTCTCAAGTCATCTGTGGAGTGCGAGGCGACAAAAGATGCCTGTGATGACTTAGCCCGAACGATTCAGAAACTAAATGCCGACATTGCGGCCAAGATGCAGAGTCATCAGTAGCCGATTGTCAGGGGGTTGGATGTTGAGCTGTCGTCAGATTGTCCTTTGTGGAGCGGTTTTGCTCGCATCGACGGCCACCGTTGCTTCGATTTCGCCAATACTTGTGTCGGCGCGCGCTGAGACCGCTGACCCCAACAGCGACCAGGTTTGGACGCAATGCCGAAGCCCAGCCGACCCGGGATATGTCGGTGCCCAAAACCTAACAGGCTGCACAGCACTGATTGAATCCGAGCAGCTTAGCACGTTGGATCGTGCAAAGGCCTTCGCATATCGCGCGATGGCGCGTTCGGACCTGAATCAACTTGAACAGGCGATCGCCGACTTTGTCCAAGCCCATCAGTTGGACAGCGAGATTTTATCGAGTCTGCACATCGTTCCAAGCAAAGCCATCGTTGCTACGCGGGCCTGTGACCGCTTTTATCCCGGAGAAGCCTTACAGAAGAGAGAGACCGGGGAAGTGCTGGTGGGTTACGACGTTGGAAAGCAGGGGGAGATCACTAATGTTCACGTGGTGAAATCCAGTGGTTGGCCCCTCCTGGATCAAGCAGCCCTCACGTGCGCGTCAACGCAATGGCGAAATACTCCAGCGATGATCGAGAACACCCCCCTCGTTTGGCCTAACATCAAGTCGACGGTGGGTTTCGACATTCATGGGTGATCTGTGAGCAAGTCGGCGTACCTGGGTGGAACTATTGATTACGAAAATGGGTGGTGCCCAAGGTGTGGCTCGATTTACGAGAAATGAGAACGGCAAGTGAAGTACAAGAATGACTCGCGCTTTGACGCGTACTATCTGGAAGATAGCTACCTGCGAGCAGTAGACGAGAGTGAGGCATCTCGCCTTGCATTCTCGCTCCTGCTTGCGTTGACCCCACAGCATCCGCTCTATTCTGCACCCCCACCAACCGATCAACACTGTTATCGAAATGGCACGCTGACATTTGAGGGTGTCGGCAACGTCAATTGGGAAGAGCGCCAGTTTAAGCCGCTCCGCGATCCTGACGGCTCAATTGACTACGGCAACATCGATGCCTTCGAGATCGAACCCGAAGGGCGATATCGTCTTGAAGGGGAATGGGGGCGCGTCACTCTCACGGCACAGCGCGCCAATATTGTGGTCTCCTGAGAGGGCTGGTGGTGTGCGGAAGGCAAACCGAAACAACAAGACGTGGAAGTAAGACAGGCCGATGGACTTCGATGATCCTCGATGGAGCAACTTGGAAGGGGGATACCGCACACCCTACGATCCTCGCAATGCTCTCCGAGCGCTCGAACGTGGCGGCAACGAGTCGGTCGCATGGGAAGAATTGTGGAATGAACTTCATCACCAAAGCGATGTAGGTGTTGCGTCATACGCTGCAGTGCCTCATTTGGTGCGAATTTATGCAGCCAGAGGTATCACTCACTGGAACACATACGCATTGGTCGCAACAATCGATGATGGCAGACGAAATGGCCGCAACCCCGCGCTGCCCGAATATCTTCGTCTCGACTATGAAAGAGCCTTTGAGCAGCTCGCTTTACTTGGCCTACAGGAACTCCGTGACGCAAAAGACCCGGAGCTTGTTCGCAGCATTCTTGCTGTTTTGGCAATCTGGAAAGGCCTGTTCGTTCTAGCTCATTTGGTGGGCAATTTCACCGAGATCGAGTTAGAGGAATTGGTGGCAAAGATTGTATCTTGAGCCGCATATCGTCTCAAAATTCGGGTGGATGCGCATGGAAACAGACAATGGTCCGTAAGCTCGTAAGGTATTATGTGGCGATCGTATTGGGCTTGTTGCTAACATACATTCTCTTGCTTCTATATCTTGTCTGGACATTTGGATACGCGCCACTATTTGACACGCACGTTCGCAACACAATCTTGTTTTTTCTAGAGATTTTGCCTCCAACCGCACTTATCCCTGTCTTGTTGATTTACGTTCAAGAGATTCTAGCAAAATACCGCAAGCGTTCGCCGCCCGAGTGAACGAGATCGTCTGAGCAGTTAACGGTGGTGCCTAAAGTGTGGCTCGAATGAAAACCGGTCTATTTGCGATCACAATCGCTTGCGCGACTTCGCTGTCGGCAGCCTCACCGCATGTACTTACAATGACGAGCCTTGGAAACGTCCGCATAGGAATGACACTTCGTGAGCTACAAAGAGCGTTTGGCGGGCGACTGACGAACTCGGACGGCACGTCGGAGAGCGACTCTTGTTGGGTCTACCATCGTGGGGACGGCTCCGACAAAGAAGTCGGCTATATGATCGAAAGAGGGCAATTGACGAGGATTGAAGTAAGCGCCGAGGGATCGCCCACAACACAAACTGAAAGTGGAATCGAGATAGGCTCGTCGCTAGCCGAATTGCGAAGGGCTTATGGCGCGAAACTTCTAGTTGAACGTAACACTCAAGGGGACCGTTTCATTTTGAATGCGCCTGACCATCGCCGCGCAATCATTTTTGAAACTGACGGCCGTGTCGTCACGACATTTCGCGTTGGAATATACCCGTCAGTCACCTACAACGAGGGCTGTGAATAGTTGTCGAAAAGGGCTGTGAAAGACCACGAAGGCAAAGCCGACGAAGAAGCGCGGAATATATGTCTGATTTAGTGAAAACAATCCGAGAGGCTTGGGGTTGGTGTGGCATCGAACCAACAGAGGTAATTGCAATCAATTCGTTCGGCAATGTCATTGTTCAAGACGATGTCGGGGAAATCTGGCGGATATGTCCGGAAGAACTAGAGGCGACTAAGATCGCTAGCTCACGGTCTGCATATGAGTTGCGTCGCGGCAATCAAGATTTTGCGCTCGATTGGGAGATGGAAGTGCCTAGGCTCGAGGCCGAAGCGCTACTTGGCGAACCAGGAAAGGGCAGGTGCTATTGCTTCAAGATACCTGCGATCCTTGGCGGCAGGTATGCAGGCGATAATTTTGGAACAATTTCCATAGTTGAACTCCTGTCGGCCTCCGGAAATATGGCCTTTCAGATCAAGGATATTCCCGATGGCGAGAAGGTTCGTATCATTGCTAAAAAATCAAGCTGAGACATGTGAAAAAATGGGGTGCCCGATGAGCGAGAAATTTCAAAGTCCTTCGTGAGGCCGCTCACTCCAATGCGAAATTTAATCTCCACAGTACCTTGAACGCAGGCGGGTAGACGCCACTAGTTGGGCGTCTAGGGATGTCTGCTTTGGGTCGTAAGCGGACATTGGCAATCGTTATTAAGTCTGACTAGAAATGATTATTTCTGGTTAGAAATAATCATCTGGGTAGGGAATTGGTCGCCAATTATTTGTCGAGTCTTCCTACCAAGTAGCTTCCTCGCGGACAGGACGAGCCGCCGCTTAGGTTTCAAGGGTCAGGGGTCGCAAAAACGCGCATTTCAATGTCCGCTATCGACCCAAAGCGGACGTCGGCCGTTCGGCTGGGACACGTCCAAAATCTTGCTTGTTTACGAGGCCACCTCACTATCGCAGGTGAGCGTTTCTTTTACCCATTCTTACCCATTCGCCCCCGAAGGTGTCGGCCATGAATGCGCATGTGCTCGTCGCCCGCCTCAGCAAGGCTCGCCTCAAGCGCGCCATCGCGATGGGCAACGCGATCGCGTTTGGAATCGGGCTTTGGACCCTTCTTTTTGCGACGTCGTTCTACTGGCTGTCGCTTGCGCTGTGTTTCGTTATTCCGCTCGCCGCCATAGCGCTCGACACTGTTACGCGGGGAACGCTCGATTTCGAGGCGCGGCGCCGGCGCTCTCCGCTTTCGCTCGCAACGCTCCTGATGGTGCCGGCCATTGCGCTTGGCTGTCGGGCCATCAACGACCTCAACTTCACGAGCTACACCATTCTGCTGGCATGGACTGTCCTTGCCATCGCCGCCATCGTCACGCTTTTCCTGCGCTTCGACCCGAGCCTCAAGAGCGACTTCAACCAGCTCACGACCATTACCGTTTTCGCGCTCGCCTGGTCCTATGGCGTGATCGCCTTTGCAGACGTGGTGCTTGACCCCTACTCGGGACGCGACGTTTCGACCGTCATCCGCGACAAATATGTGCATGTCTCGGGCAATACCAAGGGCAGCTCTATCTGGCGGAAAGTGGCCGTCGACCCCGCCGTCGTCCCCGGCCTCAATCCATGGATCGAAGTGCGCCCGGATCTCTTCGCCGCCCTTGCGCGCGGCAACACCGTTTGCGTGCACCAGGGCCCCGGCCTCCTCGGCGCCGCCTGGTACGACGTCCGCCGCTGCAAGAGCTGAGCCAACGGTTCTCATCTTTGTTTTGCCTGTGCGTTTTGCAAATCACAAAAATACAATGCGTCTGGTCCTGCGCCACCGCACGCGCTGGGTTTCCCTCGTTGCTGTGCATCGCCGAAACGATCGGCCTGATGTAGTAATGAGCCGTTTCAAGCAAACGTGAACCCCCCGACGCTGTCCGGCGCCTAAGCTTGCACGGCCGGGGTTCAGCATGAAAACACATCCGCTCTCGTTCGCTGTCGCGCTCGCATTCATAGCACCGGCCGCTGCAGAAATGGCGAGACCACCGCTCGGCAGCGAGGGCTCGCCAGCCGCCGATTCCGGTTATTTCCAGATTGTGCGCTCGGTCGCGCCGCATGTCTGGGTACTGCTTCAGCCGAAGTTCCAAGTCCAGCCCGACGGCAACGTCACGGTCGTGGAGCAGACAGACGGCCTGGTTCTGCTCGATGCCGGCGCCTCGGCCGGCTCAGGTCGACGCATCGTGGAGCTGGTGCGCGGGCTATCCCCGAAGCCGGTCAAAGCCGTCATTGTCAGCCAGTGGCATGGCGACAAGCCGCAAGGTCTGTCGGAGATTCTCAAGGCTTGGCCCGATGCACGGACCATCGCGACGGTTGCGACCGCGGCGCATCTGCGCGATCCCAATACGATGAACACGCCAGCTGTGCCAGACGCCGCCGCCAACGCGCACTCTCAGGTGCTCATGCGTGGCATCGAAGACTATCTGCATAAGATGGGGCTCAAAGCACCGAGCCCCGAGCTGCGCGATCACTACGAAAAGACAGCCCGCGTCATCGAGCAATGGGCGCTCGACATGGACGGAACGCTGACCATCGCGACGAAGGAAACCTTCACCGACAAGTTGGTCATTCCCGACGGCGTGGCGCCGGTAGAGGCGATGTTTCTCGGCCACGCCAACACCGACGGCGACGCGATCATCTGGCTACCGAAGCAGCGTGTGCTCGTGACTGGCGAGACCGTGATCGCGCCTTTCCCCTATGGCTTCGGCAGCTATCCGACCGACTGGATCGGCGTACTGAAGAAGCTGCGCGCCATGCCGTTCAAGGTCCTCGTTCCCGGCCACGGGATGCCGCAGTCTGACCGCTCCCAACTGAACCGCATTCTCGCCGCGCTTGAAGACGTCCGCGGCCAGGTTGCGATGCTGGTGGCGAAGGGAATGACACTGGATCAGGTCAAGGCGAAGGTCGACCTGTCGCGACAGAAACAAAGCTTTGTCGACAACGACCAGTGGCTGGGTCGCTGGTTCGACGATTTCTGGGCTACCCCTATCGTCACCTCGGCTTATCGTGAAGCCAAGGGCGAGCCCATCGTGCAGAGCTTGCGCTAGAGAAATCGCCTGGCTGCTCTCCTATTGCTCACCCATCTTGCGAAGCAGGGCCTCCATGCCAAATCGGTAGTTTTCCTCCAGTGCTTCCAGTGCGGCCTCGAGATCGCCCCGTCCAAACGCCGCGATGATGGCGTTGTGTTGAGACACCGAAATCGACGTGAGATTAGATTCGGCCATGTAGAGATGCTCATAGCGCCGGATCGAAAGCCGAAGATTGGCAACCATCGATGCCAGACGAGCATTTTTGGACTCGCTCATCAGCGTGTCATGCCAGAGGGTATCGAGGTCCAGGGCGCGAAGGGGTGATCTAGCGCGAGCAAATTGGCTGTTGATCTTGGAAAGACGAGGCAGCAGCGCCGGCACGAAACGAGCGCTCGCTTTGACGGCCAGACGTTCTAGCTGAGCTAAAATCGGATAAATCTCGCGCACTTCGCGCGACGACAATAGCTCGACAGTGAACCCGCGGCGCAGATCTGAGCGAACCAGTCCCTCAAGTTCAAGATGAAGCAACGCCTCACGCAGCGGTGTGCGACTGGTCCTGAGCTGGCGTGATAACTTCAACTCGTTCAGCTTTTCGCCGCCCTTGAGCTTTCCAGTGACGATCAAATCGCACAGCACGTGCTGTAGCCGGGCTCGGATCCGTGTGGTGTTCTTCCCGGCGGGCTGTTCAGCCCCATTCTTTTCCACTGTTGCACGACTCATAATTTTTGTATACAAAATTACATTCTTGTATGCAAGAATTATGACTCAGTCGGAAACCGCCATGACGCCCATACTCGCCCCGCGATCAGCTGGATATTGGGGCCTGTCCCTTGCGGAATTCGTCCTCGGCGGCGCAATCGTCGTTGCGCACAATGTCTATCACCTGGTGCCTAACGAGGTTCCAATCCTGTTCGTGCTTGGCATCGCTTCTATCCGGCTGCGCGAGGGAAACTGGCGAGCCATCGGCTTGGCACTTCCCAAGTCCTGGGGCATCACGATCCTGATTGCCCTCGCCACAGCGGTGACAGTGATATTGGTGGGGCAACTGGTCACCGAACCGCTGGCCCAGGCCATGGGGCTACACACTGCCAAGTCCGCGCCAACGGCACTCGGTCTCAGGAAAGGCGACGTCTGGAGTTTAGCAAAGGCCCTCGGGGTGGTTTGGACATTCGCAGCGTTCGGCGAAGAAGTCGGTTACCGGCGCTACCTGCTCGGTCGTGCAGCTGATATCGGCAACCGTTCAGCAGTTGCGTATGGGATGGCGCTGTTCTGTGTCTCTGTGCTGTTCGGCATCGGCCACTACTATCAGGGTCCTGCCGGCATGTTCACCACCGCCTGTGATGGTTTGATGATCGGGACAGCCTATCTACTTAGTCGACGTAATCTTTGGGTAGCGGTGCTTGCCCATGGCTTCATCGACACGATTGCGCTGGGTGTCGTGTTCTTGGGATTGGCTGACTAGCGCTCGGCACTTGCGGGGGCGGATCATCATCGACGTACGTCCGCTACCGACCCAAAGCAGCCATTCGTCGCATATATAGTTTTGCCACGACAGAAATCAGCTATCGTCTGCCTGCACACACGTCAGGGGGCTCTCATGACCCTTTCCGATCTTGCAGCGCTCGGCAGCTTTGTCAGCGGGGTGGCGATTCTCGTGTCGCTTGTTTTTCTCTATTTCCAACTACGTCAGGTCTACGCGCAGATTCGGCTAGCAGAAAGAAATCAGCAGGCAACGATTCAGCAAGATCGTTACGGCCGCGTTTTCGAGGTGAATCTTGCCATGACGGAGCCGACGCTCGCTGACGCAGTCGCCAAGGGGACAGTTGGCGCGCGCGATTTGTCACCGACTCAGTTTACGCAATTTCGAGCCTATTGCAGCGCGCGGTTTCAAATCTCGGAAAACACATTCCTGCAACATAAGGCCGGATTGCTGAACGACGAGGCGTTCGCCGCATTCTTAAACGGTTTCGTTGCGGCATTCCACGCGCCAAGCATCAGAGTGATGTGGAAGTGGCAGAGACCGTTCCATGCTGCTAAATTTGCCGCGTTCGTCGATGCCCTAGTTGAGAAGACGCCGCTCGTGAAGCCGGTTGACCTGGCGGCACAATGGGACGCCGACCTCGTCGCCGAGGAGGCTCGTGTGACGCGTTGACGAAACGCGATTCGATAGACGCAGGCGGCTACTGGCCCATCAAAGAGTTCGGCGATCGCACCGCGCGGCATCACGTTTGCGGGGAATGACCCGAGCGACAGCCGCGGCGTTCTCATCAAACTCACGCCGAGGGGTGCAGCTCCCTTAAAGAAACCCGAACGACAAAAATCGCCTCGGTTGCCGACTTCCTTCGCTCCCTGTCAACGGATGCGCGGACGGCGGTCAAAATCGCCTTTGCCGCCCTCGATGACCTCGCGGTTCCGCCAGCGTCTGACTCATGACATGATCTGATCGCCGCGACGGGGAAATAGGTGCAGAGCTTTCTAAACATAGCGAGAGCCAAAAGGCTCGATCGGGTCGCCGCCGCCTATGCGGTGGCAGGGTGGATCCTGGTCCAGGGGGCCTCGATCGTGCTTCCGACGTTCGGCACGCCGGCCTGGGCGCTTCGCACCCTCATCGCGATCACGTTCGTCGGCTTTCCCGTGGCGCTGTTCGTGGCGTGGTTTTCCATCCCGCATCCTCATCCCGACGATATTCCAAAACTCAAAGGTTTGACGCCCGGCGAGTTCATGCTGATCGGCCTTCTCGGCGGCGTGTTGCTGCTCTCGCTGGCCCAGCTCGCTTATCAATTCTCGATAGGAGGGCGCTCATTCAACAGCACGCAATCGTCTCTGATCGCTCCATCTCCAAGCGTGGCTTCTGCCGCAGCAAACTCGTTGCGCGTAGCGATTATTCCGTTCGACATCGTTGGTGCGCAGTCTGACACATCTCGAGCGTTTGCAGACACACTTCTCGACAAGATCGTCGAAGCGCTAAGCGCCAATCAGGTCGATACCGTCTCTCGCCAGGACAGTCTCGCGCTTCGCGGTGGTATCACAAAGTCTGGCACACTGCTCACCCAACTTGGCGTGGGGTTGACGCTGGAAGGCTCGGTGGAGAACGACGGCAAGACCATAACGGTGCGGCTGCACCTGGATGATGTGCGCCAGCACCAGACCCTTTGGTCGAAGGAGTTCGCGGGCCCGGTCGATTCACCTGAACCGCTGCAGACGCAAGTCGCCCTGCATGCGACCGACGTCACGCGCTGGGCCGTGTCGCCACGACTCAAGGAAATCCGGTCCGACCCGTCACTCGTGTCGGCTTTTCTTGAAGGAAAAGACGATGGCGCCGGTGCGCGAGCACTTGCCATTGCCCGCGACCTTATCGCGCGCGTGCCCCGATTTGCCGCCGCTCACACTATGTTGGCTTCGGCAGTAGGACAGGAGGGCGGCCAGTTGGTTCTCACGCCGGAGGCGCGTGACGAGTCGACCCGAGAGGCGAAGCTCGCGATCGCGCTCGATGGCGGTGACGGTCAGGCCTACGCTCTGATCGCGTCCCATCTACCAGCGCGGTCGTTCAAGGAACGGGAAGAGTTGCTTGTCAAGGGGCTCTCGGTGGAGCCCGGCAGCGCGAGCGCAAATTGGGACTACATCATCGATATCCTTGCCGCCGCCGGCCGTATTGAAGAAGCGATTGCGCAGGCGCGAACGGCGTGGCAGCTCGAGCCCTTTACCGTATGGCTGGCGAGTAGTCTGCCTCTTGTACTTACAAACGCCGGGCGAATCGACGAAGCGCGCAATGCCATTGTCGAAATGAAGCGCAAGTGGCCGGACGATCCCGATCCGACTTTTAAGTTCGCTGAGCTTTCCGTCGAAAGCCAGCAGCCTCCTTTTGCACGCGCGTTTGCTCTGCTCAACGACGCTGGTCTCAAGAGCGTTTTGGAGCACCAGCCTTGGGGCAAGGCAGGTACGACAAATGTCTGGCGTACCACGACGAAAGCACTAGTTGGCTCAACCGAGGACAAGCGTTCGGCCACTCAACTGGTCGTAAAGTCTATCGCCGACGGAGTCATAGATCCATTTCTTGGCATTTCATTCCTTTGTTCACTTGGCAACGTGGAAGGCGCGTTCAACGTGGCGGATCGAAACCTGACGTCGGATCAGATCAACCATTTGTTTGGAAAAGACCTTGCCTTCTCGCTCTATCGGCTGTTCGGCGCCCAAACCGCCGGCATGCGTCGCGATCCTCGGTTCATGCAGCTGATGCAGCGTTTCGGACTCGTGGACTATTGGCGTTCGACCGGCCACTGGCCAGATTTCTGCTCCGAGCCTGGACTGCCTTACGACTGCAAGGCCGTGGCGGCGAAACTAGCTGCAACTTCGGTGCGCCCATAATTTGCTGTGTTCGTCCAAACGCCAATGTCCGCTCTCCACCCATAGCGCACGTTCGCGATAGCGGTTGCGTCACCGGCGCGGAATGTCCGCTTAAGACCCGACGCGGACATCCCTTGGAGTTAAGCTCGATCCATCCTCTGACGTCTTAGCTTGGGCTTAGGTCCTGCGGACGACCGCGTGGTAGATCAACAACACTACGATCGCGCCGACTACCGCCACGAGCATGCTGTACAGATTGAGCCCAGTGACTCCGGAGTGTCCGAAGAAAGCAAAGATATATCCACCGACGATCGCGCCTACGATTCCGAGTACGATGTCGAGGATAAGCCCCTCACCGGATTTGTTGACGATCTTGCTGCCGATAAAGCCGGCGATCAGCCCCAGAATAAGCCACGCCAAAATACCCATTGTTGTCCTCCCTCTGTGGATCGCCAGCTTACATGTCTGGAGTAGAAATTGGCATTGGCGCCGACGGGCTCCAGCGAGCGGCCGCTATCGACCCAAAGCAGACCCGCGCCCCACGATCAGTCAATCTGAATGACCACTTTCGCATATTTGCCAATGCGCGCCGTTCATTGCGCAATCCTCGCGCAACGTTCAGAATGGTCGTTGAAATAATTCGTCGACAATATGGTGGGGCGATTGTCCGATTCTGGGACCACGCGAAGGCTTACGACTATTGTCGCATTGGACGTTGCAGGCTATTCCGCGCGCACCGAGGCCGACGAGACTGCCTCCATCGCCGAAATCGGCGGCTTGCGAGAAACGATCGACGAAATCGCGCGCGAGCATTCCGGCCGCATCTTCAACTCTGCCGGGGACGGTTTCATGTTAGAATTTGCTTCGAGCATCGCCGCCATCGAGGCCGCATTCGCATTGGCCGAAAAGTGCCGGCCGCCAGTGCGCATCGGTGTCCACCTGGGCGACGTCGCAGTTCAACCGAACGGCGATCTTCTGGGTCACGGCGTGAATGTTGCAGCGAGGTTGATGTCGCAAGCTGGACCGGGATCCGGCCTCGTTTCCGCAGCTGTGCATCAGACGGTTCATCCGCGCATTCGTGAACGGTTGGCACCCCGCGGTCGACTCAAGCTCGAGAAAATGAATGAAACCGTCGACGCTTTTGCATTTCCACTCCTCGAAACTGAGTTGATTGAACCCACCGAACGATCTCATCTGACTATCGCCGAAGGTTCTACCGATTTGGACACAAGGCGACTCGCTGCCTTCGGTATGCGACCCCAGCACGATAAGCCCTCACTCGCCGTATTGTCATTCACAAACCTCAGTAGCGAACCAGATCAAGATTATTTCGCCAACGGGATGATGGAGGAAGTGATCACGGCGCTCGGCCGAATCCGATCGATCTTCGTGATCGGCAGTGGTACGAGCCTAACCTTGAAGGACCAATCGCTGGGTGCGCCGGACGCCGGTCGCCGTTTGGGAGTTCGTTACATCCTTGAAGGAAGCGTCCGACGGTCGGGAATGAAGATCCGCATTTCGGTCAGGCTGACGGACGTGAGCGAGGGCGGTGCACAGATTTGGGGAGAACGGTTCGATGGGACGCTTGACGATGTCTTTGCCCTGCAGGACCAAGTCGCGCTCAGCGTCGCTGGTGTAATTGAACCCACAGTCCTTGCGGTTGAGGCGCGTCGTGCCGCGCGGCGCCCCATCGAAAGCCTTGATTGCTACGATCTCTATCTACGGGCGGCTGCATTGCGGTCTACTCTGCATCGAGCAGAGGTACTGGAGGCCATCGCGCTGCTTGATCGCGCGCTTGTGCTCGAACCTAGCTTTGCGCCAGCTCTGGGGATGGCGGCAAGCTGCCACAGCCTCGTCGTCGTCAACAAATGGTCGGAAGACGCCGAGTTCCACCGGCGTCAGGGGTTGATGATGGCTGAACAAGCGATCAGAACCGGTGCCGATGATGCCTCGGTACTTGCCCAGACCGCCAACGCCCTCATGGAGCTAGACAGTGACGTCGGTCGAGCGCGCTCGCTGATCGAGCGGGCTCTTACTCTAAATCCCAGCTCGGCATATGCGTGCTTCATCAGCGGAGTCATTTCGTTGACCGAAGCTGATGGAGCCGCCGCCACACGACATTTTCAGGAGGCGGCCAAGCTCGATCCACTTTCCTCGCTCGGTGAAATGGCCCGCGTTCATGTGGCGATGGCGCGCATCCTAGAGGGCGACCTCCTGGAGGCAGCCCGCATCTACAAGAACACGACGTACCGAACTCCCAGGATTCATTTGCTTATGGCGGCTGCGTACGGCATGTCAAACAATCTCGAGGGGGCGCGTGATGAACTGAGGCTCTACGCAGCATTGACGACGGTTCCCCCGGAAACGATGGTCGATCGTTCAACGGGCGATCCGAAACTGCGCGCCTGGATGCATGAGGGCGTCTGGCGCGCAAGGAACGTCTGACAAACATCTAAGTCTGCGCCTCAGTAACCAAGCGCGAAAAAAAGTACTCTCCCAGTCATGAAGATCAGGATAAGCGAACCAATCGTCCAAAACGTGGCGCGCACTTCGTGGATCTGGCCCGTGAAATAGGCCACAAAGTGCAGCAACCGCGAGGCGACATAGCCGTAAAGAATCCACTGCGCGAGCAGCAGCGATGGATGGGTGAGCACAAAGAGGAACCCGGAAAGCAAAAAGAACGGAAGGTTCTCAAGATCGTTCATCTGGATGCGACGGATACGTTCGACGAGTTCGTTAGGCGCGAGCTGCTGCGGGTTTGGCGCCGGGTTCAGTGGCGTCCGTTTTAGATCCTCTGGGGAACGAAAGCCGCCCCTAACCTGCATCATGCGCAGCACGGTCAGCCACGACATGCTTACCATCTTGAGGATCATCAGCGTGGCCGCAATGGCATATGTTGCGAAAAGCGGATCGCGAAGATTGAGCTCGTCCATGCCTTCCCCCCAGCGATTCATGTCCGCAGACAGAACCTGCTTGCTAGATTTCAATCTAGCGTGAATTAGAAGCACATCATACGCATTCACTTGTAGACCGTGCGACGCTTGAAAACGCGATTCCCGGATTTGAGTTTTGGATGCGTCGACCAATCATGCGCGCCATGTATAAAGTCACATTCGAGAACATAGCAGCTGGACCTTAAGCGCGCACTGCAAGGACATCTCGAACAGCAGTGGCGAAATCTCGCACTCGGGCTCAATGGGAAGTGTCGGTATGCGACGACAGCTCGCCACTTGCGAATCGCTGCCTCTCTCCTACCGCGCACACTCGCTGTCGGTGCGCAACCATCCTGGATCACCTGCAATGTCTTACGTCAAGCCCCCCTCTTGAGGCAGGGATGGAGTCATGAGCGTGGCGGAGGAAGCATGATGGGGGGATTTCTTGGAGAGAAGGTCGGCGAAGGCACCACGGCGGACATCCACGCCTGGGCGCCCGGTCAGGTCGTGAAGCTGTTCAAGGCCGGGGTTCCAACGCGTTTGGGCAAACACGAGGCGCGAATGACCCGCGCCGCGTTCACCGGGGGCGCTCCTGCGCCTGAAGTATACGGTGAGGTGAACGTAGATGGGCGCTTCGGTTTCGTAATGCGGCGCTTCGACGGACCGACGCTGCGAGATCTCCTATTGACCCAAGCCGTGACGCCCGAGCAGGCAGGCGCCATCCTCGCGACTCTCTACATGTCCGTTCATCGAACACGCCCGCCTCCGAATGTCGTCTCGCTGCGCGACTGGATCGAGGCCGTGTCCCGACAGTCTGTTCACGTTCTTCCACTGGAAATTGTGGCTGGTGTGCTAGGTCTGATCGACCGGCTGCCAGCACCGGAGGGGCTATGTCATACCGACCTTCACCCCGGCAACGTGATTATGACGACGAGTGGTCCGAAAATCATCGACTGGACCTGCGCCGTCCGAGCACACACTGTCTTCGACCTTGGGCGCGCCCACATCAGCCTCACCGAACTCGTTCCCGAAGATGCCGATCCAGAGTTGGCGCGTGCAATCGATTTGGCCGTGCAGTCAGAGTACGCGCGTCTCGCTGGTACAGCACTCGCGGAGTTTACAGCGACAATGGAACCGCACCTTTCCATCGTCCGGGCCTTCGTTCTGCTGCAACGGCGGCCGGCTACCTCAGCTCAGCGCGAGAGGCTCATCCAACGCGTCGCAGGGGCGTTGCTTTCCGAGGCTAATTTTCAGTGGCGCACGCCTGACCATTGTTGAGTGGGCGAATGTCCGTTTTCCACCCAAAGCGGACATTTACCCTTTGCTGGGCCCCTTGCGAAATCCGCTATCGTCTGCCCTGAACTCAATTCAGGGGGCATCACATGTCACTTTCGGATTTGGCGTCCATCGGCAGCCTTGTTAGCGGCATCGCCGTTTTAGTTTCACTCGTCTATCTGTCGTTGCAGATACGGCAGAACACCAAGCATTCGCAAGCGCTGATACAACAGGGCCGAGCCGCGCGCATCGCCGATACCGCCCTTCGTTTGGCGGAACTTCGGGCCGACGACGGGCTGAACAACTGCTTCGAAGGAGCGCCCGAGGCGAGCGCGAAGGACGTCTCACGCTTTCTCAACGTGGCGCGCGCCGTATTTATCAGCTCGGAAGACTCTTTTCTCCAGGGTGAGGAGGGTCTGCTGGCTCCCACGGCCTACGAAAGTTACAAGGCAAGTCTCCGCGCAGGAATGGGTTCGTCCGGACTGGCCGCCGCATGGATACTGACCCGCGACATGTACGAGCCGAAGTATCGTGCGTTCATGGACGAAATAAACGGCGACATCAATCGAACCGCACCAGGTCGCTCGTCCGACACGTGGAGAACTGCTCTGAAGTCACTCGCCCAGAACAAGAGCGCCTGATAGAGCCGAATATCCGCTTTCGACCCAAAGCGGACGTTCATCAGGTCACTTCGGCAACTTCAGCCATAACTTCGGCATCCAGCGCCGGGTTCGACTCGCCGTCGGCGGTAGCAATCACCGACTTGGGGATCAGCCAAAGAACCGGCAGCATCAGCGCGTAAACCGCCGTCGTCGCGATAGCACAATACAGAAACCCATTAGTCGCACTCAGGCCATAAATCTTGGAGCCGATGAGGTCGCCGCCGCGGTACGAAAGTTGGTTCGCGCCCGCGACCAGCATCATGAGTGTACCCTGAAGACCCGGCGGGCAGGAGCGCATCGCAAGATCGAATATCGCGCCTGCGAAAATGCCGCCCATCGAGCCGATTGGAAACGCCAGCCAGAGCGCGGTCGTGGCCGAGTGGATGAGTGCGAGCGGCATCATTTGAGGGATCGTAATGATCGTGCCCCAAAGGAGGAGCTTGCCGAGCGAGACGTGCTGGCATAGCCACCCGTACAAAATGAACACCGGAATGAACGCCGCCGCGAAGATCGCAGTGAACTCGCCGTACACTGCGTCGGATGCGTGGAGGTGATCCGTCAAATAGTATTGCAGAGGTGTATTTGAGCCAGGTGCGAACTGGAACATGAAGATCAGAATAACCGGCGCATAAATCGCTCGATGGCGGACCAGGCGCTTGAGGTCGCCAACGAAATTTGTGCCCCTGGCTTGCGGCTTGTCGTATGTGTGTCCGAATACGGCATAAGGCTTCCACAAGGAAAAGACGGCGATCACAAGCGCCAACATCCCACACAGGATGAACGTCGTCTCCGGCGTGAGATTCTCTGCCACCCATCCGGAGGCGAAGGCGCCGATGATCGACGGCACGGAGGCAATGATGTTCCACAGTGCGCTCAGCCGCCCTGACATCAGCTGCTCCTGGCCGACTAGCGCGAGCAATCCTTCATAGGCCGCGCCGACAAAGCGGTAGGACAACATCGCTAGCATCATGCCCGCCGCGAGTCCGGCGTAGGTCAGATGATTGAAAGCCAGCCAGAAGAAGACGATTGACGTGAGTGAGGCAAAAATCAGAAAGAAACCCCGGTCACGAAAGCCAAAGGGATTCCAGAGGTCGCGCGCAAAACCGAAGACAAATGCAAAGTAGAGCGGCATGCCGGTCAGAAGCCTGAACGTGGCAACGTCGTTCGCGCTGGCGTGGAGGCGATCCTTCAACATGAAGGTTGTCGCAATATCGATCAGGTAGGCATTGGGCGCGGCGAGATAGATGAAGAGCGTCAAGGGCGCAAAATACGCGAACACTTGCGCCGGTTTGGTCAGTCCCTTAGCCGAAATGTCTGTCATCTTGGCCCTACCCCCTCCGCGCCGGAAGGCGACAGATCCCCATTGCCCTCCTTTAGCTGAGGCCGGGCGTTCTCGGAAATGCGGCGTCAGGCCGTTGCGGTCGCCCAAAGCTTGTGCCTGAATTTGCGCGCAAGGGGCTGCGGGAGTGAACCATGCCGGATGTCGTTCGCATTCCCATCACCAACATCTATGCCGGCGGTCCTTACACGGGGCGTATATTCGTCGGCGCGAAAAACAAGCCGATGAACGTCTTTCTCGATACTGGAAGCAGCACCTTGGTGCTCAGCAGGCACGCATACTGCCCCAACCCCGGCATGGGCGATGTGCTTACCAGCTTCGCGCAAACCGTGGACTATGCCGACAATAGCAGCTGGACGGGCGCGGTGATCCACACAAGCGTGTCTATCGGCGAGGTCAGGCGCGTGACCATCCCCGACGCCAATGTCGCCATCGCCTATTACGAGAGGAAGGGCGCGTTCGACGGGTATGACGGCATATTAGGCCTGGCTTATACGGCGCTGGATGACGCCGCGCTGATGCCGAAAGAGACCTGGCCCAAGCGCTATACGCAGCGCGGGGTCCAACGCAACCTGCACAAAAGGATCAAGCCTTACCTGAACCAGCTCGCCAAAAAGGACATCACGTTCGACAAGATATCTTTTTATACGCGCCGTTCGACAATTCACTATGGCGCGGGCGTCGCCAATGACCCGCTCAATCATGGCTGGATGATCGTCGGCGGCGGCGAGGAAGCCAAGGATCTTTATTTCGGCAGGTTCCAGACCGCGAGGGTCATGTCGCAGAAGTGGTATAACACCAATCTCAAGGCCATCATCGTCGGGGACACAGACCCGATTCATGTGCCCAAGGGCAGCCGGTCAGGCAATTCCATCGTCGACAGCGGCACGCAGGACCTGGAATTCAGTCGCGATCTGTGGAACGCGATCCGGGACCGGTTCGATGCCGGCAAGCGTGCACTGCTCGAGCCGGACGGCATCACTCGGATGTCGGAGCTGGATCTGGCCGAATGGCCACTCCTCACCGTCATCCTGGAGGGCGAAGCACGCGACGTCATCCTGAAAATCGAGCCCGGCGATTACTGGCAGGTCAACAATCCCCGGGCTGGGTCGGCATCGCTGGCCATCTCTCCAAGCCATGACGGAAGCATCACCCTGGGCCTGCCGCTTATGAACGGCCATTTCACGATTTTTGACGGCGAGGCCAATCACGGCAAAGGTGCGATCCGGTTTGCGGCCAGGCGGTGATTTTCCATGCAGGACGATCCGCGCCGGAGGTTTTTTCTAGATTTCTGACACCGCGCGGATTAGCAGAAGTCCCGGAGAAGTCATTAGCTCGGCGGATTACCAGCCAAACCATCGGGTGATGAAATACGTCGCCGCACCCGCGCCGAAGAACATGCCAAAGAACTGAAAAACCACTAGCAATGTCCCTGCCAGAGCGCTTCGGTGCAGTTCACGAGGCACTCTTTTCGCGATGAAAACCGGATCTTCGCGCGACACCACCCAAACCATGCCGGCAGCGATCAGCATCGCGAGAAGAACGATCCACCCGAACGAAGCTTGGTAGTGAGAAAGCGCTGCTCCCAATGCAAGAGACAAGCCTAGGAGCATGAGGAAAACAAAATTCAGTCTTGGCAGCATCTGCGTGCTGCAGTCGGTCGCGATCACGCGTGCATCGTGAGACGTAAAAGCACGGTCGCTATGACTAGCGCCATCATAAGGCTGAATTCAACAGCGGTTGACCTCGACGGGTCACGGACGAAGCTGGTGAACGTTTGCATCGATCTCTCTCCCTTGATCTTCGACAGATCCGCTCGAAGGTAATGAGCGAGATGTAAATCCGACTTGAAAAATTATCCGAAATAGATTGGTAAATTCTGTTCTGATTTTTCCTCGCATCGTTTGTTAGTGGAGTTGTTAATCGAGGGCCGATTCACTGCGCTGATAAGGTGAGCGGCAATTTACCAAGCAATTTCGTCTAATCGTTCAATCGCCATTTACACGTCGAGCCTAACGTCGAGCGCGCACCGGCAGGCGACCACCACTGTTGGCGCGAAAGAGGAGACTGCGATGAAGATGCTTCTGTGTTTGGCGCATGACGAGTCGGGAGCAACCGCCATTGAGTACGGCCTGATCGCCGCTTTGATCGCGGTCGTTATCATTGGTGCGGTCACCGCGGTTGGCACCTCGCTCTCGACCACGTTCACATCTGTATCCACTGGTCTGAAATAATTGGCGCTGGAGGGTACGAAGTTGAGTACACCAGAGCACGCGAAGCTTCGGCTTGTATCAACAAATTCGACGTTAGACATACCTCGGCTGAAAAAATTGGCACGCGACCTGCGTGAGTGGGCCACCCAAAGCAAATGGCCCGACTTGGCTGAAAATCTCATCCGCGCTGCTGAGTCACTCGAAGTGCAAGCAGTCGAACTAGACGTGAGTTTGTGACCGAGGCAATTTTTCTGTTACGGGCTCGCGGGAACGAAGATGGTGGGGTGACACCCGTCTTCTCGGAAGCCTTGGTCCAAATATCCACTTTCCACCCGATGCGGACATTCACGAGCTGGACAAATCACGCACCTCAGTTCGTCTGCAAGACTGAGTTTGAAGGAAATGTGAGAAGATGGCGGGGCCTTCGTAGCTTCACCCTCAGGGTATAAATCGTTAGTATCGACTCCCATCCCTCTTCATTCCGGCACTATTGTTCGAATCAAGGAGAACTCGAATGCGTCTACTGATCGCA
>Ga0068856_100000503_pt1 | contig 43358 bp, 21 predicted proteins | sample KBSCornC62_FD_66595 | JGI IMG/M metagenome (GOLD analysis project Ga0068856, IMG submission 66595) | Corn rhizosphere microbial communities from Kellogg Biological Station, Michigan, USA - KBS Corn C6-2 | ecosystem: Host-associated > Plants > Roots > Rhizosphere > Soil ...
TCCAGTAGCCGCACTCCAGTTGAAAAAACACCGAGGTGTATGGCTTGGTGAGCGGCGTTTTGATGATCAACACCTTGAATGTTTTTCCCGCCTCGTCAAGCTTGCCGATGATCTGCTCGTGCGGCAGCACCTGCTCGGGCTGGTTCGCAAGGGTTTTGGCCAGTGCCTCACGATACGCGCTGATGCCGGGCGCATTTGTTTCCGCGACATACTTCAACTCCGCGTCAGTGTAGATGGTCGGCTTCACATGCTTGGTCTTGGCAAGTTCAGCGATGACGCCTTTCACGACTTGCAGTTGGTCCGCATCCACATAAATCGTCTCAATCCCCGGCGCGGTTTGCAGCGGATAGGCGGAGTCCGCGACCACGATCCAGTTGCGGTGCCCCAGCAGCGGCAGTTCCTGCTGCAATTTCTTTTGCCAGTTGTCGCCGGCAAGCGCGGTCACGGTGGTCAAAACCAGCAAACCGAACAGTAGTTTTTTCATGGTGTGGCAGAGTTGGAGTTGTTTTCTTTATTTGCGTTCATGCTGGCGGGCGGGAACCAGTCGGCAGGCTTGGGCGCGGCAACTTTGAGCACGCCGATATCACCGCTGCTGCGCATTTCTTTCTCCAGCAAGGTAGTGAGTTCAGCAACTTTCGCGGCGTATTCGGGCTGGTAGGCGAGGTTTTTCGTTTCCTTCGGATCGCTTCGTAGATCGAAGAGTTGTGTCTTGTCCACCTGCGGGTAACGGATGAGCTTCCAACGATTATCGCGATAAGCGCGTTGCACATTCTTGTAGGCGAAAATCAGGCTGCTCCGCGCAGGCTTGGCCGGGTCGGCGAGGGTGGCGCTGAATTCAACCCCCTCGCTATCCTTCGGGGCGGTGATGCCGCAGATTTTCCCCAGTGTGGGCAGCACATCAAAGAGATAACACATCGCGGCGGTGCGTTCGTCCGCCGGAATACCCGGACCGCAGATGATGAGCGGCACGCGCAGGGAATGCTCATAGCAGTTCTGCTTTCCAATGAGGCCGTGACTGCCACACGCGACGCCGCTGTCAGCACTGAAGACGACGATGGTGTTGGTGGCATAAGGCGAGTCAGCCAGCGCGTCCAGAACGCGGCCGATCTGCGAGTCGAGATAGGTGATGTAGCGGTAGTATTCTGCCAAATAGGCTTGAACGCCTTCCGGGGTGCGCGGCCAGGGCATGAGTTCTTCATCGCGAATCGTCATTTCGCCGTTGTTCCAGGGATGTTGCGGCAGAAAACTTGGCGGCAGCGGGATTTGGGCGGAATTATATTTGAAGGTGAAATCTGGCGGCACGATGTGCGGGTCGTGCGGCGCGTCAAAGGGCACATAGGCAAAGAACGGCCCGCTTTTCTGCTCTTTCAGAAAACGGATCGTCTCATCCGCAAAGGTGGCAATGGAGTGTTTAGCGGCAACGCGCGGCGGAGTCAGTTTACCATCCGCTAGGTCACTCAACTCCAGTTTCATCGGATTACCCATGCCGCCGGCGAACACCGAGCGGGCAATTTGAAAGCTGTGCGGGAGGGACGCCGGGCCATTGTGCCACTTGCCAGTCATGAAGGTGGTGTAACCGGCGCGGCCAAACGCAGCGGGCCAGGTGTCATCAAAGGCCTCCCCCTGCTTCAGATGCTCGTGGCTGTGGAACAAGTCGCGCCCCGAGAGCAACATCGCCCGCGAAGGCACGCAGGTCGCCGCATTGAATCCACCTTGCATATAGGCGCGGTCAAACGCCAAACCGCTGTGCGCCAGCCGGTCAAGGTTCGGCGTCTGGATGACCGGATTGCCGAGCGCCGCGATGGTGTCCGCGCGTTGATCATCCGCAAAGAGGAACAAGATATTCGGCTTCGCTGGCTGACCAGCCTCAGCGGCCCAGAGTGTCGGCGCCAACGATAAGAGCATCGCAGCAACATTAGCGCTAATCACGGACGTAAATAGTCTAGGCGCGGCGGGAACTGTGGTTTTCATTTTAAATCAGCTCAGAAAGATCTCCAACGTCTCCCCGGCCTGAATCGTGACCGGCGTGGTTAAAGTGAAAAGAACCTTCTTTCCTTCCCGTTTGAGTTTCGCGCCAATCAACTTTCCGGCGAGCAAAACCTTGACCGCCGTAGCCGAGTTATTTTCCAGCGCGATGGTCTTCAGTTTTAGCTCACCCCAGCGCACGGCAATCTCGGCGCGCTGCTTTCCGGCTTCCGTTTTCTGAGAATAGCAGCCCCATCCCTCGGCAGCGGTGAAAGCGCATTTGAAATTCTCCGGCGTCAACTTCGGCGCGAAGCCGATGTGCTGATGCGGCCCGTGATATTCCAAGCCGCAAGCGGCCAAATACACGCCATGGCTCGCCATGCTGCGCGCGTAATGATCGCCGCACTCGATTTCATTCCACGGATTCCGGCGCGACGCGTGATACCGATCATGCACCGCGCGTGTGACCGCCAGACCTTCCATCACCATGCCTTCCCAAAGCATGTGTCCGGCGACCTGATATTCAAAGCCGTTCATGCATTCGTTGAAGTAACCCGCGAAGCCAGGCTTCTTGTTTCCGATGCCGCATGATTTCTGGAAATCCCAATCTGTCCGCGGGAAGGTGCACATCAGCAAACCCGCCTCGCCAGGCATGGCATACCAGCGACCTGGTTTGTTCACCTCGCGATACGGTCCGACATCGGGCGTAAAATTGTAGCGCCAGAGCGATTTCAGCGCGGACACCGTTTGCTTTTCCGGCAGCACGCGCGGCAGCCCGACTTGAAACGCCCAGCTCTGGCCGAAAACCTGGTCAATCTCACAGCCCGTGCCAGAATTGATCGCGTTGAGGTGGTTGGGATCCACCTGGTTGATGAAATAATCACTGTCAAAAAGTTGTGTGACGAGATTCTTCTGGCCAGCCGCAAGAATTTTTCGACAGGCAGATGCGAACTGCAAATCGCCCGCTTCATCGGCCATCTGCGCGGATGCCGACAAGGCGGCGAGATAAAGCCCGCTCAACCATGCCACCTTGCCAAACCAATCGCTGTCCAGCGTGTTGTGCTGGTTGCTCTCAATGAGGCCGTCGTTATTGGCGTCCTTGGCGATGAGCCATTGCGTCGCCAGCCTGATCTTCGGCCAGTTGCGTTTGAGGAGGGAATCGTCGGCGCACATCTGGTGTTCGCGCAGCGCCCTGAGGATCGTGCCCGCCTGTCCGTCCACGGCGGGAATTTTATTGAACTCGCCCCGGAAGAAAATCGCGCCGTCAGGCTGCAGCGCCAGACCAAAATCCACCTGCTCGCGGGTCCGCCTTTCCAGTTCGGGAAACAGTCGCGCAGCCGAGTGGGCGTAATGATACACGTGTCCGCACGTGCCCGCGCAGCAGCCCACACCTTCCCAGCCATAATAACGTCCGTTCGCAAACAGGTAACTCGTCGAGCTAGCGAGCGTGGAAGCATTGAGCAAGGTCCGGTCGAGAAACCAGAACGGCAGCGTCGAGTCATACCACGTATCACGCCACAGCCGCGTCTGTCCGGCCAACCGGTCAAGGTTTTCGGCGACGTGCTGGACGACCGCGTGAGCGGAAGCAAACGGGGTGGCGTAATAACGGCCGGCATTTTGCAGAGCGCCGCCGAGCGAGAGATTGGGGAAATGCCACGCGAGCAAAAACGTCACCGTGACCGAGGCCCCGGGCGCGAGCTTGATTTTGCGTCCGAGCGAGCCGGACAATTTTTCAGTGAATGTCGCGGTCGCATCACCACTTGCCTGATCCGCCGGTTCGCCGACCACGGCCAAAGCCAGTGTGCCGAAATCGGGCAGATCCTTCAACGCGCTGGCGCGATTCTCGGGTTTGCCCTCCTCGGAATTTGTTTGCGAAAGACGGTTTGCCGGCGATGGGGCCGCTTCCGCAGAACAGAGCAGCATGGTTGATCCGGCTTCGCGGACGATCCGGTTGCGTAAAACGCCATCCCGTGTGCGATGGTTCAAGCAGACGCCATTTTCCAATTCGCCGGACAACATCGCCTCAACCGGCGCGGCGGAGGGGTTGCGCACAGTGAATTGAAGAATCGTCGCGGGGAGGCTGGAGTCATCGGTGTTGAGCGGAATGAACGGTGAAAACGCCTCCAGTTTCACCGTCAGCGGCACGGCGGGATCGGCGTAGTCCACCATGCCGATTGGATATTCGCCGCGAAATGAGACATCGGAAAACCCTTCCCGATCCAGCGTGCGCGTCTGCTCCCCGACCGTCAGCGTGAATTTCTGGGTCAGCGGCGAGAATGGGATCGGCGGCTTGGCGTAATGCTCCGCGCCGGTCTTGATGGACTGATTGAAAATGTCCCAATGCCACAACCGCCCGTCGCCGCCGAGATAAAGCTGGCCCGCGCCAATGCCGCCCACCGGCATCCCGACATATTTCAATTCACTCCCGCGCAGAACTTCCGGCGTGCCGCGCGCGAACAGGGATTTGACCCAGTCCGGCGATAGTTTTTTGTCGGCGGGCACGAGATGGTCAAAATCCTCGCGCGTGAAGGGGCCGGCCATGGCGGGCAGGTTCGAGAATGCCAGCCCGAACACCGCCGACGCCGAAAGCTTCAAAAAATCCCGGCGGGGCCAGCCGTCGGCTTGGTTCTTCGAAAAACTGTCTTTAGGGTTCATTCGTTATTTGATTCTGTTTCAGGTTTAAACTCGGGTCTTGCCCGGTTGGTTCATCTTTTCCTGCAGTTCAGCCAGATGCTCTTGAAAAATCCCGCGCGGGGTCGTCTGTCGGCTCACACAGATCGCGGCGGCTTTGCCGACGATCTCGCCCATCATGCCGCAAGTGCGCATTACCCTCACCGGACCCAGCCCGTCGTTGGAAACACTGATATCGCGGCCGGCCATGAAAAGATTGCCGATGTTGCGGCTGTAGAGGCAACGGTAGGGAGCCCAATAGGGACCTTGATAGGAATAATCCTTCCCTTCGGAGGCGCGTGAAATGAACGCCTCGTCTTCCAGCCCTTTGGAAAATCTTGGATCCGGCGAATGCAAATCAATGTGCCACGAGCAGGGAAACGCTCCGTCCGGAAATTTCCGAAGAGTTCGGAAATCATCCGCCGTGAGAATGACGTCACCCAGCAGTCGTCGCGATTCGCGTTTGCCGGCGATGAACGCCGCCCAGCCCAGGCGGTAATTGGGATAGAGCTTGTCCACATTTTTCAGCGCATCCCAGGCACCATACATCGCGCGGAAGTTGAAGTCACGAATGCGTTCGATGTCCGTGGTGGGATCGTCGTCAAAGCCACTTTCCCAAAACCAGCCGCCAAGATTATCCAGCGCGTTCTTGCCGCCCCACTGCCCTTTCGCATTTTTACGACCGGGAAATGGTTTGTCGGTCAGATCCAGCGCCCAAGGACAGCGCGGAAAGGGTTGTTCGACTTCGTGGGCGACCATGGCCATCGAGAGCGCGTCCTTGTCCTTGCACTCGCATTGGAGCAACTGTTTTTCGTCAGCAACGTCGAGGACGTTCCAGAGGTTGCTGGTGCCCATTTTGCCCGTGCGGGACATTTCAAAATCCGCTCCGGCGAGGAACCCGATGGTGGCGTCACCCGTGCAATCGGCAAAAAATTTCGCTCGCAAGCGAACTTGTCGCGCGGTGCGGGTATGCTGTGCGATCACGGCGCTGATCCGGCGATCCGTCGTTTCCACGGCCACGGCGCGTTGTTCCGCCAGCAGCGTAATGCGCGGCTCGGCATGCACGGCTGCTATCTTGCGAGTATCGTCATAAAGATCGGAGCCCTTCGCATTCTTGTTACCCGAAGGCGGATTTTGCGGACAAATTTCATCCACGATCTCACCGATGTGCGGATAGGGCGGCTGCTTTGTATGACCTTCCGCCCAGACGCGCACTTCCGAGCTGCAATTCCCGCCTAGCACCGGCCGATCCTGCACGAGCGCGACGCGCAAACCGTTCCGCGCCGCCGAGAGCGCTGCACAGGTGCCGGCCAAACCGCCGCCCACCACCACCAGGTCAAACTCCCCGCCCTCGTCCGGATGCTCCGGCAGCCCCAGCAGGGCGCGACGGAATTTCGTGAGCGCCGCCAGTTGGTTAGTGGGTTTGAAGGCGGTGTCTTTGCAAAATAGGATGGCCTCGCAGCGACCCTCAAAGCCGGTCAAGTCGTGCAACGCGACCGTCGCCTTTTCGCCAACAGTCACGACCCCGCCATCGTGCCAATGCCAGACGGCGCTCTTGGTTCCGAAGGTTTCCTTCAACGGCACGCCATCGAGCAGCAATTGAAATTTTCCCGGCGCGCCGGGAACCTTCCACGGAGCCACCCAATCCCGCGTGCGCACCCAAACGCGATATTTGCCGGGTGACGGAAAAGTCACCGTCGTCACCGCATTCTTCACCGGGATGCCGAGGCCGCGCGCGAGGAGATAGGGCGAGCCCATCTGATCCATGGACTGCTGATCCAGGTCCCAGCCGCCGAGATCGGCAAATTGCTCCGCCTCCAAAAAAACAAATTCGCCAGCTCTTTGTGAACCGCTTTGGGCGAAGGTGCACGGGTTGGCCAAAAGGAACAACAAGCTGCTGCCGGTCCGGCCGATGAATTCTCTGCGGTTCATATTGAATATCCAATGTCTCCAGCAACTAGACCAATAATTTGTGCATAAATTCAGGCGGAAAAGTCGCTGACCGCCTCCGGTTCAGGGGAATCGACAAACGTAGTTGGTTGATTAGTCATCGTGAGGTTTCCTTGAGGGCTTGGGCAACAACTCCAGCGATGGCCGCATAGCCGGCTTGGTTCGGGTGGACGCCGTCGTTGGTAAATAATTCCGGCTGGCCGAGGAACGGCGTGTGCAGGTCAATGAAGCCGGTCCCCTGCTCTTTCGCAATTTGCTGGATGACGCCGATCAACTCATCCAGCCGCGGTATTCGCTCGGCCAATTCCTGCCGGCGGCTGCCGCTAACCCCGGGCGTTTCGAGCACCATCGGCGTCGGCGCGCATAACCACAGACGCGGCTGGGACGGCAGCGCCCGCAGCTCTTTAATGAGTTCCCGGTAATCGGCGGGAAAATCTGCGTTGTGCTCCCAGCAATGGCGGGTGCCGCCACACGTGTCGTTGATGCCAAGATTGATCACCACGATGTCTGGCTCCAGTTTATCCGCCCGGATCTTTTTCAAGGTGGTCCAGACATTGGGCAGACCTTGGTGGATGAGAGTGCAACCGCCTACGCCGTAGTTGCTCACCGCATACTTTCCACCAAGCAATATCTGCAATTGTGCGGGATAGGAATCTTTCGCCGGGTCTTTTAACCGCGCACCCGCGGTGACGCTGTCGCCAAGACAAATCACGCGGATGGATCGGGCGTTCGTCGCCGGGCCGGCCGCTGGGAGATTTGCCGGCGAGGCGAGCAGACCGGTAACGAGCGCGAGCCAGAGATGAAATTGCAGCTTCATTTTTATTCGATGCAGATCCAAGGGGTGTTGTGTTCAGTTTATGATATCAGTTTCGGACGTCGGCCGCGATTGGTGATTTGGATTTGCCCTGGGTGGTAATCATGATCACCGTATCCGCCGGATGCGCGGTGCGATTGAGTCCGGTGATGCGCAGCGAGCCATCGGCTGCGACGGTGAATTTTAGCTTCTCGCCGGTGAACAAATCCCAGCAGCCGGTGACCTTTTCCGAAATGACTGGTGCAGTGAAGTCCATGCCATCATAGCCCGACAGCAGGTGGACAAAAATTTTGCCGGGCTTGCAAGTGAATCCATATTGCCCATCCACTGGATTCCACGGGCCGCCGCGTGTGCCATAAATGCTGTCGCCGACCACCTTGAGCCAATCGCCCACGCGCTTGGTCAAGGCGGCGTGACTCGGTGGGATGACTCCGTGCCGGTCGGGCCCGAAATTCAAGAGCATATTGCCGTTGCGCACCACGACGTCCACGAGGAAGCGGATAATTTCATCATAGGACATGAGGTTCTGCTTGTCGTTGTAACCCCAGGACGGCTTGTTCAGGTTGAGACACTTCTCCCAATAAAACGGCCGGATCGGGCCGGTGACGGGCTTTGAACCTTCTTCGTCGCCGATATCCCCGATCCAGCCGGAACGCTTGTTACAGATGACGTTCGGAGAGTATTTGCGCGCGATGCCCATCAAGCCCAACGGCCGACCAGTTTCATCGAAGTCACTATACGCATCGGCCACGGGCCAGGGATTATGGGGATCTCGATATTTGCCCGGCTCCCAGAAAAACGCGGCGTCGCGGTCGGTTCCTTGCTGCGCCAGCCAGCCGCCGTCCCAGAAAACGTAGTCGAACGGGCCGTAGTTTTTGAACAGGGTCCGCACCTGCTCGTAAACCTCCTCCTTCATCATGCGCGCGTTTTGCTTGTGCGCCGGATCGGTTTGATAATGCCACTTGTTGCTCGCGCAATTTGTGCCCCACACGTCGTAGTAACCGGGATAGCGCCAGTCAATCGGCGAAAAATAGAGCCCCACCCGCAGTCCGGCGGCGCGACAAGCTTTGACGTATTCCATGTAAAGATCGCGGTGAATAGTCTGCACGCTCGTAAAGGCATTCGGGTAACGGCTGTCAAAGAGAGCGAAACCATCGTGATGCCGCGCCGTGAGGCAAATATATTTCATTCCGGAATCCTTGGCGATTTGCGCCCAGGCGGCCGGATCATAATCCTTGGCATCGAAATAGACATCATCGCCCTGATTGGGGGCGGCCCGTGCGTATTGCTCGGGCGACACGTGATTTTTTCCTATGAACCAATTGCCCTGGCTTGTGGCGAATTTTTTGTATTCCTCCGGAGAGAAATGCTTGTTTTCCATATACCACTCACCTTTGGCTGGCACCGCATAAAGCCCCCAGTGAATGAACATTCCAAACTTGGCATCCTCGAACCACTTCATAGTGGCATCATCCTGCTGCACGACGTCCAAATCGTTGGTCACCGGGCGTGCTTCAACCAATCCGACGGCCAATCCGAGTGACAGCAGCAATGTTGGCAGAAAATTTCCGGTCATTTCATTTTTGATTTGATTTAATATTTTCCGGCAGCTCAATAGCACCTATATCGGGCACCCCTGGAAGCGGGCAGCCGAGAATATCGTGCTCCGAATTGAGTCCCACCGTCAACCCAACTTCATCGCCGCGCAGCTTGGGAATCGGGATGCCGCGATTCCGGATCAAACTGGTGTTTTGGGGAATGTAATCATCCAAACTCATTCCCCCGGCGCGCCGAAACTCGGGATTCCCGATGATGGACGACCGGTCCTTGATCGGGGCGTCGGCCGGCCAACTGGTGACGCTCCGGTAGAGGTTGTTTTCAAAAACCACGTTGTGCGGTCCGCCGGCCGCGCTCTTATCGGCACGGTTTTGGTCCCCGATCACGGTCTGGCTATGACCTTCAATACAAAAGATATTGTTGGCAATCAGCACGCCCTCCGCGGTGTTGGCCACCGCCATCTTGGCGATGATGTCCGCGCCCACATAAATGGTGTTGTTGTAAAAATAGGTATTGAACGGCCCCCGGCGCGGAACCTTGTCACCGGTGTAGCCGCTCAACCAGAAGGTTTTTCCTTCCTGGAACGCCCCGTTTTTGCCTTTGACGCGATACCCGTCGTTGACGCTGACGTTGTAACGGTAGGCGCAGTTATAATTATTGCCGAGAATTTCGCAAAAGCCGCCCGCGTTATTCGCGCTGAAGTTGTATTGCACAATCACGTTCCGGCAGTTGAAATCAATATGCACGCCAGCCGAATCGCCGGGGCCACTCGCGTTTTGGAACCGGCTTTTTTCAATGACCACGTCACTGCTCCCCCACGTCCACAATCCGCTGCCGCGTCCCCATTTGCGGCTGTCGTCCGCGCTGCCGCTGTGGTTGACATCCAACTGACTGAAGTGACCGACCAGCACGCCGGACATTTGCACGCCCGGGCCGCCGGTGTCGGCAATCTGAACCCGCTGGACGTCCACCTGTTGCAGGCCGTTGCCCGGCGCCGTCAGTTTGAGACCAGTGTGGCCGACGTTTGCGATCTGACAGTCAGTGATGCTGATGCCCCGCATCACCGCATTAGAGGACGTGGTCAGGAAGCGGATGCCCCAGCCATAATTCTGCGTGCCATTGGCGCTTTTAACCTCCTCGGAAGGGCGAACAAATCCCGGCGCCTCGAAGAACACGTCCTTGACCACGACGTTGCTCACACTGAAGCCTTCGTAATTTCCGGGTTGATCAGCTTGAATCAAAATGCCGCAGCGCATATCCGGCTTCGCCAACTGGCCGGGTTTCATCCCGCCCGCATTAGCGGTGATCTGCAAATTCTTAATCTCGACGTGGGCGCAATTCTTCAAGCACACCCCCGCGACATACCCCTTGGCGTCAATCATGGCCCGACTCACTCCCGCTTCCGGCCCGGGTTGATAGGTGGAAATCACAATCGGATCGGCGGCTGTGCCGGTCAGTCTTTCATAAGCCAACTGGCCGGTGAAATTCTGACTCGCAGCCAGCAACACCTGATCTGCTGCGCGCAACGTCAGTTGGTTCGCCCGCGCCAGCGTCTGAAACGGCGCGTGCGGACTGGTGCCCGCATTGTCATCGCTTCCGGCGACGGCATTGACGTAGTAAACCGCGCCGCAGCCAACGCTCGCAGCCGTCAGCAACGCGACTCCCGCCAGCCAAATCGTGATCAGTTGAGTTGGAATTTTCATCATTGCCCCGTTCCCGCCTGGATGGCCTTGAGCTGTTGCTCCATGGCTTTGGCTTTTTTGGGAAACTCTTGGATCACATTGGTGCGTTCATCTGGATCGTTTGCCAGATTGAACAACAATGGCTCGGTGATGTGGTTGGCGATAAAACGCGCGTCGGAGGGATTCGCGCCCTTCCCCATGCCGCCGGCTTTTTTCTTCGCGTTGGCGGGAATAAATTTCCAATCGCCGGCCCGCAGCGCCAGCGTATCGGAGATCCCGTGCAGCACGGTGTTGTCGCGCAGCTGTTTGGTGGTTTTTTCCAACAGCACCGCCGACAAATCCAAACTATCCGGCGCGACCGAAGCCGGAACTTTCTGGCCGACGACGTTCCCCAGCGTCGCCATCAGATCCACCAGGTTGAACATCTGGTCAGTCACGCGAGGTTTGATTTGTGCCGGCCAGCGCGCGATCAGAGGCACGCGACAGCCGCCTTCGAAGACAAGATATTTCCAGCCGCGCAAACCGCCGGTCGGTTGATGCCCGTTCAAATCTTCAAACGAGTGATCGTAATACCCGTCGAAGAGAATCGCGCCATTGTCGCTGGACAGAATGACCAGCGTGTTGGTCGCGAGATTAAGCCGGTCCAGCGCCTTCATGATTTCGCCGGTTTCCCAGTCAATTTGCTCAATCACATCGCCGCGCAAGCCGCACTGGCTGGTGCCCACAAACGGCGCTTCGGCCACGCGCGGCACGTGCGGCTCGAACAACCCAATTTCGAGAAAGAAAGGAGCATCCTTGTGTTGTTCGAGGTAGGCCACGGATTTGGCCACGACCGTCTTGGCCAGTTCCTCGTCCTTGAATCGTGCCACGTGACCACCTTTCATGTAGCCGATGCGGCTGATGCCGTTGACGATGGAGTCGGAATGCTGCTTGTCTGCGCCATAATGAGTATTCAGATCGGGCCGCTGCAAGCCGGTCGGTGTATCACTGATGTTGGTGAGGTAGCTCACCGTAATCGGATCAGCGGGGTCGAGACCAACGACCTGATGATTTTCAATCCACACACCTGGCACGCGATCCACCGTGGCCGGAATGATGTAGGAATAGTCAAAGCCAACTTCCAGCGGGCCGGGTTTGATTTCAGTGTTAAAATTCACCGGCGTCTGGCCGTCGCCGAGACCCAAATGCCATTTGCCGACAATGCCGGTGGTGTAACCGGCTTTTTTCAACAGGGCCGGCAGCGTGAGCCGGCCCGGTTCAATGCACAGCGGCGCGTCCCCGTCGAGAATGCTGTTTTTGCGGTCTTTCTGACGCCAGGCATATTCGCCCGTCAGCAGCGAGAAACGCGACGGCGTGCAAGTCGAGGAAGGCGCATAACCCTGGGTAAAGCGCAAACCTTCCGCCGCCAGCCGGTCCACGTTGGGCGTTTTAATCTTCGTGGCGCCATAGCAGCTCAGGTCGCCGTAACCGAGGTCGTCGGCGAGGATGATGACGATGTTGGGTTTGCTGGAAATGGGAGCAGCGCAAAGCGGAGACGCCTGCGACAGAAAACATGCGCCCACGGCAACCCCGGCCAGTTGCCTCAAGCGTCGGCAGTGCGTAAAAAGTCCGGCAGCAAATGGCTGTTGCTGGTTGAAGCTGATCATCGATTTGTTATCGCTCATAAAATCGTTTGTCGTTTATAAAATGTTTTTGGTTTAAATAAAGTCTCTCCAATCGGGCCGGCCATTTTCAGTGCTGTCCATCACTTCCGTCCTCCACTAGTGGCGAAATCGCCATCTGTAGCGGCGGGGTGGTCGCCGAACGCAACGTCGGTTTGATCCCCACCCGCTGGCACAGTTCCTCCCGCAATTTCCGTTTCACTTCCGCTTGAACCGACTGGGGTGCCAGATTGGTCCATTCGTGCGGATCGATTGCGTGATCGTAAAGTTCCTCCGCGCCGTTGTTGTAAAGGATGTAGCGCCAGCGTTCGCTGCGAATGGACCACTGCTGATTGGTCAGTTCGTCCTGCTCGGTCTTGGACAGGTTTCGTTTCGCGTCCTCCCCAGCGTAAATCATGGAGATGGCGGAATCCGGTCCGTCCCATTCACGGGAACCTGGTTTGACAAGAAATGAACGGAGGCTGTGGCCATCGAGCGGTTTGCCGTTCCCGTTTTTTTGCGTGTCACCTTTCAGGTCGCAGAGATCCACGAGCGTGGGGTAGAGATCAATCAGCGAAACGGGATGTTCCGCCATGCCGCCAGCCTTGGCCACACCGGGCGCGCGGATCACCAGCGGCACCCGCGTGCTTTCCTCCCACGGGGAATTCTTAAACAAATAATCCTTCTGCCCAATGTTGAAACCGTGATCGCTCGTGAAGACGATGATGGTGTTGGTCTTGAACGGACTGCGATCCACCGCGTTCACCACGGTGCCGATGCAATCATCCACGGCGGCCACGCAGGCGAGATAGGCTTGCGTGAAGGCTTTCAGCCCGGCTTCAGTCGTTGGATATGACTGTTTTAAAAGCTGGAAGTAGCGCAGACCTTTTTGGTCCATCGTATAAACATCTCGGTAATGCGTGTCCGCATCATCGACCGGTTTGATTACCGGCGGCTGCACGGAGTCCAGCGGGAACAGGTCGAAATATTTTTTCGGCGCATACATCGGCAGGTGGGGGCGAATAAAACCCACGGCCAGGAAAAAGGGCTTCCCGTCCGGCTGTTTCGCAAAGGTATTGATGCGTTCCGCAGCCCACTGGGCGTTGCGTTCATCGGGCGTCGGAGAGCGATCGGTCTCGTTAACATATTTGAAGGGTTGAACCGTTTTTCCCCACGCGCCGTAAATCCAGCCCGCTCCATTGGTGCCGCCAAACGGCACCTCGGAGAGCGATCCAAACGAGCCGTCAATCGGACCAATGGATCGATACGGCATCGGCACAGCGGGATTGCCCACCCGCGCTTTGCCATCATAAGCGATCGGGCCGTAATCCGCCTTGTGCGGAAACTCATCCCAGTCGTCCGCCCGGAAGTGATGAAATAATTTCCCCGAGCCGACGACGTGATAGCCGTGGTCGCGGAAATTTTCCATGAGCGTCTTGGAATTGGCGAGCACGGTGTTTTCATACCACGGCTTCCAGAAAAGGTTGCCCGAGGTCCACGGATAAATGCCCGTGAGAAAACTGCCGCGTGACGGGGCGCAGACCGGCTCGTTGCTGTAAGCGTGACGAAACGCCACGCCCGTGCTGGCCAGGCGGTCAATGTTCGGCGTGCGCGCCTGCGGGTGACCGCCGAAAACGCCTTCAAAATCGTTCAGGTCGTCACAGACAATCAGGACAACATTCGGCCGATCGGCGGCGTGCAGACCGCTCAGACACAAGGTTAGCCCCAGAATGCAGCCGCCCCAACGTTGAAGTTGTTGTTTCAGCATAGATCAATCTTCCGGTGGCGCTTCGCCATCCTTTTTGGGTTTGCCTTGCATGACTCCCGGAAGCACCGGCTCAACGAGTGGCTCGCTCCAAGCGGGACACCGCTGTTTTGGCCGGTCAGATACGGCATCAGATTAACGCCGTCGAGCAGACGGGCCGCGGTGGCGGGAGTTCGGCTGCCGACTGGATTAAAGACATGGTTTTCCATTCCAGCCGGTTCCGGTTTCAGAACCCGCAGATAATTCTTTGCGAACAATGGTGAGGTCGTTTCCATGCGTTTAACACTCAAGGACCAAGTCGCACGCGATAAAACCGGCTGCGGTAATTCGTGGTTTGAGAATCCGACCAGACAAAGGGCGGCGCGGCATTCAGATTCGTGAACACCGTCTGCCAGTCCGTCAGATTTGTGGAGGTTTGAATGTAATAGTCCAGCCCGGAATCGCCGGCAATCGTGAGTTGAAAGCTTTGACCGCTGATTGCGTAGCTGTTCAGAACGGGCGGATTCGGGAGGACCGTCAAATTGAAACTCGCGAAGCCGCGCGCGCCTTTGCCATCGGTCACAGTGATGGTGATGGTGGCCGTGCCCGCCCAGCCCGTTTGCGGCGTGACGGTGACCGTGCGATTGGCCCCACTGCCGCCAAAGACGATGTTGTTCAGCGGCACCAGGTTTGTGTTGGACGAGGTTGTGCTCAACACGAGCGAACCCACCGCCGTCAAATCATCGCCAATGGTGAAGGCGATTGGGCCGGTGATGGTGTTGGCGGTGATGGTGCGGTTGGTGATGGCGGTGATGGTCGGCGGCGTGGTGCCGAGGCGTTGCGAATACATGACCTGCCCGGCGTCCCGCGTGGCGGCGATCAACGGGTAATACGGCGTATCACACACATCCACGAGACCGTTGTTGTTGTTGCCGTCGCCGTCGGAATTGAGAATGCCCGTCGTGCTGCGGTCGAGCATTTGGAACCAGTGCTCGCCCACGAAACGGGAATTGTTGGCCGCGCTGTTAAAATGGCTGGTGTAGGAGCTGGCCCGAGCTGCCTGACTCGCAACCGTGTTCAGACCGTCCCAAAACAGCCCGGTGTCCTTGGCGCAAAAATTGTGCTCCGAGACGAGCACCGGGATGTCGGCCTCCAACCCGGCGGGGATGCTGACCGTGCTGCTGTATTGGTTGAACGTGGCGACATCCACATAGTTGGTGCAGGCGCGCGCCGCTTCGGCGTAGGGTGAGCCAGCGAAACGACTGCCGAGAAACAGATTGCTGGTGTAGCCGTGAATGACCGCGCCGCAGGTGCGATAGAATTGCTCGCCATAGGCGCGGTAAAAGGCGATCAAATCCGCATCGCCGCTCGTGCCGCTTGGCAGCGTGGTGCGCTGGTTCAGGAAATCCGTCCACGAAGTGTAGCTTGTGCCCCACTGCGTATTCAGCGCGGTGATCGTGACATACTTGTTGGTGAGCTGATCGCGAAAGGCGGCCTTGGCGTATGAGGTGTTGACTGCCGCCAGAGCTGTCCGCCCCACGTCCTTTAAATCCGTCAGCGCACTCGGACGGGTCCAATCCAGTTCGTTGTTGATGTAGAATCCGATGCACCAAGGATCATTGCGCTCGGGACCGCTGAGAGTGTTCGTCAAGGACGTGGCAAAGGCCGGATTGAAATAGTCGGGCATACGGCTGTCGCCATTGATAAGGCCGACATACGGATAAAACACCCGGGCGTAAGGCGTGCGACGCAAAAGATACGTATCGCTTGGCGTCCAGGAGCCAATCGTGTTCAAGCCCCAACTCCGCAGGCGCGTCTGGTCCAAATCCCGGGTGGACCAATACCAGTTCGTGCCATATTTCAAGAGCGCATTGGCCGCCATGAAATCCATCGTCAGCGGATTGCTCCCCGCGTAATAACCGCTCGCCACATTGCTCCCGAACGGATCAAGAAACTGATAATCCGCATCGCCTTGTCGCGGCAGATCGGCGAAGTAATTCTGCCGGCCAGTCACGGCGGTGGGAACACTGGGAGCATTGACACCGGTGACACCGTGCGACCAGAACAGGTGTCCGTCTGGATCCACAAACCACCAGTCGCCCTGATACTTTTGCATCCGAAAAAAACCGGTCGCCGTCAGTTGCGGGCCGTTCAACCAGCCGCCGTATTGATCCCATTCGGACGAACCCGGATTGGCGGCGAGATCCGCTGCTTCATTTGTCGCCGTTTGGAGCAGCTCCGCCACCGAATGCACCTTGTTGGTCCACTCCAGATGACGATATTGACCGAAGGCATCCACGAACGGAAAAAACTCGCGCGGAAAATTTGTGCCGCCGAGAGGCGAAGGTGGCAAGCCGCGCATTCCGACCAGAAATTGCGCGTCAGGCAACGTAGCCAGCCCGGCGGATTGAATTGTCGAAGCCCAGTCATTGCCGAAGCGGATCTCATCAAACTCCACCGCGTTGTTGGCGTAACCATGCGTGAGTTGCAGCCGGTCAAAGGCGATGTCCTGGTTGGTGAAAACCGCATCAGGCGCCGGCTCGCCGCCGCTCGTGGAAGGATTCAGCCAGAGCTGCACCGTGCCATTCGTCCCGGCAAAATCAAAACGCGCCACGACGAGATTGGCGGCGTTATTATTATTGCCCATCGTCTGCGGCGTCGCGTTGTAGGGAATGGTCGCCGCGATGGAAAACGGGGTTGTGGTGTTCAATTGCACCATGAAGAACCGGTTCGCTCCGGAATAATCGCTCGCATACAAACTGAAATTCCCCCCGGGCGATTGGTTCGTGGGAGCGGAGACGAGAAACGCGAGGTAAAGCGGCGAGCCATCCCGCGACAACGAAACCAGGCCGTTCGTATCCAGGTAATTTCCCAGCGGCCCGTTGTTACCGGCGAGCAGCGTCCGGCGAATGGCCGAGTTATTGGTCAGTTGAACATGGTTCTCGCCGTCCGCACCATAGCCGGGATAAACCAAACTGTTTGCAAGGATTTTTACCTGGCCGCCGTAACCCGTCCACGGCCCGTCGAAGCCGTAGCCCAGAGTGGCGTTATTGATCAGTGAAACGCCGGCGTTGTAACCGCTGGCGTCAAATCCTTCCGATGTGAGCAGGCGCGGGATGGGTTCAAAAGACGCGGTGCCCACAATTTGAAAACCGGCGATCCAAGCCCCGCTCCCGACCGCACTGCCGCCCAGCGTGAACGTCATGGTGTCGTTGGTCAGCAGAACGGAGTCGCCAAACACGGCATACTGAGCCAACGGATTGTTGCCATTGCCCAAATCCGTCGTCTGCGTGGTTGGATACAAACCGGCGGCGACAACACTGGTCACTTCGGCGGAACTGGAAGCCGAGCGGTAATAGAAGGTCGTGATGCCGTTGGAAACGTAAGCATCGGCGACATTCAGATACCCGCTTAAATATAGAATAACTTTGTAGCCTGCTGGAAAATTCGCATTCAGGTTGGCCAATGTGACGGTCGGCCTGCTGGCGGCGGAACCGCCGTTGTAATAGGCTTTGCCGCCACCCAGCGGCGTGCCCGCATATCCGGCGTTGCCCACCGCCCACGATGGGCCGTTCCCGGTGAGATTCACCGTGCTGTTCGTGCCATCAGAAAACGGCAGCGAATTGAAATTGTTCGCCTGATTCAGATTAATCCACCCGCCGGCCACGCTGTTCTGGTTGGTAATACCGTAAGTGCCGGTGATGGCCTGCCCGGCGGATTGCATGAAGTTGACACTGATCACGGCAGCCTTGGCGATGCCGCCAGCGCATAGAATCGCGACGGCCATGGTGCCAGCCATCACTCTGCCAAAAATATTGATCGTATCATTCATCAGTTCGGCGGTTTTTCACAACAACTCGCTGTGGCATCCGGCACCTGCCTCGCAGCGGAAAGCGTCTCTCCGACTTCCGGCGGAAGAATCGCCCGCCAAATTATTCCGTCTATCCAGTCAAAAAATAAGGCGACCGCCGGAAACGCGCCGCAGGAATGGGCGGGGCGTTGGTGACGTTCAGCGGACGGGTGCCGCCGCCGGGATTATCTTCGAAGTTGGGCTTGAATTTTTTCATTATCTGGCGGTCAGCCTTGAGGTTTTAGCCGGAAAAATTGATGCGTTGATTGAGCCAATGCGTTTATTGGGCAATCGAAATCCAGCCGTAAGGCGCGGCTCCCGTGGTCATGGTTTCGCTATGCCGGTTGGTGCTCAAACTGGTGACATGGCCGTCAAAAAATCCGTAGTTGCGCCCCTTGCCGTGCACCATCTTGTCGGGCAACTGGGTCCAATCTGCCGAACCAAGCGTGCTGCTAGCCGCCCCGGGAAAGGCGCGGTCCAAATCGGCGATCGCCCCGTTCAGGGAAGGTTGCTTCACGTTGGCAAACTTGGGGGAAGTCGAATAATTCCACAAGGTGGCACCTTCGACGTAGGCGCGGAGACGGTAGGCGACCCGGGAATAATCAAGTTCTGCCGGGTCGGTTGCCCGGGAACCAAACTGCGGATTATTATGGAAAGCGGGGCAAATCATAATGGGACTCAAAGACCAGCCGGGATAGCTTGGCAGGGACAAAGTCCTAGGAAGATAGGTAGCGAGTTGGTAGGACAATTGCGGATGACTGGAGACCACATTTGCCTGCAAAGAAGTGTTGTTCGCATCGAGCGACAGGTTGGCGGGATTGCCGCTCGCATCCAGGCCGTAAGGGAGCCGGTCGCCGTTGTCGTTGGCAAAGAGCGTGACGCCCAGCATGATCTGCTTCACGTTGGAAACGCACTGGATGTTATACGCCCTCGCCTTGGCCGCCGCGAGCGCCGGCAGCAGCATGGCCGCAAGTATGGCGATGATGGCTATGACGACGAGCAGTTCGATTAAGGTGAAGCCCTGACGAACGAAACGCAGAACGGTTTCAGGTTTTTTCATTAGCGGGTTGAGAATGACGGCTTTAACTTTTGACTTGGATTGGCCTCGAGGCTTGGCTGCGGATGTTTTATTGGGTGATAGAGACCCATCCGTAAGGCGGGGCTCCTGTGGTGATGGTTTCGGCGTGGCGGTTGGTGCTTAAATTGGAGGCGTGGCCGTCAAAAAAACCATAGTTCCGGCCCTTGCCATGAACCATTGTGTCCGGCAACTGGGGCCAACTGGCACCCATGGTGGAAGCAGATGCTCCGGGAAAAGCCCGATCCTCATCGGCGAAGGCGCCGTTGATGGTCGGCTGCTGGATCTGGCCGAATTTGGGGCCGCCATAATTCCACAGCGTCTTGCCTTCGACATAGGCTCGCAGCCGATACATGCGACGCTGATCATTCACGTCCGTCGTGGTGACGGCGCGAGAGACATATTGAGGATTGCGGGCAAACGCCGGACAAACCATCACCTTGCTCTCGGATACGCCGGAACTGACCAGAGTCTTGGTGTTGGCCAAATAGGGAGAGATGTGAAAGCCCAGTTCCGGACGGGTCGGATTGACATCCGCCCAGGAACTGCGGCAGTCCAAGCCCAACGTCAGACCGTTTGGCGTGCCATCCAGATTAATGTTGTATGGCAGCCGGTCGTCGTTGTCGCCGGCAAAGAGCGTGATGCCCAGCATCACCTGTTTCACGTTGGAGACGCACTGAATGTTATACGCCCGGGCTTTGGCCGCCGCCAAAGCCGGCAATAACATGGCCGCCAAAATGGCGATGATTGCAATTACCACCAATAGTTCAATCAAAGTGAAAGCCCGATTAGAATGCATAGATGTGCCCTGTATTTTATGCTTGGGATTCATGTCCATTAATCTATTCCAAAGGTTAGGCTTTCGGTATCACATCAAGATGTGATTTGTCGTTTTCCCTTCAAATCAATTGGGATACCGCAGGCGATAAAACACGTTGGTAGCGGCAAGGTTGACCGGAATGACCAAATTGGTGGCAGATTCTGATCCTAGGATGTCAAACCAGTAATTCGAATTGGCGATATTCACCGCGTTGGATTGCGCAATCCAACCGAGATGATCACCGGGCCACGTGAGCGTCAGGGTTCCGTTGCTGAACGCGACGTTAAGGTTCGTTGGGTTGGTGGAGATCGCGCTCGCCACGACCAGATTCAAATTGCCCGCGCCATCAATTTGCAGGACGGCAGAACCCGCCGCCCCGTTGCCGCCGACCACCACCGCCGGCGAAGCGCCCGCCACCTGGCCGGGATTGCCCGTCGCAGCCGCCGCAATCAGCGGATGAATTCCAGAAGCAAAAATTGCTCCGGTGTTATTGACCATGATCACAGTGCTCGCCGAAAGTGTCATTGTGCCATTGGTCTGAATAAATGCGGCATGCGTTCCATCCGTCACCAGCGACAGCGTGCCCACGCTGCAATCGCTCGCGCCGTTGAGCACGGCACCGGTCAAACTGTTCGTCAATGTGCGAGCGCTGCCCAGCACGAACAGCGTCGTCAAACCAGAAACATCCAGCATCGCGCCACCGGCCACGGTGAGGTTTGTGCTGGCGAGCGAACCGCTGCCATTCAAGGCCAGCGTGCCAGCGCTCACCGTCGTCCTGCCGGTAAAGGTGTTCGTGCCCGAAAGCGTCAACGTGCCGCCGCCGATTTTGGTCAGCGAACCGGTGTTGGTCATCGCTCCACTGAACGTTGTGCTTGAATTGTTGTTACCGATGGAGACGGCCAGGCTGCCCAGGTTCAAATTCCGCGAGCCGGTAAGAGCGCCGATGACGGCGTTGTTGATCAGGGTCACCGAGCCGGCGTCGGCCGCGTTCAGGTCCAGCGTGGCGTTCTGCAGCGCCAACGGGTTTTGCAGCACGAGCGAATAGCCGGGGCGAACCGTGCCCGAGAAAGTGTTCGCGGCATTCAAATAAATCAGGCCCGAGGACGTGCCTTGCAAGGTCGCATTGGGTCCGCCGGTGATGACGCTGTTAAAATTGTTGGCGCTGCCGCTGTTGTTTCCGTTGCCGCCGACGCTAAGCGTATAGCCGCCATTGCCCAGATTCAAACCGCCGGTGAACGCATTGCCGAGCGTGCCGCCGTCTGATTGCACCGTGGAGTTGGCGGTGAGCATCACCGCTGCGGCCCAGGTGTTTTTAGTGGTGGCCTGACCGCCGCCGGTGCGCAAGGTGCCGCCGTTCAGAGTCACGGGATTGGTGAAGGTCAGGTTCATCCCGGGATTGAAGGAGTTAAAAATGATCCCGCCGTTGACGATCAACGGACCGGTGCCGAAAGCAGAACCATTTTTGGGGCCGAGCGTCCCCAGATTGATGGTCGTGCCGCCAGCATAAGCATTCGTGCCGCTGATGGTCAGCGAGCCGGTCCCGGTTTTCACCAAAGTCAGATCGCCGCCTGTATCCTGAATCGTGCCGGAAAAAGTGCCGCCGAGGTTGTTCACGCCCACGACCAGCGAGGCAGCACCGCCGGCGGTGTTGTCCAAAACGCCGCTACCGCTCAAACCATTGATGGCTTGCGCAGTGCCATTGAGATCCAAAACACCGTTCAAGGCCACGTCACCGGTATTGCTGGCGGCATTCGTGGCATTGGGCAGGATGTTCACCGCGCTTAGTTGCAGCGTGCAATTGGTATTGATGATGGTTCCGCCGTTGTAAGCAGCCGTTCCCCCCAATGAAACCTTGCCGCCGCCGGTGATGACCAACGCATTGCTGGCACCATTGTCGGAAAATGCGCCGTTCACAATCAGGCTGCGGGCCGCAGCCACATTCCAATTCTGATTTCCATTCATGACGACGGGCGCGGTGACAGTCAGATTCTGGCTGGCCGCCGAAAGGTCAAATCCGCCACCCAACGTCAGCGTGTTCGTTCCGCCAATCGTCACAGGCCCGGCGGGTGCGGTGACGACCACCGATGACACGTTAAAGTCCGCATCAAGCACGGTGTTCAGATTGCCAAGGGAAAGATCGTTGAACATCACCGACTGGCCGCTGATGGGTGTTTGCTGGGAACTCCAGTTTCCGGGCGTGGTCCAGTTGGCATCGCCGTAACCCGTCCATGCGGGCGGCGGCAGCGTGGCGATGAATCGCCATTGCACGGCGGTCGTGGTTGTCGTGGTCGCAACCATCGTGAAGGTGGCCACGCTCGTGGAATTGTTGAAGGCCAGTTGCAGCCGCTTGCTGGTGGACGGATGATCCAGATAAAACCAGCCATACTGGACGGAGGTCAAACTCCACTGCACCGCCGTGCCGGTGGTGCCGGCGGCAACGTAGCCGACCGAAATGCCGTTGTAGCTGAGCCGCCGCCCGTCCAGCGAGGAAACGATGTAATACAGGTTGGCACTGCCCGCCGGCTGAAGCGTCCACTTCGTGGAAAAGTCGTTCATGCGAATGTCGGTGGCATTGGCTGTGGAGCCGAGGGAGTTCTGCAGCCGCTTGCGCGTGCCGTTGTTGTGAATGTAATAAACCTTATTGGTCTCCACGTTGGCATCGTCGTCCCAAGCGGCATACAACTCGCCGAACGGGGTCAGATTGCTGTTCGTATCATAGGAATTGGATCGCGGCGCGGGCGTGGTTCGCGTCCACGGATTGATAGCCATGGGTTGGTTGGTGTCGGCCATGAATATAAACAGGGAATATTTCCGAATCCAAGGAATGGACTCCGCGCGCCACAAAAATTCCGCCATGGCGTTGTAATTATCCTCCTCACTCCAATTGCCCGTGCCGCTCCAGTCCACGATGCCCCACTCCGTCATCCACATCGGAATCCCATAGGTGTTGTAGGCTGTCTGCATGGGGTTGATCCAGATGCTGGAGGAAGCGCTGGAACTGTTGCCGGCGTATTGATGAGCGGGAAGATAATCCACGCGGCAGCCCCAGTTGGTGATGTAGCCGTAGAATATCTGGTTCCAGGTGCCGTTCACATTGGCCGCTGCCGGCCCCACCAGCGGTAGATCCAGATTTTGATCGTTCATCCAAAAGATGGCTCCATTCGTGGCATTAAGATTGGCCTGACCTACCTGGTCTGGCTCATTGTAACCTAGCACGTTTAGCGAATAGCCCGTCGTTCGCCATCCCGGTTGAAAACCCCAAAGGTTTCCCGTCACCGTGCTCCCGCGATACCAAGTATCAGGATCCATGGGGAAATAGTGGAAATTGGTCGGGAATGTCGCACCAGTTGTATACCACCAACTATAACACCAATCCGCATCGAAGGTGACACGCCGGTCGGCACCGGCAAAATTCCCGGCGCCAGCGATGCCTTTCTTCGGGAAGATTTGCGCGAGGTCAATCTGCCAGAATTGGCTGGCGGAATTGGTCGGCTCATTCTGCACCAGCGCCCCACCCTGCGCGTCCATCACCAACCCACTGAATTGATTCACGAAGTAGAAATTTGTGCCGTCCACCGGCTGCAAATACCACTCTTGATCCGGCAGCGCCGAATACGCCTCGTCCACCAAAGCCGCTCCCGCATTTGTTGTCATCTGCGCGCCGGCCAGACATAAACCGCTGCCGCGATTGATCAGACGATAGGTCCCGTTGTCGTAGTTCAGCAAAACCTGATACTGCGTCAAACCATTGGTGAGCGCCGGAGTTCCCAGAACTGAGGCACCATTGCTTTCCGCGATGACCGAAGCCGTCGCCGAGTTGCTCAGGTAATAATACGAATCACTGTAAGTGTCATACTTCGCAGTCACCGGTGGATTGGAGACGATTCCCGTTCCCAAGGGATAACCGCCGTTGCTGTTCGCTGGAAAGATGCACAACTCCTGCACTGCGCTCGTCCCGCTGTTCGTGAACACCAACTGCACTTTCGTCGTCGTCACCGGCGTGGTGAACGGAATGACCAGCGCTCCAGAACTGTTTCCGCTCACGCTCCCTCCGGGAATATTCGCCCACGCGCCCGCCGTCCAATATTGCAAAACAAAGTTGGTTAGCGGCGGCACCCCCGTCGCCCCAGAATAAAGATGCGCGCTCCCGATCTTGTTGGTGAACTGCAAATTGATCAGCAGCGAATTACTCCCCGCCAGCGTGGTCTGCCACGACGAGGACGGATCCACCAGCCCGTCCGCCGCCAGCAACGGCCAGTTGCCGTAGGTGTTCGCCGTCGCAAATGCCGGCTGTTTGCGCGCCAGATCGATCGAAAAATCCGTGCCGAACGGATAGCCGCCCGGCCCATTCGGCGGATACAACGCCAGTTGCCGAATCCGAATCGGACTGTCCAGCGAGTCATAAACCCGGAACGCAGTCGAAGTGATCGGGCTGGTGAAGACGACGTTCCGTTCCACGTTGGTGTTGCCCGTCACGGTTGAGCCGGGCACGGTCACCCAATTCCCATTCGTGAGATATTGAAAATAGAAGACGGTCATCGGCGAAGCGTTGTTCAGTCCCATCGCCAGTTGCGCGCTGCCCACGGTCACCGGAAGCGGAAACGTCACCTGCGCCCAGTGCGGCCCGCTGCTGTCGCTCACCCAGCAGTTGTTGTCATTCACAAAGCCGGCCGTGAGGTAAGTCGGGGTCTGTGTCCCGTTCGTCGAGTCCACAGTAATGGGCTGATACTTCGCCAGATTAAAACGCGAGGGGGAAGCGGTCGGGGGGAACGCCAGGCCGGCCAGGGTAATTCGAAAATTAGGATTCGCTCCGCCAATCGCCACGCCGGTGGCACTGTTCTTGAGCACTACGCCGGGGGCACTGGCAGCCGGGCAGATCTTGAGGCGTATCCAGCCGGTGTTGACGATCCGCACTGCCACGCCGGTGCTCTTGGCCGTGAATCTGATCGGGGAATCAAATGCCACGTAATATGTGCCCACGGCGCCCTGCGTAAAACTCGCCGTCGCCGTGCCCAGCAGCGTTTCCACGCCCGTGCCATCAAAAGCGTTCGGATCCCCGCCCCGGTCCAGATCATAAAAATAAAATGTAAACGTGCCGCTGACCGTGGTGCTGGAAGTGTTGGTATCACTGAAGATCGGCAGCGCCATGCCGGAGAGAACCAATGTGGAATTACTGCGCCACAAGCCCGCCAGTTCCGCCGTCCAGCCCAGATTGCCCGAGGACGAGGATGAATCGCCCCCTCCCGTGGCGGCATTATCAATTAACAGATTGCCGCCCAGCAGGCCGCTGCCGATGCTGTAACCACTGGTCAACGTGGCCGAGGAAGCGGATTGCGCGAGCGCCAGTGCGAGCATCAGAAACCACAGGAATTTCATTGAAAAATATGACATTGCCGCCCAGGGCCGTCCAACCAACCGAGAACGATGCGCAATCAACTTAATAATCGAAATGGTTGGCGGTTGCATGAATTGTTTAAGTTTAAATGTGCAGATGACCTTTTCAGATTTTTAAAAACGCCCCGCATGTATTACGGGCTTTAGCTAAAGGGTGACGACTCCATCACGTTTCGAGTTTTTTGCAAAGCTTGAGGCCGTCGCAGCGCCCCGATGACTGCGACGGCCTCGCTACCAGTTCCAACCTTCCCGACCAAAAGTTTACGGATAGGTCAGCCGATAGAACACCGTCGGCTTGGTGTTATCCACCGTGATGTTGGTGCTCGAAAGGGTTCCATCCGAGATGTAGATCCAATTAGTGTTCAGACCAGTTGACAAGCTGTTCGTCTGCATCTGCAAACGCCAGCCCTGACCCGCCGGCCAGGAGAGGAGCAGGTTGTTGCCACTGATACTGTGGGTCAACGTGGCCGGACCGCTCGGGCCGACACTGGCTGTGACCACGCTCAACACACCGTTCGTGAAGTTGAAAGCCAACCCTGCGCCCGGACTGCCCGCGATGCTGGCGAAGTTGCTGGCATTCGTCGCGCCCGTGCCGCTGAACAACTGGAAGGTCTGACCGGAGGTGAACGTGCCGTTGGTGACAATATTCAGCACGCCGCCATAAGTTATGGCCGCGCCCACCGCCACACTGTTGCTGGCAACTGCCGTGGTGCCGTTGACCAGGAAGGTGCTGGTGGAGCCTGCAAGCAGCGTCACGTTGCCGCTCAAGGTGAGCTTACCCACGCCGCTCACACCGCCCGGTGAGAGAATGCCGCCGGCGTTGTTGGTGACCAGACCGGTGATAAAGCCGGTGCCGCCCAGCGTGCCGCCGCTGTTGATATTAACCGCATTGGTGCCGGTGCCGGTGCTGCCTGTAGCATTATTAATGAGCAATGTGCCGCCGTTGATCGCGGTTCCGCCGTTGTAAGTGTTCGCGCCCGAAAGCGTCAGCGTGCCGGAACCAATTTTAGTGATGGCCAGCGTTTTCCCAGCCCCGCCGTCTTTGATGTTGCCTGAAAACGCGCTGCTGGAGTCTGCGTCGCCAATCGTCAGAATCGAGGCACCGGTGGTGGTGTTTTGGATAACTTCGGTCCCCGTCGTTGGATTGCTGCCGCTAATGCCGTTGACCGTTTCGCTAAAACCGTTCATTTCAAAAGTATTGAGACGGTTGACGTTGCCGCTGTTATTCGAGAAGACGACATTGCCCTTGCCCGAACCGTTGGGGATCTGCTCGTTGGCACCCAGTTTGAGGACGGTGTTGTTGCCGGCTGAACTGCCGTTGTAATAATTATTATAGATGGTGGTGTTGCCGGTGTAATCGTTGGCCGGCCCGGTGTTTGCCAAGGTAAAGGTCTGGGTCGTGGAGGCGGTATTGAAACAGCCATATAAATCCAGGCCATAGCTGCCGGTTATCCGGCCGGAGACCGTGGCAGATGCGCCGCCGCCAATGAAGCCGATCCGCGAATTTCCCGCCAACGTGATGGTGCCGCTCAAGCTGTCGTTGTTGGACAGCCGGATCGCGCCGACATAATTGATGGTGCTGCCGCCGATGTCCTTATTACCCACCCCGGAAAGGATGAAGTTGTTCGCGAACACCGTGCCGGCAAGGTTGATAAACAACTGCCCACCGCCGGTGGCTCCGCCCAAGATGTTGAACGTTGTGTTCGGGGAGATGCCAGTTCCGGCCGTGATGCGATTCAAACTGTTGTTGCCGTTGCCGATGGTGGTGACGCCGCTGTAGTTGTTGACGCCAGACAAAGTCAGCGTAGTGGTGGCGGTGCCGTTGGTGGTGTCAAACGTCAGCCCGCCCAGTCCGGAAATCCCGCCCGCCAAGGTTTGAGCTACCGTGCTGTTGTAATCCAGAATCGCATTGGTGGCGATAGCGATAGCCCCCGCATAGGTTCCGCCGCCCAAACTTCCGCCGCCACCAATGATGACCGTGCCAGCGTTGATGGTCGTATTTCCGGAGAATGCATTATTATTCAACAGCGTGACGGAATTGGTGCCGTTCTTCGTCAACGTAGCCGTCCCGGCGATGCCAGAACTGCCGGACACGGTGTAGCTGCTGTTGGTGTTGTTAAAGATCACCCCGACTGGCGTGACATTGGCCACCGAGATGTCCACCGTGGTGTTGGCGGCGGTGTCGTCGAACTGCACCGCGCTCCCGTCAGTGTAGTTGGTCCCAACGCCGTTGTATTTCCAGTTATACGGCGAGGAAAGGACATTCACGCTCCATTCGCTGCTCAAGGCACCCGTCCAGACATCCGGGGTGATACCCACCTGAATGGCTCCAGTGCCGGTAATGCGCCCACCCGAGTTGGCGGCGTTGTAAACTCCATTGGGCTGGCTGACGCCATTGAGCACCAACGCCGTGACCACGTTGGTCGTTGCGGCGTTCAGGTTCAAGAATGCCCCGCCGGCCACCGTCACCGTGGAACTGAACGCAAAGCTGGGTTGATCAACAATCAGCGTGCCCGCATTGACAGTGGTGTTGCCGGCGTAACTGTTGGCGCCGGAGAGTTCGAGCGTGCCGCCATTGACGGTGGTGCTGCCGCCGTAGGTGTTATTGCCGGTAAGCGTCACCGTGCCCAAGCCGACTTTGGTCAACGAGGCGCCGCCGCTCAATATGCCGTCGTAAGTGGTCGTGGCGTTATTGTTGCCAATGGACACTGTGCCGCTGCCCAGGGCCAGATTGCGCGATCCGGTCAGTGCACCGATCACGTGATTCAAGTTGTTTAAGTTGACTGAGCCGGCATCCGCCGCGTTCATGTCCAGCGTGGCGTTTTGCAGGGCATACGCATTTTGCACACTCAAATTCCCGACCACCGAACGGAAGGTCCCGCTAAAGGTGTTCGATCCAGAAACAGTGAGGTTGTTATTGCCGTTTTCCAGGATAGTGCCCGCACCACTGATGGAGCCGCTGAGAATGTTACCGTTGTAGCAAGCCACGGGGGATGAACAAGTCAGCGTAAAGCCGTTCATGTTCAGCGAACCAGACACATTCACGCCTGAAGACTGATTGTTGTTGAGCGCACCTGACGCATACTGGACCAGGGTGGAATCTGCGGTGAGGGTAATCGGTCCGGACCACGTCAGCGTGTTATAATTATTAAATTGCGGTTCGGACTGCAAAGTGCCGCCGTTCAAGGTCAGGGCATTGGTGATGGTAACGCTGCCGGGGGCCGATTCTATAATCGCATTCGCGTTCAAAGTCACAGCCCCGGTGCTAAAGGGGTTGACACTGCCCCAAACATTAAGCTTGCCGCCGGGATTGGCCGGATCGCCATTCACAATCGTGCCGCCGCTATAGGTGTTCGCGCCCTGCACCGTCAATCGCGAATTTGCGCCGGACAAGTTATAGGTGATGCCACCCGAACCGCTGATCGGTCCGGACAGGAGATCACCCGTCAATGAAACCTGGTAGCCTTCTTGCGGTCCATTATTTCCGAAGTTGGTCACTGAGATGCCACCCGTGCCGATATTCATCGGACCAGACAACGTCAGCGTGCAACCTTGATTATCCCCGGACATGGAGAAACCGTTCACTACGGTGACCGGACCAGACCAGGTTTGGTTGACGAGGTTGGGGTAACCGCCGCCGCCAAGTTGCAAGTAGGCACCGTTTAAGGTCAGTGAATTCGTGAATGTTACACCGAGGGTATAAGCGCCCGATCCAGGATTAAAAGTCACCGGTCCGGTGCCCAGCGCTGCAGCTTTGGGGAAATATAATCTGCCGCCATTAAAGATGGTGCCGCCGCTGTAGGTATTCGTCCCCAGCAACTGCACGTCCCCCCCGGCCACCTGCAAGGTCAAAGCGCCACCAGTGTTCTGGATGACAATATTGTTGCTGCTGCTGTCGCCGTTTCCGCCCACCGTCAGGGTCGCGGCGCCAACCGCCGTGTTGTCCACCACGCCGCTGCCATTCAGGCCGTTGATTGCCTGGGCGGTGCCATTCAGATCCAACGTGCTGTTCAAATTGAAGCTGGCTGAACTGGGGGCCGAGTTTGTCAAACCGTTCAGGACACCGGTTGCGCCCATTTTCACCGTGCCGCCACCAACCACCCCGATGCTGGCGCTGCCCGAGACGTTGCCGCTGATGGTCAAGGTTCGCGAATTGGTCACAATCCAATTTTGGCTCGCATTAAGCACCAGCGGTGCGGTGATGGTGAGGTCTTGATTGGCTGCCGAAAGGTTTAAGCCATTACCGTAAACAGTCAGACTGTTGGCACCGCCAATAGTCACCGGGCCGGCGGGATTGAGGACGGACACGCCCAGAACATTAATGTCACTGTTGAGCACCGTGGACAAATTGGCGGTGGAAGCGGTGTCGAACACCGCCGCGTCCCCCGGGTTGGCGGAGGGGCCGCCCGACGGCGTCCAGTTGCCGGCCGTCGTCCACAAATTGTCGCTGGCGCCAGTCCACACATCGACGCTATTCACCACCAGTTGCAAGTTGCCCGAGCCGTCAATTTGCAAGGAAGCTGCCCCCACCGTGCCGTTGCCCGTGAGAATGACGGACGGCAAAGAGCCAGAGACATTGCCTGCGGAACCTGCCGCAATGACGGTATAAGTCCCGGCGCCCAGAACCGTGCCCGGGATGTTGATCGTGATCGCCGTGCTGGAAGACAGTGTCAGCACACCATTCTTCTGAATAAAGGACGCATTGACGCCATCATAGGCCATTGAAAACGCTCCCGAAGAGCAATCCAGATTGCCATTGAGGACGGCGCCCGCCGAACTGTTGGACAACGTGACGCTGCTTAGATAATAGGTTCCTCCGGCCACAGCCGAGACATCAAACGTCGCTCCGCCAGCCACCACGATATTAGCGCTAGTCAACGAGCCGCTGCCGCTCAACTTCAGGGAGCCGCCGCTGATGGTGGTCTTGTAGAGATACGTGGCCGGCTGGGTGAAAGTCGCCACGCCATTGCCGGCAATGTTCAAAGCCGCACTGCCGGAAATGTTGGCGTTTACCGTCATAATTCCGTAGTTCGTCCAAGTCTGAAAGTTGCCGAGAACCACTGCATCATTAATCGTCAAGTTATCGCCGGCGCCAAACAGGTTAATCCCGCTGTTGATCGTCAGTGTGTTCCCATCGGAGCCGATGGAAACCGCTGCCGGCGCGTTGCTCAAAGTGATCGTGGACACGGTGTAGCTCGCATCCAGCATGGTGGCCTGATTGGCCGTGGACAACTCATTAAAGGTGATGGCATCGCCCGGAAATGGCGTGTTGGCCGGACTCCAGTTGCCTGCCGTGCCCCAGGAAGTATCACTGCTTCCCAGCCATGTCCGCTGGGCCAGTCCCTCATCGCGCACGCTGATGGCGTTGAGTTGGACGGTGCCGGATGCACTCGGGGTCATCGCAAACGCCTGGGTTGTGTTATCAGCCGTGAAATAACCGACGACATATTGTCCGAGGCCGCCGACCGCGTCATAATTATTGTAATCCAGCGTGACCGAGCTGCCATTAATGGTCTCAGTTTTAGCGGTTGCCCGGCTGTCGTTGACCCAAATCTGCACCGCGTAGTCATGTCCGGGAGTCAGGCCATTCAAGGTCACCGTGCCGGCGGATGCTCCGCCGTAAGCGCCGCCTTTTAGCACCGCCTGATAAGCAGGGCTCAAATCGGTGAAAAATGAGGCTCCCACAGCAAAGGCCGATGCCGTATAGGTCGTGAACCCAGAAGTAAACGTGACATTGCCCCAAGCAGCAAAGCCACTGCCTGCGGTGAAAGTTACCCCGTTAAGATTGGTCGTGGCGGTGGTGATTCCCCCGGCATAGGCATAAAGCGAAGTGCCCGAGGTGATGACATCGGAATCACCGGGATAGCTGATGGTGGTTGCGGTGCCCCAAGTAATAGTAGCCGCCGATGACGGCAGCGGCACGAGGACGGACACCACAGCAGCGAGCGCGGTCGCCAACAACAGCCGGACACCCGATCTGGAGTTGATGCTGAACCTGCCAGCAACGGCCAACGGCCGACTAAAGCCCATTGAATTCATGGCATTGACTGCTAGCGCGCCGAGCGACAAGGCGGCAAGGGCGCCGGTTTGTTTGATGCTTGAGGGGTTTTTCATTTTTGAGGTTTTTTGGTGTTCAAAAGATAAGACCACAGCGGGCTGAGATCTCTTTACGGGTTCAGACACAGATTACTTCACTACGCATTGGGTTGGTATCACATCATGATGTGATTTTTAAAACTCGCTGCACACGGTAGTCTGCCCGACATTCACCGAGTTCAGCCAGCCATCGGCCATTGGTATTGGCGTGAGTCAGCGATAACGACGATCAGTAAATTAAGTCTAACCAATCAAAATTTATGAAAAAACTTCCCGCCCTCCTGCTGGCATCGTGCGCACTGATCCTGTTTCCCGGTTGCGGCCATAAAAACGGAGAATCCGCGAAGGCTGCCCCTGCCAAAAAACTGCACTTGGCATTTGTCGCCAATTCGGCGGGTGAATATTGGTCTGTGGTGAATCTGGGCTGTGATATCGCTGCGCAGCAAAGCGCAAATACGACGGTGGACTTTCGCTTTCCCGCCGACCGGACCGTGGCAGCCCAGCAGGAATTGATTACCAACCTCCTCGCGTCCGGCGTGGACGGGATCGCCATCAGTCCGATTGACGCCGATAGCCAGACGGATTTCCTGAACAACCTCGCCACTAATACGCTGCTGGTCTGCGCCGACAGCGATGCCGCCAACACCAAACGGGTTTGCTACATCGGCACGGACAACGTGCTCGCGGGCAAACAGGCCGCCGAACTGATCAAGGCCGCCCTGCCCGAAGGCGGAAAAATCATTTTGGCGGTCGGCTATGCCAATGCGCAGAACACGAAAGATCGCATTCAGGGCATCCGGGACGGCCTGGCCGGATCTAAAATTGAGATCATTGATACGCTGGCGGATGGTCAGAAAATCACCGAAGCCCAGAAAAACGCGGATGATGCTCTGGCAAAATACCCGGATCTGGCCGGCATGGTCGGCATTTCCGGATACCACGGTCCGGCGCTGCTGGCCGCCGTTAGTCATGCCAACAAGACGGGTCAGGTGAAATTGGTTTGCTTTGACGACAACAGCGAAACACTGGCCGGGATTGTCGCCGGCACCATTTACGGCACGATTGCGCAAAACCCCTTCCAAATCGGACAGCAAACCATCCTGCACATGGATAAATATCTGCGCGGCGACAAAATGCAGTTGAGCGAAGGTAAAATCCTCACGTCTTCCCGGGCCCTGACGAAAGATAATGTTGAGAATTTTATCGCCGAGCGCAAAGCCATCTTTGTCCACCTCCATGACGAACAGCCGTAGGCCGGTCACCCATCCACCCCGGTTGGATGATTGATTGGGTCTCGGATGAATGTCTGGCACTCTCGCCTTGAACAAATGGAGTTCATAGATTGACGGCGACGGGCCTTTGACCAATCTTGTTCCCTTGACCCATCATCGTTGCAACTTCGTTTGGTTTCGTCTGGCAATCATTGGCCTGGCTCTCCTATGCACTGTTTCACTGGTATCCCGGGCGTGGGCAAAGGTCACAGCGGCCGCCAAGCCATATTATGCCCGCACTTGGCAAACCGATGACGGCCTGCCGCGAAACACCATCACCGCCATCGCCCAGACGGCGGATGGATATTTGTGGCTGGGCACGCCGCAGGGCGTGATCCGATTTGATGGGGCCAAGTTCACACCGATGGAAGATGATGTTTTCGCCGGTTTTGTCCGGGCCCGCACCCGCGTGCTTTTTGTTGATCGGCTGGACCGCTTGTGGATTGGCACGGGCACGGCCGGAGTCATTCGCTACGACGGCAAAGGCTTTAAGGTCATCAACGCCCAAAACGGCCTGCCGCATCCGACCATCAATGCCATCTGCGAAGATTTTAAAGGCACCATTTGGCTCGCTTGTCAGAACGGCAGTCTCTCCTGGGTGGACGCCGATGATGTGGTTCATCCGGTCGCACCGCCGACCGGCAAACCCGTCTCCGATCCCATCCAACTGGTCCGGGATGCGCGGGGCCGGCTTTGGTTCGCCCAACGCGATACCTACGGCCAATTACTGGAAGGCGTGGCGACCAATGTCACTCGCATCCCCGCCTCGGAAGTGGTGCTTTGCCCTAGCCGGGACGGCAGCATGTGGGTCACAGTCGGCACCGAACTCCAGAAACTTCCCCCGCCGGAATCCAACAGCGTGGTTGCCATCGAGTCCATCCAGTCGCCCATAAAACGTTACCAAGTCATATCCATGCTCGAAGATCATCTGGGAGACCTCTGGATTGGAACCCGCAGTCAGGGACTTTTTCATTATTCCAATCATAAATTCACCCAGGAATTTAATTCCTCGCACCGGATCGCATCGCTTTGCGAGGATACCGAGTTCGGACTTTGGATCGGCACCGAGGGTGGAGGCATCAGTCGCCTGCGCCCCCAAGTTTTCCAAATTGTAACTGTGCGTGCGGGATCGCCCAATTCCGTGCTGCTGTCGGTTTGTGAGGGCAAAGACGGAACGATATGGCTTTCTTCCCAAGGGCCGAACCTGACGAAGATCACCGCCGACGGGCAAATGATAAACCTGCCGGCATTTACCAACATTAGCAGCACCTGTGTTCTGCCCGATCCGGACGGCAGCGTTTGGGTGGGAACCGTGAATCAAGGCCTCTATTCCGTTCGCGACGGAGTGGAAACGCAGTTGCCGGCCTGGAGCTCGTTTCGCCCCCGGCAAATCCGGGTGCTGCACCGGGATGCGAAAGGGCACTTGTGGATCGGCTGTCTGCCGGATGGCTTGGCGCAGTGGGGAGACGGTGAGCTTACCGCGCCAGAGAAATACTTCGATCAAGGCCTGCCCAAGCAGGCCATCTGGGCGATCACGGACGATAGTAAAGGCCGCCTCTGGCTCGGCACGATCCGCGGGGAATTGTGGTGCCTTGTTGGAACGCAGTTCACCAGTTACGGCAAGGCAGACGGCTTGCCGGGCGCCTCCATCGGCGCCCTGCTGACGGCTACCAACGGCGACTTGTGGATTGGCACCCTGGGCGGCGGGCTGGGACGGTTGCGGGATGGTCATTTCGTTTTCGCCAGCGTGCGGGACGGCCTGGCGGATGATGTGATCTCTTCTATCGTGGATGACGGCCACGGCTACTTCTGGCTGGGAACCGAGCGGGGCATTTGCCGCGTGAAGCAACGGGATCTTGAGGAATTTGCCGACGGCAAGCGGAACCACTTTGAATCAATTCGCTATGGCAAGGATCAAGGGCTGTTAAGCGTGGAATGTCCCGGGGGGTATCAGCCGGCCGTGTGGCGCACCCGTGCCGGTGACATCTGGTTTGCCACCAGCAAAGGCGCCGTGACGACTGACCCGACCTCGCTGGGAACCAACCTCATCCAACCGCCGTTGGTTTTGGAAAAAATTCTCGTCAATGATGAAGCCATAACCAATCACGTCGGGATACAAATCCCCTACGGATACCGCGAGCTGCAGTTCGAATACACCTCGCCCAGTTTCAGTTCGCCGGAGCGGATCCGTTTTCGCCATCAACTGGTGGGCCTCGACCCGGATTGGGTGGATGCCGGAACCACCCGCGCTGTCTCCTACCCTCGATTGGCGCCCGGCCGGTATGTCTTCCGGTTCACCGCCGGCAACGCGGATGGCGTATGGAATGCAAGCCCCGTATCCGTGGCCTTCCAAGTGATCCCGGCCTATTGGCAAACGGCTTGGTTCAAAGCTCTGACCCTGCTCACCTTTGCCAGCCTTGTTGCTTGGGGCGTGCGTTACCGTTACGTGCAAAAGATGCGCCGCAAGATGCGCCAGTTGGAGCAGGCTCACGCCATCGAACAGGAACGCATGCGCATTGCGCGGGATATCCACGACGACTTGGGTGCCCGGCTCACCCAGATGGCTTTTCTGAGCGAAATGGCCGCGGGCGAAATCGGCCCAGCCAGTCAGGCGGGCGAACGTCTGGGTAAGATCGCCGAGGGTTCCCGTCAGGCCATCCGCTCACTGGATGAAATCGTCTGGGCCGTGAATCCCCGGAAAGACACGCTCCCCGATTTTTTGGATTACCTGAGCCATTATGCCAATGAGTTTTTCCGCTCCACCGATATTCGCTGCCGCCAGGACCTGCCCATGATCATTCCTGAAGTATCGCTTTCAGCCGAAGTCCGGCATCATCTATTTCTCGCCTGCAAAGAAGCGTTGAACAACATCCAAAAACACGCGCGCGCCACGGAAGTCTGGCTGCGCATGAGCCTGAACCAGTCGGTCCTGGAGATAACCATTGAAGATAATGGCAGCGGTTTTCAAAGCGCCGCAACCTCACCGCCAGGCAATGGATTGTTAAACCTTGAAACCCGTCTGGCCGCCGTTGGCGGCTGTTATCAAGTGGTCTCCCAGCCTGGGCGGGGAACCCTCGTGCGCTTTTGCCTGACGTTGCCGGATGGTGTGCGAACCGCGTCACCCAGCCCGATCAAACCCAACACCCCCAAATAAAATGCCCATTCGAGTCAGCATTGTTGAAGATGACCAAGGAGTCCGCGAAGCCCTCACCGGAATCATTCACAACACTCCGGGCCTGCAGTTCGTCGCCGCCTTTGGCTCGGCCGAGGAAGCCGCGGAAAAACTTCCCGCCAAAAATACGGACGTCGCGCTGGTGGACATCAATTTACCCGGCCGCAGCGGCATTGAACTGGTGGGCGAGCTGAAGGCCGCGCACCCCAAGCTGCACCTGCTGATGATGACCGTTTACGAGGACAGCGAACAAATTTTCAACTCCCTGCAGGCGGGGGCCACCGGCTATCTGCTCAAGCGCGCCCGCCCGGCCGAAATCGTGGATGCCATTCAAAGCGTTTTCCGGGGCGGCTCGCCAATGTCACCGGAAATCGCCCGCAAGGTGGTGCTGTTCTTTCACAAACGGCGTGATGACACGGCAAAAATCGAGCAACTGACCAAACGGGAAGTCGAGATTCTCACGCTGCTGGCCAAAGGAAGCCTCTACAAAGAAATTGCGGATCAAATGGGCGTCAGCCTCGACACCGTCCGCACCCACCTGCAACATGTTTACCAGAAGTTGCAGGTCCATTCCCGCCATGAGGCCGTGTCAAAATTTCTGGGCCGGGACGAGGGAATGAAATAGGATACAAACGATTTATCTGCCGCGCAAAATCACTTCAGGAGTCCACTATTTTGGGCCGTATAAATGATCGGTGGCCAACTCGGCCTCGAGAGCATATTCAATAAAACTCTTGCCGCAGGAAACGAACCAATTCATGGCATCTTGGCTGGGGACACAAGCCAGGGCGGCGGCGATGGCCGCTGGAGTTCGTCGGGTGTGATCGGCTTGAGCAGCACCATCGCCAACTTGCAGTTGCAATTGAACAGCACCGGCGGCTTCAAAATTGCCTTTCAACAGGTTGAATCGAGCGATGAGTTCGACGCCAACCGCACATGGGCCAAGCCGATTGTGGGCAGAAGCCGCCTTTAAAGTGCTGGCTTGCACCCTACGGCGTTAGTCGAACCGATGCAGCCATGAATGTTTTCAACAAAGCAAAGTGAAATCTGAAATCCCGGATTCAACTTGAGCCTCCTGACTCAGGGATAATGGAGGTTTACCGCACCACCGGTATAAGTAATCACTTGGTCGGCTGTGCTGGTGCTTGGAATGCCAACCCCATGTCCAGCCCCCACCCAGATGATTTTGAAGGTCCGGGTTGCCAACATGCCCGGAAAGCTTCCCTGTCGTGCACCGATGGTCAGCGTCTGCGTGGATTCGTTCCAAGCGAACGGGATCGTCGCGTAGCTGCCGGACTCGTAGTTGTAATTGTCGTTTTCGTCTTCGTAGAGCGTGAACGCGCCATCCGCGCCGCGATAGACGCGGATTTCCATCGGGTCAACGCTCTGGGTCGCATATTGAATATCCGGTCCGTAGGGAAGGATTGAACCGGCGCGCACGAAGATCGGCATGGTGTCAATCGTCGCCGCCGCGCTGATCGTCTGGCCGCCGGCATTCGTGGCACCGGTCCAAAAGTCATACCACGTTGCGCCCGCCGGCAAATAAACACTGCGCGTCGTCGCGCTCGCCGCTGTCACCGGGCACGGCATGAGCGCCGGGCCGAACAGGAACTGGTTCTTGATGCCAAAGACATTTGTGTCCGCGCGAAAATCCATCACGAGCGGACGCATCATCGTGTAGCCATCGCTCGTGACTTTCCACGAGACGGAATAGATGTAGGGCAGCAGATGGTAGCGGAGTTTGTCGTAGTTGATGAGAATCGTCTGAGTGGCGGAGGGGAAATCATAGATCTCCTTCGCATGATTGCCATGAATACGGAGCATCGGGCAAAACGCGCTGAACTGGAACCAGCGCGTGAACACTTCGGCGTAGGCGGAGTCGGTCGGACTGCCGTCATTGAACCCGCCCGTGTCGGTGTTCCAATACGGCACGCCGCTGATGGAAAAATTCAAGCCCGCCGGAATTTGACTCGACAGCACCGCGAACGAACTACCGATATCGCCCGACCACGTCACGGCGGCGTTGCGCTGCTGGCCGGCGTAAGCCGAGCGCGTGAGGATGAAGACGCGCTTGTTCGACGTTTGCGCGCGCTGTCCCTGATAGGCGGTCGTGGTGTGCATCAGCGGATAGGCATTGAACACCTTCGCCCCTGGTCCGGCGGCGGTGTTGTAATTGCGGAACTCACCCCAGTTGCCGCTCAATTCGCATTCGCTGGCGTCAAACCACCAGCCGTCGAAACCCGTCGAGAAGATGTGCTCCGAGATTTGCCCCCAGTAAACCGAACGGGCGGCGGCGTTGAAGGGGTCATACCACTGCCCCTGCCCTGGCGGATACACGTTGTTCAGCACATTTGTGAAGAGACCGTTCACGGCGCTCAATTCGTTCGCGTGCTCGATGCCCACGTCGAATCTCGCCCAGACGGAAATGATCGCGTGGGCGTTCGCGGCGTGCAGCATCGTCATCAGATTCGTGGGGTCGGGATAATTCGGCGCATAAAAAATGTGCGATCCCCAGCGGTTGCCAATGCTGGTATTCGAGATGTTCCACCACCACTGCCAGTCCTGAATGATGCAATCCAGCGGAATGTTGCCGGCGCGATAGGTGTTAACCACGTTGGTCAACTCCGCCTGGCTGGCGTAGGCGTTCTTGCACTGCCACAAGCCCCAAGCCCATTTGCCAAACAGCGGCGCGGCACCGGTCAACTTGCGGTAGCCCGAGATCACGTCGTCGGGCTCCGGGCCATACATGAAATAATAATCCACCGCGTCCGCCGCCTCCGAAGTCCAGGTGAGATCCGTCGGACTGCTTTGGGCTACGCTCACGTCGCTGATCGCCGGATTATCCCAGAGCAATCCGTAGCCCCGGCTGGAAACCAAAACAGGAATCGCGCTCTCCGTGGGATTCTTCTGCTGAAGATGAACGCTCGCGCCGCGATAATTCATCATGCCCGCCGCGTGCTGGCCGAGCCCGTAAAACGCCTCGTTGGACGAAATCAAGAATTGCTGCTGGCTTTGTAGCGTGCTGATGCCGCCAACGCTGGTGGGGGTCAGGGATTTTCCGCCGCCAACCGGTTCGGTCAAAATCGGCGCACCATTGGTGTCGTAAAAGCCCACTGCTCCAGTGGCGCGACTGACACGCACCTGCAAGGCTGCGGTCGTGAGAGAAATTTCATTAGCGGAAGCGGTCACGCTCCAGCCTGAATTAGTGGACGACGCGATGACCGCGAGGCTGTTCGTCGGAACCGAATTGGACGGACCGTATGCCACGCGGACGACGCGCGGCGAAAACACCTGCAACTTCAGCGTGCCGGGATTCATCTGGAACGTGATGCCGTCCGCGTTCGTCTGCCACGACACCACCGGGATCCTTTGCAGACCGGCGGCATATTGCAGCCGGTAAAACATCGCGTTCTCCCCCGGCAGGTCCGTGGAAAAATTCGTCCCGTTTAGCACGGAAACGGCGAGGCCGGAATACGTCCACGGCCCGGCCAGGTTCGTGGCGGATTGCAACAAATAACCGACGTTCGTGGCGGGCCAGGAAATCCGGACCTGATTGCCGGCAACCAGGTTCGCAACCAGTCGCGGATGCGCCTGCGGCGTGAGTTGCACTAGAAACACGCGGTCGCCGAGAAGCGTGGTGAGCGTGTTGTCCGGCGTGCCAGCGGTGTTGCCCTTGTAGGCTGCGCCGCTGGTGAAAACATTGGTCGAGTTGCCAAGCCATTCAAAAAACGCGTTAAAATTGGTCAAGCTCGTCAGGTCAAAGCCGTAGGTTGTATTCGTGACCAACAACAACGGTGTGCCCAGCTTAAAGTGCAACCACATCCCGTCGCCGTTCACGGAACTGGTGGGGCCCGGCCAGCCCTCGGCACCGGTGGTGGGATAGTTTTCGGAACTCAAAACAAAGCCCGCCGTTCCCGCCTGCGACGGGAGAGTGACACGCAATACCAAGTCCCCGCCATTCGCCAGCCCCCACCAGGTGCCATTGCTATTGGGGGTGTTGGGATCAATCGTGTTGGCAGTATAGCCGGCGTGCTTGACCCAGATGTCCGTCAACAAATAGCCACCCTCGCTGCCACCAGTTGTGAAAGTCTGGCCCTGGCTGCTCCGGTCATGCGCGACGTAGGTGTAACCGTCGTTGGCCGCGCCGTTGGTGGCGGGCGCGCTTCCGGAGAGATAGACATTATTCATGTCCATGTCCGCCCCGGCGAAATTGTAAATGTCGCAAGGCGCAGGTGTCGGCTGGAACGCACCAAGCGAAAGCGTCACGGCGGAAGCCGGGAGCGCGCCGGTGATGGTGGCGATGGCAGCCAAGGCAACGAGCGGTTGCTTAATGACGGATCTGAACTGCTTAAACATAAATTTCAAAATGAATATGCCCGGCAGGCGGCCACTACTTTGCCCGCACTTTCACAGCCTTGCCGGTGTAGCGCACGATGGCGTCCGCCGCTTCAGTTGTCGCGACGCCCGCGCCGTGACCGGCTTTCACCCACACGATGCGGAAGGTGCGTTCCTTCAACATGCCGGGAAATTTGCCTGCGCGCTTGCCGAGGGTCAGCGTCTGTTTCGATTCAATCCAAGTGATCGGGATCGTCGCATAGGCGCCTTTCTCGTAGTTGTAATTGTCGCCCTCGTCTTCGTAGAGCGTGAACGCGCCGTCCGCGCCACGATAAACTCGCAGCTCAATCGGGTCGTTGGTTTGCGCTGCGTATTCGATGGCCGGGCCGTAGGGAATGATTGAACCAGCGCGCACGAAGATCGGCATGGTTTCAATTGGGGATGCGGCGGCGATGGTCTGTCCGCCATTGACGGTATTGCCGGTCCAGAAATCCGTCCAACTCGTTCCAGCGGGCAGATAGACGCTGCGGGTTTGAGCTTCGGCTTTCATCACCGGGCACGCCATGAGGCCCGGCCCAAACATGAATTGGGTTCCGATATTGAAGACGTTGGTGTCCGCGCGAAAATCCATCACCAGCGGGCGCATCATGGAGGCGTTGGCGCTCGTCACCTGCCAGGACACGGAATAAATATAAGGCAACAGGTGATAACGTAGCGCGATGTAGTTGGTGAGAACCGTTTGGGTCGAAGCGTCGAATCGCCAGACCTCCTTCGATTTGCCCGTGCCGTGGACGCGGAACATCGGACAGAACGTTCCGAACTGAAACCAGCGCGTGAACAGCTCGGCATATTTCGGGTCCGCTGGATCGCCGCCGAAGAAGCCGCCGATGTCCGTGTTCCAATACGGGATGCCGGTGGCAACAAAGTTCAGGCCGGCCGGAACCTGCTGGTTGAAAATTTTCCAATTGCCGTGCGTATCGCCGGACCAGGTGACGGCGGAATTCCGCTGCTGTCCCGCCCACGCCGAACGGGTCAGGATGAACACACGTTTGTCTGTAGATTCCGCTCGCTCGCCTTGATATACACCGGTCGTGTGTTCCAGCGGATAGGCGTTGAGGACTTTTGCCCCCGGCCCCGCGCCGGTGGTGAGATCGCGCATCTCACCCCAGTTGCCACCAAGCTCAGCCTCGCTCGCGTCCATCCACCACCCGTCGAAACCACGAGAGAAAAGATTCTTGGAAAGAAACTTCCAGTAGAGCGCGCGGCCCTTCGGATTGAACGGGTCATACCATTTGCCTTCACCTTTCGGATACACGTTCGGATACACCGGCGGGAACGCGGCACCGGCTTTTTCCAGCTCAGCCAGATTAGCCAAACCCAGATCAAAGCGCGGCCAGATGGAAATGATGATGTGGGCATTCGCGTCGTGAACGGCCTTGGCCATCGCCGTGGCGTCGGGATAACGCTTCGTGTCGAACTCATGCGACCCCCAGCCGCCGTTGGTCCAATATTGCCAGTCCTGGATGATGCCATCGAGCGGGATGTGGAGCTGGCGGTATTTGGCCACGACGCCCAGCAGTTCCTTCTGTGTCTCGTAGTGTTCGCGGCACTGCCAGAAGCCCCAGGTCCATTTCGGGAACATCGGCGCCACGCCGGTGAGTCCGCGATACGAGGCGACGACGTTATTTAAATCTGGACCGTAAATGAAATAATAATCAATCGCGTCCGCTGCCTCGGAAGTCCATGAGAGAGAAGTCTTGTCGGTCGCGCCCGCGTCCACATCGGTGATGGCGGGATTATCCCACAACACGCCATAACCACGACTGGACAGGAGCACCGGCACGGCGACGATGCGGTTCTCCTGCTGCAAATGCAGCTTCGCACCGCGATAATTCATCGGCGCGTCGGGATGCTGGCCGAGACCGTAAACGGCTTCGTCGGGCGGCAGTTTAAAAACCTGCGTGCTGCGCAGTGTGTCAATGTTGCCGACGTGCGCCGGCGTCAGCGATTTGCCGCCGCCGGATTTTTCCGCGAGCAGAATCCTCCCGCTCTGGTCGCAGAACGCGACCGCGCCGCTGGCGCGATTGACGCGAAGCATCAGTTCATCCGTGCGCAGGGAAATTTCCCCTTTCATTTCGGTCAGCTTCCATTTCGTGCGCTGCGGCGCACTGATGACCGACAGGCTTTTGTTCGTCGGCAACGCGTCACCCGGCGCATAAATCACCTCGACGATGCGCGGCGAAAAAACGCGGAGCTTCAGCGTGCCAGTGGACAATTTCAGCGTGACGCCATCGGTGTCCCGATGCGTGGCGGTCACCGGCAACGGTGCCGAATGCGCGGACGCAGCGACTACGCAGGAGGTCAAAGCGAGGAAGAGAAGGCTGGAGGTGATTTTCAATTTATTACGATAGTGTTGTTAGAATATGAACGGTTATTGAGTCACAGGCCAAGACATTTGCATCTGGCTGCCGGCTAAAACCAAAAGACCGGCGGATTGGCGGTGGTGCCCCAGGTTCGCACGATCATGTCATCAAATTTGCGCCAGGCGGCATGACCGTCCAGCATCACAGCATTGCCGCCGGCAGGCAGGCGGCCATTCAGATGCGGCGTCACCCAGTTTTGCGGGCCGTTCGGGTATCCCGGATTCGGGATCGCGTCGTAAGTGTAGGTGTTCCGGATGGCGGCGTTGTTCTGACCGGGCCGAGACATGACGACATCCGCACACAACACACGCTCTGTGATGACGGGCGCAGGCATAGTCGTCGCCCCGTAAGTGATCGGCTTGGGCGTCAACGACTGGTTCAAGTTGGTTTTGCTCCTCGCATCATCCGAATAAATGCGCGTGCCCCAAAAAGTTTGCGCGTAGTAGGTTCCCCGGTAGCCGCCGGCACCGGTGCCGCCGTCCCAGTGAAGCTTCAGAATGCTCTCGTCAATTTTTGAAAACGCGCCCGGACAGAACCACGTTTTCCAAGTCGTGCCATTCTGCAGGACGAAATCAGCCGTGGGGTTCGGCATGTCCCACGCCCAGTAGGTCAGCAAGCCCGAGTTGTCGGGCAGCTTGTCCCGATTTTCACCGGCATACATGCACAAGGCAAGGTATTGCTGCTTGGTGTTGTTCAGGCATTGAATGCGCTTGGCGCGCTCCTTCGCCTTACCGAGAGCCGGCAACAACATCGCCGCCAGGATGGCGATGATGGCAATGACCACGAGCAGTTCAATCAACGTAAAGGCGGGCAGCCGCGAGCGGCTTTTGAATTTTAAAAATTTCATTTCTCTTTCTGCTTAATTGGTTTTCAGCCGGCCGGCTTCTCCAACCCATAGAG
>Ga0068856_100000508_pt1 | contig 43002 bp, 45 predicted proteins | sample KBSCornC62_FD_66595 | JGI IMG/M metagenome (GOLD analysis project Ga0068856, IMG submission 66595) | Corn rhizosphere microbial communities from Kellogg Biological Station, Michigan, USA - KBS Corn C6-2 | ecosystem: Host-associated > Plants > Roots > Rhizosphere > Soil ...
ATGCCCATCATCAAATCAGCAAAAAAGCGGGTCAAGGTTGCCAACAAAGCAGCTGCTCGCAACAGTAAAACCAAGCGCGGCCTGAAGGGCGCGCTGAAGGCCTTTCACAAGGCAATTACCGGCGGCGCCAAGGACGCTAAAAAGCTCCAAAGCAAAGCCGAAAGCGCACTCGACAAAGCTGGCAAAAAAGGCGTGATGCACAAAAACAAAGTTGCTCGCAAAAAGAGCCAGGTCGCCAAAGCCGCCAAGTCCGCCGCTGGCGTAACCACCAAAAAAGCTGCTCCTAAGAAAGCTGCTGCCAAGAAACCGGCCGCAAAAAAGGCTCCAGCTAAAAAGACGACCACCAAGAAAAAGTAGTCCCCTTCGCATTTCGCGACTAAAACCGCAGCTCCGACCGGCTGCGGTTTTTGATCAGCTTAAGAGCTTAAGCGCTCCCGCTGCGCAAGGCATTCGTCGGCCAGAATTCCGCCAACGACCACGATCGGACATTTCTGGGATTTGGCGGCTATTTCTTCGGCTGGAATGGGCAGCGAAGCTGTTGGTTCGGTTTTAGCGCCATAGAACACTCTGCCGACTTTGGCCTTGATCATACAGGTCATGCAAGTAGGGCATGGCTCGGACGTCGTATAAAAGGTGTACTCGTACAGTGCCAATGTTTTGAGCCTTTTGCACAAGGTCCGAATAGCGTTAACTTCGCCATGCGCCGTCGGATCCGTAAGCTCCTTGACACGGTCATGCTCCTGGAGCACGACCCTGCCCTGTACATCGACCACCACACACGCAAATGGTGCGTTCCCTTCTTTGACGGCAAGATCGGCTTCTTGCAAGGCTAATCTCATTATTTCTTCGGATGTCTTCATGCTAATTGGCCAACTTTAACAGATATAATTGCAGTGCTTCGTCGGCGTCGATGCTGGTGCGTTTGAGTTGCATGTCGAGCGCCAGCAAATCCATGACTAACCGTTTTATGTGTGCAAATGTAAGCTGGCGCGCTAGGCTGGCGGTTTTGCGTACAACAAATGGGTTCAGCTTGGCGTCTTTGGCGATCTGGTCGGCCGGGCGCGTACCAGCGGCTTTGACCATGGCCATCACATGCAGCTGCCAGGCCATGAGCGCCAAAATTGCTTGTGGCTCCACGCGCAGCGCGCGCTGTTCACGGTACAGCGCTAGCGCCCGTTCGGCTTTGCCGGCAAACGCCGCGTCCAATAGTTCAAACACGGTGCTCTGCGGCGTCGGCTCGGTCAACAGTTCGATGGTTTGGCGCGTAATGGCCGGCTGGTACGCCAATAATTTGTCCAACTCGCTCTGGATAAGTTGCTGACTGGCGCCCACGCGGTCAATCAGTAGCCGTGCATCGTTGGCGCTCAGCGCCCCGCTCTGTTCTTTGGCATAATCCACGGCCCAGCGTGCCAGTGTGCCAGCGTCTAGTTCGGCAAATTCGTGGAAATCTGTCGTTTTCTTCAGCGTCTTATAATAACTGCCGCGCTTGTCCAATTTGGGTTCATAGATAACCAGATCGGTGCTGTCGGCGACTTCTTTCAGTGCGTTGTCAATTGCTTCCATGAACGCTTTTTGCTTGCTGGGTTCGCGCAGCACAACCAGCTTGCGTGCGCTCAAAAACGGCAAACTTTGAATACTTTCGCGCATGCGTTCGGCCGATGTTTCTTCGCCGTCGTAGCGCTCGACGGCCATGTCGCCATGTTCGGCCACAAACGTTTGGACCAAGCGGTCCAATTCCGCACGGCGTAGGTGGTCGTTGGACCCAGTCAGCGTCACAATCATGCGTACATCATACTACATCTAGCAGACGTAGGGCTCGTGGGCGGCGGCTTCGATTCCGGCAATGGCGCGATTCAATGCAGCGCTATCCTTGATGTCAAAGGTTCGGTCAAAGACACAGCTGTGCAGCGCGTCCGCGGGCGTACTAACCTTTACTATATCTTCGTCATGTACTGCCGGGCCAGCGAATACAGTGGTTTCGAGGCCGATTTCGGCCGTTCCCTCAGCCGTTTGGAGCCGTACGCTCGGCGTATGAATCTGCATATAGCCGTTTGCGCCATCTACGCATTTCGGCGTATTGTGCTCCGACTTACTGCCGTCCCGGTTGAACCAGGTAACGTTCTCACCCAAACTCTGCGCGGTAGGGCCAGAGTCGATGTGTGAGTTGTTGTCGGTGACGATCGAGTAATGCATGGGTACAAAAATCGGGTCAGTGACCTTGCGTTCCGAAATCGGCGACACATACATCGTATGTTGGGACGGAACGTATAGCTCGCCCAGACATACCTGCATACCGATGTACTTCGGATTGAGTTTAGGCAGCGGCGTCCCTGATTCCAGCGTTGGCACAGGCTTGCCTATGTCGATCGGTTCGTACAGCGGACTCGTGTCGCAGCCCGCAAGAACCGTGATGGCCGTGGTAACAGCGGCGATGGCCTTAGCGATACGCCCACCTCGGCGCCCTGCTGTACGACCGACTTTTTCATGACTGCTCATAAACCTCGCTCCGATCCGTTATCTGATATTATTATAGCATTTATGCATACTTTTGGCAATGGGAGCAAATGTGCGTACCACGGCCAGCGACTTTGGTTTTGGTGATCGTCGTGCCGCAGCGTGGGCAGGGTTGGCCTTCGCGCCGAAAGACGTTGGCAAAGGTTAGGTAGCTGCCGCGTCTGCCCCGCGCATCCACGTAGTTGCGGTCGGTCGACCCACCCTTTTCGATGCTCAGGCGCAGCACGGCGCGCAGTGACTCATATAGTTTGGTTATTTGGGCAGAAGGAATGTCCTGAACCTTGGTTTCAGGGTGAATTTTGGCGCCCCACAAGCTTTCGTCAGCGTAAATATTGCCGATGCCGGCGACTACTGTTTGGTCCAACAGCACGGCTTTGATCCCGCTTTTGGCACGGCGCATGAGCCGCTCTTTGAACTGTGCGGCGGTAAAATCCGCGGCCAACGGCTCCGGCCCAACCTTTTGGAAAAAATCTAGGTGCTCGACCTCTGCTGTGGGCAGCAAGCGCACCCAGCCAAACTTGCGCTGGTCGTTAAAAAACAGTTTGCTGCCGTCGGCGAACGTAAACGTCACGTGCGTGGTTTTGTCCGGCAACTCGCCCACCAAACTGTTGTTGGGGTGCCCGGCGCCAAACCGCTGGTGGTCGCCACGGTACACCAGCTGCCCCGTCATTTTAAGATGAATCACGAGCGTGTAGTTGGTGTTGAGGTCAATCAATAGGACTTTGGCGCGGCGTCTGACCTCTGTTATGCTCGCACCCAGCAAAAACGTTTCCACGTCCGTCTGCGCGTTCGGAAAACTTTTGGGCCAGTTATGGTCAACGTACGCGACCACCTTACCCGGCAAAAACTGGGCAAGTCCAATCCGCACTGTTTCGACTTCTGGTAGTTCTGGCATACCGCCTATTGTACCAGTTCGGCGGCAGGGATGTAGCTCACGGGGTCGGTGTGCAAGCTTTTGGAAACGGCGTCCTCCGGGCGAGTAAGCGCGCGTTCCAACGATTTGAGCGGAGCAATAACTTTGCGGGCTGCCAGTCCGGCGTAAATAATCGCTTTTTCGATCCACATAGCGCTCGGACCACTCTGTTCGGCAAGCACCGCCATAGCCACTACACGCTCAGCGCCGCTGGTAATACGCGCGTAATGGCGCAGCGCCGATTTGGCTACTCGCTGAGCTAACCAGCTCCGTTCGCTCACCGTTACTGCTGCCTGTTTAGTTTCTGCCCTTAGGCGCTTCTGAATATCTTCCGGTGGTTCAGGAGGCGTAGGCGCGCCCATTGGCAGGCTGGCGTCAGGGTCTGTCTTGCGTCTCTCCATAGCTCGTTTCAGTATCTTCTCTTGCAAGGCTTCTGCCGAAAAATTGCACGTCTTAATATCCAGATCGGCCAGACTAACGCCCGGAAGCAGAACGATCGTACCCTTATCAGCTGCCGGCAGAACTGTCGTTTCTCGGCGGGAAAAATCCTGTGTTGGCTGTTCGAGGACCAGGGCGTATTCCGTCACCTCAGGTTTTGGATATTTTCCAAAGTCTGTCTGGGCCGCTTCTGCGCACGCCAATGTCGCCAACGCCGTTACGTTTGCGGCTGCTGTTTGAGCCAGCTCGCTCGCCACGATGTTAACCCGGCTAAAGGGTGTGTGGAACGTCTTCAGTGCGCGCAGTTCTGCGACTTCCTCCGGCATACGTATGCCGCCTATAACGGCGTCGTGCCCCTGTGTAGCTCCGGGCGCGAGCTCGTGCACAACCCCGATTGCCGGTGGAGCAGGTACATACATTTCTTGTCTGATTGCAAGTGTCATGGCGGTTGCCTTTGTATGACTTTCCTTCTATTACATACTTCTTATGGTTGATTTGCAACGGTTTTTTGTAAAAAATTTAACAGCTGGATATGTCACATATGAGATTTGTTATCTGAGGCAACCTAGGATATAGTCTGGGCCATGGATAGCTTGCGCGATATTATGGCACATCGGGAAAAGCCGGAATCACCGGAGTTGGTTGCAATTAAGCGGTACGTCGATGAACATTTTCATACCCCCATCCAGGTGGCAGTCAATGGGAACACAATTATTATCACCGCTCCGAGTGCGGCGTTGGCGAACACGCTTCGCCTACAGACTAACAAAATCAAAACTGAATGTCGAATCGAAAAACGACTCATGTTCCGAATTGGTTAATAGCTGTTAAATTAGTCTGAAATCCCCTATTGCGGCTTGTAGCACTATCAAAGTTGGTGCGCTATCCGGTCGATCGCTTGCTCCGCTCTGCATTGGCAGACATAATTGCGTGTTTACAAGTGTAGCCGACCCACAATACTGTAGTCTGGCGTCGGAATCTGGCGATTGAAGAGCTGCTTGACCTGGGTAAAATTACCCTTGAAGTTGCCCTGGCCGCCGCACGACGTACCCCAGTAATTCTGTACTTCAGAGCTGCCGTTCAGAATTTTGAACGTTACACGGTCACCGGTAGCACATACGCCACGCGGATCAGTAGCCGGTGATTTTGAGTTGCCTTTGGCAAATCCGGCGATGTCAATAGCGCGCAGGAAGTTATTGTAACTGTCCTGGTTATTGCTGTAGGTTTTGCTAGCAATCACCGAATACTGGTACCCTTGGAACGCTTCGACCACCACCTGGTCGCGGCCCACACTTACACGGTATCCTTGGTGCTCTTGGTCGGTGACAATGGGCCCCTCCACCGTCATTTGCATCACGGTGTTTGTAGTAGCGTAATCACTCAGTGGTGTCTGGTTCTTGGTTGTCGAACCACCGCTAAAACCTCGTATGATCATAATGACCACGAGGACGACAAGACCAATAGCGATAAGCAAACCTACAAAATATTTCATGACTCACCTCTTGTACGGTATAAACAATAGCACATTAATCTACTTTTTTCAAGTGCTACCGCTGTTAAGTTAACTACAACGGGAAGTTGGGCACCCAGTTGCGCAAATTTTCACGCGCAAAATGGAACAGAAACGTTTCAGTCTGTTGCCGGGCCAGGCGATCAGTAAAGCGCGCTAGCTCCTGCATAATAGCCCATGTTTTGATATGCTCGTAGTTAGCCTGAATCTGCGTCAGCGAAGCGTAGGTTTCGATTGCTGACCGCAAAACTATATCACCCATGACATAAAGCTTGCGAAATTCGGATTCAATACTGCCGACGTTGACATCGCTAAAGTCCACGACTCCGTTGAGCTTGGGACCCAAAAATAACAGATTGTTTGGGTTGAGGTCGTCGTGGATGGTCAGCGTGTTTTGCTCCTGTTGTAGGTTGGCCTGCCACAGTTGATAGTAGTGCTCGACAACAGGTCGCAGCTGTTCATTGGGCAAGCGGGTTTGCACAAATAAACGCTGGAAATACGCCGGCCAGGGGTCGGTCAAACGGTCCACGCCCGCTTGCATGCGCAGACGTTGCACTTCCAGGCTACTGATGGAGCGGTTAAGCTTATCTACAAACTGTGCAACGGCACTGCCGATTGCGGTCTGCTCGATCTCGGTCAAGGACTGGATTTGCTTGCCGCTCAGGTGCTCGCCTTCGATGTAGCTGGCCACGGTATACAGGGGCCGGTTGTGCACTTTGAGCAGTTTGGGCACGTTCACGATATCGAGCGATGCACCAACTTTCTGCAAAATCGCGGTTTCGTACGCCAAGCGCTTAGCTGCATCTTCATTGCGCGGAAACCGGAACACAAATTCCTTGTTGACGAGTGCGATGATGTTGTCCGCGCCGTGCTCCACGTAATCCAGCTCGGTTACACTGGGGCAAAATTCAAAAATGGCGCGATCGGCCTCCATCTTGAAGTTGGGATCCTGAATGGTGAGTAACATGTTCACGAGTTTTATTATACCCGCTGCGCCGCAAAATCCAGTCAGAATTCCGCATCTGTGCCTACGGCTTTTGTGATAGATATCACGTACGAGGTTATTGTAGCGACGTCAAAAAGATTATAATTTAAAAGTAATCATGGACGAAGAGATACTCGCGGCGCTGGATTTCACAATCGGCGACGAGATCTTGCCTATAGACGAACGAGCGCGACTGGCCTTTCTGGATCTCAAGGCAAGTGAAATAGATCTACTGAACGATACGGTCATCCTTGAATACGCCGCGATGGCTACAGACTTGCCGGTAACCGATAGGCTGGATGTGAATCCGTATCGAGTCGTTCGGACGAGTACCCGAGGAGTGCTAGAATTCGGCGGGCTACGGTTCACCGATATAGCCTTAGCTGAGGGCGCAAGTGTATATGTGCCGATGTATCTATCAGATGGCCAAGGGCCGCGTTCGCTCGATGAAGATACATTTAGTCACGATCATGCATTGTTGGTGGCAGGTCTCGTGGCTGGGCGTGCTTGGCGTAGCGAAGCTGGACATTTTGTACTGTCAGCTGACCTCAGTGAACTTATTCCGTCGCAGCGCGTTGATGATGCCTAGCAGGCAACGCTATGCTACATCCAGGTCTGAAACGCTTCAAACAACTGGGGATAATAGTTGTTGGCACGCGGGAAGTACTGGTTTTTGGTTTCGGTGCCACCGACGTCGGCCATCAGTTGCCCGATCGGCATCCACGCAAAGCGCGTAATTTTGCTCGCGTCAAACTGCAATGTGTTCAAGTCGACGTCCTTGTTGATCATGAACACATGACCGAACACTTTGTGGGTGGTGCCGTTCGGCATAGGATTGGCGCACTGGATGTTGAAGAGGTGCGTGAGGCTTTCGGGCGGGAATTCCAAACCGAGTTCGCTTTTGACCGCGCGTTGGGCGGCAGCAACGGGTTGTTCGTTTGGCCTGAGGTGCGACCCGACGGTCACGTCCCAGACGTTTGGCGACAATTCTACGCCAGGAGCACGTAGCTGCATCAGGATTTCCCCTTTCGGGTTAATGATCCAGACGTTGACGACTTCGTGCCATAGTTCCTTGGCATGAACCGTTTGGCGGTCCAGAATTTGGCCGGTTTTGTGGCCTTGGTCGTCTAATACTTCGTACTGGTCGGTTGATTGAGTGGCGGCGTTAACGGGAGTAGTCGGTTCCATGGTCGCATGGTAGCACAAGCGGGCTGATGTGAATACGAAAAATATAACACTTCCTACGATCCGGTTGGGTGGCGTTTTCACTGTCCCTGTATGGATCGTGACCGCCCAGTGCAGCCCCTTGAAAAGGGCGCGGAACGTGGTCCGTACAGAGACAGTGAAAACGCCCTAGTACGTGGCCTTACCTTACAATTCGCCCCAGTTTTTGCCGGTTTTGACGTCGACTTGGAGCTTGATGGGCAGCTCGTCGTAGACGTGCTCCATGGTGTCTTTTAGAATCTGCGCGACTTTGTCGGCATTTTTAGCAGGCGTTTCTACCAATATGGAATCGTGCACTTGTAGCAGCTGTTCGCCTAAGCCCTCCAGCTTTTTCTCGACCTCTAACATAGCCATTTTCATGAGATCGGCTTCTGTGCCCTGGATGGGCATGTTGGCGGCAGCACGTTTGGCAGCTTCGCGTACCACAAAGTTACTGGACTTGAGGTCGGGCGTTGGTCGGCGGCGGCCGAACAGCGTTTCCACGTAGCCGTCGTGTAGCGCGTTTTGGACGGTGCGGTCAATGTATTCGCGTACCGGCTGGCGCAAATCAAAGTATTTTTGAATAAATGTTTTTGCCTCGAACGGGCTCATGCCGGTGGCGACGCTTAGGCCGTGCGGGCTCATGCCGTACAAAATGCCGAAGTTGACGACTTTGGCATGGCGGCGCATGTTTTTGTCCACTTGGTCGAGCGGCACGCCGTAGACTTCGGCCGCGGTTTTGGTGTGCACGTCGACGTCGTGGTTAAAATCGTTGACCAAGTTTTGGTCGCCGGACATTACGGCGGACAGGCGCAATTCAAACTGACTGTAATCGGCGCTGACGAACACATGGCCGGGCGCGGGCACAAAGGCGTGGCGAATGGCCTGCCCGAGGTCTGTGCGCGTTGGAATATTCTGCAAATTGGGGTCGTGCGAACTCAGCCGACCGGTGGCGGCGACGTCCAGCGCAAACGTGGTGTGCAGTTTGCCACGCGCGTCGACCAGCTTGGGCAGCGCGTCGATGTAGGTGCTTTTGAGCTTGGTGTATTCGCGGTACTGCGTGATGAGGTCGACGATGGGGTGCAGCCCGCGCAGTTTGGCGAGCTCGTTGGCGCCGGTGGAATAGCCGGTTTTGCCTTTTTTGACCCCTTGGGTCGGCAGGCCCAAATCGCTGAATAATATGGCGGCCAGCTGCGTGGGCGAACTAATATTGAACTCACGCCCGGCGTGCGCGTAAATGTTGCGCTCCAAAATACCGATTTTTTGCTCAAACTCGCGGCTCATCTGGGCGAGGTAGTCGCTGTCGAGCAAAATGCCGCGATGTTCGATAACGGCCAGCAAATAAATGCTCGGAAATTCGATGTCGCGAGCCAGTTTTTCCAGCGTTGGTAACTGTTCTAGCTCCAGCCGTTGGTCAGCGTATAACTTCCAAATGCTGGCGATCACCTGCCCGGCATCGTCCGGGTCAATGGTTTGGTTGAGCAAATCGCCCAGCTCGCGCGAGCGCTCCAAACTATTGAGCAAAAACGCGGCAATGCGCGTGTCGTGGCCGACCGTGCCCGGCCACGTGTGCCCCGCTGCCAGCAGCGCGCGAAACGTGGTTTTGAGGTCGTGACCGACGACCGAGCCAGTAGCTAACGCCTTGATATCGGCTGCTTTTAGTTGGTCTAGTGCCACGGCGGCATAAGTGTCCGGCGCTAGGCTAACGCGCAGTTCCGTGCCTTCCGGATTCACCGATATAATGCGCGGCTGCTCAGTCTGGAAGTCGGCCGTATTAAACGCCGTGGGCTGGGCGGGCGTGATTTTGTCCACCGTCACCTCAGCTTCGGCTATTTGTTTGCGCGTCAGCTGCGCTTCCACCTGGCGCAGCAGCGTGCGGAACTCCAGTTTGCGCAACATGGCCGCAAATTCCGGCGTGACGCCGTCGCGTAATTTGGCTTTGTCCAGGTCGATGTACACGGGCGCGTCGACCATCAGCGTAACCAATTTTTGACTGAGGTAGGCCATGTCTTTGTCTTTTTCCAGCTTGGCTTTGAGCGCGGGCTTGAGCAGCTCCAGATTTTCGTACACGCCATCCAGCGTTTTGTAGGTGTTAATCAGCTCCAGCGCGGTTTTTTCGCCAATGCCAGCGACGCCCGGAATGTTGTCGGATGAATCACCTTTTAATGCCTTGACGTCGACCCATTGGTGCGCGTCGACGCCGTATTTTTCGCGGAAACTGGCTTCGTTGAACAGCTCAATATTGGTTAAACCCTTTTTGAGCGTAAAAATATGTGTGTGGCTGTTGACCAGCTGCAACACGTCCAGATCAGAGGTTACCAGGTAGCTTTCCACACCTTTTTCCCCAGCCTGTTTGGCAAAGGCGCCCATGAGGTCGTCGGCTTCGTAGTCGTCGGCTTCGTACAGCGGCCAGCCAAGGCTTTCCAGCAATTCATGTAGCAAGGGAATTTGTTCGTAAAAATCGGCCGGTGGCGCCTTGCGCCCCGCTTTGTACTGCGGGTACAGCGCTAGCCGCGACCGGATATTGGTGCCGCTTTTGTCCCACGCCACGCAGACGTAATTGGGCTTGAGCCGCTTGACGATCTCCAGCGCCAGCACTGCAAAGCCGTATACGCCGCCGGTCGGCGTGCCGTCTTTGGTCGACAAGTTGGGCATGGCGTAATAGCCCCGGTAAAACACCGACTTGCCATCAATGATAACCAACCGTTTTTTGCCACTCGTGCCCGCTAACGCCTCTTCCATGAGAGTAAGTATAGTCTAGTTGAGGTTTTACGGATAGATCACTCCTAGGGTCTTAGGGGTCTTGCCCCGTCTGGTCTGCCATTGGCTCCGATTGCTCTGTCAGCTGGCCTGCTTGCTCGCGCGCTAATTGTGCTTCAGCATGCTGCCGCATTCGCGCCAGGACATTTTGCTCGATTTGCCTGATTCGTCCTGCGCCACGCCGCAATCGCCTGCCCACCTGGGAGGCTGAACGGTGCTTATACATGCTGTCGAGGGAATACAAAAGCGCCACTGCACGATATTCCTGGTCAGTGTAGGCAAATTCTTGGAGTAAACGACCGGCTGCAGCATTTACCTCTTGAAGTCGTACACCTTGAGGTGGCTCAACGCCTGCATAGTGGAAGAGCATGAAGGCATTCCGAATCCCTTTCCGCCGAATACGCTCATAGTCCAGCGTGCCCTCGTCAAAGGCGACGGCTATCTGGCGCACTTCTTCGAGTGCCCTGGACGTCAGCGCGCTGACATAGGTTTCGTGTGTACGGAGCATTTCGGTGATTTCCTTGTGCGTTGCCTGCGCCCCCTCCACCGTATCTACGCCATACCGGAGTCGCAGCATACGGGCTTGCTGCGGAGGAATAAATGCCAAGTACGTTTCCAGTTTGATGAGATTTTCCTCATCCAGGCCCCCAAAGGTGTCATCCAAGGACTCCTCCGGTGATTCAATATACTGCAGGTCAAGCGGATCGTAAGAAAATGTTGTTTGGATGGCGCGCAAGGCCACTTCTGCTTCACCTATGCTTATTCCGAGCTTCTTACCTAGTGCGGCGGGGGTAACGGCCAGCCCTTCAGATTCCAATTCTTGGTAGGCCCACACGATGGGACTCTTTGGCACCTCGCTTGGGAAAAGCCGCAAGGCGTTGGCTATTTCTCTACGCATTGCCGCCTGGATGCCGGTAACAAAATAGCCACCCGCTGATAAACGTTCATGAGATGGCTTGGCGGCGTAATTGTCTATAGCTTTTAACAGCCCCTCTGCCCCGGCTTGCACAAGGTCGTCGACCAGTAGATTGGAGCGATAGGAATACTGTTGCACCTTCATCCAAGCCAGTCTGCCGATGATAGGCAAAAATCCTCTAAACAAAAGCTCCCGTGCTTCCGCGGCACGCTCAATTGTACGCTGTTCTCCCCGATAAAATTGCGTGTGGTCCTTGAGATCACGCAAGTGCCGAACACTCGCCAGGCCCTTTGCTACAATGCCAACCAACCTATCCGTGTCCTCTGATTCGATAAGCAGGTCGTCGTGGGAAGCCCGCCACAGAATCTCAGCCTTGGTGCCGACGAGTTCTGGTGGTGCTTCAACGTTCATAGTACGCGCAATGTCCTGAGTGGCGACTACTTCGATGCCCGAAAATACCCGGCTGGGCACCCCGTAGCTGACGCCAGGCATGGGCGGCAATGTCTGGTCGGCAGTATTCATCTGTCTCGGCGGGCGTTTGCCTTTCCTGCGAAGACGGACGGCAGTTGTATCCACTGGGTTTGTTATGATGCGCCTCTTTTCTTCGGCATAACGCAAGAATTTAAGGAGAGATGTGCGCCGCAGAGCATAGGCGCTGCCCCGAAAACGGGTATCTTGCTGGGTAATTGCTTCGCGAGTCTGGCCCTGACGAATAAATCCGAACAGCGTGCGGGTGATATCGAAGCTCGCCCGGTCTTTAGCGTGGAGTTCGTAGGTCCACAGGTGGTTTTCCGCGAATTTTAACAGGCCCTCTAGCTCGTCGAAATATGCCTTGATTTCGATTTCGCTTAAGCTTCTCACTGCTTGGTGGAGGGCATCCGCTTCGGCTTCGTCCTCGACACCTTCCGTCACCACATGACTCAAAAACCGTACACGAACTGCTTGCTGGTCGGGCGTATAGAGCTGCTCGGCTGCACTTGAAATGACGGCGGGCAGTGATTCACCATTGGGAACGGTCATGGTAATGCACTAGTATACGTATTTTTTAATATTTTTTCAATATTTCAAGTTGTGAGGCGGATTGGTATCTGCGGTTTATTATGCCTCCGATTGCCCGTATAATGCTTATGTAATGGAAGGTTCTGAGCCGATACGCACGCGGCAGCAATACTATCGCATGAGTCCGCAGGAGGTGCTGGCCGATTTGCATGCCCAGCGCGCAGGGCTAACGGCGGCGGAAGCGCGCACGCGGCTGGCCGAGCATGGGCCGAACTCGCTGGAAATCAAGCGCCGCGATAGTTGGCTCATCACCTACTTGCGCCAGTTTCGTGACCTGATGATCGTGTTGCTGGTGGCGAGTGGGTTTATTTCGTTGTATTTGGGCGATGCGCGAACAGCGATCGTGCTGTTTGTGTTGGTGTTTTTCAACACGACGATCGGATTTTTGCAGGAGTTTAAGGCCGAGCGAGTTATGGAATCGCTGGAGCGCCTGGTTGTGCCCGAAGCCACCGTGGTGCGCGGGGGTGAGCGCCAGTCGATTCCCTCTTCCCAGCTGACCATTGGCGACATTGTATATATAGAAGAAGGCAACGCCGTGCCCGCCGATCTCCGGCTGGTCGAAGAAAACGAGCTGACTACCAACGACTTCGCACTGACCGGCGAAAGCAACCCAAGCCGCAAATTCACGCATGCTATCCAGGGCGTCGTGCCGCTGGGCAACCAGCACAACCTCGTGTTTATGGGCACGACGGTGGCGACTGGTCAGGCGTACGGTGTGGTCATTGGCGTTGGCATGCAGACCGAACTGGGACGCATCGCCAACCTCAGCCAGGATATCGAAGCCGAAAGCAGTCCCTTGCAGCGTGAGATGAACAACATCGCCACGCGCGTGACGCAGGGCACGGTGCTGCTGTGCGTCGTGCTTTTACCGATTGCCAGCAAAGGTGGGCTGACCATCAAGGACGCGTTTTTGTTCGCCATTGGCATCGCGAGCTCCATTATTCCGCAAGGTCTGCCGGCAGAGATCAACACCGCGCTGGCTCAGGCCGCCAACAAACTGGCGCGCGCCCGGGCGCTGGTCAAAAAACTATCCGCGGTGGAGACGCTGGGCGCTACCAACATCATCTGCACCGACAAAACAGGTACGCTCACCAAAAACCAGATGACCGTAGAGCAGTTGCTGGTCGGTCGCACGCTGTACCACGTTACGGGACGCGGCTATGAACCGAGAGGGTCATTTGTAGACGAACACGACCAGGCATTGCCCAAAGAAACGCTTCAGCAGCTGGAACTGCCATTAGTAACCTGCGCCATGGCCAGCAACGCCCGCATTAGCGCACCGGACGACAGCCATCCCACCTGGTACACGATCGGCGATCCGACCGAAGGTGCACTGATTACCCTGGCGCTCAAGGGCAATGTGCAGCCCGAACAGCTCGACCGGCTCCACCCGGAACTCAAAGAATTTGCTTTTGACTCTGCCCGCAAGCGCATGAGCTCTATTCGGCACTATGGCGACAAAAAGGAGCTCTATTTGTTTGCTAAAGGCGCGCCCGAAAGCATACTGCAATGCTGCGATCAAATCTGGGAAAACGGCCACGTGCGCAGACTAACGGCTAACGACCGTCACTACATTCTGCAACAAAACGAACTGTTCGCCGCCCAGGCCCTGCGCAACCTTGGGCTGGCTTACCGCGTACTGCCACGCAAAACTGACCTGAAAAAGCTTAAAATGGACGAGGCTGAAGCCAAACTGGTATGGCTAGGCATGCCGTCGATGATCGACCCCCTGCGCGAACAAGTGCCAAACGCTATGGATGCAGCGCGCCGGGCCCACATAAAGGTGTCGATCGTGACCGGCGATTACGCTGTTACCGCCAAGGCAATCGCCATACGTGCGCGTTTGGCAGCGCAGCCGGAGGACATTATCGTAGTCCAGGGCGACGAGTTACAAAAGTTGAGTGACGCGAAGGTGCTGCAATTGGCCAAACGCGGTGGCGTGATTTTTTCGCGCGTAGCGCCGGAGGATAAGTTGCGGATTGTGGAGCTGGTCCAGCGCAGCGGCAAAGTCGTGGCCGTGACCGGCGACGGTATCAACGACGCGCCTGCGCTCAAGCGCGCCGATATTGGTGTGGCAATGGGCCTGACCGGCACCGATGTCGCCAAGCAATCGGCCGAAATCGTGCTGTTGGACGACAGCTTTAACACGCTTGTCAGCACGATTCAGGAGGGCCGCGTCATCTTCCAGAACATCCGAAAAGGCACGCTCAGTTGCTTTACGAGTAACTCCGCCGAGTTGGTGGTTAACCTGGTAAGCCTCGCCGCAGTCACGCTATTCCATGTGCCGCTGGCGATTTCGGTCATGCAGATTTTGGCCATTGACCTGATCGCAGAACTCTTCCCCATCGCCGCGCTGGGGCGCGACAAAGCCGATGGTGAAGTCATGGATGCGGAGCCGCGACGGCTCAAAGACCACATCTTGAACGGACGCGCAATTTTGGACCTTTTGTGGTGTGGAGTGCTGATCGGCGGATTCGCATTCGCGAACTATCTCTGGTTCTTCCATCGCCAGGGCGTCGACGCGCAGAACCTCACCGCCGGTAGTCCCATCCACATGAAGGCTACGGCACTTACCTACCTAACAATTGTGCTGTGTCAGTTGTTGAACATTTTGCAACGGCGTACCGGGGCTGGACTGTTCAGCCGCTACCAGTTCCACAACCGGCAGTTGTGGTTGTCGATTGGCTTTTCGCTCTTTTGCGTATTGAATATCGTCTACAATCCGTGGGTAGCGCCGTATTTCCATTCCGGGCCGCTGGCGGCAGCCGACTGGCTGTATGCACTTGCTGCGGCTAGCGTTTTTATTGCTATTCGCGAATTCCAGCGGCACAATGGCAAACACCACCGCAAAGTGGTCGTAGCACTGCACAAGGAACGAACCCGGCAAAGCCAAACCGCCTAACCAGGCCGGCCGAACAACGGCGATCGTTAACCACTAGGTCGCTAGTTCGAACCCGGAGCTTCCGTTCCCGGCATATGGCGCAGCAGTTCACGCATGGTCGGAATAATGTGACTGACGGCCGTAAACGGGTGCAATACCGCCGCAGTGCCCGCTGCATGCAGCTTGCCTTCGCCAGCCAACACAGGCGCATCGGTCACGAGGTATATTTGATCGCCTTCCTGATCGAACCGCCAGATTTCATCTTCCTGGGCGCCACTCCAGCGCCGTGGCGTTGCGGCATATTTTTGCAGCGCGCGGCGAAGCACGCCAACCTCTTGCAGTCCAGTTTCGGCAGGTACGTAATGAATGAGCGGGCCGCCAGGCTCCATATCCATATCGAAGAAAACTTCGCAGGCTTCGGCTGCGATTTCTTCCAAACCCGCCTTGGGATCGGAATTTATGAGTTGCATGGCGGCCAAAGTATCTGCGGCACGGGCGATTTGGGGCACGAGTTCGTTCTCTAAATATTGAAACGCCGGGCCGTGCGAGGCACCAAGTACCACCGCGGTCATAGCCACCTCTTTGCGGCCAAGGGCCCCTAGCAGCACCGCACCAGATCGTCGCAACGCAGATTCAGAGTTGCCGATAATCACGCCGTCGGCCAAACCTGGCGCGTTGGACAGGTCGGGCCGCATAAATGACTGCCGGAGCGGCCGCAATAGCTGGCTGCGCCGTACCCAATCAGCGGCTAGCTCCAGAGCCGAGTCCTGATAGCCCAGCACTCCCGCCATGTAGTGTAAATTTTCATCCGGATTGCCGAAGGGCGTGACCGTATCTGCTAATTCGCCTAAAGAAGTTGGAGTCAATATGGCTGGCAGCGGTACTTCAAAAACCATCGCCATTTCTTCGAGCACGCCATGACCATTGTGCCTGCCAATGGCCAGTATATCTTCAGGATGCGCCATGGCGGGCACAAAACTGGCGAAATTTTCGGCAGCCAGCGTCGTCATACAGTATTGCCGCTGGCTGCGGGACGCGTAACCAGGTGATGTAGCAGCACCTGCACGCTTCCAATGATGGTGTGGAGCATGTCATGGGTGACTTGAGGCTCTGGAATTTGTTTGCCGACGCTGGGATCAAGCAGGTTGTTGGCCACAATGTACGTTTGCTCAGGGTCGCGGCCGGCTAACCGTTGTTGAAAATAGTTGGCTTCCAGGAACCCTTCGCCATGACTCGATACTATGAAAGCTGCATCTTCTGAACGGAGATGGGAATGGAATCGCCACATGCCAGCTTTGATGATTTCGTGCTTTTTGGTGGACTCAGCGCCCGCGACATCGACCGCAGGGAAACCCCATCTGCCCTCAAGTTCTTCGGCCAGCTCATATACATAGTCATGCTCGGTTGCGCCCGGTGTGATGGAGGGCATACCTTCGGGAATTTCTGCTTGGGTCATCTGGCGTGAACCACCAGCTAGCAGCACATAGCGAATGTCGCTCGTCGCCATTGCGGCAATATTGCGGAGGAGCTGTACGCGCGAAACAAGAGCGCCTTCCCTGCCGCCCATAATTGCCAGCGCCATGGGCTTGTTGGGCATGTCGTGGGCCCTACGTGGCGATATAAAAGAGCGCTGCATAGGTGCCAATAACCCGGAGCGCTGCACCCAGCGATAGATGTGACCGCTCTCGATGTACCTATCCATACCGGCAGCGGCTTGCGCCAGATGGGCAAGACTCTCATCGGTTGGCTCAGGTGCTAGCGGGCATCTGACCACATGCGATATCTGTGCAAGGACCGGCGAGAGTTCGCTGGTCGCTCCGATTTTGTAAATGTCACTAGGCTGAGCCGTAGCTAAATCGAACGTACTAAATGTAGGCTGTTCTGTACTCATGCGCGGCATTATAGCGCACGGTTTGCGCGGCCCGCTGTGGTTTTGATCACAATTTATGCAGTCGCGAGCAGCTGCTGAATCAGGGGCGACGACAGACGGCGGCCCAGGGCGGCCATTTCCTGGAAGTATGTCAGGGGCGAACGCTCTGCCGTCGTAAATGTCCGGCCCTGGTATGGCATCGTGTCGCCAGGCTCATCACCAAAAGCGTGCGGCAGGCGCATTTCTACACCGGCGGCGTCGGCCCATTCCAGTGCTTGTAGCTCGGCCACGGGCCGGTATTGGCCGTTGGTAGCGACTAGAATCCGGCGGCCTGCGAGCGGCCGGTCCAAAAACTCCTCGAAGCTTCTGACGGCATCGAGTCCGCCCTCGAACGTCGGCTCAAACGGCTCTATAAGTGACAGATCAGGGAACGCTTCGGCGTCGGGATGGTGCAGTATAATCGCCCGGCGGAATATAGGTGTGGGAGAGGTTGCAGGGAGTTGATCGGCGTTTTTGGTGTCCGCCATGATTTCATACCCTTGTTGCTGAGCAGTTGCCAGGTTGGCATCGAACTGTGTAAAAGCATCCTCGGGCAAAAAGTCGGGCGCCAGCGACCGCAGCAGGTTGTGCTCGGGGTTGGCGCTGCCGTCGGTGCGTACCGGCGGAACAACCTTATTACTGCCAAATTGATACATTGGCCCGTTAACGTTGATCGCGCGCATGGCCTGCGTAGCGACGTGCCGACGGACGATTGACGTACGGTTAGCGCCGCCGGGCACTACAAAAATTGAGTCCATGGCGTAGTTGCTCGGATGGTATTCTTCTTCATGTAGGACACGACGCATACCGAGCGTCGTTAGGCGCAAGTTAAAACTGTAAGGGCTGGTGGCAGCATGGTCCGCTGCTGCTGCCGCGATGCGGGCATCGGCACGCTCAAGCAACTCGTAACGTGCTGGTCCGCCTGCCCCATGTGATGGCAAAATGAGATCAAACACTTCGGTGGGAGTCAACGGTGTTTCAGGCGGTTCGGCCAACGCGGCAGTGGCGACTTCATACATCGGTTCGCCTGGCCGCGCCATTACGTCGATGACACTATGGCGAGCGGTATAAACGGATTGGGCATGGTTGAGATCTTCAAGGGCAAGCATGCCGCCAGTTTACAACAGATTACAGGATTAAACTAGTGGCGATGCCGCGCAGAAAGCTTATATGCGGTTTGCGCCAATGGGCCGGGGCGAGATCTAGAGCGTCCAGAGCTGCCGCAGTGCGCGCTTTGGCCTCGGTCTTGGCATGATTGAGCGCGCCGCTGGCGCGAATAACTTCGCGGCAGCGAGCGGCTTGGGCGGATGTTAAGTTCGGGTCGCCCAGGTGTTTGGCCAAAATCTGCTGGCTGGCGGCAGCCGCGTGCGTCAGAGCATATTGCGTGAGCAGCGTGCGCTTGCCTGCGCGCAAGTCGTCAAGCGGTGGTTCGGTGATACCGTCCCCAAACACCCCGGCAATGTCGTTGGTGATCTGAAAAGCTTCGCCAGCCGGCAGCGCGTAGCCGCGAATAGCGTCGGTGTCTTGGCAGCCAGCACCCGCCAGCACCATACCCACACATAACGGATTCAAAAAGGAATAATATGCGGTTTTGTACTGCATGGCGCGCTCAATATTGGCGTCGGTCGCGGCTGTTTCATTTAGAATGTCGTAGGTCTGGCCGTACGCCGTAACCACCAGTGCTTGGTTGACAATGCCCAGCACTTTGACACGCAGTTCGTCCGGTACGCTGAGGCCCGCCAGCAACATTTGAGCGGCATGGTTGCCAGCCACGGCGGCGTTGATGGCCAGGCTTGTACCGGTGTGCGCCGGGTTTGGATGCGCTGCGCTACTCGCGGCCAACACGGTGTGCGCCGCCGGCTTGCCTCGCCGCGTGGCTGACCGGTCCTGAATATCATCCAAAATTAAACAGTATGCGTGAATCATCTCCAGCGCCGTGGCCGCGCGCACGATCATCTGTTGATCCTGGCCGCCAAGCATTTCGTAGGCGGCCATGGTGAGTGCACCGCGCAAACGTTTGCCGTCACGTTCTAACAGTTCCAGAAACACATCTGTTACGAGCGCAGCAGGTGGACCATAATACGCGCCCGTGGCCGCGCGCACGTGCGCCGCATACGCTGCGATGTCACGATCGATCAGTGTTTTGTAGTGCGCCAGACGGGTGGCAAGCGGGTCAGGCATGATGTTCGAGACCGAACGCTGCTTCCAATTTTCGGTTGAGCTCATCGAGCGTTGCGGCGTCGTTGTTGATGGTCAGATCGGAACGTGCTTTGACCGCAAAGGTGTCGAGCGTTGCGGCGTCGCCACCAGCTTGGGCGTTCATTTCGGCGGCTTCTTCGGCCTGGAATTGTTCGAACGTTTTGTCGTCTTCTCCGCTGCGGTTGCGGCTGGCGGCGTTGGCTTGAATACGGTCATAACGCAGCCGCGGATCGGCGTCCACCCAGACAACAGTGCCACCGAGTTCATGTACGCGGTCGGCTTCGGCCGGGTTGCGCAGGCTGGACATGACCAAGCCAGCGTACTCGTCGGCAACTTTTTGGTACTGTTCGTAAGCGCGGTCGACGAGCACGGCCAGGCCGGATTCGCGGCGCCACTCAGCACTAATCTCGCGCAAGTGGATGCGTTCAACAGGTAGGCCGCGGCGTCTGGCTTCGTTCCGTAAAAGCTCCGTGACAGAGATAAACAAGTAGTTATGGCGTGCCGCCAGCAATTCCCCCACGGCGTCTTTGCCCGCACCGTTGGTGCCGCTCAGACCGATGATATGTACGTTGTCCATAGTTCTATTCTACTTGATGTAATCGTGCAATTTTTTGGCGTCTTTGTGCTTGCGCAATTTGGCTAGTGCCTTGGCTTCGATCTGACGAATGCGTTCGCGGGTAACACTGAATTCCTGGCCGACTTCTTCCAGCGTGTGTTGCTTGCCGTCTTCCAAGCCAAACCGCAGTTTAAGGATTTTTTGCTCGCGCTCGGTCAGCGCACCCAACATGCCTTTGACTTGTTCTTTCAGTAGCTGGTTGGTGGCAGATTCTTCTGGGCTGATGGTGTCTTCGTCTTCGATGAAGTCGGCCAGTACCGATTCTTCCTCGTCGTCGCGAATGCTGGCGTCCAGACTGGAAATGTCCTGCTTGATCTTCATAATATGCTCGACTTTGTCGACGTCGATTTCCATGGCGGTAGCGATTTCTTCGTTGGTCGGTTCGCGGTTGAGTTCCTGCGTCAGGCGGCGCTGGGTGCGCAGCAATTTGTTGATGGTTTCGACCATGTGCACCGGAATACGAATGGTGCGCGCCTGGTCAGCGATGGCACGGGTGATCGCCTGGCGAATCCACCATGTCGCGTAAGTACTGAACTTGAACCCCTTGTCCGGGTCGAATTTTTCCACCGCACGCAGCAAACCGGTGTTGCCTTCCTGAATGAGGTCCAAGAGGTCCAGCCCGCGACCCACGTAACGCTTGGCAATGGACACCACCAGACGCATGTTGGCTTCGGCCATTTTGTTTTTGGCGATTTTGCCGTCGGCGGCGATAGCCTCCAGCTCTTTGCGACTTTTGGCGGCCATGTCGGCGTCGAGCTGCTTGCGGTTTTTACTGCGTTGTTCGGCGTCCTGTTGTTCCTTGAGTGCTTTTTCGAGTTCTTCCTGGCTGTCGGATGAACCAGCAGCTTGTGCGTCGCTCATTTTGCTTGGGTCGTCGGTAGGTTTTGGCATTAGGCTTTACCCTCCTTTTTGATCGTCTTGTCGGTTGGTTTCTTTTTGTCGGCGTCCAGTATAGCCAGCTGTTTGGCTGCGGCATCGCCACGTTTAATACGTTGGGCTAGCTCGAACTCTTCTTCGGCGGACAGTAGCGGGATTTTGCCGATTTCGCGTAAATACAAGCGCACGGAATCGTCGGCGATGTCGTCCAAATAGTGCTGATCCTCCTGCATGACTTCTTCGCCGTCTTCCAGCGACCATTCGTCGTCAGTGGGCATGGCTGCGTCGTCGTCGGCGCCAGTCGTGCTGGTAGCACTAATCTGCACGCCTGCGTCGGCTAGCTCGGTGTAGAGACCATCCAGCAGCTCGGCGTTATCGGGCGTGTCGGCGATGGCCGCGGTAATGTCGCGTTGGTCAATGGTACCGGCTTTTTTGGCTTTGGCTAACAGGTCTTTTTTGGCTTGCTGCAGATCGACCGGCTGGTCGGCTACTTCGTTTTTGGGTTCTTTTTCGGTAGGCTTTTTGGCTTTCGCTGGCATTTGTACTCCTTTCGTTAGTGCGTGTGCTACGTGTTCGGTCTCGCTTTTAGCAGATCGTTCAAACGTTTGTCCTGTTCAAGCAGTTTGTTTGTTTTGGCCTCGTCCGTGGTGGTTTGCAACTCGTGCATGAGGCGTTGTTTTTGCATTTTGACGTATTGTTCAATGAGCTTTGCCTCGAGTCGCTCCGCTTCGTAGGTTAATTCCCCGGCTTCGACGTTCTCGTACAGCTCTTCGTAATGTAATAACAAGATTTTAACATAATCTGCGATTGGCTTCAATTCCGCGGCCACGACCGGGTTGCCGTCAAAGTCCGGGTGCCCGTGCAAAAATGTGTACAGCGCTTTGGCGTCCGTGCCCAGCAGCATGTCTTGAGTAACGATTTTGAGCGCTCCCCGCAAGGCAGGCCAGCGCAGCACAATGCTGAGCAAATGGTTTTGCAGGCGCAGGTAGTCGGTGGTAGCTTTGGGTGGAATCTCCAGGGAGACAGAGGGCCGTTTGAGCCGCGGTTTTTCGGCCGCTGCTTTTTGGTGCAGTTTGTCGGTGAGCGCTTCGCGGCTGACGTTTAATAATGCGGAAATGTGTTCAATGTAATGTTCTTGCTCGACCGGGTCGCCCAGGCGGCGCACCACCGCTAACACAATGTCGCTTAAGTGGCGCTTGCCTTTGGCGGTGGTGATGTCCAGTTCCGCGGTGTAGCGTTTGATGAGCCAGTCCAGCGCGTAGTCGTGCTGGGTGATCGCCGCTTGCCAAGCGTCTGGGTCTTTGCGCACCAACTCGTCCGGATCTTTGCCCGATGGAATGGTAATGACACTGAGCGACACGTCGACCTGGCTGGCGATAGGGATGGCGCGTTCGGTGGCTGCCAGCCCGGCTTTGTCAGCATCAAAACAGAGGCGAATGTCGCCGGTAAAGCGGCTGAGCGCCTTGAGATGCGCTTCGGTCAACGCTGTGCCGGCCGTGGCTACGACCTGGCGCACGCCAGCTTGGTGACTGCTGATGACGTCCAAGTTGCCTTCGGCCACCACCACAAATTTGTTGCGGCGAATGGCGTCTTTGGCCAGGTGCAGGCCAAAGACGTGGCGGCTTTTGTCGTACAGCAGCGTTTGCGGTGTGTTGATGTATTTGGGCGCGTTCGGGTCGTCCACCAGCAGGCGCGCGGTGAAGCCAATCACCCGTCCCTGCGCGTCGGCCAGCGGCACCATAACGCGGCCGCGGAACATGTCGCCGACGCCGCGGTAGCGTTGGGCGCTCAGGCCTGCGGATTTAATTTCGTGTTCAGTAAACTTTTTGGACTTGAGGAAATCAACGAGCGCCGTACCGGTGTTCGGGCTGTAGCCGAGGCGCCATTCCAGCACCGTTTCTTTGCTGAATGCGCGCGTTTTGAGCAAGTATTCCAGCGCCGCGCGATTGGTGCGCAGCTGCGCCTGGTAGAACTTGGCGGCCAGGTCCAGCGCGTCGTACAAGCGCTCTTTTTCTTTGCCCAGACTGCTGGCGCGCGAACCGCGGAACTGGTCCAGGTCCACGCCCGCTTTGCGTGCCAGAATCTCCAGCGCACCCTTAAAGTCCACGCCCTCCATTTCCATCACGAACCCAAACATGCTGCCGCCCTTGCCCGAGCTGAAATCGTGCCAAATCTGCTTTTCCGGGCTGACCATAAAACTCGGCGTGCGCTCGCTGCTGAACGGGCTCAACCCCTTCCAGTTCCGACCGGCGCGCTTGAGCTCGACGTATTCGCCCACGACGTCCTCTATGCTCACCCGCTGCTTGATTTCCTCGACCGCATCCATTGCCTATATTGTACGCCAAAACACCTCTGTTGCACAGAGGCAACATCCGCGCCATGAGACGAGGTCAGACTCGCCGGACTTTCATTGCATGGCGAAGACGCTTACGCTACAATACGCCCTCGTGGTTACGGCAAATTTGGAAGCATTGAGGTTAGCAGCAAGCCGAGAGGCGGCTTATTTTAGCATCCGTCCAGCCCAGATTGCCGGGCGTGCGGTCGTGCAAGGGTACGCCATAGATGGGCCACGCAACACCCTATTCACGACCGAAGATGACGCAGGCTCCGTGCTGCACGCCAGCTTCGCGGATGTAGGATCGTTTATTAGCGGCACTTCCGCCATACATCACTATGCGGCGGCCTTGTTGACCACGCATCAATACGATGACGGCCGGACTGCGCACCTGTTGCCACCGTCGGTGACACTGGACACATTAAACCTAGTCGATGGCCAGCTACGACCGGCCGCCACCGTACACATCCCGGTTAACAACATGGGACAAATCGGCGAAGCGGCTGTAACCTACGATGCCATCCGTGCCACCCATGTGACTCACCGGGAAGCCGACGAACGTTATTTTGACGAGGGCCCGGACGGTCCATTCGCGCGGCTCGAACAGATCGCGCGCGGGTTGTACGCTGCGCGCACCGGCCGTGATCTTGCGAGCCTGCCCACGCCCGAACATAGGCCCCGGCGATTTAATAGGCCAGGTTTGATCGGCCAGTTCATCATCAACGAGACGACGGCGGCTGTTAATGCCGCGATGGGCCAGTACATGCAACGCCGAGGCCTGTCCGGCATATACCGTATTCCCATTCTGGATGATGACAACGGCGTGCGCTACCGCTACACCCCGTCACCGCCCGCCGATTACAACCGCGCCGACCAGCCACTGACTGCACCGTTCACTGCTCCGCTTACTCGTTACAGAGACCTGCTGAATCACCTTGTAGTGGCCGCCCACGAAAAAGGCCGCCAGCTACCATTTAGATCAGAACATTACGAAACAGCTGGCGAGCGTATCACAAGAATTGAGCATCGCTTGTACCGGCGAACGTTGCAAATGAAGCCCAAAAAGACGGCCGCCGACTACTTGGCAATGCCGCGCGCACAACTCGACGCTACTCAGTTGGGCTGGATACTGTTTGGGAACGTTTCAGGTACGCCTGGCGAAGTTGAGGCAATTCGCGACATAGCCTTCGAACAAGCTACCCGGCGGCCTGAATTCGCCCTGAATATTGTTAAAGCCGCGGTTGCCACGCGCTGCTTCCAGATGGAGAGCGAACCACGTGGCAAGGACGAAACCATACATCATATTGCAGGCGCCATTACACGGGGCAATGGTGAGCGTTTTCCTCACCCCGTATCAGAAGCCGACTCGCCTCAGCATCTGGCGACAAAAATCCTGAACTGGCTGCTGGACCGGCCGATTGTTCCTACCATCGAACCTTCTGAAAAACGTTACCTGGAACCAAATGCCTTGAGGCGACTTGCACAACTCAATCCCTCTCATGACCTCTCGTTTTCGTGCTTTACCGCGTTCAATCAAGAAGCCGGCATGGCGACAGCCAGCGCCTATGTCATCCTAAACGGCATAACCCATCGGCGGGATGCCATTGGTCAGACCGAGCGCCTTGCCGCAGAGAACGCCAGCGCCATGATCTGGATCGACCTGCACCCAGCCGAACAACCAGCCGCGCCAGCCAACGCGGTTGACCCGTCACCGCCCCTGCGTAACGCTAGCGAACAATTACATATCTACGTGCAACAAAACAAGGTGCGTTCCCTGGAGTATAGTTTTGAGTCCGCCACCTATGGAATAGGCCACCGTTGCATCGCAACATATATAAACAACGCCGGTGAGGTACAAAAATCCGAAGGCTACGCTCGCAAAAAACGCGACGCCCAGCATGCGGCGGCGGTGGGCATCCTACGGCATCTGGACGAACTTCAGGCAGAATCAATTGCTCCAGTAGATGGTCACGCCAGCAAAACTACCGCCGGTCCTCAGGTCGAGTAGCAACCAGAACGAGGTTGTGGTTAAATATCCGCATGGACCCGTACTCACAGAACCAGGGTACGCCGGGCGCACCGCCCAGCAACCCCTATGAGTTCATTCTGAATCCCAATCAGCCCAAGCCGGTCAAACGGCTCGGAAGCGGCAAACACGGTTTTGCGCTCAAATTGTTGCTGATTATCGGCGGTATTTTCGTGGTGATGATTCTTATCGCTATCGTCATCAACGTGGTGACGCCTAAAACGCTGGGCAAAGCCGACTTTTTGAGCCTCGCGCAAACGCAGAACGAACTGATCCGCATATCCGACAGCGGTCAGCACGACGCCGTCCAACAAGTCACACGCAATCTGGCCACAACCATCGAATCGACCATGATCACGCAACAGCACACTACGCTCAAACCGTACGGCAAGGTGGACAAAAAGGTTCTAGCGCTCAAGCAGAACGCCAGCACCGACCAAAAGTTCGCCAGCGCCAAGATCACCAGTACCTACGACACCGTTTTTGCGCAAGTCGCCCAGGACCAGCTAACGGCGTATGCCAACGAAGTCAAACAACTGTTTAACCAAGCGCACACGACCAAAGATAAGGATATGCTCAGCGACTTTTACCGCCAGACCGAACTCATCATCGCCCAAGTTCCCTACACCCAAACGGGCATCCAGGCCAGCGGCCAATAACCACATGATTGCCCAGCCTGATTACGCCTTAGATCAGATGCAAAATTACATACTGAGCCAGGAAACTTAACATCGGCTAGTGAAATGTTGAGTAAACGGCGTATGCGGTACACCCAGTCAAGGACGTTAAGCGCGGCTACACGCCGGTGACGAGCTGGTACGATAGGCGAATGAGGTCCTGTACCTCTTCCCAGCTGAGCTGACCGGTCATTAGGATGGTGTTCCAGTGTTTTTTGTTCAGGTGGTAGCCGGGCATCACGCTTTCGTAGCGCTCGCGTAGCGTTTGCGAAAGTAGCGGGTCGCATTTAAGGCTAATCCTGATGGGGTTGCTGCCTTCGGCAACGAGCGCAAACATCTTGTCGTCCTTGGCCTTGTACACGGCAACGCCTTCGCCAAAGGGGTAGTCCAGGCGCGCGTTCGGCATGCTCAGCAGGTAGGTTTCGAGTTCTTTATGCGTAACCATTGGTTCTACTCTAGCACATCCAACAGCGTCGGAATATCGTGAATGATATGGTCTGCGCCCGCGGCGATCAGTGCTTCGACGTGACCAAAGCCGTGCGACACGCCAACCGTTTTGGCAATGCCCGCGTTTTTGCCGACCAGCACGTCGACTACGCTGTCGCCCACCATGGTGATTTCGTGCGGCGCGGCACCCAGTTCGGTCATGATAATCTGCAAACCTTCGGGGTCGGGCTTGCTGTTGACCACGCGCGACGCGTCGACGATGGTGTCAAAATGCCGGTGTACATCGGTCTGATGCAGGCAATCTATGGTGAGTTGGTTCCCTGCCGTCAGTGCTGCGACGCCAAATCCCATGCGTTTTAGGATGGGCAGCAAGTCCGCCACGCCGTCATACAGTTTGAGGTAGCGCTCGTACGCTTCCAGCCGCAATTCTTCGTGCCGCTTCAGAATCGTTCCGAACGGGACATCAGTGTTACGAATGAGCGTGCGTACAATCTCTTCAGTCGTGCCATGCGCCGATGCCGCAATGACGCTGCGCGCCAACGCCGCCCCATCGAACTCCTCGCTCAGGCGCTCGAACTGCCAGTAGAACGCTTCGCGCACGTCTAACAACGTGCCGTCCAAATCAAACACAACGGCTTTCATACAACCTCTCGTCCCTATAATACGCTTACAAATTTCAGAAAAATTTAATTATACGATCATCTGCCTAATCTGTAAAGAGTAGTACCCTCCTTTTTGGTTGCGTCACCCCAAGACAACAGATACAATACATCGTATGACAAACATTGCAGGACTGTGGGCCAGCCACTACGAATACGGTCAAGGCCCAGACAACACACCACAAATCAGCGAGCACACTCTTAGATTTGACTACGACGACGCCACCGGTCAATGGGTCGGCGGCAGCTGGCAGGGCGAAGAGTTCCCCGCCGAAGAACTTTCCTTAGTTGTGCGCCAAAACGGCAATGAGTTTAGCGGCGAGTGGCACGAACGCACAGACCCGAACGGCTATTACAAAGGGCGCGAGTTTAATGGCATAGTGTTGTTGGTCCTGAACGCCAAAGGCGACGAAATGAACGGCAAGTGGCTGGGCACCAGTAGCACGACCCGTAAAGTCAAAGTCGGCGCATGGACGCTGAAAAAAATCGTCGACCAAGATCAATCCGACTAGCATTACAGGCGCAGTAAAAGCTGTTGCAACGCGGGCAGGTCGTCCACGATGTAGTCGGGGTCGGCGGCTAGTAAGTCGTTGCGACTGTTGTAGCCGTGTGTGATGCCGACCGTCATACCCGCCCCACCGTTTTTGCCGATCAGGATGTCGAAGGGCGCGTCACCGACCATGCAGCATTCGGCCGGTGCGACACCAAGGCGCTGCGCCGCAAGCAAAAAGCCTTCCGGATGCGGTTTGGTGTGCCTCACATCGCCGTTATGCACGATCGCGCCAAAGTAATCGGCCAAGCCGTGGTGTTCGTACAGGTCATGTACTCTGTGGTCACTGCCGGTCACAATACCGAGCTTTAACCCCTGTTTTTGCAACGCTTCCAGCATAGTTTGCAGGCCATCAAATGCCGCGGAATCAGTGTAATGCGCTTCGATATACGCGCCGTTTGCTGTGATCATTGCGTCGACGTCACAACCCGGAAATAGATTCTGATAGATGTCTGCCAACGGCTTGCCGTTTAACTGCGCGCGAACCTCCTCGGTCGTGGGCGGTCGGTAGCCGAACTGCTGGGCAACATGTTGGTACGCGCCCGCGAACAGAATCAAGCTATTCAGCAACGTGCCGTCAGAATCAAAAATAATCGCCCGAATCTGTGTCATCAATCCTCCGTGATTAATCAGCCGGTTTGCGGAGCCATTCCAGATAATATTGCAGCTCGGCGATGGACGCCTGGATATCGTCAAACGCCCGGTGGATTTCCTTTTTTTCAAATTCGACGCCGTATTTGCCTTGCATAAAAATTTTGAGCGAGCTAACGTCCAGCATGCGGTAGTGTAGTTTAAGGTCAAACTCTGGCCACCAATGTTTTATGAAATTCCGGTCGTTGTGGATGGAATTACCCGCCAAAATCGCTGGTTCGTCGCCAAAGTGCGCGCGCAGTAGTTCAATCAGTTCGCGTTCCACCTGATGCAACGGTTTGCCGTGCTCCAGCTTGGCCACAAAATCGTCGCGGTTGGCTGGGTAATCCTGCCACCACACATTCTTTTGCATACGGTTCACCACCACTTCTTTACGATGTTGCACGCGCGCTTCGTAACTGGCCAAGGTTTTAAAGTTGAAGTCAGTTATTTCGACCGCGATCTCCAAAATGACATCTTGCGTCGGGTCTAGCCCGGTCATTTCCAGATCCACCCAGAGTAATTTGGTCGGAATAGCGTGCTTGTCAATCATACCGGCATTATATCTGTTGTTCCGCTGGCGAGCAAACTATCAACGATAGTACGTGCACCCTCAGTCTACGGATCGTGACCGCCCAGTACAGCTTCGAAGAAGCGGAACGTGATCCGTAGGACTGAGGGTGCACGTACTAAAACGCTAGACTCCTTTGGCAAAACGCGGTACTATACCCCGCTGTATGTCTGTAGAATACGCCTTCAACCCAGCCGCAGCCCAGTTTGCCGACGATTTGCACGCGTTGTACGCGACGCGTCACGCCGAAGTCGCCACGCGTTTGGCTTCGCCTGACACATCATTGGTAACCAAGTTACATGTGGCCATGGGCGAATTGACGGTCGCGCAACTTACTGGCATGGGTCTTCCTGTTGAAGTTAACTTTTTGCGTGCTACTCCTCAAAAAACGGCAAAATCCATGGCCAACGCCATGCACATGGAGGGCGGGTCGGATGCTCGCGCCGCCATGCGCCTTTCCGACATTGCCGTGAATACAGACGAACCCATCACTGAGAGATTGCAGGCCATGTGCTCCTTGGCCATCATTGTAGGCGGCTCCAGGCATGAGAAACTCGGCAAGAAAGAGATCATAAAGGCCAACTACGGGCTGGAAGAGGAAGCGGACCTTGCTATTCAATTTGGCGTTTTGGCGCTTGAGTCCCAGGTGTTACCCCAGGCCGAAGAAGATGCGATCAGCCGCAACTTAGCCGACCGTAAAATGAACGGTACATTTTTTGACCCAGCACGCGCCTCAAAAACCATCGCGCTCGTCAACCGGCTCGCGCTCAGCCGTTATTGTCGCATGGCAATGAACGGACTGTTCGCCGAGGATGCCTCGCGCAAAAGATTCTGGGACGATTTTGAGGTATCGAGCGGCATGGCCCCAAAGCCACGTGACGAACACCGTGCCGCAAGGATACCCGTGTACCCGGTTAATCAGTCGCTTTCGCCCCCGGAACAAAACTCCACCGATCCGAAAATGCAATCTAAAACAGCCTCACCTTCCCCAAACGAACCGGCTGATGACGACCCGAATCAACAACAGTTTTCGTACCGGTCTCGCTGGCAGGAAGCGGTTGGCGCCAACTGGAACGGCTCGTACATCGAACAAGTCGAGGGCCCGGACGCCGTCGGTTTTGCCGGTTACCGGATCTTGTACTTGCCTGATATGTACCAAGGCCAGCCAATCGAAACTGGCGTGGCCGTGCATCCCCAGTGGGGCAACGCGATGTACATCTTCCCGGGTGAACGGGGCGTAGACCCGACAACGGGCGAAGTTGTGCGCACGCCACAAGAAGTGTTCTTGACCGCACGGCAGCGGCGAGCGGTGGCCGCATTCGGCGCCATCCGGCTCGTACATCACAGTTTTCGCGTGTACGAAGACGCGCTGGACTTACTGACTACGCCACCGGAACACAGATCACGGTTCGACTCGGCCGAAGCAGAGCGTCAGGTTTGGTCACGGAAGTGATCAGGCTTTGTGTTTAGCGCGGTCAGCCTCGGTTTTTTGCTCGTTTTGAGGCGCAAATGTTAAGGCGGCGGAGTTGATGCAGTAATGCTGCCCGGTCGGCTGGTCTGGCGCGTCGTCAAAAATGTGGCCAAGGTGACTGCCGCAATTGCTGCATGTTACTTCGGTGCGCACCATGCCATGGCTGGTATCTCGGCTGAATGTAACGGCGCCTGGTTTGGCATCGTAAAAGCTGGGCCAGCCAGAATTGTCCTCATACTTGGTAGCAGAATCGAACAATTCCGCCCCGCATGCTGCGCAGGCATACGTGCCGGCTGCCGCGTTGTGCAGCAGCGCGCCGGTGCCCGGATGTTCAGTGCCCTTTTCGCGCAGCACATGGTACTGCTCGGGCGTTAGTTTCTGACGCCACTCCTCGTCAGACAGCTGCATTATTTGGCGTCCTTTATTTTGTCGAGTTTGTCCAGTTTGAGGCCTTTGAACACGTAATATACGACCGCCGCAACGATCACAAATGTCATGAGGCCGATGACAAACGCACCCCAGCCGAACTGCGCTGATTTATGGCCCAGGTGCAGCGTAAAAACCTTTTCCTTCAGGGTGCCCTGCCCTGGCAGCAGCAGCCCGACAAGCGGGTTGATGAAGCTGGCGATCAGCTGGTCAACCAGCGCTTTGGCTTGCGTGCCGAGCACCAAACCGATGGCCAAACCGACAACACTTTGTTCACGCAGGAAGTTCATGAATCCGCCGAATTGTTTGTGCACACCAACTTTGTCCAATGCTTTTAGCTTGTCGAGTTGCGCCTCAAGCGCGTTGGCTTTCTTTTCGGCTTTTTCGGCACGCTCAGTGGGGGTTTGCGATGCTTTTGTGGCGCTCGTCGCGCTTTTCGCTGCACTTGCCTTGCCTGCTTTTTTTGCTGATGTGGTTGGCTTTTTTGCCGCCATAACGTCTCCTAATCCACCCTTTCGCCCTATTATACACCTTACATGCGGTCGGGGGCGGCGATGCCCAATATACCCAGGCCGTCTTTTAGGACATCGGCGTACAATTGCACCAATTTGAGCCGGGTTGCCTGGCGGTCGTCGCCGATCACGCGGTTGTGTTCGTAAAACCGGTTGAAGGCTTGGGCGAGTTCGTACAAATACGTGCTCACATGGTGTGGCATCAGCTCGGCGACGGCTTGGTGAATAACTTCCGGATACTCGCTGATTTTACGGGTCAGGCTGCGTTCGCCCTGCTGCAAGTCAGCAATATCGTCGGCTGGCTGGTCGCTCGTTTTGCCCAAAACACTGCGGGCACGAGCATGCGCGTATTGCAAATACGGGCCGGAATTCCCTTCTAAGCTAACCGATTCTGCCGGATCGTAGATGATATCCGGTCCGAGCCGCTGGCGCAAAAACGCGTACTTGACCGCGCCGAGTACGACTTGCTCGTCGTTACTGTTGTTGGCTTGGCGGTTGGCGGCAGCTGCGGCGTCAATAACATCGGTGGCGCGCAAAATGTTCCCTTTTCGCGAGCTCATTTTGACACCGCCTTTCATTTTGAGCATGCCGTGTGTTAGGTGTGTGGTAGTGTGAACTAGTTCGGGCGCAAACTGCTCGATGCTTTTGAGCACCACGGCCATGTATTGCTCCTGCTCGTTGCCGGTGATGACTACGGAGCGGTCAAAGTTATAGTCCTGCTCTTTGAGCATAATCAGACCGACGTCTTTGGTTTCGTACGTCGGAATGCCCTGCGAGTTGATGAACACGCGGGTGTGCAGCCCGTACGGTTCGCCGCGGAAGACAACCGCGCCGCCGCTTTCTTCATACACTTTGCCGAGGTGGTCGCGAACGGTTTGTAGACCCACGGGCGCGGTTTGGCTCTCTGGATAGTAGCGCTCGAACGGCGTGCCAATACGCGCGTAAAAGACGTCGAACGCGTCGTAGCTCCACTGCCGGCATGTCCAATATATGTGCGCAAAGGGCGAATCGTGGTCACCGTCCGCGTGCAGTTGGTACACGCGTTTGTTCAGGTCGATGATCTGCGCTTTGGCGGCTTCGTCATCGTCGTACGCAGCGGTGCCTTTAACGTAATGGCTGGCGAGCCATTCGGCGCGCGTGGCTTCGGGTACCTCTGTTAATTTATCTGGGTATTCGCCGCCAAACGCCTGCAAAATTGACCACATGGTTTTGCCGACATGCAAGCCAACGTCGCCGCCAAAGTTAACACGGTGCACTTCCCCGCCAGCGGCGGCCAGCAAATTGCCGATGGCGAAGCCGACTACGCTGGTGTACAAATGCCCGGCGTGCAGCACTTTGAACGGGTTGGGGTCGGAATATTCGGCTACGATCACCTGATCCTTGTAGACATCTGGTTTGGTAGTAGGTGCAGCCAGGGCAAGCTTGCTGAGCGCCGCATCGCTGAGCGTAAGATTAATAAATCCAGGTCCAGCCACCGACACATCGCGCACGCGGTCGCCCAGCGCCATGCGCAATTGCGCTGCCAGTTCGTCCGCCATGTCGCGCGGATTGCGGCGCAAACGGCCAGCAAGCTGCATCGCAACATTGGTCGCATAGTCGCCGAATTGTTCGTCGGGCCGTGTCAGCTCAGGCACCAGGTCGATGTCAAAAGCCGCTTTAATAACGCCCGCAAGCGTAGTCTGGATATCGTTCATATGGTGATTATACCAGAAACCACCCCTGTCGCCCACTTTGACTGCACAAGTCATATATGGTAAGGTTAACAGATGAGAACGCCCGATCAAGCCCCATCACCAATCATACACCAGGAACTTCAGACCACACCTCTCCTGGAGGAGCTACAGCCCAATCAAGGACTCGTCATTAGCCACTACGGTGCCCAGGCGGGGCATCGCAACCCTCAGGTAATTCGTGACCGGGACGGTACGTTGTTGCATACACATGCAATCGCGACGGTCGAGATTGCCGTCGGCAACGAGACCAACTGCGACAAGATTGCTATTTGCGATGTCGGCCAAGCACCTTGGCAGGACCCGGACACCGCCGTAGTCGGCCACTTTGTTGCGGTACGTTGGACCCGGCAAGGTGACGGCGGGCAAATTGGGGACGAATATCGTATCGCCAGTGTTCACCGCTTGCGTCCCGGAGAAATGCTCGGGATCGGGCGTAATGAACTCATTGGCGGTCACGACGGAGTTCCAGCGCCAACGGAAGTATCCAGGCATCACGCCACCTTGGGCATGAACGGCCAGGGTCACTTAGTTATCGAGAACCGCACACCCACCAATAGCACCACCGTTCGTAACCTTATCCAAGGTCACGAACGTTCAGCTCTGGCTGCAGTGCCTCTCGAGCCGGAGGTAGACGCCCCAGCAGCTCCTGTGCCACAACCGGAGCAGCAAACAGCATTTTTGCCCGTGGGTGCTGAACTCCACGCAGCGGCGAATCCCGGCGGCAAGCATCGGGCGCCCGGGAATGATGGTACAGAGGTAGACACTACGATGTTGCACCTCCCGGAACGCGATGAGCTTGCAGCCGGAAAAGCCGCTACGGTACGATTTGTACCCCTCGGCTCAGAGGTCACGGTTGAGCTGGCGGTCAAAACAACGCAATCGTCAGAAACGACCCCCTCGCCCGCTATGCCCCCCGAATCTACCGAAGGTGAAAAATCAGTCAGCGATGTAGCACCGGCCACGGGCGCATTGCCAAAACGCGTGCCGAAAGCCTCCAGTCATACCTCCTCGCCCACAGCACTAGCTCCAGAGATCACCGATGTTCAACAAGGGCTACCGCTGCCCACCATCATTGCCGTCGGCGCGGTTGTTACTACCGAATCAGCCCGCAGCGTCGTAAGAACCATTGACGTTGCTGAACCACCAACAACCGACGCCAAGGGCCGGGCGCCGTTGCCAGTCCGCAAAAAGGGCAGTAGCGGCCATGGCGCAAATCCCGTCCCCCCTCTTGAGGACAACACTCCGCAGCAAGCCCCAGGCGTCCCAGATACTATGGTGGCAGTTATCGATAAGCCCGAATCCTCGATCTCCGATGATCTTCACGCAATTGGACCTCGGTTAAGACGAATCGGCGAACTTGCCCGGAAACACCCGGGGCTCATTCCTCCCGTGCGGGTAGAGGAAGCGTCCAGGCCAGACACCTCCGCCACCATACTGCAGCGACCTGTCCGGATGCCGGATGATCTAGGAAACTAGTTTATTTTTCGGCAGCAGCCTTGGTTTTGTGCGCGGTCTGGCGCACGGCTCGCGCTGCGTACCAAATGGTGATATAAGTGGTGCTGAGTAGCACAAACAGCCCAAACGTCAGCGTCGTAGCGTCCGGGTGCGCAGCCGGATTAATGACGCGGTCAGATACATCAACCAATAGTTGCGCCGGGTGCGCCACGATATCCCAGGTATTCCAGCGCAGCTCGCGACCGATGTAAATCGCAAAACTGCACAGCAGTAGTACCAGTTCGACCAGCACAAATGCGCTGCGCGGGTGCAACCGTTTAGCCAACTGCCGGTGTACCACAAACAAGCTAGCATACCCCAGTATTATGCCGTTGAAAATAAACGAACAGAACAGAACGAGGTCATACATAAAATCCACGCGCACAATGTCGCGCAGGTGCGTAAAATCGCTGACCATGTAGAACGCGTTGGGCAGCGACACCGCCCACACCAGCGTCACAAACAGCGCATACCAGCTGGACCACAGAGCACGGTTTAACACGGCCTCGAGCCACAGCGCGACAGCCAGGGCCAACCATGCCAGTAGCAAGTTCCACGGCAAATAGGTAAAAATGTCGCCGTGGCCCGTCCAATCCCCAACCACGTACAAGCCCATGCTCGCTATGCTGGATGCGGCTAGCGCCAAACCAAGCTTGCCGCGCGCCGAAATGTAAGGCCACCTCATGCCAGTATTATAGCATTATGCCACTGTCTCGAGAGCGATCTCAAAACAGGCGCCGCCGCCTGGATTGTTGCGCGCGGTGATGCCGGCGCTGTTGGCATCAGCGATTTCTTTGGCCAGCGCCAAGCCCAGGCCGTAGCCGGCGACTTTGGTAGAACGTGCCTTATCACCGCGGAACAGGCGGTCGAACACGCGTGGCACGTCTTGTTCGGCCAGGCCCGGCCCACGATCCTGCACGGACAACAAATAGCGGTTTGATCGCCGTTGCAGCCTGCCGGTAATAGTGATTTCGCCGCCGCCCGCACCGTATTTGAGCGCATTGTCCAGCAGAATATCCATCAATTGCGCGACAGATTCTTTGTGCGCCAACACCTTGGCGGGTGCGATTTCCTGCTTGATTGTGACATGCTTGGCGCTGGCGGTGGATTTAATTTGCGCTACGGCCGCAGCCACGATATCTGGCACAGACACCGGTTGGCGCGTCAGCGCCGTTCGCCCAAACTGATGCAGCGCCAGCAAGTTGTTGGCCAGGCGCTCCAGGCGCTGGACTTCTTCCAGGTTGCTTTCGATCTGTTCGCGGCCTTCGGCTTCGGTAAAGTGTTTTTGGCGTAAAAAGACTTCGTTTTCCAGCCGCATATTGGCCAGCGGCGTGCGCAGCTCATGACTGGCGTCGGTAGTAAAACGCTCCTGCGCTTCATGCGCATCTTCGATCGGCTTCAGGGTGCGCCCGGCAAACCAGTAGCTGAGCATTCCGCCAATGGCCATCGCCAGCAAGTTAATCACCAGCAAACTTTGGTTCAGATGATCGCGCACAATCTGTACCTGTTGGTCCTGAAAATTGTTGATCGCCGTCGTCGACCGTTTGGGCATCGGCGTGTCGAACAAATGCAGCGCCCAGCGCCGGACCTCGCTGCGCTGCGCAATGTTGGAGCGTACAAATTCGTGTTCAGCGTAGACGCGAATGCTCAACGTCACCGTCAGGTTGAACAACACAATCGTGCCCAGGTAAAACAGCGTCAGCTTGAGCCGCGCCGAGCGGAACATGGATATACGGTCAGCCCACTTTGTAGCCATGGCCGCGCACCGTTTGGACGACTGCGTCGCCCGTACCTATTTTTTTGCGCACGTTGGCGATGAAGGTTTCCACAGTGTTGTGCTGCACGCGGTCTTCGTCGTCCCAGACGTGGTCGAGCAGTTGGTCTTTGCTGACGACCTCGCCTTTGTGGCGCAGTAAATATTCGACTAGTTGGAATTCTTTGGCGGTCAAGTGGACGGTTTTGCCTTGGGATTTGACGGTTTTGGCCACCACATCCAGGCTCAGCGAACCACTTTTGAGCGTGTTGCCGCCGTGCGCTTTGGGCCGGCGCAGCAGAGCCCGCACCCGCGCCAACAGTTCATCGAACGAAAATGGCTTGGACAAATAGTCGTCCGCGCCAGCGTCCAGCCCCTCCACGCGGTCCCCAATGGTGGTACGTGCCGTTAGCATCAGGATCGGCGCTTGCTGCTCGGCTTCACGCCAGACCTGCACCAGCCCCGGCCCATCGTGCTTGCCCGGAATCATCCAGTCCAGGAGCACCAAGTCATAACTGTTAGCATCGGCCAGCGTTTCAGCCATGTCACCGTCGTAGGCCACATCCACCACGTAGCCTTCGGCGCTTAGGCCTTTTTCCAAACTCTTGGCAATTTTAACTTCGTCTTCCACAACTAGAATTCGCATGCTTACATAATAACACCTCTGTACTGCAAGATTGCTGAAGACCGCTGCGTGTCATTCTCGGGTATACTGAGACGCATGAACGTCCGCGTATTACAATGGAATATCGACTATAGCGAACCGATTGCAGCAGTGGTCAACTTTGTGGCCGCGCAATCCGCCGATGTCATCTGTCTGCAAGAACTGACCGAAAACTGGCAGCCGAACCACCCCGACACCGCGGCGTATGTCGCCCAACAGCTGGGCTACGAACACGTCGCAGCGTACGGCGACATGGTCCTACCTACTGGCGAGTTGGCTCGCATGGGCGTTGGCATCTTTAGCCGCTGGCCGATCGTCGACGTCAGCAAAATTTGTATTCAGGAACGAATTCCCGGCCCCGACGGTCAATTACAGGGCGACGAACGCTACCTTTTAGAATGTATGCTCGACATTAACGGTCGCGAATTACGCGTCGCCACCGTACATCTGCCCTTCAACCCGCACTTTCGGACCACGCCAGCCAAACAAGCTATGGTTGAAAAAATAATTGCGCGCCTGCCACGGCCACATAATGATGCCAGTACTGACGACGCTCTCTATATTTTAGCCGCCGATCTCAACAGCGTGCCGCGTTCACTGGCTGCGCGATTACTGCGTGCAAATCTGCAAAACGCCGGCCCTGCGCTCGCCCAGCCAACCTGGACAACAAAACCATTCGGCATCGGCCCGTTCAAATACGATACGCTACAGTGGCGTCTAGATTACATTTTGCACAGCGTAGCACTCCGCTGCGTGTCGGCCGAGCGATTGCAGGCAACGATTTCGGACCACCTGCCCTTGCGGGCAACGTTCAATCTATAGCTATAGACCGAAGGAGCGACGCATTGCCACGGCCAAGGCTCCCGTACGGCGGGCGCGATGAGGTGTTCGCATGAGCGCCGCTACTGTCTGAGCGCCCAGCGCGTGCCGCGCCGCATCTGGCTTGCTGCGCACACCATCCATCGTCCGGGCTACAAAGTTCGCATCAGGCCGATTTGATATAGTCATCCACGCCATACCGGCGTACGATGCCAGGCTTGCGCCACCGGCGCGGTCGCCGTACAAGGATTCGGCAATAGACGCCCGGGTAATGACCGCAAGGTGCAAACTATCGAGTTGACCCTGGTCGGAATCCCGCACCGCCCGGTCCAGATGCAAACGCGCTTCCCCAGCTTGTTCGGTCGCTTCGTCCCTGTCCAAAATCTGGAGGTACTCGTGCCGCACAATAGGACGCAACAATGTGACACCCAGTACGCGGTTAGTTTCGGCACGTTGCGCCAGCAAGTCCACGTCTGTCGTTGGCTCATCGTCTTTATGGTGGTATCCCCACGCCATTTTCGCGCATTCAATCGCTACTTTTCCTTGGCCCATGTCGCTCTGTGCAATTGACTGACCGCGCAAAGCAATGCCCTGCTGAAGATCCGTAGTGGCATTGTTGCCCGCGGCTTCCCACATGGTGTTCGCAACCACAGGCCGACCCTGATACTGTTGCTCCTGCGCCAGCCGCGCCATCGTAAAAAATTCTCCCTCACCAGGTGGAATCGGCAATGCGAACTCAGCCATAAAATCTCCTTGTATCAGATTAGTAGTATACGATATGTTGGCTCAGGTGCAACCTACAAACCGATTTTGGGATGGAGGGCCGCGTCCAGCGCTTTATCGCGACGGTCCGGGCCCTTAGCCGTCAGCTCGGCGACTTTGTTAGCACCGCATGCGCGGTTCCACGCCTCCCATTTAAGACTGATGTTTCCCGCAAACTGTGCCACGAAGGGCTTATCCGGACTCCGCTCTTCCCTTACGCCAGACCAGAGTTGCATAGCATAATCCTTGGCGAGTCGGGCACCTACGCCCCGGTCGCCGTATAACGACTGAGCGATGGAAAGCCGCGTACTGATGTGAAACATCAGCGGGTCGCCGGGAATCTCGCTGAAACTGCTAAGGGTCATCGCGCGTTTCAAGTGGCGGACCGCTTCCTCGCCAGGTTCTTGTCCGTCCGACAAAAAGCTGTGGCGCTCCAGACAAACTGCTTTCCACAGCAGAACACCGCCAAGCACGCGGCTGGTTTCGGCCTGCTGGCTGGCATGTACTACACGGCCGGTCTCTGACATATGGAGGGCAGCAGCTTGGTGCGCTCGGTCGGTTGCTTCCTCCATCTGCCCAATCTTGGTCAGGCTCATTGCTTCGCCGCGGTAAGCGATCCCAAGGCTGATGTCGTCGCTGGCTTCCCCGGCTTCAAACGCAGCAGTTTGCCACTTGGTAATTGCGGTTTGATAGTGACCACGCTGATGCTGGTTTTGGGCGGCAACGGCGGCTGCGACAAAAAGGGGTTCGCCCGCTGTAACCGGTAGCATAAATTCAGCCATCTGGTCCCTCCTTGATTAGCGTACCGGGCTAGTATACGGCAAGTTGCCTACAATGCCAGCTCTTTTTTGAATTTTTCCACCAAGTCGACGGGGGCCGGGTTGACGCCATTCAAAATCGCCAGGTACAGCGTGACAAAATCGCCAAAAGTGATGAGCCACAGCAGTTGTTCCAGCAGCGTGTCGCCCTGGGCTTGCACGACGTGCGGTTCAGGGCGCAGGCCGCTCAGCAAACGCGCGCTGACTTCAAACCGTTTTTGGACGCGTTCGTGTTCCAGGTTACTGCGCAGATCGATAACGGCGTATGGTTTGTCGGTCGGCTGTTTGGACCAGCCAATGAATTCGTTGTGGTTGAACTCCGGTAGTTCGCCCAGCCAGGCAACGTGTTTGGCGTTTTCGTTGAAGCTGATTTTCCATTTGTAGGCGGCCGGATGCATGCGCGGACCGCTGTAGACGACCACGGATTTGCCCACAATCTCCTGCGCCAGCTGCTTGGCGGCGTTCTGTGCGGTGGGGATGTCGGCGCGCCAGGCGCCGGCAGTTTGCTGCAAAAAGTCGGCGGTTTGTTCCAGCTCCACGTCGAACTGGTCATGGTTCAGTACACCAGCGATGACCAATATGTCCAGCAGCGCGCGCAAGTTGTAAAACACGGCATAGCGTGGCTGCGGCGCTTTGGGAATCTTGGCGAACAGGTAGCCCTTGGCCAGGGCGATTTCTTCCAACTTGCCGCCACCGGCGATGACCGCGATTTGTGCGCCACGCGTTTCGGCGTCAGCCAGTGCGCTTAGTGTTTCCTCGGTGTTGCCTGAATAGCTGCTGACGATCACCAGCGTGTCGCCATCAACATACGGCGGCAGTTCATACTCGCGCGACACCTCAAAGGGCTCCTTGAGCCGCGGCCAAACATTCACAAATAACGCCGCCAGTGCCGAACCGCCCATCCCCGCATAGACCACGTTATACACATTGCCGAACTGTTTGTTGCCCTCAAAATCAAACTTGTGCAGCAGCTGTTGCCACTGTTTAGCCGCAATGCCGAGCAGATCCTCGCTGTCCCGTTGGTGAATCAAAGTCAAATCGTCAAGCACGCCATACTCCTTGTGCTATTATGCTACTATAGTATTATATCCATAGACGAGTAATTGGGGGAATCTATGTTCGGGCACCACGAAGATCAACATGACACGACTTTGCCGTCACCTGCTCCGGATGGCGCATTAGCGGACGACACGCAGACGCCGGGCGCGCCGCTGGCCAACGACGCCGGCGAATTTTTGGATGACGTATCACCTGCGACACCGCCACCTATGGTCACCAAACCGGCGGACAACGCGCCGACCAGCATAACGGGCGGCGCGCCAGCCGCTTCGGCACCTGCCGATGAAAACGACACCGACGATGCAGGTATGGACGACACCAGCGCTGCAGCTCCTGCGCCAGCTCCGGCCACAGATACCGCCGCCTCTGCGCCGACAACCGCACCCAACACCGACGAATTACTGGATATCAAGCAGCAAGCTTTGCAGCAGTTAACGCCACTCATCGGCCACCTTGACCAAGACCCGGAAGAAAAATTCCGCACCACCATGATGATGATTCAAGCTGCCGACAATCACGAACTCATCCAGACGGCTTACGAAGCCGCCCAACAGATCAAAGACGAGAAAGTCCGCGCCCAGGCTTTGCTCGATATCGTTAACGAAATCAATTACTTTACTCACAATAACGCTACGGGCGGCGGCGCGTAAGCTGACCCGAACGGCCTGCCGAGATCGACGGTGAAACTCGCGCGCGTCAACACAATACTGCTTATCGCCATTGTACTCATCAACGGCTATATTATTGTGCTGCCACTGCTACCTGGGCTATTCTTTTCGGCCGCGGGGCGCAACAGTGTGACGCACAGCGCACTGGAAGCCAAGGTGCAGGCCGGTGTAGCACTGCAAAATAATACCCAGGAAAACCGGCTGGTCATTCCAAGCATGCTCCTGGATGAACCCATTAACGATGGCCACACCATTGCCACGCTACGCAAAGGTTTGTGGCGCCGCCCGCAGACCAGCACGCCCGGCGATGGCGGCAATACCGTGATCGTCGGCCACCGGTTCACCTACACACAGCCGCAAGGCACGCTGTACCATTTGGACAAAGTGCAAGTCGGCGACCCTATTGGCATAACCTGGAACGGTAAATCATACGTCTATACCGTACGCGAAACCAAAGTCGTCTCCCCCAACGACACCAGCGTGGAAGCGCCGACCACCGCCCCCACCTTGACCATTTACACCTGCACGCCGCTGTGGCTGCCTAAAGACCGCTTGGTGGTGATCGCCACGCCTGAAACGCCGGAGGATAATTCATGAGCGAAAAAGTCCGTTTTTACATCCTGTTCACCGTACTCGTGGCCAGCCTCGCCTTGCTCTGCTATGCCAACACGCTGGCCAATAACGTGCCGATTCAATAAAGCCCTATTGTGCTCGTCTACTCGCCAGCCGGTGGTTGCTGGTCGCGATTTTCCTCTTCGTCAACCATGACTGGTTGTACGGCTGTTTTGCGACGCCAAACGCGCACTACGATCGCCACGCAAATCAACAAACATGCGATGGTAATAATAACCGCCAGCGCAATACCGGTGTTGACCAGCCCGCCGCCTGAGCCGCTGCCCGATGTGCCACCGGCCGCCGCACACTGGCCGCTCGTTTGTTGCTGTGTGGTACATGAGTATGTGCTGCTGCCATAGGTGCCCGACCCGTACGCTTGTGCAAAATCCAAGGAGTAAAACTGTTTCATATCTGCTCTTACGCTACGTATTACGCTTATGATATCATGAAGAGGTAACGGCCGTAAGGCCAAGTGAGGACATATGTTGGTAGATCAATTCGCTTTTTTGGACATCGGCACGCCGGAGCTGCTGCTTATTCTGCTCATCGTGTTGCTGCTGTTTGGTGGGCGCAAGTTGCCAGAGCTTGCCCGCAGCGTGGGTTCGTCCGCGCGTGAACTTCGGAAAGGGTTAAGTGAGGGCGATGAGAAAGACCAAAAGCAAACGAGCGACAAGACGAACACAAAATCGGCTTAGCGGGTCGGGCGCGCTTGGCTCAGAGGCGCGCACGCTGCCATTCATGGCGCATATTCAGGAGCTGAGGCGGCGCGCGTTTTATGTTGCTGGGTCGGTGTTTTTGTTTGGTGTGGGCGCATACAATATGCAGACCACGCTGACCAACTGGCTGCTCGCGCCCGCTAAGGGGCAAAAATTTATTTATACTACGCCGGGCGGCGGGTTCGATTTTCAGTTTCGGATATGTCTGTACGCTGGGATTGCGGCGAGCATCCCCGTGGTTGTGTACCAAATTTTTCGCTATTTGCAGCCGCTGGTCCGGCAACAAACGCGGCGATTTTGGGTGGCGTGCTGGTTTTGGTCCAGCATTTTGGCCGTGCTGGGCATTATGTTCGGCTACTTTGTGGGACTGCCCTCGGCGTTGAACTTCTTGCTCAAAAATTTTTCGACTAGCCAGATTTCGGCGCTCATTAGTATTCAGTCCTACTTGGCGTTCGTAACGACGTATCTGTTGGCGGCGGCGCTATTGTTCCAGATTCCACTCATTTTGCTGCTAATAAACCGGTTCAAGCCGTTGTCGCCGCGCAAACTTATGAAGTACCAGCGCTGGGTTATCCTGGTCTCGTTCATTATGGGGGCGATTTTGAGCCCGACACCAGATATTCGTAACCAGCTGCTGCTGAGCCTGCCAATCTTGGGCATGTATGAACTAAGCATGGGCCTGATCAGTTACGTCAACTGGCGGCGACGCAAACCGCGGCGCGTAGTGCAATTGTTGGCCAAAGACCAGGAGCGCCAGGTTGAGCGCCAGGCCAAGTTCGAACAAGCACTGGCTGCACGCCGAACCGGGCAAGCCACAC